>AR_comb_assmDRAFT_10088981_pt1 | contig 10307 bp, 4 predicted proteins | sample ArasoioldDNA_FD_10543 | JGI IMG/M metagenome (IMG submission 10543) | reverse complement strand
AAAACTGGAACGTGATATAGCAGTTGATAGGCAGGAGTGTTTCCTCCCAGCAACAAAACAAAAGCGATTACTGCTACTAGCGCCCAAAACAAAACTCGTGACTCGCGTCCGTCGCGCGTTCTCCAGAGGAGCACAACACCAGCAATGGCAAGCAGCAGGATAAAAGGAGCCTGGTAGGTCGTGGTTTCCAGGTGATTAAAGAGCGGAGCTGCAAACGATTGAAGCGCTCCACGCAGAGTAAAGCCGCCGGCTCCAAGTTGCTCGGCGGTAAGCGTCGCGCGGATGCTGCGTCGCGCAGCCCGCATCGTTTCCAGGATCTGAAACGCGCATATGCCAACCGCGAAAACCATTGCGATTATCAGTGAGATGACAGGACGCCAACCTCGCAAGTGTCTGCGATTCTGCTTGTCTCTGATGCTGAGAAAAAAGGCATACGCGAGTGCGAGTGTTCCGACCTGCAAAAATCCTTGTCCATGGCCAGTCAGGATTGAAAGCGAATAGATCAGCGCCGCTGCCACTAAGGAGGAGGCGAACGAAGTCCGCAGAGATCTTTCAATTACGAAAAGCAACAGCGGTAGCCACATCAGTGCGTTCGCAGGAATGCCATTCATTCCGTACGTGTTAGTCATCAGACCGCCGTAGGTAAACGACAAGGCTGCGACAAGCGCTGCTGTTCGCGTCAAATTAAGCGAGCGCACAAAGAGGTAAGTGAATACAGGTGTAAGCAGGAACGGAGCGAGCACGTAAATTTGCAACGCCCAATGTGAAGGAAGAAAAAGGTGTGTCCAGTTCAGTGGATAACCAATACCGACGGACGACATGGCGAGGAGCGGGTAGCCGGTCCAGATTAACGGAGTCCACACTGGTAGCTCGCCGTCGCGGATCGTCTTAAACGCGATGGTGCGAAGCGGATGTTGATAGAAAAACGCATCGCCGCCGATGAGAAACTGGCCTCGAAACAGAAACTGACCGAATGATGCAAGGAAGAATAGGACGATGGTCGAAAGTGCGGGCAAATCAGCCCTTAGACTTCTCAACGAACCGCGAGAACGACGCGAGGTTGCAGCGTTCATGTCAGGTGTTCGATTCGTCGGCGCGCTGTTGCGTCCTTCTTCCATAGAAGGCGATGAGAGCGAGTAACGCTAAGGCTGCGATTGATATTGCGGCACCGGTGTACGCAGCGGTTGGGGTGTAATGCATTTCGATCTTGTGATGGCCTGGTGGTAACGAGATCGCTCGAAGTAAAAAATCCGCCAGCATGATTCGAGCTGGCTGTCCGTCGATAGTGGCTTTCCAACCGGGATAGAAGATCTCACTTATAACCAGAACGGAGTTAGTCGAAGCATTCGTTTCAATGGACAGATGCGTCGGCTGATACTCGATCAACGTCGCGCCGCTGTCCTGCGCGATTTTGCCACCGGGCAATTGCGGGAGTTCATCAGGCCTCACTTCGAGCAATACTGTTTCGCGCGGGTCAAACGACGCGTTACCTTCACCGCGAATCATGTGGAGCGCCGTTTCTCCGTCGACAGCCTGCGCCTGACCTACTAGCCAGGCGCGAGGCAGCGCACGATCATTCTTCAAGACCTCAACGCCTCGATCTTCAAACACCCTGGACCAGGACCTCGACGGTGCAAGCCACAGTGGCCGCGATTCTCCATCTTTAGAATTGAACAATGAGAGTTTCCAAATGCTGAGGGTTGCGGTTTGGGAGTGATTGGTTATTTGAATCCGTGCAATCCGCTCGGGCGTATCAAGTTTAAGCCGCGCCCAGTAACGATAAGATTGGAAAGAGTTCTCGACATCACCCGGCCGACTGTCGAAAATTGTTGCCAAGCGATGTTTGATCGACCGTTTGACGTCCGGTCGTTCATGTGCCCACTCGGCTGTATGCGTACCTGCGAGCAAATCACTTTCGATGGTGCGTCCATCTTCCGTTAAAAAGCTGATGCTAGCGATTGATTTGTCGTCGAGTTCACTTGTCGAATTTGACAGCGATGTTACGAGAGCGAGTTGGTCTGCCGGTTTTTGATCGTTGCTGAAGTCAACCGACTGTCCCGGCAGCAGCGAAACGTTTAGTTCACCGGCAGACATTTCCACGCCATCGTGAGAACGAGGAGCGTCTTCGTAGATGCGTAAGGCGCCAGCAAAACTAACAGCGTATGTAGTATTCAGAATGTCGAGAACTCGCGATGGTCCGAGAAATAGGTCGTCTTTGTATGGCAAGCCGGTTCGACCCGTCACAGAATCAGGACCTACGTTTCCCAGCGCACGGCTATATCGCTCCAGAAGCAAAGGCTCCATTCCCGCGACGTTTTGAAGGTTGTAGAGCATTGTGAGGTTGGTGGCTTCCAGACGCGGTTGAGCAACGAATTCTTCGGAGAATAAACCGACGCGCGTATACACACGATTTTGTTCCGGGGCAAACTGTTGCAGATAGCGCGTACTTTTAGAAACGACGTGGAACCGTTCTGCAGGCAGACTCAGTAATCCTGCCCACCAGCAACTAACAGTTGCGTTCGCTTCAACAAAACATGACAGGCCTATTAGCAAAGTCAGACAGACGACACGGATCCGTTGTTGTGTGATCTGGAAACTGAAGAAACCTGCGATCAATACCGTCAATGTAAAAACAATTTTCCATCGCCAGTAGGATCCCTCAGGAAGCCCGGTGTTGATAAAAGGATGAGGTTCGGGTGGTTGCACGACAGCTCGCCAAAACATGACGCCGATGAGCGTCGTGGCGGTGATCATCGAGGCGGCGATTATTGGCTGGTAACTCAGTTTTCGTATTGGTCGGCCGCGAAAATATTGTTGGACCACGTCCCATCCATACGCAGCGAGAATGCTAATCGCGAGCGTCCATTCAAAAGTGTGACGCGACGGAACACGAAATCCGTTGATAACTGGGATGTGATACGTGAGTCGGTTCAACGGTGTGTTGGATCCTAACAATAGCAACCATGCGATGGCTGCAGTTACGATCCAGAACCAAACACGATCATCACGTATCGATCCTTTGAAGATTGCGATGATCGCAACGAGCGCGGTCACGAAGGCTAGTGGGGCTACGTAAGTACCTGAATCAACGTAGTGATAGATTGGTGCACCGAGTGATAGAACGGCCTCGCGAAAAGTAAATGAACCTTCACTAAAAACTTCGTAGGGTAGTGCGCTGCGAATGCTTCGACCTGTGACTCGCACTACTTCCAACAATTGAAAAGCTGCGATGCCGGCCGCCATAAGTAGAGCGCCACAGGCCACTGCAAGAGGTCGCCATGTGGTCCATGTGCGCCACGAGTGCGAGAGTCGACCAACCGACTGTGAAGTGAACAATCCGTATACAACAACGAGCACCCCGGCGTACACGTAGCTTTGAGCATGTCCTCCAAGCACAGCGAGGCTGTATGCGAGACTTGCCCAAACGAAGCAATGTGTAAACGACCGTGTACGTGCACGGTCTACAAACAAAAGCGTTAACGGGGTCCAGGCAAGACCATTGGTAAGCATTCCGCTGTTGGCAAGAATGCCGCACATCATTCCGCCATACGCGAATGCGAGGCCCCCGAAAATTGACGCCAGATATGTGCGGCCAACGGTGCGCAGATAAGCGAATGTTGTGATCGGTGTGATCACCCATGGGGCCATAGAATAAATCTGTTCGGCAACGTGTCCAGGAAACAACAAGTGGAACCATGTTATCGGGTAGCCGATACCGAGTTGCGCAACCGCGAGCAGTGGATAGCCAGACAGAAAGAGCGGCGTCCAGAGTGGTAACTGCCCGTGCCGGATCATGTTCCACGCAATCGTTCGCAGAGGGTAGCTGTAGTAGAAGGGATCCCCGGTGATGATGTAGTGCCCGCTGATAAGAACTCTCGCGAAGAAGCTACTGAAAAACAGCAGAAAGAATGCAATGCAGGCCAGGTTGAGTTGGTGTTTTCGCCACCAGGCGGAGCCGATTCTCTTTTGCATCTAACACCGTCTTTGGTTATTGGTGGGCAACGTCAGACTCGACTTTTACTACCGCGTAGAGGTCAGTATCTTGGCCATAAGTGCCGACAAGTTTCAATCTTCCCTCGTTCGTAGCACTTACCAGAAAGTTTTTGAATGTCGCCTCTCTTTCTGGTCCGATCAATGCCCAATGCACGACGATGTAAGAGGCAGGAATCTTTTCCAACTCATCGAGAAACTCTTTAGGAATTTCCGGCCCCTGCGTCAGCTCGTGCAACCTGTACGGCAATGGCGGGATGAAACTCGAGGCAGCGAAAACGACTGGTTTCTCATGATCCGCCGCGCGAAGCATGGATAAGTGCCAGGTATAGTTAGGCGGATCTGGCAACGACGGAAGATCGACTACACAACCACGCATCTGTATTTGTTTGAGCTGCACTGAAACGGCATCAGGAAATACAGCTCCGCGAATGAAGGGTAATGGCACCGCATGCAACTCAACCAAGCCCGCAAACACGATCGCCGCATAAATGGTCCACGACTTACCGAAGCTAAAGCGAGCCCCTAACGCGTTGAGTCGTGAAGCACCAAGGCCTGCAAGAAGAGCGAGCCCCACATAACATGTCATTGCAGCCCGCATTGGAGCTCGAAGACTGCGCATTGGCAGAATAAGATCGTAAAGAGCGCGATAAACAAACGAACCTGTGCCAAATGAAAGTACAAAACCACAAATGGCCCAGGTGATACCGAGCCAGAAAGTATCATCGCGACGATCGGAACGCAGAGATTCGAGAAGGTTAGGAGCAAGCGTTCTTTGCCTGATGAATGCCGGATAAGCGATCGACAGACGACTCACGATCGCAAGCGTGAAAACCACGAGCGCACGATCGGCGCTTACAATCTGAACAAATTTTCCTAAACAGGTATACGGCGGCGCCGCTGCAAAGCCCGCTGAGATGATTGCGATGACCACTGCGGTGATCGCCACGCGATCGAGAATCAAAAGGAGTCTAGTCTGCCTGTGAGTTTGAGGTTTACCTGGATCCGCAGGTTTCGCAGTTGAGTCAACTGCTACTAACGCCACGAACGACAATGCCAAAGCAAGAAGTCCCGGAAAGAGGGGTGTTAGCGCACCTGGGAGTCCGACACCCATTCCAGCCCACACTTTTGTTAAATGAGGAACAGCAATCCAATCAACCAGGCTCGCCGAAAATCGCGCGACTTCTTCAATACCTCTCGTAAAGCCGTACAGTCTGTTGGCTCTGTAGTAGGGCCAAAGAAACGGGATGAGCAACAAGGTGGCCGTTCCGACGGTCACTGCTCCCCGAACCCAAAACCTTTTGTCCCGGTAAATCGAATGACGAACAACAAGTATCCCAACTGAGATTGCAAGAGGTAACAACGGAAGCATCAACCAACTGATGCATGTCAGACCATTCATCAGGAAGGCCACGCCGAGCCAGATTGCTCGACGCCAACTGCGCACGTAAACGAAAAGCACCAGAGCTTCGAGTAACAAAGGAATCCACGGCGCGAACAGGTAAGGCAGATGCGGAAGAAGCATGAAGCGGAAGGGGACGAATGCGAATAATACGCCGGCTGTCCAGGCGATCCCGTATGAACCGGTGAGAGTTCGAGCAAGTCGGAACGCGCCGTAACCACACAACGCGAAACCCGAAAACGTGGCGATGCTAAGCACCGTCAAGGGTCGAAGTCCCACTGCGAATAATGGAAAACAGAGCAGGGAAATGCCGAAGTTGTGCTCCGTGAAAGCCAACGTGTAGTGATATGGAAAAAATATGTTCGCCTGAAAAAGATTTAGAGGGTCGTGAAAAGTTTGATGATAATTCCACCAAAGCGACCACGCGAAAGCATAAGAGTCGCCGTTGTCCCAAACGGCATCGCGCAATCGGGTGACCCACGGCCAGGTCATCATGCTAGTGAAGCCAAAAAAGGCCAGCACAATCAGGCATTCACGTAGCCACGAAGGTAGGCTTAATACTTGGCGGCCGCGGAATGTCTCAGGCATCTGTCTCGTGGTTATTCGTGTAACGGGATTCTACAGGTAGCTAAAAGACTGACGCCGATAGGCATCGAAGTGAGATTTACAATGCCACTCTCAAGTCCAAATACCCAGGCCAACACGTCATTCGCCAGCCCGGGCTGATGGCCTTCGAAATCCGTGCGAGCGCGATCTTCAAGACCCAGCACCCGACGCGACCAGCGAACTCCAGCGACGGCTGGAAACAGCAAGGAGTTGAAATACGTAACGCGACGATTGTTGAGAGTGCCGGCTGTTAACAAAGCTTCGAGCGAGCGTCTCGTGTATCGACGTAGATGATGACTCGCTACGTCCTGGCGGCCCCACAAACTGGGTAGCGCCGGAACAGTTAATAACAAGAGACCGCCGGGTTTGATGAGATTGCGAATCTTTTGTAGTGCACCGAGATCATCTTCTAAATGTTCGAGCACATCAAGAGCCAGCACGAGATCGAATGAATGGTCTGGAAACGAAGTCTCTTCAAGCGAGCCGACAACGAAGTCAACGTTGTCAGGCCTGGGTTGTGCGTGGATCAATTCACTATCAAGACCAACAACCCTACCTTCAGTTCCGCTAAAGGGTACCAACCACTTGAGCCCTTCAGCCGGTCCGCAACCTACTGACAGAATGTTGGCAGATTTTCCGTTGCCAAATTCTCGATTGAGTACTGCTTCAAGAACTTTTCTTCGACCGCGGAACCACCAATGCCACTTATCGAAATCGCCGTACTTGGTCGCGAAGTCTTTCTCCATACCTCAACCGCGCGCCAGTGCTCGTGCATCGACCTCTTTTTCAGTAGGTCGTAATTCATGTTCACGCATGAAACCGACTCGATTGCTGACAACGTACAGCGGACGCTGTCGGACCTCGTCGTAAACTCGACCTAAGTATTCGCCGATAACGCCGAGAATTATCAATTGAATACCGCTGACAATCAGTACGATTGCGATTGTCGACGTCCAACCTTGTGGAGCGTCATGCCTCGTCAGTTTTTCCACGGCCGCCCAAACAGCAACGCCAAAGCCTGACACTGCTGTAAACAAGCCGAGCCACGCTGCGACTGTCAAAGGAAACGAAGAAAATCCAACGTATCCGGAGGCAGCGAGGCCGACAAGCTTTCGCAGCGTGTACTTCGGTTTGCCTGCATTGCGAAGTGGTCTATCAAATCCAATCCCTATTTGTTTGAAACCAACCCACGTCCGCAATCCCCGAAGGAATCTGTTTCGTTCTCGCAATCCAACTAGCGCTTCAACGACACGTCGATCCATCAAACAGAAATCCCCTGCATCCAGAGGCGTGTCGATATCGGCGATGAAATTCATCGTGCGGTAGAACATTTTGTAACCGGCGCGCTTCCAGATCGGCTCGTGTCGATTCGCTCGAATGGCAAAGACCACATCAAACCCCTCTTGCCATTTCGCGATGAACTCGGTCAGAACTTCAGGTGGATCCTGCAGGTCGGCATCCATCAACACGACTGCATTTCCAGAGGCAGCATCAATTCCCGCTTGCAGTGCCGCCTGATGACCGAAGTTACGAGACAAATGAATGACTCTATAGTGGCGATTCAGCGCGGCCAGTTCGTCCAGCATTTCGCTTGAACCATCGCGGCTTCCGTCATCCACGAACACGACCTCGAACGATTCATCGAGGCACTCTTGAAGCGCAGCATTGAGTCTGGCTGTCAAAGCGTCGAGGTTTTCGCGCTCGTTGTAGACCGGAATGATTACGGAAACTTGAGGCCGCATAGACGCCCTAGGCTGTAGATACGGATGGTTGTGAACGAAAGAAAGTCAGTCTAGACAGTCATTCGCAGAGCGTCAAGCAACGGCCTCTCGCATTCGTTGCCGTCGATCTACCACAGCGAGGGCTACAATGCCGATCAACGTTATTGCGGAAATTATTGCTCCGTTGCGCGCACCCGGCGCGGTATAACGCAGTTCCACTCGGTGTTGACCAGCCGGCACCGCAACACCGCGTAAAAGGAAGTTGGTTATGTAGATCTGCGTCTTGTTGCCATCAACCGTCGCTGTCCAACCCGGATAGAACATCTCACTCAACACTAGTACGGTCGGAATCGCAGCATTCGTCTCGACTGAAAAGCTGTTTGGACCATAATGCGTGATCTTAGCCGCGTCAGATGTCAACGTTCCTCCCGGAAGTTCAGGCAATTCCCTGGGAGTTACCTCCAACAAGGCTGTGACCCGGGGGTCAAATGGTTCAGAGCTTTCACCGCGAATTCGCTTTAGAGCCTCTTCACCGTCGACAGCCTCAGCTTTGGTGACAAGCCACGCGCGTGGCAGGGCGCGAGTATTCTGAAGAATAAGGGTATGGTCGCGCTCGTAGACAGGTTTCAGAAAGTCGGACGCGAGGCTGTAAAGGGGAAAACTCTTCTGAATTCGTGAGTCAGATAGTAACGCGCGATGAACTGCGATGCCTGCGGTCTTCGAGACGTTCGATATTTCTAACCTCACGACTTCCAATGGCTCCGCAAACCGTACGGATGTTTTGAACCGGTATGCAGGGAACGGACTCGGATCGTTCACCATTGTTTGCTCGAACACTGCAGGAAGGCGGTGCTTGATGATTGGTCGAACGTCAGGACGGTCGTGGGCCCATTCAGCCGTATCTTTACCAGCGCGCAATTCATGTTCGATGACGGCACCTTTAGCGGTGAATATCCGCACGCGCGCTACTAATGCATCGTCGGGCACCTCAACCGAACGTGTAAGCGACGTTACGAGGTCGAGAGAGTCAGCGAGGATTGGCGAGGTTGTAAGTGTCTTGCTTATTTGCGGAAGAATTTCACCGGGCACTCCGGATGGCCTCGGCGCATCGATCGGTCTTAAAGCTGTATCAAGGTTTGGATAGGAGACGATGAAAGTCGTATTGAGTATGTCGAGGACGTGCGACTCACTGGTTAGCAATGAATTATCCGGCGCACCAGTCTTCAGAGAATAGACTGTATCCATACCGACATTGCCGAGTGCACGACTATAACGCTCCAGAACCATCGGCTCGTATCCCCCAACGTTTTGTAGTTCCCAGACTGCTGATAAGTTCGGGCTATCAAAGCGCGGTGGCGAGAACTGCTCGCTCATCAGGTCGACGCGTGTATAGACGCGTCCTTGTTCAGCTGGAAACTGTTTGAGAAATTGCGTGGCGCCGGACATGGTGCTGAATCGCGCGGCGTCGAATCCATGACCCCACCACCGCGTCACGATGGCGGAGGGTTCTACGAAGCAAAGTACAAGAACCGTAATAACAACCAGCGGAAACCGCCAACTTCTTTTTACGATCAGGGCCGCTTGCCAGAGAGCAAATAGCGATACCACCACAAACACTATCTTCCACGTGACATAGAAAGCGAATGATCTGGGATCTGGTAACCACGGTCCCGTTTCAATTCTTCTCCACCACAATATTCCGACAACAACTGTGGCGATTAGGAGAATGACCGAGGTGATAACAGGTCTGTTGGACCAGCGATTTTGGGATCGTTTTTGACAAAGCCAACCCGCAACGATGTCCCACCCATAGGCGCACAGAACGCTCACCGCGAATGTCCATAGGAATGTTTGCCGTGACGGCATTCTCAATAGGTTCAAGATCGGAATGCGATAAACGATTCGGTAAACCGGTGTCGACCCTCCGAGCATGAGAATGAGCGCGAGTGGAGCAACTAACAGCCAGAAGAACACGCGTCGATCCGCGTCCCGTTTCCGAAAGTGGACCAACACGGCAACAATTGCCAAACCCAAGACCAATGGAGGCACGTACGCGTGCATATCAACCCAGTAGAACCAGGGTGCGACAAACGATCTCCACAAGGAGTCTGGCGTTAACGACCCTTGCGTAAAAGTTTCATAATCCAAACTGTGTCTAACACTCCGCCGAGCGGCGCGCGCAGTTTCCAAAATCTGAAACGCTGAAATGCCCATTGCTAACAAGCCCGCACTGGTGATTAGCAGAACCGGCCGCCAAACTTCCAGAGTCGCTATTTGATCCTTAAAACTCGCGCCTGATGCTCGGGATCTCGCGCCTGTAAGAGCTAACCAAAGCGCGTAGCCAAACGCGAGGAGACCCGCATAAATAAATGCCTGGGCGAAGCCAGCCAGGACCGACATTGAATAAGCTGCAGTAGCGAGTAGCAGCGCAGGAATGAATCTACTCGTTCGCGATTTTTCGATACCTATGAGAATGAGCGGCAACCACAAGGCGGAGTTCGTCATCATTCCACTGTTTCCCAGCGGAGCGGCCATCATGCCGCCATACCCAAAAGATAATCCTCCAAGCATCGATGCAAGTGGGCTGC
>AR_comb_assmDRAFT_10771580_pt1 | contig 10308 bp, 4 predicted proteins | sample ArasoioldDNA_FD_10543 | JGI IMG/M metagenome (IMG submission 10543) | reverse complement strand
CGGTATCCCGCATCTGCACGTAACACCCGCACAAGAGCAGTTCGGTGCCGACATCGACCCAATCGCTGTAGAAAGAATCCGCGCGTTTGACGTGGATGTCCTCGTTGGATTGGGGCCCGGCCCAACCCGAGGCAACTTCCTAAACGCGGCGAAGTACGGCGTATGGTGGCGGACTTACGCGGACCGCCCAATTGACAGCGGGGACGCCGCAGGCTTCTGGGAGGTCTTTCATAAACTACCGGTTACTGGGTCGACACTGCAAGTCTTTGGGGGAGATTTGGATGCCTCGAAGATTATTGGCCGGACCTTCTCGGCAACGTGTATTGCGTCGGTCAAGCGCAACAGGAACGACTTGTATTGGAAAGCATCATTCCAGCTGCCGCGAAAATTGCAGGAATTGCATTTGCTCGGGCCGGACGTTTTTTTTGAAAAGCTCGAGCGGAATAACCAACACCCCACCAGCCATTCGAATCGGCTTCTAGTCAAACCAAGGTTAATCGACGAAATCGTATTGGTGTTGCGGATATTTTGGCGAATCTATTCAAATCGCGTGCGGGACTTCTTCGTAGCTTCCCAATGGATATTGCTGTTCGACCTCTGCGATGACTTCATGCCGTCGTTCTTCAGGTTCAAGAAGATCATTCCGCCAAGGGATCGATTCTGGGCGGATCCGCATGTCCTGATCAAGGATCAAAGGTACTACGTTTTCGTCGAAGAGCTTCTGTATCGCCAGAAAAAAGGCCACATATCGGTAATGGAGATACGGGAGGACGGAACGCATACGGTTCCGCGACGAGTACTCGAAGAGCCTTATCATCTCTCCAACCCGTTCGTTTTCGAACACGGGGAGCAAGTCTTTCTGATCCCGGAGTCTGCGCAGAACAGCAGCGTGGATCTCTATCGCTGTGTGTCGTTTCCCGACAAGTGGGAACATTGCGAAACTCTCCTGAAGGACGTTCATGCGGTGGATACGACAGTTCATTTCCATCAAGGGAAGTGGTGGCTTTTTACCAATATGCGCGAGCATGAGAGCGGGTCGGCTGATGACGACCTGTTTCTCTTCTGCTCGGACCTCCTGCAACGCGGGCACTGGAAAGCGCATCCCGCTAACCCTATTGTCTCGGATGTGACCCGAGCCAGACCGGCGGGGAACATCTTTGAGCATCAAGGCAAGCTTTACCGGCCCGCCCAGGACTGTTCCATCCGGTATGGATATGGGATGCGGATTCAGGAAATTCTCAAGTTGTCGGAGTCAGAGTACCGGGAGCGGGAGGTCGTCTTCATTGAACCGAAGTGGGACAAAAAGATCATTGCTACGCACACCTTGAGCAGGGCGGGGCACCTCATGGTGAGTGATGCCCTCCAGGAGAGATGGGAGCTCTTTCCACGCTTGCGCGGCAGCGCTTAGAACCGGAATCGCGAATGTAATTGCCGGCCCAAGTCTTGATTTCCTCAATCAGGCGCACGCGGTGCAGCTCCAGCCTATATGTGTGATCGACCTCCGGCCAGAATAGCTCGGTGCAAAACTCCTTATACCCATTCACACCCAAGGCTCGACCGAGTTGCCCAGCCTGATCGTAGTAGCCATGTGCGTAGCGCGTGAACACTGAAAGCACCCGCCCCTCTCGTTCACGGATTGCCTCAAACGCCGCTCGCAGCTGCTCTCGGTCTGGAAGATCCCTAAGCGCCAGCGGATCGACAGGTCTGTCGGCTTCCTGCTTTTCTCCGCGCAAGCGTGTCAGAGATTTGAAGCGACGCTTCCACCACGCGATGTTGTATCGAGCAGGATTCGCGTACCTTGCAATTCTGCGTGCCCGAAAACCTCTTAAGCCATGGTCCGGAAAGCACACTGGATCAAGCAACACCATACCGACAACTCGCGGCTCCTTGAGCGAGAGTCGCACTGCATTGTCGGCGCCGGAGCAGAGCCCAACCAACACGAGCGGCGAACGACCGAGACGCGACTCCAGAACGTTCAATACGTCCGCGAAGTCTGCCGCTACGGATTGCTGATTTGTCAACCCGGGGCGTGGTGGACTATCTCCAGTCCCGGCCAGATCGACCCGTAGCGAACTGAAACCCATTTGGACGAGTTCCCTGCCGAGGCGGACGTGCAGCCTGTATGGACCGACCCGGTGCAGCACGCCAGCGCTCAAGATCACGAAAACCGGCAGCTCCTCCGCGTTGCGAGGTGGCATGCTCGGTAGGGTCAAAATCCCAAACAACCGCCCGCCTTCCCCGAACTGCAGAGGTTCTTCCGTCAGGGCATGGTCAGACATGTACTAAGGCGCTCCAATACTGGCTTAGGCATCATCAGACCTTCCAACGTGGTCTCCCAGTTGCACGCGAACCGTGCCAAATACTGGGGAACCCCCTGCACGGGAAAACCGGCTTCCGACGACGTGCTGACTACGCAAAGCCTGCTCTTCGGAACGCTCGAATAGGCGCTCGCATCGAGCAGACGGAACTCTTCCACCATCCGCTCGGAAAGTCGATGTCCCGCATGCTCCTGCAATGTCTCGCGACGCTCAGCGGGACTCAGGGGAAGGTCGCGCTCTATGATTTCCCCCTGAATGCGACGCAGTGCCTGAAGATAACCGGCACCGTCGTGGACGGGATCCCACAGTACCAATCGCTGGACATCACCGGAAGCGCCGGCCCACCTGCACGCGAGCAGCGCACCAGCCCGCACTCCCAGCAGCCGCACCACGCTGCTGCCGGACAGATCGCGCCCTTCGCGCACAGCGAGCGCGATGTCCTCTACCCAGTCGGAGATCGCAACTTTGCCGAGTTCACCGAACGAATCCCCGGTACCTCGATAATCAAATCTTAGAACGTGCTGGCCTCTTTCAGCGAGAGAAATGGCCAAGTCTCTAAGCGCGAGTTGCGTGCGCACGGATTCATTGAACAGAGGCGGACAGATGACCGTAAGCACCTGACTGCCGCCATCGACCGGCGGATGGTAACTCGCGAAGACCTGCTGGTTGCTCGGCCCGAAGAAGAATGCTTCGATCACGAGGTTGGCTGACCCTGCGAGGGCCCAAGCATCCGCTCAGACCGACATCGCGTTGCGATGTCCGCCAGGCTCTCGTAGAAAAGCACGCGGAAATCGAGCTTCACGCCGAGCTTGGTTTCGATTTGGCGCAGCGCCTGCACGCCTAGCAACGAGTGGCCGCCTATCTCAAAGAACTTGTCAAAGCGGCCAATGGGTTTAACGAGATCTATGAGCTTCGTCCATATTTCGGCGATCGTTACCTCGACTGGATCCGAAGGAGCCTCATGTCGGCCGAGACGGCTTTCCGTAACGACCGGTGTCGGAAGTCTGCGCCGATCAACCTTACCATTTGTCGTCAGCGGAATCTCTTCCACCGGCAGGAAATACTGCGGAACCATGTACTCGGGAAGTCGGGCACGGAGATGCTTGCGTAGACTGATTGAACTCAAGACCCCGCTCTTCGCTGGCACGCAGCACGCGATAATGCGTACGTCGTCCGGCTTTGCCATCCACAGACGCACGGCTGCCTGGCGCACGTCAGGATGCTCGGCAAGCACCGTCTCGATCTCGCCCAGTTCTATCCGAAATCCCCGTATCTTCACCTGGTGATCGATGCGGCCCAGGTACTCGATGTCACCGTTCTCAAGGCGACGCGCGAGATCGCCGGTTCGGTAAAACGTGGCGCCCGCGGTGGAGCGGAAGGGGTCCGGCATGAAGCGGGCGGCGGTGAGCTCGACGCGGTTGACATAGCCGCGCGCGACGCCGGCCCCGCCGACATACATTTCTCCTGGTACTCCGATCGGCGCGGGCCGACCGCCGGGATCGAGGAGATAGACCTGCAGATCGGGAATGGGGATGCCGATGACGCTGCCCTGCCCGGATTCGAGATCGGCCCAGCGGATCGGGCGGTAGGTGACGTGCACCGTGGTCTCGGTGATGCCGTACATGTTCACGAGCAGCGGCCGCGCGTCGCCGTGGCGCTCCAACCAAGGTCGCAGGCTCTGCAGCTCCAGCGCCTCGCCGCCAAAGATCACGTAGCGCAGGGCGAGGTCGACCCTGGGCTGTGATAAGTCGGCCTGTATCAGCTGGCGAAATGCCGAGGGCGTCTGATTGAGCACGCTGACGCGCTCGCGCACCAGTAGTTCGAGAAAAGCTTCAGGGGAGCGACTGATCCAGTAGGGGACAATCACGACCCGGCCACCGTAGAGCAGCGCGCCCCACAGCTCCCACACGGAGAAATCAAAGGCGTACGAGTGGAACAGCGTCCACACATCCTGCTGATCGAAGTGGTACCACGCGTCGGTGGCCTCGAACAGGCGCGTCACGTTATAGTGGGTGATCTGCGCACCCTTGGGCTTGCCCGTGGAGCCGGAGGTGTAGATCACGTACGCAAGGTTGTCGGCCGTTGCTACCGGGGTTGGGTCTGTCTCGGCGCCCGGAAGCGGCTCGTCCAACAGCACGCGCGTCACGGCAGTGCCCTCGAGATCTGCCGCCAGAGTCGTTTGCGTGACGACGACACCAACGCGCGAATCCTCGAGCATGAAGGCGACCCGGTCATTCGGATAGGCCGGATCGAGCGGCAGATAGGCGCCACCCGCCTTGAGGATTCCGATGATCCCGATCACCATCTCGATGCCGCGGTCGGTGCGCAAGCCGACCAGTTGTTCGGGTGTCACACCGAGCTCACGCAGGTGGTGAGCAAGCTGGTTGGCACGGCCGTTGAGTTCCCCATAAGTCAGCCGCTGATCCTCGTACACCAGCGCCACCGCGTCGGGCGCGCGCTCGACCTGCTGCTCGAACCGCTCGTGCAGGCACACCCCTTTAGGGTAGGAGGCCGCCTGGTTCCACCCCGAGATCGCCTGGTGCCACTCGGCCTCAGTCAGCAGCGGCAACATTGAAATCCTCCGGCCCGGATCGCGGACGATCGCTTCCAGGAGCGTCTCGAAATGTCCGCACAGCCGCCGAATTGCTCGGGCTTCGAACAAATCCGAGCAGTACTCGAACCGTCCCGAGTAACCTCCGCCTTCCTCGTAGAGTTGAAGACTCAAGTCAAACTGGGAGAACTTCAGATCAAAGTGAAAGTTGCTGATCTCCAGGTTTCCTATTCTTGGAGCAGCCGTAGGCAACACCTGCAGCACGACCTGAAAGATCGGGTTCCGGCTCGGGTCCCTTTCAAACTTCAGGTGCTTCGTCATGGCTTCGAACGGAAGGTCGTTGTTCGAAAACGCGTCGAGCGTCGCGTCCCGGCTCCTTCGCAGCAACTCGATAAAGGTTGGATCGCCCGAAAGGTCGCACCGCAAGGCGGCCATGTTGAGAAAATTCCCGATCAGCGGCTCCACTTCGTGCGGGCTTCGCGCGGAGACAGGTGTTCCGATAACAATATCGTCCGCCCCCGAATATCGCTGAAGCAGCACCTCAAAGGCCGCCAGAATGGTCATAAAGGAAGTACATCCCTCGCGCGCTCCCAGCAACCTCAAGTCCTGAGCCAACGCTTGAGGGATGTTGAAGAATACATTCGATCCTTTGAAGGACTGGAGAGCCGGCCTGGGCCTGTCACGCGGCAACTCCAATACGGGAAGATTGCCGCCTAACTGCTTCCGCCAGAACTCAATCTGGTTGGCATAGGCCGCTTCGTTCGCCATCGTTTGTCGTTGCCACAGGGCGAAATCCGCATACTGCACGGCCAAAGCCGGCACATGAAGATCACCACCGCCAGTAAAGGCCCGATAAAACGTATCCAACTCCGCCAACATCAGTCCGATGGACAACCCATCTGCCACAATGTGATGGAGGTTAATGACTAAGACGTGCTCGCTCTCACCCAACTTGAACAAGAAGACGCGAATCAGCGGAAGGCGAGAGAGGTCGAACGGTGTGACAGATATTTCAGACGCACGGGCCTGCAGTCTGCTCTCGCGCACTTCGCCAGCAAGGTGCTCCAGGTCCGTGACATTGAGCTTGATTCTAAGGTCGGGATGGATAAATTGCAGAGGTTCTTCGTCCTTGACGCCGAACGTGGTTCTCAGCCCCTCATGCCGCTTGATGACTTCATTGAAACTGTCTTCCAGAGTCGTCGCATCCAGTGAACCGCGAAGTCGATATCCGATCGACAGGTTGTATGCTGAATTACCCGGCGCCATCTGATCGATCACCCACATCTGTCTCTGGGCAAACGAGACGGGGGCCGAGTCGCGATTTGGCCGTAGCGGTATGACGCGCTCTTCAATAGACTTTGGCTCGATACCTCTTAAGCGCTGTTCGAGCAACGCTCTCTTATCGGCGGAAAGTGCTGGTCTTCCTACCATAGATGCAACCCTATTCCTCAACCTGTTGTCTAGCGAGCGATGCAGCTTGCGCCGGATTGCGACAGCGTAGAACTCGTTTCAGGTCGTCCCATGGAAACGCTGGGCATCCCGGTCACCCGCGGAATCTTCGTCTTTGTGTGCGTATGCTCGTTGTTCTCCAGGTCGAGATTCAACGCATACTCGGCCAACTCCCTGTTGAAGGTAATCGTGCTCCCTTCGGTACCAGTGACAGCGTTGGCGAAATCGACGGAATCGCTCCAGCCAGCGCGTTACGAACTTCATTCGACGCACCTTGCTTATTCGAAACCAAAACGCTATCGTTGTTCACTGCGCCGTCTCGATTTCAGCTCATCCACAAGTTTCAGCCATAACTCTACGCTTTTAACCTTTCACCGAACGGCCCCATAACTGACATGAAATCGCAGTTAAGGCGGATGCTTCCCACGCCACTGAAAACCGCTCTTCGAAGCCTGATTCGGCGAGAGTTTAATCTTCACTTACCGCTGCTCCAATTCACGTTGCAGTCTGGTCTTCACATCGACATCTCGAACGAATGTGATTGGTATATCTACAACGAGATATTCGTCGAGGGAATGTACGACGAACCGATCAAGACGGCAATGGCTTCAGGCCGGACGATTCACGTCCTAGACGTCGGCGCAAACGTCGGACTTTTTACTCTGCGATTTATCGACCTCGCGCGGAGAAGCGGTGACGTCCCATACCATGCAACGCTCGTGGAGGGCAGCCCGCGCGTAACTAAGGAATTACGCTCACGCCTGAAAGACGTTCCCGGAATCGAGATCCTTCACGGTCTCGTCGGTAAGCGCTCAGGCACCTCCTTGATCACCGAACATGACTTCCACGGCAAGAATTCCATCTTTGGGGGCCAAGGCGTGAGCGTTGATTTCCTAGATCTTGATCTGGTAGAGAGCTTGGGCACGGAAATCGACCTGCTCAAATGTGATATCGAAGGCGCGGAACTTCTCTTCATCGAAAATTACCCTGACTTACTTAAGAGAGTCAAATTGGCTGTCTTTGAACTCCACCACCGCACGTGCGACACCGACAGGTGTTTCGACTTGCTGCGAGCCAGCGGATTCACGCGCAACAAAATGTTGTGGCAATCACGAGGTGCACACCCGGAATGTTCGGTCCACCAGTTCTCTAAGGACGATCTGCCCGATACGTGCTGATCCAATTTGACCGTTCTTGTAAGTCGCGTATACCGTTGACCGAGATGTGCTCGCCCGGACCTGAGCCATATTGGAACTGATCGCAAGCCTCGGGCGCGCCCATTATCGTCATTCGTTTGACAAAAGCTGTCGCGCTTCATCATCTGTAAGGCTCTCGATTTCTGCGAGGATCTTCGCGTGAACGACCGCGCCTAGTTGGGCAATCGTGGGCGCTTCGAAAAACTCCCTGAGAGTGAAGTCTATTTCATACGCGGATCTGATCTTCGCTACGATCTGCATCGCCAGCAGGGAGTGCCCGCCCAATGTCGAGAAATTGTCGTGAATACCAATTTGCTCAAATCCGAAGATGCTGCTCCAAATTTCGGCCACTACTGACTCGACGTCATTGGTTGGCTGTTCGGCTGAACCTTTGCGGTTCCTCTGAAGCGCAACGTTCCTTCCATCATGCTGTATGGGAGTGAGGTATTTTGTGTGATCGAACGGCAACTGGGATTGTTCAACCAGATCATCGACGTCCTCGGGGCTGACAATGACGCGCGTTAGATCCGAGTTCAGTGCTCGCTTGAACGCCTCTAAACCATCTATCGTGAGGATTGCCTTCTCGAGTGCGGCGCTTTTCCAACCCTCCAGACCCGGCATGATCTCCAAATCGGCCAATTGGCCGACTTCCTTCCAGCCCGACCAGTTGATGGTGAGGGTATGAAACGTCGTATTTGCATTTGCAAACGGCGCGAAGGCATCGAGGAATGCATTCGCAGCGCCATAGTCGGATTCGGCGTACGGTGAAATCACCGATGTGATTGATGAAAACAGCACGAGGAAGTCCAGGCTGGCGCCCTTCAACAGGTCGAACAGGATCATCGTGCCGCGGACCTTCGGAGCCAGTACGCTATCGGCGACTTCTCTCGTCTTAGCTTGTATCAATCCCGCCCTGACAATGCCTGCCGCGTGAATGACTCCGTTAACTGTTCCAAATTTCTCGTGTGTTTCGTCTAGAGCATGTTGCATCTGTTCTCTGTCGGAGGATTCGGCAACGAGGACTTCGACCTCCGCGCCCATCTGTTCGATTTCCAGGAGTGCGTCAATGGTCCTGAGGATGGGCTCCGGCGCATCACGCGCCATCGACAATTCTTTCCATCTCGATTTTTCCGGAAACGGCCCCTTCTTGGTCAGCACGATTCTGGGCTGGCAGGCTTCTGCAAGATATTTAGAGATGGCCAGGCCGATTCCGCCGGTTCCGCCGGTAATCAGATAGACGCCGCGACGCCGCAGACGCTTGATTTCAATTGGCTCGTTCGGTGTGCTCGCCGGGACGGGCTTCGGTAATTTGACTTGATCGTATCGTCGCTCCCATCGATGTCTTCCGCGATACGCCACCACTCGGCTTTGCGAAGGTTTGGCATATTCGGAAAGAATTGTGGCGAGCACTTCGTCGGGCAAATTCTCGATGGCCTGGCTGTCGGGCAGATCGATGTTGAAGCATTTGATGTTTGGAAATTCCTTGGGAATGACTCCGCAAGGCCCCAAAACGGTTGCCATTGCAGGATCGAGCCGTTCCTCACCCGTCACCTCATGCATCCGGTTCGAAACGATGCCGATCTTGATTGGAACGGAAACATTGAGCTCGCCGATTGCCTGGGCTATGTGTAACAGGCTGTAAAAACCGAAATTCTGGTTGGATGCGCAAACGGAATGGGGGGGCTCCTCATCGTTCCGCGTGAGGCTTCCCAAATGGACAATGTTTATGGCCGCTGTGGCGCGCCCTTCCACCTCCCGAAACAGTTTCAGATAGTCATCAATGCCCGCGGGATTCAGTTCGAATGAGCCATCACCGCAACTGACGAACGATTCACCGAAACGAACGAGTGCCGCCGGTCGCCTCAATGTATGGAGCCTGGACTTGATGCAGGCTCCTCCTCCGTATCGATCCGCGACAATCAACCAGAAGGCGTCCTCCACCTGGGCATCGTGAGTAATCTCACGCGGAAACGGCGTTCTTTCCCACGTTGGCACGTAGAACCAGTTGTCCACGCCGGAGTCTGCGGACGCGTACTTCTCCTCTCGTGCACTCTTTGCGCTCTCCGGTGCTGCCTCAATCCAGTATTCGTGCCTTTCAAAAGGATACGTCGGCAACGACACTCGTCGGCGGCGCCCGCCGACGTCTATCCCTTCCCACCGGATATCGGCACCGGCCACCCACAGCTTGCCGATGGCCTGCCAGAGGGTTTCGACATCCGAGTGGTTTTCGTAGTCGTGCCGAATCGAGGAAACGGCGATTGGCGCTCCGGTACGGGGCCGATCCGGATGCTGCACGGCCAGCACTCCCAATGTCCGGCCGGGCCCGGCCTCGAGCAAGATGGGATTGTCGAGCCGCCATAGCTCATGCAATGCATCGTTGAATCGGGCTGTGTGATTCGCGTGTCTGGCCCAATACGCGGGGCTCGTAGCGTCGCGCGCCGTGATCCACGTCCCGGTGACGTTGGAGATGTAAGGAATTTTGGGTTCGTTCAACTGAACGGTGGCTACTGCCGTCTCGAACGCCTTCACAATCGGGTCCAGCATTCTGGAGTGGAAGGCGTGCGCATTCTGCACATGCCGACAGATGACGCTTCGCGCGTTTAGTGTTTTCGCGAATTCGGCCACGGCTGACGGCAGACCGGCCACCACGCACAAGTTGGGGCCATTGAGCAGAGCGATGGAAAGCTCGGCGGGAAGCGAGGCGATCAATTCGCTTTCCGAAAGCGCAACGGCAAGCATCGCTCCCTCGGGCAACTCATTGACCAGCTTGGCCCGGGTTGCGACCAGCCATAAC
>AR_comb_assmDRAFT_10020134_pt1 | contig 10310 bp, 8 predicted proteins | sample ArasoioldDNA_FD_10543 | JGI IMG/M metagenome (IMG submission 10543) | reverse complement strand
TGGATGGGTCGGGGATCCCCGGTTCGAAACAAGGTCATCTGTGGGCAGCTAATATAAGAAAACTACGCGACTTGCGAAAGCTCTAAAACCTTGGCGACGATGGTTCGGGCGGCATTCGGGTGACCCCGGCCCCGGGCACTCCGGGCGAGGGCGACCAGGCGTCGGTCGTCGTGGGCCAGGCCGACGACGGTGGTCGAGAAGGATTCCGGGATGAACTCGCGCTCGAGCAGCAGAACGCTCGCACCGGCATTCGCGAGGGCGCGCGCGTTGAAGACCTGATGATCCGCGGCTGCGGTGGGCAACGGAATCAGGACACTCGGCTTCCCCCACGCGCAGAGCTCCGAGACCGTCATCGCGCCCGCGCGCGCGACGACGAGATCTGCGGCCGCATACGCGGCGCCGATCGGATCGAAAAAGCCGCGCACCGCGATGCGGCCGGGAATCGCGAGCGACGCATACCGCGCGAGATGCATCGCGCCGGTGCCCCACAGCAGATTCACGTCGCCGAGCATCTGGCGCTGAATGGTGCGCGCGATCGTCTCGTTGATCGCGCGCGCGCCCTGGCTGCCGCCGAAGATGAGCACGGTGCGGCGGTCGGGGCTCAATCCAAACTCGTTGCGCGCGAGCGCGGGATCCATCGCCGCCGGCGGCGTAATAGGATTTCCGAAAACAAACACTTGCGTCCGCTTTCCCGGTGACAGGCGCAAGCGCGCTTCCGGAAATCCGAGGTGGACCTGATTGGCGCGTCGCGCGAGCCACCGCTGCGTGACTCCCGGAAACGCGTTCTGCTCTTGCAGTGCGGTCGGGATGCGCGCGTTCTGCGCGCGCCACACGACCGGCCCAGCCGCGTAACCGCCCGTGCCGATGACGATCGCGGGCTGCTCCTCGCGCAACACCTCTCCCGCCGCGCGCCACGCGCGCACCGCGATGGCCGGCCAGCGGACGTTGCGCCACCACGCGCGACGATAAATCGGCTCCATCGGCAAGAGGTGAAATTTGAACGGATGATTGGGAAGGATCTGGGCTTCGATGCCGCGTGCGGCGCCGACTAATACGACATCATGTCCTTGATCGGCCGCCACTCGAGCCAACGCGAGCGCCGGCATCAAGTGGCCGCCCGTTCCTCCCCCAGCTATCAAGATCTTCACGTGCGGCGGGACTGCGTGCGGCGTTTGGCATTGAAATGAAAAGTCGATCGCCTCGACCTTTCATTTCTATGCCGCACGCAGTCATGCCACACGTAAGTCTTTCCGGGCGCGTCCGACGCTCGCGAGCACACCAGTGGCCGCCAGCGCGACGATCAGTGATGAGCGACCGTACGACATGAATGGAAGCGTCACGCCCGTCGCCGGAATCACGGCGAGGCTCACGCCGATGTGCAGCACCACACTCAACCCGACCATCACCGTGATGCCGGCCGCAAGGAACTGCCCGAACGGATCCGGCGCATTGCGCGCGATCCGAAAGCCGAGCCAGACGAACGTGCCGAACAACAGAACGATCGCCACGACGCCGACAAAGCCCCATTCCTCACCGATCGTGGAAAAAATGAAATCGGAGTAGGCGTACGTCAGGTAGCCGAGCTTCTGCTGGCCCTCACCGAATCCCGCGCCGAGCAGCTCACCGGCACCGATGCCGGTCACCGACTGCTGCACTTGCCACGTCGCCTCCGCCGGCACCGCACCCGGATTCAAGAATGTGAGGATCCGTGCGAGCCGATACTGCGCCGTGGCGACGGCGCCGAACAGCAGCGGCGCAGACGCAAAGCCCAGTGCCAGGAAGTGGCCGATGCGCGCGCCCGCCGTGAACAGCACGCTGCCCGCGAGCAGCGTGACGAGCAGCGCCATGGAGAGGTGCGGCTCGAGAAAGATCAGGCCGATGAGCGGCACGAGGATGACGAGGAATGGAAGCACGCCCTGCTTGAACTCGCGGATCAGCGCACCCTTCTTCGCCGCAAGCATGGCGCACCAGACGACGACCGCGAACTTGGCGAGCTCCGACGGCTGCAGCGTGAGAACCCCGAGATTCACCCAGCGTCGGGCGCCGTTGATGGTCGGCGTGATCGGATGCGTGAACGGAAGCAGCGGAATCAGCAGCAGAAACACGGTGACGCCGAGCAACGGCCACGCCCAATCGCGCCAGCGGTGGTAATCGACGCGCGCGAAGACGACGGCGAGCAGTCCGCCGACGACCGCACCAACGCCCTGGCGCAGCGCAAAGCTCGCCCCCACCTGTCCGCCCGTCGTAGTGACCAGGCTCGACGCACCGTAGACCGCGGCCAGTCCGAACACGACCAGCACCGCGGTCACGACAAAAAGCAGGCGTCCTTCCCAGGTTACAGCGCCTCGACTATGCGCCGGAATGTGGCCCCCCGCTCTTCGTAGTTTTTGAACATGTCGTAGCTCGAGCACGCCGGTGACAACAGCACCGCGTCACCTGAATGCGCCGCACGCGCCGCGCGCGCCATCACGTCTTCGAACGTAGTGCCACGCTCGAGCGGAATCTTGCCCTTGAGATCCTGCTCGACGAGCGGGCCGGCTTCGCCGTACGCAATGACGAGGCGACAATGTTCGGCGAGCAGCGGCGCGAGGCTCGTGTACGGCTCTCCCTTGTGGCGACCTCCCAGCAACAGCACGTACGGCCGCCGCATGGCGATGACGGCAACAGTCGTCGCCGCGATGTTCGTCGCCTTGGAATCGTTGATCCAGAGGACGCCGTTCACCTCGCGCACCGGCTCGAGTCGATGCGGCAACGCGCGAAACGTCCGGAGTCCTTCCGCGATCAGACGGAGTGGAACGCCGGCCTCACGGACGGCAAGCGCGGCCGCGAGCGCGTTCGCGACGTTGTGATCGCCGAGCAAGTGAAGGTCATCACGTTTGAGCAGCACGTCGCCCGCCAGGCGCAACGTGGCGTTGGCGGCGTCGTACCAGGCATCGGCGCCGCGCGGTGTGGCGAGCGAGAACAACACCGTGCGCCCCGGCACGCCGCGGACCAGGTCGAGCACGAGCTTATCGTCCCCGTTCAGTACCCAGATGTCGTCCTCGCGGGCATTGCGAAACAGCAAGCGCTTGTCGGCATAGTACGCTTCCGCCGATGGATAACGGTCCAGATGATCGGGCGCGAGGTTGGTGAGGATGCCGATCTCCGGCGCGAAATTCGGACTGTCGTGCAGCTGGAACGAGGAGACCTCGAGACTCAACCACTGATAGCGCTCGTTCGCCATCGCGAGATCGGTGACCGGCCGCCCGATGTTGCCGGCGGTCGTCGATGGCAAACCGGCGGCGCTCAGGAGATGCGCGACCAGCGCGGTGGTCGTCGTCTTGCCGTTGGTGCCGGTGATGGCGATGCTGCGCGTCCCAGGCTGCAGCACCGCCAGCGCGCGAAATCCGAGATCGAGCTCCGACACGATCTCGACGCCCGCGTGACGCGCCGCCGTCAGCACCGGTGCATCCGGCGGCACGCCCGGCGAAACGACGACCCCCGCGGCATGGCGAATCTTGGTGAGATCGTGCCGGCCAATTTCGACATCCACCCACGGCACGCTCTTGAGCGCCTCTGCGGCGGCGCCGGCGTAGGGATGATCCGATGCGTCGCTGGCGTACACGCGGACACCCTCGCGCGCGAGCAGCCGCGCCGCCGCGACTCCGCTCTTACCGAGCCCGATGATCGCGACGACGCTACCCGCCCTGCGCCAGGATTCCGGAACCAGCCCCCCCCGTTCCATTACCGCACCTTGAGGGTCGCCAGCGCGATCATCGCGCACATCACCCCCAGGATGTAAAACCGCATCACCACCTGCGGCTCGGCCCACCCGAGCTTTTCGAAATGGTGATGCAGCGGCGCCATGCGGAATACTTTGTGGGCGTCCGCATACTCTTTCCCGTATTTCTTTTTCCGGTATTTGTAGGTCGTCGTCTGAATCAAAACCGAGACCGTCTCCGCCGCGAACACCGCGCCCGCGATGAGCAGCAGGAATTCGGTTTTGAGCAAGATCGCAACGGTGCCGAGCGCGCCGCCGATCGCGAGCGCGCCGGTGTCACCCATGAAGACCTGGGCTGGATGCGCATTGAACCACAGGAAGCCGAGCGACGCGCCCATCAACGCGCCACAGAAGATCGTCAGCTCCCCCGCTCCGGGGAGATGAAGCACGCCGAGATAGCGGGCGGCGTCGACGCGGCCGAAGAGATAGCAGAAGATCGCGAACGCGCCCGCAGCGATCACCGTGAGCCCCGCCGCCAGACCATCGAGCCCGTCAGTCAGGTTCACCGCATTCGAGCTCGCCGTTGTCACGAAGGTCACGAATGCGAGATAGATGGGCCACGGCAGCACCCACACGATGTATTTGAACAGCGGCAGCTGTGTGGCGTACGGGGCCACGCTGTTCGTCAGCGGGAACAGGAGAATGTAGGCGCCGAGCCCAACGCCAAATGACACCTGGCCGGCGAGCTTCCAGCGGGCGACGAGACCCTGCGACTGCCCGCGCACGATCTTCAGGTAGTCGTCGAGAAATCCGATCAATCCCATCCACAGCGTGGCGACGACGGTGACGATGACGTAGCGGCTGTCGAGCCGCGCCCAGAGCAACGTCGGAAGGACGGTGGCGAGCAAAATGATGAGTCCGCCCATCGTCGGCGTGCCGCGCTTGCCCTGATGACTGGCCGGCCCTTCGGCGCGCACGATCTGGCCGATGCGATGCTCGCGAAGCTTGCGGATGATCCAGGGGCTGACCAGGAACGCCAAAAGCAGCGCCGTCACGGTCGCACCTGCGGCGCGGAACGTGATGTAGTTGAAGAGATTGAAAAAAATGTGCTGGCGTGCGAGTGGCGCGAGCCAATGATAGAGCATCAGGTCAGATAGTTGAGGACACGTTCCAAGGCGACTCCGCGTGAAGCCTTGAGGAGTACGAGCTCGTTGCCTCGCAGCGCCGACTTCAGCTTGGGACCGAGCGCTTCGGCGTCGGCGGCGGTGATCAACCGCCCGCCCAGCGCTTCGCGCAGCGACTCGAAGACCCGCGCAAACGTCCCCACAGCGGCAACGAGTGCCGGCTTGCGCTGGGCGATTTCACGCGCGGCTTCGGCGTGCAATCTTGCACTTTCCGGCCCTAACTCCAACATCGTCCCCACCACCACCACGAACGGCCGCCGGTGCCGCTTCGCCAGCCAAGCGCCTGTCTGCACGGCCCGCCGCAGCGAGGCCGGATTGGCGTTATAGGTGTCGTCGACGACCATCAAATTGCCGATTTCCTTGAAGTCTCCGCGGCCTTCGGGCAGGTGCACGCCGGCGAGCGCTCGAACCGCCGCGTCATGGTCCACCCCGGCGCGCTGGGCGACCGCCAGGGCGATCTGCGCGTTCTCGAGCTGGTGAATCCCGAGCGCCGGCAACGTCACCTTCTCGCCCGAGTCGAGCGAGAGACGTGGATGCCCGTCCTTATCCAGATAGCGGTCGAGGAGCGCGTCGTCCGCGCTCTTGCCCGGCAGCGCGGCGGGAATCACCTGAGTGCGGCGGCGCGCTTCCGGCCACATGAGGTCCGGACCTGAGCCGATGACCGCCACCGGCGCCCCATCGAGCAACGAGAGCTTCTCCTTCATGACGCCCTCGAGCGAGCCAAAACCCTCGACGTGCGCGTACCCGATGTTGGTGATCACGGCGATGGTGGGCTCGATGATGTCTCGCATGCGGGCGATCTCGCCAGGCGCGCTCGCGCCCGCCTCCACCACCAACGCCTGAGCGTCGTCCGGCGCGCTCAGGATCGTGAGCGGTACCCCGATGAGGTTGTTGAGGTTGGCCGACGTCGCATGGACCCGGTACCGCCCGCTGAGCGCGGCGCGAATCATCTCTTTAGTGCTGGTCTTGCCGCTCGAGCCCGTGATCGCGACTACGGGGGTGCTCTCCGGAAACATGCGACGTCGAGCGCGGGCCAGCAGTCCCAGCGCCACGAGTGTGTCATCTACTTCAAAGAACGGGAGTCCCGGGACCGGCGGTGTATCGTGCCGGACCACGGCGGCTGTTGCGCCGCCAGCCCTCGCTTGATCGAGAAAGTTGTGGGCGTCGAACTTGTCGCCCTTGAGCGCGATGAATAGGGAGTCGGGAATCAGGTGTCGGGAGTCAGTGGAAATCGCCGCGAATTTCAGTTTTGCCGGTGCTGGCACGCCGAGCGCAGCCGCAACTTCGTCACTCGTCCACTGCCGTCCGACCGTCAGGCCGTCCGTCCGTCCGCCCATTTAGTTGGCCCCCAGGCTGCGCACGACCTCACGCTCGTCGAACGGCTCCTTCACCGTACCGATGACCTGGTACGTCTCGTGTCCCTTCCCTGCGAGGAGAATCGTATCGCCCTCCCGCGCCAGCTCGAGCGCCTGCGCAATTGCCGCCGTGCGATCGGTGATCCGGTAATGCTGTCGTCCGGTCATGCCGGCTTCCACGTCGTCCAAGATTCGCTCCGGATCTTCGGTACGAGGATTATCCGACGTCGCAATGGCGATGTCGGCGAGCCGCACGGCGATCTCGCCCATCGGTGCGCGCTTGCCGCGGTCACGATCGCCGCCCGCGCCGAACACCACGATCAGGCGACCGCCTTTGCTCGTGACGCCGCGAACGGTCTCGAGCGCGCGCTCGAGCGCATCCGGTGTGTGGGCATAGTCGCGCAATACGACGCACGGATCGGTCGCGATCCGCTCCATGCGCCCCGGCACCTGTGGCGCCGTCGACAATCGCTCGGCGATGGTGCGTGGGTCGAGCTCCAAGCCCACGGCGCAAGCCGCGACACCCAGCGCATTCGCGACATTGAACTGGCCGAGCAGCGGCAGGGTGACCGGATGGCTTCCGCGGGTCGTCACCATGTTGAAGCGCGCGCCCCGCGCATCGACCTGGACATCACGCGCCATGACATCGGCCGGATGTGACGTCGCCGAGAAGGTGATGCGGCGCGGCGTTTTTGGAAGACGAGCCCAGGCGGCATCGTCCGCGTTGATCACCGCCAGCCCTGCATCGGCGAGATAGCCGGTGAGCTTCGCTTTAGCGGCGAAGTAGGCCTCGAAGGTCTCGTGGTAATCGAGATGGTCGCGCGTGAGATTCGTAAAGATGGCCGCACGGAACAGCAGCCCTTCCACGCGACCCTGATCGAGGCTGTGCGACGAAACCTCCATGGCGACGCCGCGCGCGCCGCGCTCCAGCATCGCGGCGAGTGTCGCCTGCAAATCGATCGGACCCGGGGTGGTGAGATTGCCGGCTTCACTTTCCACCGGCGCGCCGTTGGGATCGAAGGCGCCGAGCGTACCGATGGCGCCCATGGGCCAGAGCGCGCCCAGCACGTGGCGGGCCAGGATGACCGACGTCGTCTTTCCGTTCGTGCCAGTCACTCCAATGATCTGAAGTCGGGCGGCAGGACGGCGGTACCAGGCCTCGGCTGCAATAGCGGCAGCGCGACGACCATTGCGGACGAGGATCTGCGGAATCGCGATGGACTGGCGCGACTCCACCAGCGCCGCGGCCGCCCCACGCGCGACGGCATCGGCGACAAAGTTATGGCCATCGAGTGCCGCGCCGCGGATGGCGCAAAACAGCATGCCGCGCTCGAGTCTCCGCGCATCCGCCGTGAGGCCGGTGATCTCCGGCAGGGGGATGCCCTCGGGATCAGGCGCATCGACCACGACGCCGGCGCGCGTCAACGCGTCGACGACTTCCTGGAGCGATCGGCTCATTTGCTCGATAATGAAGCTTCGGCTTCTGCGAACACCGTGACGGTGCTTCCCGCGGGCGCATGCTCACCGGCGGCAGGCCACGTGTGGTGAATGCGGCCCCAGCCCTTGATGACGACGCGGAACCCGCGCTGGTGCAGCGTGCGGATGCCTTCACGCAGCGGCCGGTCGGCGACATCAGGGATGAGCCGATCCGGCGGCGTCGTCGCGGAATCGGGCACGTATGGCCACGGCATGACGTACGGCACCACGCCTTCCGGCTCCGCGAGCGGGATGCGATCGGTGGGCACCACCATGTTGGTGAGCCGCGCCCGATCGATGGCGACGGTGCGCGCGGCCAGTGCCTGCTCCAGCATCGAGCGCGTGACCGGCGCCGCCGTCTGCGCGGCGAAATAACTGCCCTTCTGCGGATTGTCGATGATCATCACGACGACGAGCTGCGGCTGATCGGCCGGAAAGAGCGCGGCAAACGACGCGGTGTACTGCCCTGCCGCATACCGGCCGTCCACCACGCGACGCGCCGTGCCGGTCTTGGCGGCGAGCTGGAAATTGGCGAGCGCCGCCTTCGCTCCCGTCCCACCGGCCTCGACGACCCCTCGGAGCAAGTCACGGAGCCGCGCCGCGACTTCCGGCGACACCACGCGTCGGACGGGCTGCGGCCGATGGCGGTAGAGCACCATGCCGGTCGGCGCGCGGACTTCGCGCACCAGCGCCGGTTCGAGCAGCACTCCGTCGTTCGCGATCGCGGCATACGCGGCCGCGAGCTGCATCGGCGTCACGGAGAGCTCGTATCCGATCGCGAGACTCGCGGCGCTCGGCCGCGACCAGTCCCGCGGCGCTCGCAACAAGCCCGGCGATTCCGCTGGGAACTCCACGCCGGTGGGCGCGCCGAAGCCGAATCCCCGCAGCACACCGTACTGTTCGTCCGGCTTCAGCCGGGCGGCGAACTTCACCACCGCGATGTTGCTCGACACCCGAATCGCGTCGGCCAGTGTGAGCGAAGCCATGGGGTGCTCGTCGGTGACGACGCGATCCGGCAGCTTGTATCGCCCGCCTTCGCCCGACACGCGCTCACTCGGACGCACGCGATCGAACGCGAGCAGCGCCGCCGCGGCGAAAATCTTGGCGACCGATCCCGGCTCGAACGTCTCCGTGAACGCCGAAGGTCGCATGCTGCCGTCGGCGCGCCGCGAGGCGACCGCGAGCACTTCCCCGCTCCGCGGATCGAGCATCACGACGTCGCCGCCCTCGGCGGCCATGTTGTCGATCGCGTCGTCGAGCGCGCGCTGCGCGATTTCCTGCAGCTCGGCATCCAGCGTGAGCACGACGTCATTGCCGGGTACCGGATCGGCGATCACACGCGCCGGCGATTCGTATTCGCGGCCGGAGCGATCCTTCAGGACAACCGCGGCGCCAGGCTTTCCCGCGAGCAATGTGTCGAGCAGTCGCTCCAGCCCACCGCCACCACCTCCAGATCCTCGCCCATCGTCGCCCAACCTCCCGATCACCGCGCGCGCAAAATCAGCCGACGGATAAAACCGGCGCAGCACGGGTTCGAGATGCACGCCACGCATCGCGCGCAGCGGCTGCACCTCCGCGCTCGTGAACGGACCCGCGAACCAGGCATAGCGACGGCGCAGGCCGCGGTCCACATCGCTTTGCGCCACCCGGAGTTGGTGCGCAATGATCGCGGCGTCGCGCGGGGGATCACGCAGCTCGTTGGGCGCGACCCCGACATGGTAGGTCTCCTGCGTGAGGGCGAGACCAAGTCCGTGCCGGTCGTACAACGTGCCGCGGCGTGCCTCCAACACCACGTGCTCGGTGCGCTGCGCCCGCGCGACGGCGGCATATTTGGGCCCTTCGAGCAACTGCACTTGCGCGGCGCGCAGCAAGAGCCCGAGCAACGAGACACCGAGACCAAACTCCACGACGCGCAGCCGGACGAGAACCTTGGCCATTTACTGCCGCTCTCGAGGTTCTGGAGGGTGGGGAGGTTCTGACTGCGTCGGCAACAGAATAATCTCGGTGTCAGCGGGAAGCCGGAGACCGAGCTTTTGAGCTCGGGGCAACAGGACGGCGCGACTCTGCCCCGTGCGCACGCGGCGCTCCAGATCGGCGCGCCGCCCCTCCAACGAAGCACGCTCTTCACGCAAGTCGGTCAGCGCGCGCGCGGCGTTGAGCGAGGCCGTCTGCCGGGCGATGACGATCCACAGCGCCGCGAGCAACGCGACGAGCCAGACGGCGATCCAGTGGCGGCCCTTAAGCTTCACCGGCCAAGCCTTTCTCGAACACGCGAAACTGCGCCGAGCGGGCGCGCGGATTCGCCGCAATTTCTCGGGGATCGGGCACGACGGGCTTCTTCGTGAGCACGCGTCCCAACGCCATTCCGCGACAGGTGCAGACCGGCTGGCGCGGCGGACAGATGCAGTCGCGGCTCCATTCCCGGAACGCATGCTTCACGATCCGGTCCTCGCCGGAGTGATAGGTGATCACGCCCAGGCGGCCGCCCGGCACGAGCGCATCGCGGAGCGCCGGCAAGGCGCCGGCGAGCGCGTCGAGCTCGTCGTTGACCGCGATCCGCAGCGCCTGAAACAGCCGCGCGAAGTCAGCGGGGCC
>AR_comb_assmDRAFT_10041962_pt1 | contig 10313 bp, 9 predicted proteins | sample ArasoioldDNA_FD_10543 | JGI IMG/M metagenome (IMG submission 10543) | reverse complement strand
AAAGATCCGAACAAGATCTATCCCGGACAGAAACTTAAGATCCCCCCGAAGTGACCCACGAACCGAATCGAACAGAGGAGATGCGTTCATGGCAAAGTTGCATGTAGTTCTCGTCCTTGCCGTGTTGACTTTAGGGCTCGCAGGCTGCAAGAAAGAATCGCCGCCATCGGCGCCGGCTACAGCGCAGAAACCTGCGCCCCAGGTTCAGGCACCGCCGTCCGCGCCGGATGCCATTAGTGTTGCAAACATCAGCCTCGGCAAGGCGCTGGGGCCAGACAAAAAAGTGGCCGCCGCAACCGACACTTTCGCAAAAGGCGATACGATTTATGCCGTGGTAGAAACTACCGGTTCGGGTAACGCCACGCTCAAGGCCAAGTGGACCTATCATAAAGGCGACAAAATCGCGCCGGTTAGCGAAAGCTCGCAAACTATCAGCCCAAGTGGCGCCGCGGCGAGCGAGTTTCACGTTAACAAACCTGACGGTTGGCCGCTGGGCGACTACCAGGTCGAGATCTGGGTCAATGACAAGTCTGCCGGCACGAAGAAATTCGTGGTGCAGTAGACGGTCATATCGTTTCACATGCCAATTTAAAGGCGGTTAATCATGGGAATTATCTGGACGATCGTGCTCGGATTCGTCATCGGCGTGTTGGCAAAGTTTCTGCATCCCGGCAAGGAAAACATGGGATTCATCATGACCATAGTGCTGGGCATCGTCGGCTCCCTTTTGGCCGGCGTCATTGGTCAGTACTTGGGTTGGTACAAGGCGGGCGAGGGCGCCGGTTTCATTGCCTCGGTCATCGTCGCGATCTTATTGCTCGTCGTTTACGGCAAGATCCGCGGTAATTCGTCGGGCCCCACTGCTTAAACACCGCCCCCTTCGCCTCGACAGCGTGATCCGGCGATAAAAATGCCCGAGCCGCTCCCAGCGCGCGGGGACTAACTTTTCTCCAATCATTCCTGATAAGGGCACAAAGGCGATCGAGTACGCCCTCCGATTTTCGGACCAAAACATGTCACGGAACATTTGGCTATGTACCCAAAGCCGTGACGAGATTCAAGATTGATGCCCGCTACAACGAAGAATGGGCCGTCGCTCGCGTACCTGAGAGTTCCATAATAAAACCCGCGAAGCGGGTTCTCTCTGATGTTGTGAGTTAGGCTGTATACGAAAGTGCCGGCAGCCGACCAAGTTGCAGTTGATAATTTCGCCCGGCCAGTTTGCTGAGGATGGATCGCCTGTCGCGTGAGACAATAAGCGGTTTACATCCGCCAAATTGAGGGTATTCATGAAACTGCTGGGTTCACCGGGCAGTCCGTACGTGCGCAAGGTGCGCATCGTGCTCGCCGAAAAACGCGTTGATTATGAATACGTGATTGGCCGGCCATCCGCTCCCGATTCGCGCATCCACGAATACAATCCGCTGGGAAAAATCCCGGTGCTGGTGCGCGACGACGGCAGCACGATTTACGACTCGGTCGTGATCGTCGAATATCTAGAAGGACTCGTCGACGAGCCGCGCTTGATCCCCGCAGCATTCGAAGACCGCATCCAGGTCAAACGCTGGGAGGCGCTCGGCGACGGCATTGCGGATGCGACGGTTGCCGTCTCGCATGATTTGCGCGAACCGGAGGCGCAGCGCAAGCCTGAAGCGTGGTACGTGAAGCAAAGGCAGAAAATTCAGCGCGGGCTCGCAACGATGGAGCGCGATCTTGGCCGCAAAGAATTCTGTTACGGCAGCAAATTCTCGCTCGCCGATATTGCTGCCGGCTTTGCGCTCGGATATCTCGATCAGGTGTTGCAAGACACCGATTGGCGCGGCGAATTTCCCGGTCTCAAAAGTCTAGAGGCTCGCTTGGCGCAACGCGAATCCTTCATCGCGACAAAACCCGCCGTATAACCTCACGATCCGATGGAGTTTGCATGAGCGATCTCGAATACAGCGTTAAAGATCATATCGCGACGTTATTGTTGAATCGTCCTGAGAAGAAAAATGCCTTCACGGACGGCATGCTGACGCAATGGCGGCAAAGCCTGCTCGACGCGCAGGACGATCCGGACGTGCGGGTAATCGTGGTGACCGGCGCCGGCGATGCGTTTTGCTCGGGCGGCGACCTCGGGCGCCGCTCGCACCAGCTGACAGCGGATGAACCGACCGTATTGGAGCGCAAGCAACGGTTCGGCAAGACCACACACTCCGTTGCTCTCACCATCCCGCACATCGACAAGCCGATCATCGCGGCGGTCAATGGCGCCGCGGTGGGCGCCGGCATGGACATGGCGCTGATGTGCGACATCCGGCTGGCGGCGCGCTCGGCGCGGTTTGCCGAAGCGTATGTGCGCGTTGGCCTGATTCCGGGCAACGGTGGCTGCTATTTCCTGCCGCGCATCGTGGGCGTAGCACGCGCGCTCGAGCTCTTGATGACCGGCGAATTCGTGGGAGCCGACGAAGCGTTGCGCATTGGCCTGGTCAACCAGGTCTACGACGACGACAAGTTTCTCGAGTCGGCTTACACCTATGCAAAGAAAATCGCGGCGATGCCGCCGGTGGCGGTCAGCATGATCAAGCGCACGGTCTATCAATCGCTGACGTGCGATCTGCGCACCAGCCTCGAATTGATCGCTTCGCAGATGACGATCGTGCAGACGACGCAGGATTACCGCGAAGCGATTGCCGCATACAAAGGCAAGCGGGCCGGCGTATTCAAAGGCAAGTAACCGTATCGGCTAATGCGCGACGACGCCGGCCTCACGGATTACGCGCGACCATTTCGCCAGTTCAGCCAGGATGAATTTGCGGTACTCATCGGGTGAATTCGCGACCACGTCGGCGCCGATTGCGGCGAAGCGATCGCGCGTTTCGCGGCTGGTCACCCCTTGCACGATCGCTTCATTGAGCCGCGCCACGACCGCCTTTGGCGTCCCGGCCGGCGCGCAAATCCCCGACCACGTCAGCACTTCGTAGCCCGGAACGCCGGCTTCGTGGATCGTGGGCATGTCCGGCAGCAGCGGCGTGCGGCGCAGCGTTGAAATGCCGAGCGCGCGCAAGCGTCCGCTGCGCACGAACGGCAGCGACGATGGCGGCGCGTCGAACAGGAGTTGTAGCTGCCCGCCCACCAGGTCGGTGGCGGCGGGCGCGCTGCCCTTATACGGCACATGCGTAACCTGAATGCCGGCCATCGAGCGGAAGAGTTCCATCGCGAGATGTGAAGTCGTTCCGGTGCCCGCAGAACCATAATTCAACTGCCCGGGTCTGGCCCGTGCTAGCGCCAACAACTCTTTGACCGATTGCGCGGGATACGCAGGATTTACCAGCAGCAGGTACGGGATCGTCACGACGAGGGTGATGGGCGCCAGATCGCGCACCGGATCGTACGGCATGCTCGTTAGCAGTCCCGGATTGATCGCCATGGCTCCCGTGCTGCATAAGAGCAGCGTATAGCCATCTGCTGCGCTCTTCGCCGCGAGGTCCGCGCCGACCACGCCGCCGGCGCCGGGCCGGTTATCGACGACGACGGGCTGGCCTAACGCGAGCGTCAATTGCTGTCCCACCGTGCGCGCGACGATGTCGGTGGGACCACCCGGGGCGAACGGCACGATGATGCGCACGGGTTTGGCCGGAAACGGTGGCGCGGCCGCCGTCGCGAACGCATGCGCGGCGAGGCAGACCGCTGCCGTCAGCGCGCGGAGGATATGGGTCACCGGGCTTCTACTCCAGCTGAATGTTGGTTTTTTCGCGCACCCGCGTCCATTGCGCGAGATCGCGCGTCAGCCGGCGCGTAAATTCATCGGGCGTGCTGGAAATAACTTCGGCGCCCAGGCGCTCGAAACTGTCGCGCGTGGCGGACAGGGCAAGTGTTTTCAACACGGCGTCATAAACCCTCTGCACGATTTCCTTCGGCACCGCCGCCTGCAACACGACGCCGGTATAGGTCGATGCCTCAAACGCGGGCACGCCGGCCTCGCTCATAGTCGGGACTGCGGGTAGCGACGGCGAACGGCGCGACATGGAGGTGGCGAGCGGCCGCAGCTTGCCGGCCTTGATCAAGGGACTGGAGCTGCTGATCTGGTCGAATATGAGGTCGACCTGACCGCCGATCACATCGATCAATGCTTGGCCGCTGCCTTTGTACGGAATGTGCACGAACTTGATCCCGTTGTTCAACTGAAATAGCTCGCCAGTCAGGTGCGTCGTACTGCCGGGGCCGGCGGACGCCATGGTGAGCGTGCCGTTGCGCTTGCGCGCGAGCGCAATCAGTTCCTTGACCGTATGCACCGGCAACGAAGGATGCACGCTCAATACGAGCGGGACAATGGAAACCAGAGACGTCGGCGCGAAATCCCGAATGGGATCGTAGCCGACCTTGTAAAACGCCGGCGACATCGTGAGCGCGCCGCTCGATCCGAGCAGAAGCGTGTACCCGTCCGGTGCCGCTTTGGCGGCGATTTCCGTGCCTTGCTTGCCGCCCGCGCCGCCGCGATTGTCTACGACGACCGGCTGGCCGAGAAATTCCGACATGCCGGGTGCAATCGTGCGCGCCGTAATGTCGATGTTGCCGCCGGGCGCGAACGGCACGATGATGCGGATCGGTTTTTCGGGATAGGCCGGGTGCGCGGGCGCCGCAATCAACAGCAGAAGTGTGCAACGCAAAATATTCGCAGCGCATCTCCCGCGCGGCACTGCCTTGACCATGAAGTTTTTCTCGATATCGGCTAAAGTCTCGCATTGTAAGCAGTAATACGCCGGTCTCAAAACAATCCCAAAGGTCGTGCATGGATTTCGCGCTGTCCGCAGAACAAGTCATGTTTCGCGATTCGGTTGCCGCGTTCGCGCGCAAGGAGCTCGCCGACGGCGCGCTCGCGCGCGCGCACTCGGCGGAATTTCCGCACGACGTCGCACGCAAAATGGCCGCGGCGGGATTGCTCGGCATCCTGCTGCCTGAAGAGGACGGCGGCGCGGGCGGCACGCTAATGGACGCGGTGCTCGCGATCGAGCAGATTGCGGTTTTTTGCCCGCGCAGCGCGGACGTGATCCAGGAAGGCAATTTTGGCGCGATCCGCGTGCTCGCGCAGTTCGCGAGTCCGGATCAGAAGGAGCGATACCTCAAACCGCTGTTGCGGGGGGAAGAGGTCATCGCGGTCGCGATGACGGAGCCCGATGCGGGCTCGGCTACCACCGATCTCACGACGACCGCGACGCCCGACGGCAAAGGCTTCCGGATTTCCGGCACCAAAGTATTTCCCAATCCTCACGCGGACCAATATCTCGTGTACGTGCGGTACGGCCCGGGTGTCGGCGGGATCGGTTCGGTAATGATACGGCGCGGCGCGCCGGGGTTCACGGTCGCGAAGCCGTCGAAATTCATGTCCGACAACGAATGGGCGCCGCTGTATTTCGACAATGTCTACGTGCCGCCCGAAGACGTGCTGCTGCCGGCGGGCGGCTTCAAGAAACAAATCAGCGGTTTCAATGCCGAGCGCATCGGCAACGCATCGCGCTCGCTCGCCTACGGGCGTTATTGCTACAACCTCGCGCGCGAATACGTGATGACGCGCAAGCAGTTCGGCCGGCCGCTGTGCGAATTCCAGGGGCTGCAGTGGAAATTCGCGGAAATGAAAATCCAGCTCGACGCTGCGCAGCTGCTGCTCTACCGAGCGGCGACCAATGCCGACCGCGGGTTTCCCGCGGCCGACGAGACGACGATCGCCAAACTCTTCTGCAACAAGGCGGGTTTCGAGATCTGCAACGAAGCGATGCAATGCATGGGCGGCCTGGGCTATACGCGCGAAACCTTGGTCGAATACTGCTTCCGGCGCTCGCGCGGCTGGATGATCGCCGGCGGGTCGCTCGAAATGCTCAAGAACCGGCTCGCCGAGATCATTTTCGAGCGGCGTTTTTCGCAACGTCCGCCGCGCGCAGCAAGTTAAAGCAGAGCAGTGAGACGAGCCATCAACCGCCGGATTGGACTGGGCGTGGCGATCGCGGCATTTGCTGCGGCCGCGTGGGGCCAGCAATATCCGAACAAGCCGCTCAAGATGATCCTGCCGTTTCCGGCGGGCGGTCCCACCGACATCGTCGCGCGCGCCATGGGGCAGGGGCTCTCGGAAGCGTTCGGCTACAACGTGGTGATCGACAATCGTCCGGGCGGCGGCGGAATGATCGGCGCGACGATGGCGGCAAGATCTGCCGCCGACGGTTATACGCTGCTGCTCGGCGGCATCACGACTTTCGGCGTCGCGCCTTCCATCCACAAGAATCCGCCTTACGATTCGGTGAAGGATTTCCAGCCGGTCACGCTGGCGACGCGCCAACCCATCCTGTTGATGACGCATCCGTCGCTGCCCGCAAAATCGCTCAAAGAATTCATCGCGCTGGCGAAAGCGCGTCCCGGCGAAATCAATTACGCATCGTCGGGCCCCGGTGGCTCCGGGCACATGGCGGGCGAGTTGTTCAAATTGACGACCGGCGTCAATCTTGTGCATATCCCCTACAAGGGTGCGCCGCCGGCATTGAACGAGCTGATCGCCGGGCAAGTGCAGGTCTTATTTGGCACGATACTCATTACCGCTCCGCATGTGAGATCCGGCCGGGTGCGCGCGCTGGCGATTACCGGTCAGCAGCGTTCCATGGCTTTGCCCGAGGTGTTGACGTTCGCGGAAGCGGGCCTGCCGGGCTACGACGCCAGTTCGTGGAATGGAATACTGGTTCCCGCCGGCACACCGCGAGCGATCGTCGAACGCCTGAATGTGGAACTCGTGCGCATTCTCAAGACACCTAACGTGCAGGAGCGCCTCGCGCAGGATGGCGCATTGCCAGCGCCGAGCACGCCCGAAGAATTTGCCGCTTTCATCAAGTCCGAAATCGCCAAGTGGGCGAAGGTCGTCCAGGCCGCCAACATTCGCATCGATTGACCGCAACCGACACGATGAGCAACCGCACCCTGTTCGAGGCCATGTTCGCGCCCAAATGCATCGCGCTCATCGGCGCGTCCGCCGATGTGGCGAAGAACAACGCGCGGCCGCAGCGCTTTTTGCAGGCGCACGGTTACCCGGGGCGCGTGCTGCCGATCAATCCCGGCCGCCCGGAAATATTTGGCGCGCGCGCCTATCCCGATTTGCGCGCAGCGCCGGGTCCGATCGATCACGCGTTCATCATGGTGCCCGCGCCGGCAGTGCCCGAGGTGATCGAGCAATGCTGCGAGCTCAAAATTCCCGTTGCCACAATATTCAGTGCGGGTTTTGCCGAGATTGGTCCGGCGGGCGAGAAAATGCAGCGCGATATCGTCACCAGGGCGCGCGCTGCGGGCCTGCGCCTCATCGGTCCCAATTGCATGGGACTCGTCAATGTGCCGGGCAAGACGCCATTGACGGTAAACGCGGTGCTCGATCAGGAAAAATTGCGCGCGGGTCCGCTGAGCGTAATCTCCCAAAGCGGCAGCATGCTCGGTACGCTGATCACGCGCGGCCAGGCGCGCGGCCTCGGTTTTTCCAAGCTGGTATCGGTGGGCAACGAGTGCGATCTCGGCGTCGGAGAAATCGCCGACTTGCTGGTTGACGATCCGGAAACGGGTGCGATCCTGCTGTTTCTCGAAACCTTTCGCGATGCCGCGAATCTGGCGCGGGCGGCGCGCCGCGCATTTGCCGCGGGCAAACCGGTGATCGCCTACAAGCTGGGGCGCTCGGACGTCGGCCGCCGCGCCGCGGCCTCGCACACCGGCGCGATGGTCGGCACCGACGACACCGCGAAAGCGTTCTTTCGCGCGAACGGGATCATGCGCGTCGACATGCTGGAAACGCTGTTCGAACTGCCGCAACTCGTGCTGGGACAACGTCCGCCCAAAGGCAGGCGAGTCGCGGTGGTGACCGGAACAGGGGGTGCTGCAGCGATGGTCGCCGACCGGCTGGGCGTGCTCGGTGCGGACGTCGTGCCGCCATCGCCCGCAGTCATCACGAAGCTCGCCACGCAGGGCATAACCGTGAACGATGCCGTCATCACGGACATACCGATGGGCGGCAGCGATCGCGGCGCCTATACGGCAATCCTTTCGGCCTTGCTTGCGTCGGATCATTGCGATGCGGTGGTGTCGGTCATCGGCTCGAGCTCGCTGACCAATCCCAACGTGATTGCCGACCGCGTGCTCAAAGCGGAGCCCAAAAATAAGCCGCTCGCGGTGTACCTCGCGCCGCGCGCCGATAACGGATTGCTGCTGTTGCAGGAGCACGGCGTGGCGAGTTTTCGCACGCCTGAGGCGTGCGCGGATGCAATGAACACGTTTCTGAATTGGCGTGCTCCGACTGCTCAAGCCGCCGTGGATCGCAATGAGACCAGCGCAGCCGCCAGAATGCTCGCGGCGAAAAATAGCGGCGCGCTGAACGAGCTTGAAGCCCTCGAAATATTTGCGGCGCTCGGCATTGAAGGCGTGCGAAGCGCGGTCGTGACCGACCCTGCGCAATGCACGGACATCGGAGGCCCGGCTGCGATCAAGCTGCTGTCGCCCGACGTGCCGCATAAGACCGACGCCGGCATGGTGCGCCTGAATGTCGGGCCCGCCGAATTACGTGCGGCGGTGAAGGCGCTAATGGAAGATGCGCGCGCGAAATTGCCGCGTGCAAAGATCGATGGCGTGCTAGTGCAGCGCATGGAGCGCGGGCTGGCCGAGGTGATCATAGGTTATCGGCGGGATCCCGAAGTCGGGCCGACGATATTGCTCGGGCTCGGCGGAATCATGGCGGAATTAAAGCGCAGCTTCAGCGTGCGGCTGGCGCCCGTCAGTCTCGAGTCCGCGCATGAAATGATCGGAGAAGTCGCCGAATTAGTGATATTGCGCGGCTATCGAAACCTGCCCCGTGGCGATACCGCAGCATTGGCTCGCGCGATACGCGCGCTGTCGCTGCTTTCCTGTGTTACGGACAGCGGTGTTGCCGAGGCTGAAATCAATCCGTTGATCGTGCGCACCGAAGGGCATGGAGTGGTGGCGGTAGATGGTCTGGTGGTGCGGCACCAAGCGGCGGGGCACAACGTTGGCGCGACGGCAGGCGAGCCCACATGAGGCAAAGAGGATAAACATGGACACAACCACGGACGACATCAGCATCGGCGCCAGTGCGCGACTTGCGGCGCATGCGGCGAGACTTACTTTCAGCCAGTTGCCCGCTGAAACGGTGCATGCGTACAAGCGCACGATGCTCGACTTCCTGACCTGCGCGATCTCTGGCGCAGCTATGCCTGTGTCGCAGGCATTGCTCGCATACTTCGAAGAGAGCGACGCCACGCGTACCACGAGCGTTATCGGCAGCGGTGCAAAATTGTCCGCGCCCAATGCGGCGCTGGTCACCGGCACCAACGTGCACGGCCTCGATTTCGACGATGGCCATACGCAAGGCTCCGCGCATCCGTCGGGCGTAATTTTTCCGGCGGTGATGGCGGCCGCCCAGCAGCGTGCGAGCAGCGCGCAGGAAATTATGACGGCAGTGGTATGCGGCTACGACGTCATGTGCCGGATCGCCGCCGCTATGCACCCCGAATCGGCGCGGCGCGGCTATCACAACACGGCGATAGCCGGCGTGTTCGGCGCCGCGGCGGCCGTCTCAAACCTGCTGAAACTGGACGTGGCGCAGACTTTAAACGCACTAGGCCTGGCCGGCAGCTTCTCGGCGGGCATCCGCGAGTATCTCGACGAAGGCGCCGAGATCAAGCGCATTCATCCGGGCAAGGCAGCGCGCGATGGTGTGGTCTGCGCCGAATTCGCGAAGCGCGGAATCACCGGCCCGACCAAGGTGCTCGAAGGCCGCTACGGGTTCTTCGCGACCCATGCGGCGCCGCACGTCAAGTGGGGGCGTTTGTTCGAAGGGCTCGGCCAGCGTTATGAAATCAACGCCGTGTATCACAAACCTTATCCGTGCTGCCGCCATTATCACGCCGTTATCGACGGTATCAAGGAGCTCCAGCGCGAGCATGGTTTCAAGGCGAACGACGTCGAGCATGCGGACATCGGCATGTATGCGGTCGGTTTCAACGGCCACGACTACAAGCATTGCGACTCGCTGCTCGACGCGCAGATGAGCGCGCCGGTTGCCGCCGCGTTGGCAATCGTGCTCGGCGATGTGACGGCGACGATGTTCGTGCCGGCGACTCTCGACCGCCCGGACGTGCGTGCGCTGATCGAGCGCGTCGACGCAAAGATAGACGACGAATGCGAGCGCATTTATCCGGGTGTGCGCTCGGGGTCGGCGCGCATCGTGTTACGCGACGGCAAAGTGCTCGAAAAACGCGTGCTCGAGCCCAAAGGCGAGGTCAAGAATCCGATGACCG
>AR_comb_assmDRAFT_10116305_pt1 | contig 10314 bp, 11 predicted proteins | sample ArasoioldDNA_FD_10543 | JGI IMG/M metagenome (IMG submission 10543) | reverse complement strand
GTAGCACGGAAACCGCATGGCAGAATTGCGATTGCGAACTCGGATGCAGGCGCCTATGCCTACACGGATGGCGCAATTGACCAGGCATATCGCGCAATCCAGGAACTTACGGCTAAAGCATAGATTGCGAAAAAACTTTTTTAGCGGGCTCAGTGGATTGTTTTTGTCTTCCGCGACATGTAATCCATCAGCAGGTATTGACCGAGCGTGTAGGGCGTCGTGAAATACGCTTTACCTCGGCACATCTCCGTAACCTTCTGCACGAAGTTCACCAGGCCATAATCGGACGCGAGCATGAAGGTATTGATCAGAACGCCTGCGCGCTTGCATTTGGAAACTTCTTCCAGCGTCTGACTCACCACGAGAGGATCGAGGCCGAACGCATTCTTGTAAATCCGGCCGTCTTCGAGCGTGAGCGCTGAGGGCTTGCCGTCCGTGATCATGACGATCTGCTTCATGTCCTTACGCTGGCGTTGCAGGATTCTTTGCGCCAGGCGCAAGCCTTCGCGAGTATTGGTGTAGTACGGGCCGACTTTTACGCGGGCCAGTTGCGAAAGGGGGACTTCTTCCGCTGAATCATGGAACAAGACCAGCGACAGGGAGTCACCGGGATATTGGGTGCGAATCAATTGCGACAGCGCCATGGCAACTTTCTTCGCCGGCGTGAAGCGATCTTCTCCATAAAGGATCATCGAATGCGAGCAGTCCAGCATTACAACAGTTGCGCATGAGGACTGATATTCACACTGATGGACTTGCAGATCGGAATACTCGATGTTTAGCGGAAGGGACAATCCGTCGCGCTCAATCGCACTGGACAAGGTTGCAGTGATGTCGAGATTCAGCGTGTCTCCGAACTCGTATTGCTTCGATGCACCACTGGTTTCGATCCCCGTTGCCATATCGCGGGTATCATGCCGGCCAAAGCTGGATTTGCCCAGCGACCCGAGCAGGTCCCGCAACGCCTTGTAACCGAGGAAGTCCAGGCTTTTGTCGGTTACTTCGAACTTCGCCTGCGGCTGATTCTCGCCAACCTGTCCACCCACGCTGGATGGCTTGGAGCGGTCCTCCGGTTCTTCGATGGAGATGTAGTCTTCCTGCTGCATGCGCTCGATGACTTTTTCGATCAATTCTTCGAGGGAACCATCCGCCTGCATCTGCTGCAAGCGCTCGCGCATCTCCTCGTCGAACATGTCCCCGTTCAGAAGGGCTTGCTCGATCGCCTGCCGCAAGGCATCGAGTGACTGTTCGCCCTCCGGCATTTCATAGAACATCGAATCTTGAAATCCGCTCTGCAGCAGATAGTCGGATAGCGCGCTGAGCAGGTCCTCGAGGTTCATCTCGCCTGCGGGGTCGGGTACGTATTTGCTATATCGAATGCGCTTCATTGCTCCGAGCCCTCACCGTGGAATGCGATCACATCTTCTCAGTTGAAGGATCGGCGGGACCGAAATGGCGGATCCTCCCGCTCGTAGGTACGCTCAGGTTTCTTGGTCTGCTTGTCGCCGGCCGTGAAAACCCGCTCCTCGCTGCGCCCGATTCGTTTGTGCGCGTAAAGGCCCTCGAGAATAAACTCGGCAGCCGACACCTGGGCTTCCACCGGATTTTTCGATGAAACTCCCAGCGCACTGATCTTTTCAACCAAGCCTTGGATTCCGTTGAGTCGGTCAATGACCTCATGGGCGGCCGCGTCCGCGCTGACCTGAATTTCTCCGCCCAGATCGAACCACTGCACAACCTGGCGTAGATCGACGCCACTGAAGTAGTCGTCATAAGTCTTCGCGACCGCCGTTCGGATCAATTCCCGCGCCACATGATCGGCGCCTTTCATCTCGCCCTCATACTCCAGTTCGAGTTTCCCTGTGATGGAGGGCATCGCAGCATAAATGTCGCTGATCCGCGGCACCACCACCTTTTCATCATTGGAGACGGCGCGCCGCTCGGCATTCGAGATTACGTTTTCCATCGCCGAAATCGGCAGACGCTGGCTTACCCCCGACCGCTTGTCGACCTTCTTATCCTCGCGCGCGACGAACGCCACTCGCTCGATCACTTCCTGAACATATTTTGGAAGGTCGAGTTGATAGCCATCGCGGCAGATCCAAGCTTCTTGCGACGTGATCGCGATTCCTTCGTCGACGGTGGCTGGATAGTGCGTTCGAATTTCAGATCCGATACGGTCTTTGAGCGGCGTGATGATCTTGCCGCGGGCGGTGTAGTCTTCCGGATTCGCACTGAACACCATCGCGACATCAAGCGGCAACCGGATGGGGTAGCCCTTAATCTGCACGTCGCCTTCCTGCATGATGTTGAACAGACCGACCTGAATCTTGCCGGCGAGATCGGGCAGTTCGTTGATCGCGAAAATTCCCCGGTTCGCGCGCGGCAGTAACCCGTAGTGCACGGTCAACTCGCTGCTCAATTCGTGTCCACCGCGGGCTGCCTTAATTGGGTCGATATCACCGATGAGGTCCGCAATGGTGACATCCGGAGTAGCAAGTTTCTCTACGTAGCGCTGCTCGGGAGACAAATAGGCGATGGCAGTTTGATCGCCATGCTTCGCCATTTCCTCGTGGCAGCGCCGGCACAGAGGTGCATAGGGGTTATCGTGAATCTCGCAGCCGGCAATGTAAGGCAGGTTTCGGTCCAGCAGCGTCGTCAAGGCACGTAGAATGCGGCTCTTGGCTTGGCCGCGCAGCCCGAGCAGGATGAAGTTATGGCGCGACAGAATGGCGTTTACGATCTGCGGGACTACGGTGTCGTCGTACCCCACGATTCCTGGAAAGACGGATCCGGGCTGGCGCAACTTCATCAGCAGATTTTCACGAAGTTCGTCTTTCACCCGCCGTTTCTTCAGAATTTGTTCGGAAAAGGAACTGGTACGCAACTCGCCCAACGTGCGAGGAAGACTCATGATCGGAAACCCCCAGGAAGCCCTGCTTGTAGCCGATTATACGCCCGCTTCCGAGAGTGGCTCTGCGTGCGAATAACCACCACAAAACTTTGATTCGCGGATCAGGCGCAAGTCGCTTTTTCTGACTGCGCCAAGGCGTGACGGTCCGCAAGCGCGCAGTCATTAAGGGAGAAATGTTGATGCGGATTAAACGAAAGCCGAAGGTTCAATGCGCGTGCCCGTTTCCGCTGGCTTTGTGGCGGGCAATGACGGCGCGGCGTACTGTTTCGAAGTACTTGCTGATCGCCTGGATACGCTCGCCTTCGGACCGCATCGAGAGGAGCGTTTGCTTGAAATCGAGATCAAGGGGCAGAGACCCAGCCATCTGGTATGACAAAGGGAAATCGGAATCGTCGGCGAGATCCTGTTGGGCTCCGGCGAGAGCAAGAATCTCCTGATGAAGTTGGACGGCTTTAGCCAGTTCGTTGGCCTCCGGTTTTCCGGGTTCGTCCGCGAGGTAAACCACTTCGCCGCGCAGGAAGGACCGGTCGTGGTTTAGTTCCACGAGTTCGAAACGCTCCCGGCCTTGGGTGACGATGTCCATTCGGCCGTCGTCATAGTTTTTGGTGACTGCCACAATTTCCGCGGTACATCCGATAGGGGCAACTCCTTCTTCCTGCGCGCGCACCACACCAAACTGAGACTTGTCTTGAAGGCACTCGCCGATCATTTCGCGGTATTTTGGCTCGAAAATGTGCAAGGGCAATGGCACGCCGGGAAGAAGCACAACGTCCAAAGGAAAAAGCGGGAGCAGACTCACGAGGCCTCCGGCGGGCAACGAACGGACCAGGAATGCGTACAACGCTTTTTTGGATTGTACGCCATGGCTTGACTTCGCATGTGCCCGCGGTTACAAGCAGGGGCATGGACTTAGCGGGCAAAGTCGTGGTGGTCACGGGCGCTTCGATGGGTATTGGAGAGGCGATTGCCAAGGCCTTTGCAGATGATGGTGCGAAAGTCGTACTGCTCTCTCGAGATGCCAATCGCGCCGAAGCCGCGAGGCATCGCGTCGGCCACACTGAGCGTACGCTTGCGCTGTCCTGCGACGTACGCAATCGTGAAGAAATCGATCGTGTCATCAGCCTTACACTTCATCATTGTGACCGGATCGATGTTTGGGTGAACAATGCCGGACATGGTCTGATCGATTCCGTAGCTGGCGTAGATTTAGCGGCATGCCGTGAACTGTTCGAAACGAATCTGTTCGGGGCCATCGCTGGTATGCAAGCCGTGATTCCCATTATGAAGGAGCAGAATTCTGGAACGATCATTAACATCTCCAGTGTCGCGGGACACATCCCGCTGCCGTATAGCGGGTGTTACTCCGCCAGTAAGTTTGCGATGAATGCGATTGGAAAGGCGGCGCGAGTAGAACTGCGCAAGCGAAATATCAATGTGCTCACGGTTTGTCCCGGATATGTGCGGACCGAGTTTAGCGCGAATGCAATCCGTGGCAAACACCAGCAGACGGTGCGACCGAGTGCCGTTCGTGGCATCTCTGCCGAGCGGGTCGCGCGTGCGACGCTCGCCGGCTACGCAAGAGGAAAGCGCGAGGTCATCGTACCTTGGACGATGCAGCCCGTGGTAAAGCTTTACCAGTTATTTCCGGGGATTGTAGAGCGTGCGATGTTGAGGCTTGGCCGCTCCGTCGATTGAAGTCGATCTCGACAGTTCCCGTAGCGTCAGCCCAATTCGCTGAGCAGTCCTTCCATTTCTGACTGAGCGTGGCCATTGCCAGTTCGCATTGCCGACCGAATACCATCCTCCAGCATCTTGCGCGCGTCATCGGTGCGGTTGGCGCGTACGAGCGTTTGCGCTGCCATAAAGTAACCTGCCGTGTAGTCCGGGTGGACGGCGAGGAGTTTGCCGAATTCTGAGAGTGCTTTGTCGGTCGCACCCTGGTTCGAATATTCCATCGCCAAGCCGTAGCGTGCGAAAGCATCATTCGGATTTTGTTCGAGGATTTCGCTCAGCATTGCGACGCGATCCATAGAGTTTGCGGATGTCCTTCCACTCGAGTTGAGGAACCCAGAGTACTACACTTGTGTGGTCGCGATAGTTCCCTCGCCACCGCGACAAATTGCTTTGTACAATATCGGACGTACCCAGCTCAGAACTCCGTTCGATAAGGAGAGCAGCCTTGGCTTGCCCGTATTTCATGCCAACCGAGTCGCTCGAGGGTGGTGCCTGGCTTCATCCGTCACGCCTGCCCCTAGGTGGAGGCTGGGCGGGACACTGCACGGCTCCAGGCCATGCTGGCACTAAACCCGAGTTGGCGCAGCTTCAAGAGTGCTGCAATCTGGGCTATGCGACATCCTGTCCAAGGTTGCCAGCTGATCGTCTATGGGATGCAGTGCGCTTTTCCGTCGCACGGGAGGATAAGACACAGGTCATTCTAAACTTCGTGTGTGAGCGCAATCATCGTCCCGTTCAACATGGGCAGTTACGATTTGAACTCGGGCTCCTGAATTGTTCCACGCCGCATCGCGACGACCGTATTCAACAGATGGCCGCTTGTTTTGTACAGAGCCATGTGGCCCGTACCCGGTAAGCGACCAGGCGACAAAAACCGAACTATGAACTCACAACACGAGCTTCCCCCCCTCACCGTCAAAACCTCTCAATCCGAGATGGCCGAAATTGTTCTTCCGAACGATGCCAATCCGCTCGGCGCGCTTCTTGGTGGCCGGTTGATGCACTGGATCGACTTGGCGGGAGCGATGGCTGCCCATCGGCACTCGCGGAGCTACACAGTCACCGCTTCGGTCGATCACATCGATTTCTTGGTGCCCGTACGCGTTGGATCTCTAGTGATTCTTCGCTCTTCAGTGAATCGCGCGTTTCGTACGTCCATGGAAGTCGGCGTCAAAGTTTGGGTTGAAAATTACATTGAGGACACATGCAAACACGTCGCCTCAGCCCATCTGACATTTGTCGCGGTAGATAAGCAAGGGAACCGGCTACCGGTGCCGCCGATCATTCCCGAAACCGATGAACAGAAGCGTCGCTATGAAGATGCAGGGCGGCGCCGGGAAATGCGGTTTGCCGAGCAGGAGCGCCGGCGCAACGTTATCAGCAAGTGATGTGATGTTCATCACATCGCACGGTGAAACTGGTTCGGGATAATGCTCCTCAGGAGCAGAATGACCGAATTATGGACAGCGCACTCCTGATTCACCGCCTGCATTTTGCTTTCACAGCTACCTTTCACTACCTGTTTCCTCAACTCACGATGGGGCTCGCGCTGCTGATTGTCATCTTGAAGACGCAGGCGCTCCGGCATAACGACGAAATGTACAACCGGTCGGCCAGGTTCTGGGCGCGGATTTTTGGCATCAGCTTCGTGATGGGCGTCGTGACCGGTATTCCCATGGAATTTCAGTTCGGTACAAACTGGTCCCACTTCTCGCGATTTGCCGGTGGTGTGATTGGGCAGACACTTGCCATGGAAGGCATGTTCGCGTTCTTCCTAGAGTCGGCATTCCTTGGCCTCTTCCTATTTGGTGAGAAGCGGCTCACTCCAAAGGCGCATTGGTGGTCGGCGTTCGCCGTGTTCGCTGGCTCATGGCTGTCGGGATTCTTCATCATTGCCACGGACGCCTGGATGCAACATCCGGTGGGCTACGAGCGTGCTCCAGATGGCTCCGCACAGCTGTCAAGCTTTTGGGACTTAGTGTTGAACCCCTGGGCGTGGTGGCAGTATGCCCACAACATGAGCGGTGCCGTGATTACCGGAGCATTTGTCATGGCATCCGTGGGCGCGTTCTATCTGTTGTGGGGGCAGCATTTCGACTATGGGCGCATCTTCGTTCGCGTCGGGGTGACGACGGCCCTGATTTTTAGCGTGCTGCAACTATTTCCAACGGGCGATGGGCAAGGGAAGATGGTCGCGGAGCATCAACCTGTGACCCTGGCGGCGATGGAAGCGCTCTTTGATAGCCAGCCGGGGGCGTCGCTTGTGATCATTGGCCAGCCGAATATCCCGGAACGAAAAATTGATAACCCGATTGTCGTACCAAAGGCGCTCAGCTTTCTAACCTATCGGGCGTGGGAAGCAGAGGTAAAGGGCTTGAACGCGTTTCCCGAGCAACTTTGGCCCGACAATATCCTGCTGGTCTACTACAGCTACCACATCATGGTCGGCCTCGGGACCATCTTCATCGCCGTTGCCCTTCTAGCAGGCCTACTTCTGTGGCAAGGGAAATTGTTCGACTCCCGATGGATGCTTTGGGTCCTGATGATCAGCCTGCCGTTTCCATTTATCGCCAATACGGCTGGTTGGATCACTGCGGAACTGGGTCGTCAGCCTTGGCTCGTATATGGCCTGATGATGACCCGGGACGGCTACTCCAAGACCGTGTCCGCAGGCAACGGTGCGTTCACGTTGCTGGGCTTCATGGGCATGTACACCGTGCTTGGAATTCTTTTCCTCTTCCTTGTTCGCCGTGAAATCGAACACGGTCCGGCGGTCGATCGTTCCCTTACCCACTGAGGTTGCCATGGAAACCGTTTGGTTTTGTATCGTCGCTGTCATGATCGCCGCATACGTTGTGCTTGACGGCTTCGATCTGGGTGCCGGCATTGTATTTCCGTTTGTTGCCCGTACGGCGGAAGATCGCCGTTGCGTGATTCGCTCGATCGGCCCAGTCTGGGATGGCAATGAGGTTTGGCTGCTGGCCGCAGGTGGAACATTGTACTTTGCCTTTCCCCAGCTCTATGCCTCCGCATTCAGTGGCTTTTATCTGCCATTGATGATGGTCCTTTGGCTCCTCATGTTGCGGGGACTCGGAATTGAGTTGAGAACCCATGTTGAGAATGTCGTCTGGCAGAAATTCTTCGACAGTCTTTTTTTTCTTGCCAGCGCGATGCTCGCCATCTTTTTTGGTGCTGCACTTGGCAATGTCATACGCGGAGTGCCACTCGGCCAGGATGGGTATTTCTTTGAAGCGCTCTGGACTGATTTTCGGGTGGGACCGAACCCCGGGATTCTCGACTGGTACACGGTCATGGCAGGAGTGGTTGCTTTGGTTACGCTAACCGCCCACGGTGCGCTTTATCTCGTGCTAAAGACCGAGGGCGAACTCGCGCAGCGCACGAAGAAATTGGCCTTGGGGATCTGGCCTGTTCAAGTATTTCTGACCTTGGTGAGTTTGGCATGTACCTGGTTCGTCCGCCCGGAACTCAAGGCAAATTATTTGCATTACCCGATCGGATTCGTCATCCCAGTGGTCGTGTTTGTTTCTCTGTTCCTGATGCGGCAATGGACCGTCAAGGGCAGAGAGTTAAATGCTTTTCTCGCCTCCGCGATCTATATCACTGGTCTACTGGTCGGTGCCGTTTTCGCCTTGTACCCTGTTGTGCTTCCGGCGAGCACAAACCCCGCTTACAGCCTCACAATCCATAACTCGGCTGCTGGACATCATGGTCTAACCGTTGGCATCGTTTGGTGGCTGATCGGGGTAACACTCGCAATCGGATATTTCTTTTTCATCTATTCCATGTTCAAGGGAAAAGTAAGGCTCGAAGGCGAAGGGTATTGAAATCTGATTTCGTTCAAGCGCACTGTGGACGAAAAATTGGCGACCACAGCCAGGTTGCGTTGAACTGTCGTACACTCAACGTCGCATGCCTCAGCGGCTTGATCAGAAAATTGCCATCATCACAGGTGCAGGCTCAGGAATCGGCCGGGCAATTGCGCTCGCGTTTCTTCGGGAGGGCGCCCGGATTGCATTGGTGGGCAGACGAACAGAGAAGCTTGAGGCCGTTGCTCGCGAGAGTGGCGCATCCCCATTGATAGTGTCCGCAGATGTCTCCCAACAAGCGGACATCGACCGCGTACTCCATGAAACCAGGAAGCATTTGGGCGAGCCGAATGTCCTCGTCAACAATGCCGGCCTGCTCCACATCGGAACTGCGGAACAGATCACAGAGGAACAATGGGATGAGACGTTCAATGTGAATGTTCGTGGGCTTTGGCTGCTTTCTCGTGCGGTTCTGCCGCACATGCGAAAGGCTGGCGGTGGTTCCATCATCAACGTGGCTTCCGTGCTTGGAATCAACGGCGCGCGCCTACGAGCCGCGTACGCCTCTTCGAAGGGCGCCGTAATTCTGCTGACCAAGTGCATGGCGGTCGACTACGGTCCGGAAAATATTCGAGTGAACGCAATCTGTCCGTCGTTTATTGAAACCGACCTCACAGCCGAGGTCATCCGCAAGGCGCCGAAGCCAGAGACCGTGCGCAAAGAACGAATTGGAGTGCATCCGATTGGTCGACTGGGACAACCGGAAGATGTGGCGGGGATGGCCGTTTTTCTGGCAAGCGACGAGTCGAATTGGGTTACAGGATCGGCCCTTGCCGTAGACGGTGGTTATCTCGCTATTTGAGCCTTGGCGGTTTGTTTCCCGCGGCAATCCGTCTCATTAAGCTCTGTATAATTGATAGGTTCGGCCTGATCCCACGGGCCGTTCAAAGAGGTTCCCCCGTGAGCCACGCCCATCATCCTGGCCAGCAAATGCCCTCCCCACAAGCGTTGCCCGGCGTTGCCAATATCATCGCCGTCGGATCCGGTAAGGGAGGCGTAGGTAAGACCACGCTGTCAGTGAACCTGGCTGTAGCTCTTGTCAAGATGGGTTATAAGGTTGGGTTATTGGACGGTGACGTATACGGACCGAACGTACCGTTGATGCTCGGCACCAATCAGCAGCCGCGTGCCACCGGACCAGACCGCATCGAGCCCATCCATGCCCATGGATTGAAGGTAATTTCGGTCGGATTTCTCAACCCGGGGGACAAGCCCATCATCTGGCGTGGACCGATGTTGCACCAGATCATCCGTCAATTCCTAAACTCAGTGGAGTGGGGACAACTCGATTATCTGGTGATTGACCTTCCTCCCGGTACCGGCGATGTTGCGCTGTCGTTGATTCAGACCGTGCCTCTCACCGGCGCGATTGTGGTATCGACGCCTTCCGATGTCTCTCTGCAGGACGGTCGCAAGGCGATCGAAATGTTTCGGCAAATGAAAGTCGACTTGGTCGGGGTGGTCGAGAATATGAGCTATTTCGTCTGCCCGCACTGCAATCACGAGATCGATATCTTTTCGCGGGGCGGTGTCGAGCGGACGGCGGAACAATTCCAGACGCCGTTCCTGGGAAGCATTCAGATCGATCCGGAACTACGCAAAGCCGGCGATACGGGCAAACCGGTAGTGCTGGAAGGCGAAAACGGGGCCCATGCGAAGTCTCTCTATGAATTTGCTCACCGGGTCGTCGACCGCGTAAACGAGATCAAATCCAAGGCGACCGAGAACGTGATTCAGATCCAATAGTGCTTACGACGTGAATTCACTTCCGATCAGCAC
>AR_comb_assmDRAFT_10643217_pt1 | contig 10315 bp, 9 predicted proteins | sample ArasoioldDNA_FD_10543 | JGI IMG/M metagenome (IMG submission 10543) | reverse complement strand
TCGATGTTGAAATCGATATGAACATCCAGACCCTGACCTTCTAGATTATTGTGGGTGCCGCCTCCGAAAAGCGTCTTGTCCGCGATCAGGTCCGGTATTCCCGTCAGCTCGCTCATCGCCTCCAGGAACGGCTTCGAGCATATATAGTCGTAGAATTGGCGATAGAAGCGGCTGATGTCGATGACATTTTCGACCACGGCCTTACGTCCAATCATGCCGCGCTCGTCCCGAGCTTTTTTTTCATCGAACGCAGGAAAGTCGTGCAGCAATCCCTCGCAACAGTCCTCGTCCAGAAATTGGTCGATCGCAACGTGACGGAAAGGTTTGGCGCGCTGAAATTCGAGCCTGATCGCGTCCGCGCGATTCATGATCTTGCGCTGAATCATGGAAATAGCTAAACGGAAGGAATCAGCGACCGCAGAACTGCGGGCATGAAGAGTTCGGACCGCGCCGGGGACAATCGCGCAATGAGGTTCTATTCAACGCTGTGCGGTAGATTCGCAGCTCTTTGCGAGCCAGTCGAGGTCACGGGCGGTTCCTAACGCGTCTATTTGAGCACGAATATATTAAGAGCGTCTACATCATGCCTTGTCCATCGGGTTGTGCTTTCGACGCGTTAATTCTTGATCGCACGTTGACGAGTCTTGTGCTGCATTCGGCATCGCCCGGCGCGAGCGGCGACTGATGGCGATGGTCGGCGATGCCTAGCTTGCTGCTCCCGGCACGCCCTCCGGGCGAGGCGATTCGCGCTGCGTTCCTCGCCGACGAAACCCGAATCGTCCAGGCGCTGCTTCCGACGGCGACGTTGCCAAGTGAGGCCGGTGCTCGCGTCGAGGCGGTGGCGCGCGGGTGGGTGGAGTCGGTGCGTGCGCATCACGCGCGCAGCATCGGCATGGAGTCGTTCCTGCAGCAATATGATCTCGGCACGCAGGAAGGCGTCCTGCTCATGTGTGTCGCCGAGGCATTGCTGCGCATCCCCGACGCCGATACGGCGGACCGACTGATCCGGGACAAATTGGCGCGCGGTGACTGGCAGCGTCATCTCGGACAAAGCGCGTCTCTGCTGGTGAATGCGTCGACATGGGGACTGATGCTCACGGGCCGGCTCACCGCGCTCGATGCCGACGGCGCGCGCGACCCCGCGGCGTGGTACGAGCGCATCGTCGCCCGCGCCGGCGAACCCGTGGTCCGCGTCGCGCTGCGCCAGGCGATGAAACTCATGGCCGAGCAGTTCGTGATCGGGCGCACCATCGCCGAGGCCATCGCGCGCAGCCGCGACGCGGTACCGGGCACCCGGCACTCGTTCGACATGCTCGGCGAATCGGCGCTGACGGCGGCGGGCGCGCGCGATTATCACGATGCGTATGCGCAGGCGATCGCGGCGATCGGCGCCGCTCGCGAGGCCCACGCGTCGCTGTTCGCGCAGCCTTCGATCTCGGTAAAGCTCTCGGCGCTTCATCCACGCTACGAGATCACGCAGCGTGCGCGCGTGCTCGCCGAGCTCGTTCCCGCGCTGGCCGAGCTATGTCGCAGCGCACGCGAGCGCGGCATCGGGCTTACCGTCGACGCCGAGGAAGCCGAGCGCCTCGAGCTCTCGTTGGAAATATTCTCGCGGGTGCGAGACGACCGTGCGCTCGCCGGCTGGGATGGTTTCGGGATCGCGGTGCAGGCCTATCAGAAGCGCGCGCTCGCCGCGGTCGACTGGGTGGTCGAACTGGCGCGCGAAGGCGGCTGGCGCATTCCTTTGCGGCTGGTCAAGGGCGCGTATTGGGATTCCGAGATCAAGCGCGCGCAGGTGCAGGGGCTCGCCGGTTACCCGGTGTTCACGCGCAAGGCCCATACCGACGTGTCGTACCTTGCCTGCGCGCAGCGCATGCTCGCGGCGGGCACGGCGCTGTATCCGATGTTCGCGACGCACAACGCGCACAGCGCGTCGGCGATCGTCGAATCGGCGTCCGCGGTCGGCGTCGCGCCGGGTGAACTCGAATTCCAGCGCCTGCACGGCATGGGCGAGGCGCTGCACGCGCAGATCGTCGCCAGCACGGGTATCGCCAGCCGCGTCTACGCGCCGGTCGGCAGTCACCAGGACCTGCTGCCTTACCTCGTCCGGCGCCTTCTCGAAAACGGGGCCAACACGTCTTTCGTCAACCACATCGCCGACCACGACATTCCCATCGATCGCATCGTCGCCGATCCGGTCGAGCGCACACGCGCGCACCATGCCGCTCCCAATCGCATGCTGCCGCTGCCACGCGATCTCTTTCTCCCCGAACGGGTGAATTCGCGCGGCCTAAGCCTTGCGGATCAGCTCGCCATGGCCCGCTTCGATGCGGCATTCGCCAGGCTCGGCAGCGCGCGCTGGACAACGCGGCCGATCGTCGCGGGCGTCGCGCGCGAGCTCTCCGGCATCGATGCGCCCGTCGTCTTCGAGCCTGCGCGCCGCACGCGGGCGCTGGGCACCGTGGTCGAAGCCAGCAAGGACGACATTGAGCGCGCGCTCTCGGCGGCAATTCGTGCGCAGCCGGCATGGGACGCGCTGGGTGGCGAGGCGCGGGCCGCCACGCTCGACCGCGCGGCGAATGCGATCGAGGAGGCCATCGACGAGCTGATCGTGCTGCTCGCGCGCGAAGCAGGCAAGACGCGTCCCGACGCCATCGGAGAGGTACGCGAAGCCGCGGACTTCTGCCGTTATTACGCCGCGCTCGCCCGACGCCAGTTCGCGGCGCCGCTTCAACTGCCCTCCCCCACCGGCGAATCCAACGAGCTCAGCTTGCACGGGCGCGGTGTATTCGCGTGCATCAGCCCATGGAATTTTCCGCTGGCGATCTTCGTCGGCCAGATCGCTGCCGCGCTCGCGGCGGGAAACGCGGTCGTCGCCAAGCCGGCCGAGCAGACCCCGCTCACCGCGGCGCGCGCGGTCGCGTGCCTTCTGGATGCTGGCATTCCCGCGCAGATGCTGGCGCTGCTGCCCGGCACCGGCGAGCACGTCGGTGCTGCGCTCGTAGGCGACCCGCGCATCGCCGGCGTCGCGTTCACCGGATCGACCGAGGTCGCTCGCGCCATCGCCGGTTCGCTCGCGCAGCGCAGCGCCATCGCGCCGCTGATCGCCGAGACCGGTGGCATGAACGCGTTGGTGGTCGACAGCTCGGCGTTGCCCGAGCAGGTCGTCCTGGACGCCGTGACTTCCGGATTCAACAGCGCGGGACAGCGCTGCTCGGCATTGCGTGTCCTGTTCGTTCAGGAAGACATCGCGCCGCGGGTGCTCGACCTGCTCAAAGGCGCGATGGACGAGCTCGTCGTCGGCGACGCTCAGGATCTCGCCACCGACGTTGGTCCGGTGATCGACGCCGCGGCGCGCACCGCGCTCGAAGCGCACGTTGCCGCGATGTCGGCGGCCGGACGCGTTCGCCATCGCGTTGCACTTCCTGTAACGTGCCGCGACGGCTGGTTCGTCGCTCCGACGCTTATCGAGCTCGACGGCATCCACCAGCTCGAGCGCGAGGTGTTCGGGCCGATACTGCACTACGTGCGTTATCGTGCCGACCAGCTCGATCCGGTGATCGAGGCGATCAACGACACCGGCTATGGCTTGACGCTCGGCATCCACAGCCGCATCGACGACACCGTGCGCTATATCTCCTCACGCGTTCGCGTCGGCAACGTCTACGTCAACCGCAACATCATCGGTGCGGTGGTCGGCGTCCAGCCCTTCGGCGGTGAAGGACTCTCCGGAACAGGTCCCAAGGCGGGCGGCCCGCACTACCTGCTTCGATTCGCGGTCGAGCGCACGCTTACCATCAACACCGCCGCGGCGGGCGGGAACGCCACGCTGCTCGCGCTTGGCGACAGCGAGGATGTTCCGAGCTAGGCTCCGCCGCGCGTGCCGCGCTCGATGCGCACGCCGATACGTCCCGCGCCCGGTACCGGTGCCACCTTGGCGACGCTGACGCGAATCCAGGGAATGCCGAAATCGCCACGCACGACTTCAGCGACTGCTTCGGTGAAGCGCTCGAGCAGCTGATGGGTATGGTCTGCAGCCAGCGCCTGAACGCGGCGCACGACCGCCGAGTAGTCGATTGCGTCGCCGAGCTGATCGCTGACGAAGGGCCGAGTGGAAGGCAGCTCGAACTCGATGTCGAGCACCAATGGTTGCGTGAGCTGCTTTTCCCACGCATAGACGCCGATTCGGGTCTCGATGCGCAAGTCGCGAATGAAAATGGAGTTCATGGAATGGGCAGGTGCCGCGGCGGGTCCGCGGTGCGCGCGACAGGCTTGCTACAATGCAACGTCGTGTCGTCGGGCATTGTAAATGAATCCATCGCTTGCCACGCTGGCCGTCGTCATCGCTGCGTACCTGATCGGCTCGATTTCCTTCGCGGTGGTCGTCAGCAAGCTGTTCGGGCTGCCTGATCCGCACAGCTACGGCTCGGGCAATCCCGGAGCGACCAATGTGCTGCGCACCGGCAACCGCGCGGCGGCGTTGCTCACGCTGGTGGGCGACGGCCTGAAGGGCTTCGTCGCGGTGGTCGTCGCCAATCGCCTGGGCATCAGCTGGGGGGATGCCTCGCTCGCGAGCGCCGGCGCGGCGCTCGCGGTGTTCCTCGGCCATCTTTATCCCATCTACTATCGCTTCGCCGGCGGCAAGGGCGTGGCCACCGCGCTCGGAGTCGCGTTCGGGCTGGCATGGCCGCTCGGCGCATCGCTGTGCGCGATCTGGCTCGCGGCAGCGCTGATCACGCGTATGTCGTCGGTGGCATCGCTGGCGACGGCGCTCGCCGCACCTCCCCTCGGGTTCTACTTTCTGGGCAACTGGCCCGAAGCGTGGGCGCTGATTCCGATCGCCGCGCTGCTCGTGTTCAGGCATCGCGGCAACATCCGCAAGATCCTCGCTGGCGAAGAGCGCCGCATCGGCCAGAAGGCGTGATGCGCAACACCGCGCTGCGCCGGGAATGGCCGTTGCTGTTCAGCGGCGTGTTGACGGTGCTCTTCCTCATATTCGGCAAGCGTTGGTTGAGCGACCTGTCCGCAGTGCCCTGGTTCGCGCTGATGCTGACGATTCTGTTCGCGGCGATCATGACCGCGGCGTTCGCAGTAGTGCGTCACGCCGAGTCGCTGGCGGAGCAGCTCGGCGAGCCCTACGGCACGCTGGTGCTCACGCTGTCGATGAGCGGCATGGAAATGATGATGATCGCCGCGGTCATGCTCACCGGCCACGGCGAATCCTCGCTCGGGCGCGACACGATGATGGCGATCGTGATGATCGTGCTCAACGGCCTGGTCGGAACGTGCCTGCTGCTCGGTGCGCTGCGCTACCACGAGCAGACCTACAACCTGTACGGCGCGAATGCATTCCTGGCGGTAATCCTGCCGCTCGCAGTGCTGGGGCTGGTGCTGCCGAGTTTCACCGTCTCCACCGCAGGGCCGACGCTATCGCTGCTGCAGTCGGCGTTCCTGGTCGTGATGTCGATTGGCCTCTACGTGGTGTTCCTGGCGATGCAGACGCGACGCCACAGGGATTATTTCGTGATGCCTGGAGGCGAAGCGGCTGCGCAGGACGCCGAAGCGCACGCGGCACCAGGCTCGATCACATACCATGCGGTCCTCCTTTTCGCCTATGCGCTTCCAATCGTGCTGCTCGCCAAGCAGATCGCGGTACCGGTCGACTACGGCATCGCGGTGCTGCGCGCGCCGGCCGCGCTGGGCGGATTGCTGGTCGCGGTGCTCATTCTTTCGCCGGAATCGCTCGCCGCCATTCGCGCCGCGCGCGCCAACCGACTGCAGCGCTCGATCAATCTCGCGCTGGGCACCGCGCTGTCGAGCATCAGCCTCACGGTGCCGGCGGTGCTGATCATCGGCTTCGTCACCGAACGCACGATCGTGCTGGGCCTCGACCCGGCCAACGTCATCCTGCTGCTGCTCACGCTGGTGGTGAGCATGCTGACGTTCGCACTAGAGCGGACCAACATGCTGCTGGGCGCGGTCCACCTGCTGCTGTTTCTCGCCTATCTCATGCTCATATTCGAGCGCTGAGGCGAGTCCCGCACTGCGTGGCGCAATGAGTCGCGTACCGTGTCGACCCGAGCACGACCCTCATTGCTCCTTGGCCAGCGTCTCGACGAACGGCGCGAGCACGTCGGCGCTTACGTCGGATACCGCGACCCAGTCGAATGCGACGCCCGACGCGCGTGCGACGTTGAAACCGCGTAGCGTGCGCAAACCCAGGTCCGGCGAAACCGCCGTGCGCGGGCGCACGAATACGTCGACCATGTGATCGCGGTAGCGGTACACCAGCGTGGCCACGTGCTGCCCGCCAAGATAGTCGAGCCGCCCGCCGACGAGCGTGAACCCCGAAGCCGCCATGTCGCGCACCGGGGGCGAATAGTCCAGGCGCGCGGACAACCACGGCTTGACCGTGTGCTGGTCCGAAGACGCCACCTCGACAAGATGGTTGCCCAGCGTCGCCCGGACATGAGCGACGGTGGCTTCGGCTGCAAGGTCGTCGCGGGCGCGTGCATCGATGAGCGCCGTTCCGATGATCCAGGCGAAGACCGTCGCCGCGCACCCCGCGAGCGCACCGGCGCCCATCCATTGCCAACGCGAAACCGGGGGCGGCGCCTTGAGCGCGAACGAAGGCTCGGCCGCGGCGAGCGCGGAAACCACGCGCTGTTTCAGGGCGGGGGGCGCGAGGTGGTACTCCACCTCGGCATGCAACCGCCGACGCAGGGCGAGTACCGCCTCGTGCTTCTCCGCGCACTGCGCGCAGCCGCGCAGGTGCTTGGTCAGCGAGTGCCCGCGCAAGCGATCGATCTCGCCGTCGGCGTGCGCGGCGACAAGCGCCGCCGCTTCGTTGCAGTTCATGACTCACCTCCGAAGGACTGACCACGGATCGCATGCAGCAGCGGCGAATGCTGCAGGAGCGCCCGCGCGCGCGACAGCCGCGACATGACGGTGCCGACAGGTATATCCACCACCTTTGCGATCTGCTTGTAAGACAGTTCCTCCAGCTCACGCAGAACGATGACCTCGCGGAACTGCAACGGAAGCTGCGCGAGCGCTTCCGACAGTGCGCGCGTCTCCGCACCGCGTATCGCGCTCGGTTCCGGACCCAGCGCCGGATTGGCGATGGCGGCGTCGATCGCTGCGCCATCGTCGTGTGCAATCTCGGACGGCCGATTGCGCCTGCACCAGTCGTAGAACGCGTGGCGCACGATGGTGAGAAACCAGGCACGCGCGTCGTTGCCCTGGAGCGAGTCCGCGTACTTGAGGGCGCGCATGCAGGCATCCTGCACCACGTCCTGCGCATCGTCGGCATCGCGGGCAAGCCAGCGCGCAAGGTTGTACCCAGCGTCGAGATGCTGAACCACCAAGTCCGTGAAACGCGCGTGTGCGGGCAAATCGACTCTCCGGCTCCAGTAGGTCTTGCCTGGTCTTACAGGTCTTACCTCGACCAAGGCGGTGTTATTCCCGGCGCGCCCTTGGCGATTGCCACACTGCTCCGCGGTGCGACTCGATGCAAGCTCTTTCACCCGTGACGGAGAAGACTCCCGTCGGGAATATTGGCATGCGTGCACAGGTATTACGCAAGACCGCCCACACCCGCCAGGAGGTTCGCCATGTATCGCATCCCCATCATTGCCTGTCTGCTCGCTGCCACGCTGCTCACGACGGCGTGGCCCGCGATGGGCGCCGGACCGCAGGCCTACGTCGGCAATTTCAAGGACGGTACCGTGAGTGTGATCGATACCGGGAGCGCCAAGGTCGTCGCGACCCTGCCGGTGGCCGCCGGTCCGCACGGCATGACCCAGTCGCCGGACGGCAAGACCGTCTACATCAGCGGCGAAGCCTCCAGTGAAGTGAGCGTCATCGACACCGCGACAAATCGCGTCGTGCGCAGCATCGAAGTCGGAAAGATGCCGCATGGACTCGCGATGACTCCCGACGGCGGCACGCTGCTGGCCGGCGTATACGGGGAAGATCGTGTCGTATTCGTCGATACCGGGACGAACACGGTCGTCGGCAGCGTCCCCGTCGCCAAGCCGCACACCATCGCCGTTCGTCCCGACGGCAAAGTGGCTTACGTCGCATCACAGGAGCCCGGCAAGTTCGCGCTCGTCGTGGTCGATCTTGCGGCGCGGTCGGTGCTGCGCACAATCGCGTTCGACAAGCCACCGCGCGATCCCGAGTTCAGCGCCGACGGCGGCGCGCTCTACGTCACCCTCGCGGGGACCAACGCCATTCAGGTGATCGATCCGACCTCCGACAAGATCGTCGCGCAGATTCCTACCGGGGCGTCGCCGCACATCGCGGCGCACTTTCAGAATGTCGAGCGCGGCAGCGTCGTCGTGCAGGGTCCGGGCGAGCTGCTGCTCTTCGATGCCTCGACCAACGCGCCGGTGCGGGCGATCGCAGTGGGCAAGCAGCCGCACTGGATGGCGTCATCGCCCGACGGCAAGACCATGTACGTGACCAACGAGGGATCGAACGATGTTACCGTGGTCGACCTCTCGACGGGCGCGACCTCGACGATCGCGGTCGGCAACGCGCCGCGCAAGATTGTCGTTCAGCGCGCCGCGACCAGGGCCGCGAGCGCCGCGCCGGCGGTGTCGATCGCCAATTTCGCGTTTGCACCGGCCGATCTGACCGTCGCCGCTGGCACCACCGTGACCTGGAACAACGATGATGGCGCGCCGCATGGCCTCGCCTACAAGGATGGGGCCAAGGGCACCGACGTGCTGCTCCCCGGACAGCGTTTCGCGCGCACCTTCGACGCGCCCGGCACGTACGACTACGTGTGCTCGGTGCACCCGTACATGACCGGCAAGGTCACGGTTACCGCCGCGCGTTAGACGCGGGTCGGCTGCACCAGCGACGCGAGGTCCCAGCGCGGACGCACGCCGAAGGTATAGTCGCCGCTGTGCGTGCCGGCGAGGCGCAACGCGCCCACCAGCGCGATCATTGCGCCATTGTCGGTGCAAAAGCGCGGCTCTGGAAAATAGACGCGGGCACCCTGCGCTGACGCGCCTTCGTGGAGCCGCTGGCGAAGGCTGCGGTTAGCACCGACACCGCCGGCAACGACCAAGCGGCCCCACCCGGTGACGTCGAGCGCCGCCAGCGCCTTGGCCACCAGCACGTCGACCACCGCGGTCTCGAATTCACGCGCGATGTCGGCACTGCGCTGATCGCCCGCGTGCGGAGGATCGCTTCGCACCAGCGTCATCACTGCGGTCTTGAGCCCCGAGAAGCTCAAGTTGAGGTCGCCGCTGCCGAGCATCGGCCTTGGCAGACGTATCGATGGCATCCCCGTTCGGCCGCGCTGGGCGAGCTCGGCGAGCGCCGGTCCACCCGGATACGAAAGGCCGAGCAGCTTCGCGGTCTTGTCGAAGGCTTCGCCCGCGGCGTCGTCGAGCGTGTCGCCCAGCAGCGTGTAATCACCGATGCCGCGCACCGCAAAAAGCTGAGTGTGGCCCCCGGAAACGAGCAGCGCGACGAATGGAAACTCCGGCCGCGGCTCGCTCAGGAGCGGCGAGAGCAGGTGCCCTTCGAGGTGATGCACACCGAGCGCCGGAATGTCGAGCGCGAAGGCGAGCGAGTTGGCAATGCTCGCACCCACCAGCAATGCCCCGGCCAGCCCGGGTCCCTGCGTGTACGCGATGCCGTCGAGATCGGCAAGCGAACAGTTGGCCTGACCCAGCACGGAGTCCGTGAGGGGCAGCACTCGACGGATATGGTCTCGTGAGGCAAGCTCGGGCACGACGCCACCGTAGGCCTCGTGCATTGCTACCTGCGAATGCAGCGCGTGCGCGAGCAGCCCTTCGGCGGTGTCGTAAAGCGCAACGCCGGTCTCGTCGCAGGACGTTTCGATGCCGAGCACGCGCATCGGCCAAGTATATCGTCGGCTCAATGATCGCTGACGCTTGCTTCCTTGCGTGGACCCACTACGACTGCTATACTCTTGGGCTATTTTTCCGTGCTCGATCGGCTCAGGCCGTCCAGGCGCTGCCGTCAGCCAACGAGGAATCGATACATGCCAAGCGTTCGCGTTCGCGAGAACGAGCCTTTCGAGGTGGCCCTGCGCCGCTTCAAGCGCACCATCGAAAAGACGGGCCTGCTCACCGAGCTGCGCGCCCGCGAGTTCTACGAAAAGCCGACCGCGGAACGCAAGCGCAAGCTCGCTGCTGCCGTTAAGCGCCATTACAAGCGCCTGCGTAGTCAGCAGCTGCCTCCGAAGCTGTACTGAGACCGTCACCGGCACCGCGGGCGCCGAGCGCCGGAGCACCAAGGGGCGAAGCGATTCGCCCCTTTGCATTGGCACCAC
>AR_comb_assmDRAFT_10048356_pt1 | contig 10315 bp, 9 predicted proteins | sample ArasoioldDNA_FD_10543 | JGI IMG/M metagenome (IMG submission 10543) | reverse complement strand
CTCATCGGCAAAAACTCGCCGGAAAACATGCGATTTAATACGCCCACAGCGACGATCGGCATCCGTGGCACGGAGTTTATCGTGGATGTAGTTTCCGATTAATCCAAATCCCGCAACAGAAACTTATCGAAGCGAATTAACGGCACAGTCAGTTTGTGCGGCCGTTATCTACCGCTTTATAAGGTCCAAAGTCCGCTTTTTTCTTCAAAAGCGGCATCTGGTATGCCAATCGGATACCCTACATATATATTGCGAATCGTGAAGATAGTCGGTAAGGAGTAAGACAGCGCCCTATAAACAATCAGACGTTGCACCGATTGGATCTCCTTTGCACACCTGAAATTTCCATCTGGGAACACCTCCATATTTTATTTGGCAGACGCAACCTTCCGGTCGGGAAGGTGGCCCCCGCAATGATGCCGCAAGCGGAATAGCGATCGTCCGGCGGACGCGGGCAATGTTAAGCACGCATGCCTAAATTTATGGCGCCAAATAAATTGGAGATGTGCAGAGCTTTGAATATCTACAGTTTCAGGCGAGGGTTGCCCGCCGCCGTTCCTGCTCCGCCGCGAGGGCTTATATGCGCTCTGCATTGCCGCCATCGCTTCCGCCATCGTCAGTCAATGAACTCCTCGGCGCCAGGCATTGCACGCGCATGCTAATGACGCATTCCCCTATCGTCGCCGCAGCAAACTAATCAGGCACGTCGACCTGGCACGGTAAAATGGCAAGTCGCAGCGGAAAGGGGCGAGTCCGGTTTTCTTCCGAAGCCCGGAATCCGTCCGCATTAGTGAACACTGACCTCGCGTGCTCTCGGCCAATAGGTTCCATCTCGAGGCATCAAAAGCAAACCCGCCGAAGCATGAGCCGGCCTTGCTCAACAATTAGCCATTGATGCAATTGCCGTCGTGATTATTATCCACATGAATCGTCGGGCGACCGGTAGTGCTGATAATTACACAGCGTTTAGGCGTCGAACTTACATGGTCAGAAGTCAACTCCAATTGAAAACGTGCCGGCGTCGTCAAGCGCCCAGAATCATCGAACGCGAGAATCAAGCTAGCCGGTGCACTGATGAAAACGCCGGGACTGCCAGCCTGGCTTCTAAGGACCGTGCCGCCAACCACCAGATCATAGCCATTAGAAAATGCGCCAGCCCGAGGCATAATAGTGACTACGGCACTGCGCTTGATGGCCTCGCTACGCGCATAGGACGCCGCCGAAAAAAGATCAAACGCGGCAGTCCTTACGCGCTGCGCCGCGATCACCGACATGAGGGATGGGGCGGCGACCGCGGTGAGGATTGCGGCGATGCCGGCCGCAATCATCAGCTCTGTTATCGTGAAACCGCGTTTTCGTGCATTGGCCGAGGTATTTTGCCGGCGCTCCCAGTGCCCGAGCGTCGTTGCGGCGCGAACTAACGACAGCCGATCAAGCTTATCTACAGTGACCATTTTTGCAAAAACGCTGCACATTAGGATCTTAACTTGGAATTTTATTGTGCCGCTGAAAGTGGCGTTTATTCGCTAGCATCATGGTATTTTTATACCGCCAGCCATGCTTATCGGAGGAACTATTAAACGAAGCAATGTCGTCTTTTTTGTTTCAGTTCCCTTCAAGTATTGCTGTTGACCGTCAATACGCGAACAATGACCGCTAGTCCGCCGGCCGTAGCGTCGCAAATACTGCAATCTCTAAAAAATTTAAATTGCCGGTGTAAGTCTCGCCTATGATTCATTGGCAATACGATTGCGACAACAGGATCATGGACTTGGCGATGGGATCTCCAGAGATCGGCGACCGCTGCGAGGCAAAAAGGTGGGCGATTCCGACCTTCACAGGTCGCTGCGTGAACGCGCCTGCCGGTAAATCGAAAATGTTGCCGTGACTTATAGATTACCGCTGTTTTGGTCGTCATCCATATTTACCGATGACTGCCTTCAGAACCAATAGCGATAGTCAAAATCCTCGAACGTGGACGCTCAACGTCCGAGTTCAGCCGCTTCCGTTCGACGGCTACTCGTAATGCGAGTCCCGTCCGTTGCTAAACCCGCCGCGCCATGTCTGTTCGCAGGGCACTAGATTTTGGGTGCGATGCGGTCGGTCCGTCGCCGTCCCTGACCTCCTGGTTCCAGTTCAACCCTACGCCTTTCCCCCCGTCGCCTCGCTCGCAAACGAATTCGTCTGTCATTTGGAAGCGGGTCTGCCGCTATGGCTGGACTACTAGAGGCCGGGGCATCTTTCGAGTCAGACGTCAGCGTTCGCTCAGTGTTGCATTCTTTATCAGAGATAGGAGACTGAAGCGGGGAGTGTGTTTCATCCAATAGCAGCGACAATGCCTCTTCTAATGCTGCTAGGTAGCCGCAGCTGCATCGTGCGTCGCAACTACGGTCAGCAAGATGCGTTGGCGCAACCTCACTTTCTTGGCTATTTTCGTTTAACCAAGACTTGAGTTCATCAATACGGTCCCGGAGTGCGTCTATTTTGTGCAGCGCAACTACCTTTGTATTCGGGTCCATTTATATAATATACTCCCAGCGTTGCTCTACTTGGAATAGGTAATGTCCGATGTTTGTGAGGGACAAAATACTACCGAATCTCTGATGTTAAACCACTTGGAGCGCCCATTAGAAGGCGGCTGAGTGTACCCCAAGTCTTATAGAACCATTCCTGCACCACGACAGACACCCATTATCATCTTTCAGATTGGTACCAGCGAAGTATTCGCCGAGTCAACTACGCGGCTCTCTCGCCTTTCGCTTGAGTTCTCGTTCACTACCCCCGCTTACAGTAGCCCGCGCACAGCAAATCTCAGAACACTACTGCTTGCGACGGTGCAGTGATCGAGCACGCAGACGTCAATCGCTGCCAATCGTTAATTGAAAATCAATTAACGCAACGATCCCTCATTATTTATGAACTTTTATCGGTTTGATATGCGCATGTTCCGTGTGCGACCGGCAAAGACTACTTCATGCCAGCCTCTCTAATTATCTTCGCGAACTTTGTAGTGTCCGTTTTAATCACTTGCTCGAACTCCCGCTGTGTCCCTCCAAGTACATCGAATCCTTGATCCCAAAGGCGTTGGTGAGTGTCGCCGGAGGTGAGTACTCGGTTTACATCTGTGTTGATGTGACGAACAATCTGAGTTGGAGTACTGGCAGCGACGATGAGCCCGAACCAATTCCTGAACTCATAACCGGGGACGGTCTCGGCGATCGTCGGGATTTCCGGCGCGATCTCCGATCGCTTTAAATTCGTAATTCCCAAAACCTTCATTTTGCCGGCACGATGTTGCGGCAATAGATTCGGTAGGCCCGTCATCACGAGCGGGATCTGCGCGGCCATAACCTCCAGCATCGCAATGTTGCCCCCTTTATAGCTGATGGGTACGATGTCGATGCCTGCAGCGGACTTGAAGATCTCGCCGGCTAAGTGGCCACCGCTGCCCACGCCAGCCGTGCCGTAAGAAAGTTCCCCAGGCTTTGCTTTGGCAATATCTATGAGTTCTCTGATTGAATTTGCCCGGAACGAAGGGTGTGTCCCTAGTGCCATTGGCTGGGAAGCGACCAAAACGACCGCCTTCAGATCGCGCGCGGTATCGTAAGGCAATTTCTTCTGTAACGCCGGATTGGCAGCGAGGGCGTTGGGAGACAGAAACAGTGTGTAACCGTCGGGATTGGACTTGGCGACCATCTCGGTCGCGATGATGGTGCCGCCCCCCGGACGATTGTCGACCACGACTTGCTGGCCCCACATTTCGCTTAATCTTTGGGAGACGACCCGGGCGACTAGATCAAACGTGCCGCCGGCGGCGAAGGGCACAATGATTCGAACGGCTTTGGTGGGGTAGGTTTGAGCGTGAACGCAGGTGCAACAAAGCAGAAGCAGCGCGTACGCCGCCGATAGTAGTTTCCGCACTTCCCCTCCGAAACTGTTCAGTTACTCCCGCTCGATCGGAATATTTAGCGAGATTTAGAATTCATATATATAATACATATCAAATTTAGCAAGACAAGTCCTTTTCGGCATCTGCCGCAAAATTATTGATATTGGCAAATTGAGTAGATCGGGCCCGGCAATGAAACTTGACTGCGTAAAGATCTATCAGGTGAAACTGCCGTTGACAAAGCCTTATCGGGTTTCGTTCCGCACTTATACTGACCTTGAGCCAATATTAATCGAAATGCGCGCCGCGGATGGCGCGGTGGGTTGGGGCGAAGCATACATACCCGCCGGTTCGACCGTGGAAACGACTGACAGCGGGTGGGAATTTTGCCGAGAGCATGGCGCGGCTTTGGTAGGCAAGACCGTGACGGCGGCAAAGGCGCGAATAGATGCTCTCGTGCCTCAGGCGCCTTTCGCAGCGACCGCAATGCTCACGGCCATTGACATGCTGGCACGCCATCCCGTTCTCAACGTGACGACTGAAGCGCGCGTTCCATTGCTGGTTCCCGTATCAAGCAAGACCGATCCGGAAATTCGTGGCGAAGTGGAAGATTTGCTGAACGCCGGCTACCGGACCCTAAAGGTTAAGGTGGGCTGGAATGTCGATGACGATCTCGCCAAAGTGAGGTCGGTGCAACAAGCTGCGCAGGGCAGGGCGACGATTACGATGGATGCGAATCGTGGCTACGATCAGTCTCAAGGCTGTAAATTTGCGTCATCGCTTGACCCGGACAACATTGCTTTGTTTGAACAGCCGTGCGAAGCCGATGCATGGGACGCAAATGCAGCGGTTGCGAAAGTATCGAAAGTACCGTTGATGCTCGATGAATCGATCAAAGGCATTGCTGAGATCGAACGGGCAGCAACGGTTCCAGGCGTCGAGCTAGTCAAGCTCAAGTTGAAACGTATTGGCGGCATTGATCGTGCTGTGATGGCGTTGGAGCGCGCGCGGCAGGTTGGACTGGATGTTTGCCTCGGCGACGGGGTCGCGACCGAATTGCTGTGCTGGGTCGAGGCCTGCGTCGGCCGCAATTTCCTGCGGCGAGCTGGCGACATGAATGGCTTCCTCAAACCCAAGACACGGCTATTCAAGGAGCCTTTGCAATTTGAGGATGGCTCTATTGTGCTTAGAACTGGATTCTGGCCTGAACTCGACGAAAAAGTCATCAAAGACCATCAATTGCGCTGCGAGCGCTTTGCGCCAGTCGCAGTCGGCTAATCAGGTCTAAATACCGCCTTCATCGAGCTCGTAATGATAGCCAGACGCCTGATGGATCCTTCGCCGAAACTCAACTGGGATGTCGTTGTAAGTGTACGCGATGCGATCAATACGCAACACTGGATCCGCGGCAGATATGCCGAGGATTTTCGCGGCGCGTGCGCCGGCCTTTACTGCATAAACCTGCTCCTTGATTCTGATTACGTTCACGCTGCAGACATTCTGGTAAACGGCGTAAAGGTTTTCGTCGCTCCGACCAATTGCGCGCCCTGTGAGGCCGGCGAACAGGCGGCTGGGAATGGTGATGTCCATGATGGCAATCGCGCGGCCTTCGAGGCTGAGCGAACACTCGATCCGAAACAGCGAGGACTTGTCGCCGGGCGCGAGCTGAAGGTATCGGGAGCTGACCGGATCAGCGGCAACGCGTGTGAACGCGAGCAGCCGGCGGTCTGGCATAGCCTTGGTGCCATCATTGCCAAACACGTGAGTGAACTGATAGCGCTGCCGTTGTCGATCGTGACGCGCCACATAGGTGCCGCTGCCCTGCTTGCGCACCAGAATGTTGGATGCAACGAGATCCCTGATTCCGGCCCGGACGGTCAGTACCGCCACGCCAAAACGCTCGGCAAGTTGCGATTCGGTCGGAATGCGGTCCCCAGGTTTCCATTCGCCTTGCGCAAGGCAGTTGAGAATCTGTGTTTCGACCTGTTTGTAAAGCGGTTCCGCCGCCTGCATTTCGAGCTTGATATTCTGCGCGGTTCGCGGCATTTGCTTTTGGCTAAAAGGTGTGCGGAGCTGACAGTATAAGGAAACCGGTCTGTGCCGTCACACGAAACAAATTAACCTGGAGAGAGCGTTATGCAAACCGTCAAATCTTCATCAGCAACTCGCGACCCCATGGCTCATGTCGTGCCTACCGGCAAAGCGTGCGGTGCGGAGATCCGCGGCGTCGATCTCAATAATCTCGATGAATTAACTTTCTCGGTTATCCAGCAGGCGATTGACGATCACCTTGTTCTGTTGTTCCGCGGACAGCGGCTCGACAACGAGCACCTCATCAAACTCGGCAAGCATTTCGGTAACTTTGAACCGCCCGGCATGAGCATCATCGGTAAGCCGTATATCGATGAGTATCCGGATATTCTGGTGATTTCGAACATTGTGGAGAATGGCCAGCCGCAGGGCAACCTTGGCGCCGGCGAAGCGAGCTGGCACACCGATATGTCTTACCGTGACACGCCGATTTCGTACGCGATTTTGAATGCGGTCGAATTGCCGCCGTCGGGTGGCAATACCTATTTCGCAAATCAATACCTCGCGTATGACACCTTGCCTGAGAGTCTCAAACAAAAGCTCGAGGGAAAGATTGTAAATCACGATGAGACCTACAATAGTGCGGGACAGATGCGTAAAGGTTTCAAGGAGGTTACGGATGTGCGCGAGGCCCCCGGGGCGCGCCATCCGATCTTTCGCACCCACCCAAGAACGGGCAAAAAGGCGTTATATCTTGGTCGGCGTTTCAATGCCTACATCATCGGCCTTCCCGTGGAGGAGAGCGAGCGCCTGTTGGATGAGTTGTGGCAACACGCTTCGCAACCGGAATTTATCTGGGGCCAGGAATGGCGCATGGGGGATGTTCTGATATGGGATAACCGGTGCCTCGTGCATCGGCGCGATGCTTTTGACCCGACCACGCGACGCAAGCTGCACCGCGTTCAAATCCGAGGCGAAAGACCGGTTTAAATCCAACTCCGGTGCTTGCTTGAGTGATTTAACGCTTTATGTTCATCCCGGGTCGACCAACTGCTACAAGTGCGCCTTGTTGCTATCGTTGGTAGATGTCCATTACGAAACCGTGATGCTGCCGTTTGGTTCGGCTCGGGCCCGGCCGCGATGGTTCCTAGCATTCAATCCACGCGGCCTCGTGCCTTGCCTCAAAGTCGACGATCAATATTTCTGGGATTCCACTGCCATTCTTGCTTACATTGGACACCGTTTCGGCGCCGGACTATGGTTGCCTGACGATCCAACCGGGCTCGCGCGCGTGATGCAATGGCTCGCCTTGGCGCAAAGCGAAATCCTGAATGGCGTGGTGCGTGTTCGTCACATCAAGCGCGGAAGTCGCCGCGGCGATATCGCTGAGGCAAAGGCATTCGGTGCTACCGCCCTTGAAATGCTGGAGCGAGAATTGGCGTCCTGTCCTTGGCTAGTGGGGTCGAATCCGACCATCGCCGACATCGCGTGTTACCCTCACATCGCACGCGCGGCAGAGAGTGAATATGAAATGGAGAACTATCCGGCAGTTTTCGCATGGACGCGACGGATTGAGCGGTTGCCGCGATGGATACCGCGGGCAAAGGCGGCCAACGATACTGCAACCACCAATCTCTTCGCAAACAGACCCTGGCTCTAAATCGGGCCAATCGGCGACCTTATGGCAGATCAGCGGACAGACGAAATACGCATCGTTTCGGTTAATGGCATGCTTGGCTACGGGTATGAGATTGAAAGCCTGCAGGCCGGTATCGCAATAAAACCGCATCTGATGGGATGCGATGCCGGTTCTACGGACCCTGGCCCTTATTATCTTGGTAGCGGCAACTCATTGGTCCGTGCCGACCAGATTTACCGGGATCTCAAGCCCGCACTCGTCGGGGCAGTTCGTAACGAAATTCCATTCGTTATAGGATCGGCAGGATTTGCAGGTGCGAAGCCGAACGTGGACCTCACGCTCGATGTCGTACGGCGCATTTGTAAGGAAGAAGATCTCCATTTCAAGTTGGGTGTGATTCGCTCCGATGTAGACAAGCAGACTGTAATCCGGGCGTTGGAGAGGGGCGAAATCGAACCAATGCCAGGAGCGCCGGCGCTCACGCGTGAGCTGATCGAAGAAAGTAGCCACATCGTCGGTCAGATCGGGACGGACCCGTACATTGCCGCATTTGAAATGGGGGCGCAGGTCGTCATCGCGGGTCGTTCTTGCGATACCGCTATTTACGCTGCGCTGCCGATATGGTGCGGATTTGATCCGGGCCTTGTGCTGCATATGTCCAAGATCATGGAATGTGGGGCGCAATGCGCGATACCGCTCGCGCCCAACGACTGCCTGCTCGGCACAATTCGGAAAGATCATTTTTTGGTGCGTCCGCTTGCTGAACACAGAATTTGCACTCCAGAATCGGTCGCCGCACATACCATGTACGAGCAAGGTAACCCATTCCTCCTCTACGAGCCGGAGGGCATCGTCGACATTCGCGGTGCCGATTTCGAGCAAGCGGATCGCCAAAGCGTGCGCGTATCGGGATCGAGCTTTAAGCCCACGCCGAGTCTAAAGATTAAACTTGAGGGTGCGCGTCGCATCGGCGCGCGTGCTTTTACCATTGCCGGCGCACGCGACCGTCATGTCATCCAAAACCTGGACGTTATAGAGCGAGCTGTTAACGAGGCTGTCAGGCGTAATCTGAACGACGAAGCACTGAGGGAGGGCTACCAACTGAATTTCCGCTACTACGGCAAGAATGGCGTCCTTGGTGAGCTCGAGCCGTCGACAGTGGCGCCGGCCGAGGTCGGCATATTGATCGAGGCGATCGCGCCGACGGACTCGCTGGCAAGTTATGTATTGTCACTCGCACGATCCTCGTACCTTCATTGTCCGTTTCAGGGGCGAAAGGCGACGGCTGGGAACCTGGCTTTTCCGTTTTCGCCTTCAGATTTCGCGGGTGGAGATGTATACGATTTCAGCGTCTACCATTTGATGAACGTTAGAGACCAGAACGCGCTGTTCCCCGCTCAAGTGGAGACCATATAGCGTGCCGACTCTTGGCGATCTGGCGAGCGTAATCCGCAGCAAGAATGCTGGTCCATTCCAGATAACGATCGACGTAATGTTTGCTGCCGCCGAGGATTATCAACGTACTTTGAAGTCGGCCCGATTCACAGCCGCAGAAATCGCCCGGCGTTACAGGATCGAAGAAGCGCAAGTGGCGCTCATCCCATTTGCGCGCGTGAATGCCATAAAGATTACGATACCGCGAAGATGGGGAAGCCGGGGCAGCGGTTCTATGGGAGATCGCGATGTTTATGGCGCACAGCAGCATGGCCCACTCGTTGATTTGGAGATCGACTAGTCAGCAGATAGATTTGGGCACTAGCTTGAAACGCTTGTGGAGAAGTGATGCTCTCCATTGCGATAAACAGTAGCCGACAAAAAGAGGATTTGACATGCTGGAAAAGGTATTAGGCCAAGCGGAAAAAGACTTCGAAAATCACGTCGAACGACTGCAGCGATATATTCGGCAGCCGTCGGTATCAGCAGAAAACCGAGGGCTCGAAGAAATGGCGAGCTTGCTAGCTAAGGAAATAAATGAACTAGGCGGCGTTGCCCGAAGTGTATCAGGCGTAGATTTTCCGATTGTTTACGGTCGCTTCGACTTGGGTGCGCCGCGCACGATGATTATGCATTCAATGTACGATACAACCCCGGCGGATGAACCTACCTGGGTGGTGCCACCATTCGAGGCCCGGCGCGTCGCCGACTACGAGAACCTTGGTGAGTGCATCGTGGGGCGTGGCGCCGAGGATACAAAAGGCCCGGTGGCGACACTCATGAATGCAGTCGCGGCTTATCGTGCCGCCAAGGTCCCGCTTCCTTGCAACATCATCATGCTATTCGAGGCGTCAGAGCTCGGCAGCAAGAGCCTGCCCGCGTTTGTTGACGCGCACGCCAACGAGTTGCGCGGCGCCGACGTCTGTTTCTGGCCGTGGTACACCCAGAAATCGGATGGCACCAATGTTGTGTTCTTGCGAGTCAAGGGCTTGATGACGCTGAAGTTGCGCTGTCGAGGCGGCGAATGGGGAGGGCCGCAAAACGCAGAGATTCACGGCGCGCATTCGACATGGATCGCGAACCCGGCGCACCGCCTCGCAGCTGCCCTTGCTAGCATGAAAACCGACGGCGATCTCGATGTCGCGATCGAGGGGTTTTATGACGGCCGCAATATGCCAACTCCGGAGGACGACGAGCTGGTCGACAAGCTGGTGGCTCGTTTCAATGCTGAGCGGGCGCTAATCGACTTAGGCGTTACGCGCTTTAAGCAAGACAGCGTTCGGGAAGCAATTCGCGCACGTTGCTTTCAAAGTGAGTTCAAC
>AR_comb_assmDRAFT_10083770_pt1 | contig 10317 bp, 7 predicted proteins | sample ArasoioldDNA_FD_10543 | JGI IMG/M metagenome (IMG submission 10543) | reverse complement strand
AAATCGGGACATCCTTTTGCTCGACTTGCACGACAAGGACCTCGGGTGGGCCGGGTGGTACGGTTTGCGTCTTTGACCAACGAGCGGCAACAATCAGACCAATTACAATCAAGGGAATCGTCGCCGCCCATAAAACTGTTTTGCGTTTCAGCGGAATCTTCTTACGCATTACACACCAAATCCTTCCTGAAAAAGCCAGGCTCAACCACAGCGGTTGTTAACATCGTCTGGTCTAATGCAGTCGCGTCGTCCACGAGAGAGGTTGGCATTGGCCTTGTTTCTTTCTCCCATGGCTTGTGTGCAGGTAACTAATGTTTAGTTGCTCGAAGTCCTTGGCTGGGGGTAACCACGGCGAAATTGATCAAGCGTTTCTTGGGTTTCTGATGGGGAACGATTGTACATGTCGTGTCCCTGCGCTCCTAACGAATTACCCACTTTGCGCACGACCGCCCAACGACCAGAAATTCGATCACCGATGTAACTCATGTTGACGGAAACTATAAAAATTAAGGCCCTTGAGATCCTCAAGTGTCGAAGCGGATGATGAAACATGAAGTGCTTCTTTTTGGACCAACAACAATGGATGTCGGAGCTATCGCTGCTGGTAAATTTTTACAGCTTGGGCAGACTCAAACAGAACAAAGAAAATAAAGATCAGCTCGAAACTTTGGAAACAAACTCGCATCAACATCGCTTAGACCGAGGCTTTAACGTATCATTGTTCCTCTTGCTTCGGATCTATCCCCCACAGCGAATTGTCTCGGCTCGGCTATAGGTCACAATTTAATCATCGTCGCAGAGTCCTCCTAAGTGAATCACCAGCCCACGTCCTCTTCGGGAATACAAAAAAATGAGGTGTCGATGGATTTATGGTTTGCTAACTCAGTTGCTAGCGCTTCACATACTGACTCTGATCTCATTCTCTGAGCAGTTACCAATCAAGAGTTACACGACTGGCGATGGACTGCCGCGTGATGACGTAACACTTATCCGGCAGGATTCGCGGGGTTTCCTTTGGATAGCCACCGGTGATGGCATATCTCGGTTTGATGGTTACAGATTCAGGAATTACACGACGGATGACGGCCTTGCCGACCGCCGTGTAAACGATTTTCTTGAAACAAAGAGCGGAGTCTATTGGATAGCGACAGAGGGTGGGTTGTGTCGGTTCAACCCTGCGGGCTTGCCGAACATGCCTCGCAAAGGTGCGGATGCAGCTCGGCAAGACTCGCACAGTGATGCAATGTTTGTCGTTTACAACCCCACGCAGAAACCAATAGCTTTCAATGCGCTTTGGGAAGACGAAGCGGGCGCTATCTGGTGTGGCACGAATGAAGGTCTCTTCAGACTTGAAGCGAATCCGAATGGTGCGGCGAAATTTCAATTTGTTGAACTTTCAGACTCAACGGGCCAGGCGCATCCTAATGTAAGCGCTATTCTCAAAGATCGTCGTGGTGCGTTGTGGGCCGGTATAGGTGCAGTGCTTTACAGACTATTGCCCGATGGGCGCATCGAGAACTATTCACAGAAAAACGGACTATCACACGGATTGATTAGCTCGTTGCTTGAAGACAACGAAGGAAACATCTGGGCCGGGACCAGACGAGACCTTGGTGGCGAACTGCTGCAGCTTGTTAATAAGCCGGATCCGTCGCGGACGATTGTCGCGCGAATTTATGGGGCAAAGGATGGATTGGCAGGTGGCTGGATCCGCGCCTTGCGGCAAACACGCGATGGCAAACTCTGGGCTGCCACCTTGAAGGGGCTGTATTCGATCTCGCCAGAAAAGAATGCGAGTACGGTCCGCTTCCAACGCTACGACGTCAGGAATGGATTATGCACATCAGTTTCAGACGTTACAGAAGATCGCGACGGCAATTTATGGGTCGCCTCGGCCTGTGGCGCTCAGAAAGTCGCGCGCAACGGTTTTACGGGTTACGGTCTTGCCGATGGGCTTGGATCGATCAAGGTTAACTCAATTTTTGAAGACCGGGTGGGCGATCTAATCGTCGTCAGCGATCGCCCGGAAAGGAGCATCAACAAGTTTGATGGCGCACATTTCAAGAGCATCCGGCCAAATTTGTCAGCGAAGATTTCCTATCCCGGTTGGGGCTGGGGACAAACAGTCATGCAGGATCGTTTCGGCGAGTGGTGGATCTCAATGTTTCGTCTTTATCGTTTCCTCAAAGTCGATCACGTCGAAGAACTTGCACGAGCCCAACCGCAATTCATGCAGACGATCGGAGATGACTCCAAGCGCACTGAAGTTTTTCGACTTCATGAAGACTCGCGGGGTGATGTATGGATAGCAACAACAGCAATGCATTACAGCCTGCTACGATGGGAACGCGCAACCGATACTATTCACGATTACACGACTGAGACGGGTGTTCCACCGAATACAGACTTCTCTGCATTTGTTGAGGATCGCGCGGGCAATCTTTGGATCGGAACGTCCGAGCGTGGCGGCCTCCTGCGCTATCGTGACGGGAAGTTCAAACGGTTTACGACGAATGATGGCGTGCCGCCTGGTTGGGTGTTCTGGCTGTATTTAGACCACGACGGTCGGTTGTGGATCGCGAGTCAACTCGGAGGCTTGGCCCTCATTGAAGACCCCACGGCTAATGTGTTGCACGTCCAAACATATACAACTGCAGACGGTCTCTCCAGCAACAACGTTCGCTCGATTACGGAAGACGAATGGGGACGCATTTATGCTTGTACAGGTCACGGTGTTGATCGGCTCGACGTGGGCAACGGAAGCATCAAGCATTTCACCGTCGCCGATGGTCTGCCACGAGGAATGATCCAGTTAGCCTATCGTGATCGGGAGGGTACGTTATGGTTTGGATCCGTCTTTGGGCTTTCGAGTTTCGTTCCGGAAAACCGGCAGTCGCTCATGTTGCCCTCAGTGTATCTCACTGGACTGCGTATTGAAGGAGTTGCGCGGTCGGTTTCCGAAATTGGTGCGACTGACCTTCCCTCATTTGACCTTGCTCCGAGTCAAACGCAAGTGAGTGTGGACTTCGTCGGACTGGGCGCGAGTTTCGGAGAGGATCTCCGTTATCAATATTCTCTTGAGGGTGCTAACGACGTTTGGAGTGCACCAACCACCGAACGGACGATCAACTTTGCGAGCCTTGCGCCGGGGAAATATCGTTTTCGCGTTCGAGCCGTCGACGCAGAAGGCCGTGTAAGTTCCAGTCCAGCTACATTCGCGTTTCAAATTGCGATGCCAATCTGGCAGCGCTGGTGGTTCCTGTCGTTGCTAGTTGGCTTCATGGGACTGGCCATCTATTCCGCTTACCGCCTTCGACTGAATCGACTGCTCGAGCTCGAACGTATCCGCACCGGTATCGCCAGCGATCTGCACGACGACGTCGGCTCAGGATTGTCTCAGGTCTCGATCTTGAGTGAGGTGGTCAGAAGACGAGTCGGACATGATGAGAGTGTCCGTCAAGAGCTTTCAGTAATCGGGACACTATCGCGCGACCTGGTGGATTCGATGAGTGACATTGTTTGGGCCATCAACCCGGTGAAAGATCGGCTCAGCGATCTCTCGTATCGCATGCGACGCCTCGCCAGCGATGTCTTTACTGCACACGGAGTGGAGTTTGTTTTTGACGTTCCAAATCCGGGCCGCGATATAAAGTTGGGACCAGAAATGCGTCGCGAAATTTACTTGATCTTCAAGGAAGCGGTGAACAACGTTGTGAGCCACGCAAACTGCACTGCCGTAAAGATTAGTTTTGTTATCAGTGATGGTGCGCTCGAACTGTCTGTGCATGACAACGGCGAGGGCTTTGAGCCCGAAGGCGCTAGCGAAGGCAATGGTTTGGCGAACATGCGACTGCGAGCTAAAAAGTTGGGTGGCGAGTTGGGAATCGGCTCAGCGAATTCCCACGGCACAACGGTTCATCTGAAAGCGCCGCTAGATAGTCGCCGGTGGTTCTCGACCCGATTAAAGCAAAAACGGAATCATTAGTTACTACATGTTTATGGGGTGTCATCGTGTTAACCATTTGATACGCTGCGATAGGTCCTGCCTATTGATTCCAGTCATTCCCGGTAAGGAGGAGATCAGACGCTACTTCACGAGGACCTAAAGGTCGCTATCGTAGAAGACGTGCGTACGCTGCGTGATGGCCTGCGGATGCTAATTGACGGCACCGAGGGGTTCACTTGCGTCGGCAGCTACAGAACTATGGAAGAAGCGCTCGACAAAATTGGCACCAACCTTCCACATGTGGTTCTGGCTGACATCGGATTGCCTGGTATGAACGGGATCGAAGGTGTCCGGCTATTAAAGGAGCGACATCCTTCGCTGACGCTATTGATGCTAACGGTATATGAAGACGACGAGCGTATTTTCGAGGCGTTATGCGCGGGGGCTTCTGGCTACCTGGTAAAGAAGACTCCACCGGCGCGACTGTTGGAGAGCATCAGGGAAGCAATTGACGGAGGCGCGCCAATGTCACCCGAGATCGCGAGCCGGGTGGTCCACCTGTTCCGACAGATTCGCCCGCCTGAAAAAGCCGACTACCACCTTACACCTCACGAGCTGCGTCTCCTGAAACTATTGGTTGAAGGGTATAACTATAAAACTGCCGCTGCCGAGTTAGGCGTGACCTTCAACACAATCTGTTTTCACATCAAGCAGATCTACGAGAAGATGCAAGTCCACTCCAAGTCGGAAGCAGTGGCTAAAGCGCTTCGTAACAAGCTCACAACTTAAGCTGAGTCGCAATTGCGATCTCGGGGTCCTCTCAGTAAACGCATCAAACCCTCACACTCTACAGAACAATACATCGCAGCGTTTCATCGGTCGGCCAGGGTAGTAAGTTGCCGGAAGAACCTAACTACCAAAACATGTGGCGACACGATAATCCGCAAAAACCATAATCTGAATTCGAGATGCCTGTTGTCACACTTTTGTCGTCAGCGATTCTGTTGATTGGTCTGGACCAGGCGACGAAAGCTTTCATCCTTTCCCGGTTCCCAGAGCGGCAAGCGACCTCATTCGGATGGATTGCATTTCGAAGAGTGCTGAATCGGAGGGCCGACGTCGTATTTCGGAGCGACAGCACATTGTTGATGCTCTGGGTTGCAGAGGTCGCTCTTCTAGTTGTTCTCGTTCAGGTCGGACCGTTCTTTCAAAGTGCGACGGCACAAGTGGCGCTTGGTGTTGCACTGGGCGGGGCGGGTGGCAATCTCCTGGATCGGCTGTGGCGCGGAGGCATTGTCGATTTCATCGACTTCGGGTTTTGGCCCGTATTCAACCTCGCGGATACCGCCATTGTAGTAGGCGGACTCATAGCCGTCCTTAATATATGACCCGCGGATTTTCCGACAGGTTTCTAGGCACGGGAAGATAGGCTTTTAGTTCCAAGGAGAGGTTTGATGCGGCGCATTCTTTTTCGATGGGGCAGCGTATCGATTTACAGTTATCCCGCCACGTTGTACTTCGGCATCGTCTTCGGTATCTACGCGCAACTCTACGCTGCGCACTCCAGTCGGCTCAATGTCACGCGCACACTGAGCGCGACGATCCTCCTGGTGATGACGGCCCTGCTAGGCGCCCGGCTGTTGTTCGTCACTCGAAACTGGCGCGTCTATCGCGAGCAGCCGCGGAGAATCTGGCGATTCTCCGAGGGCGGCGCCTCGATGTACGGCGGACTCCTGCTATCCCTACCATTCTCCCTTCCATTGCTCGCAGTTTTTGAAATTCCGTTTGGTCGGTTTTGGGATGCAGCGTCCTTCACGATGCTGATCGGAATGATCATCACGCGTTTCGGATGCTTCTTGAATGGATGTTGCGCCGGTCGGCCAACGTCGCGATGGTTTGGACTTGACCTGCCGGACGGAGAGGGCGTGTGGACACGACGGATCCCTGTGCAGATTCTGGAGGCTGCGTGGGGCATGGTTGTGCTCGTTGGGGCGATCACTCTCTGGGGCCACCGACCGTTTGAAGGCGCGCTCTTTCTATTCGCTGTCGGCGCGTATGGCGCGGGGCGGATCGTGTTGGAGCACGCGCGCAACAAGCAAGATCGGTTCAGGGGCATCAGCGTGGCCCAGGCGATCTCAACGGTGTTTGTGACGGTCTCGGTAGTCGCATTTGCGATCTTCAGGTGGTCGTAGGACCAAGACGACACGATTCGATAGAAGGAGTATACGAGATGACAGATTGGACCTTTATTGTGGTTCCGCTAGTAGTGCTCCCGATAGTGCTGCTCTTTCGCTTCATTGGCTGTGGCATTGATAACAAGGCAACTGGCAATTTTTTCCCCGCCACGCCTCCGACCCTTCCAGGATACGCTGAAACCATCCGGGCCGAGTCGAGCGTTCGCGCGTATTGGAGGCTCGTGGATGGCGCCTCGACTGTAATCGCGGCAGATGAGAAACGCTTCAAGGACGGTGAGTACGTAGTTAGCCCTCTACTTCCTAAAGAAGAACCGGAAAAATTCGGTCCCGATAGCGAAGGCTCTGAAGCCGGAACCGGTGACTTTCTTTTTCTGCCCCAACCGGGGCTCATCGGCTCCAATCCCACGGCGAAGTGTCGCTTCTTCAATGGTGGCCATGTTCTTGTATCGCAGGAGCAAGCTGACCCAGTTCTATATACAGACGAGTTCACAATCGAAGCGTGGATTGAAAAGGGCTGGCAGCAGAATATTAAAGGCTACCAATACGTGCTATTCAGCGCAGGAGGATTTTTCAGAGCAACCTTCGACGAAAAGCCTGCTTTACACGGCTTTACGGTGTTCGCAAAGGTCGATGCAAGTGCAAACCATGACAGCCGCTGGGACGTCCACTTTTACACTTCGGGCGCGGTAACCCGGGACCCCCCGGGCATCCTGCCGATTGTCCCAGAGGGGATTTCGCATTTTGCTTTTATCGTAAAGAATATCGGTTCAACGAAGTTTTGGGCCATTTATGTTAGAGGCAAAATCTCCCTAAGCGGAACGGTGCAATCCTATTCCCTGCCACAAGGCGCTCCGCTCTTGATCGGGGTTGGGGAAAGAGATCCCGACCCGACGACGAATCCGCCAAAGCGCTTTCCGCTGCTAAGCAGGATTCAGGATGTCGTTCTCCACAATAGGGCTCTCTCGCAAGAGGAAATCCAGAGTCACGTCAAGCTATTTTCATAGATGGGAGGTCCGGAACTGCTATGCCGAATCCTTTGACAGGCGATTTTGATGCTGTCCTTCAAATCAGCGGCGGTACGATCAATCGCTTACTGGCGAGCATGCATCAGAACGCATTCGCCAATCTCAACCTTCCGAGCTTTCCGCACAGCGTGCAAATGCGTATCGGGGATCCTCATGCGTTCGACGGCGTTCGCGGACGCGTGCACGCACAACTTTCCGTCCCGCAGGTCGAACTTATCCACGGAGCCACCGACCGCTTCAACCTGGAGGTTGGCGTGCGCGCCTGGTATAAACCGGATCCCGGCACTTCGCCTCTGCCCGCCTTCATTCATGGGACCGTCCGAGCTGAATACAGGATTCAGGACATCGACCCGGCTTGCACTGGGTTTGCCAAAGTCGCCGCCGATTACCTCTGGCTTCGCGTAGTCAAAGACTCCGTTAGGTTCCAGGGGACTGCGGTGGAGGACCGAAGTGGCCCACCTACTGTTACCTCCGAGGCTATAGAGGCAGCCAATCGGGCGAAAATCACGAAGCAGATTGCTGTTTTGCTGGCTACCCGGTTTGAGGCCACGCCGCATCCGGTGTCGAAGCGCTTCAGGCGCGGATCGCTGCGTACTTTGAATGCGCCGATCGGTGGGTCCGCAGTGGCCACTGCGTTGAGTCTAAACGGCGGTGATCCCGTAGGAGATATAGCCAGCGTCAACACCCTTCTCCTCGATGGTGCCGACCTGGCCATCGGCGTGAGTGTAGGCTTCCTCATGTCGTTCGTGACACGAGCAATCGACCCCATCAAGGACATCAAGAAGACCGTCAATGTCCACGTCTCGGGTCCGGCGGGAGACTTCGACACCGTTTACCGCTGCAGTTTAAATCCACCAAAAATTGAGTGGCAGCCTCAAGGCACGTACGCCGTTTTCAACATCAAGGCGAGCGGCTCAGCAACCACTGATTCAGAGTTACCCAACGCGAGCATCGATGTCGAACAGAACATTCAGTTGAACTTCGGTGCGGATGCTGGCCTCTGGCTGTCACCAGGATCCAGAAGCGTGAAGCTCCATGTGGATATAAGCGGCGTCGAAGATCTTATGAATCGGGTAACGCGTCAAGTAGCAGACACTGTGAAGGATTTCGTGGAGTCCGCGTGCACAGATGCACAACCCGCTTTGACCGCCCTCTCCACGCGGACAGATGAATTGTCCAAACAGTTACAGAGCCTGGACGATCGAGCATTAGTAGGCTTGGACCACGCAGGCTTCTCCCGAGATGGACTCATCTTTCGTGGTTGGGTAGCGCTTTCGTCCCGCCATAGGCCTTTGGTGCAGAATGAAAAGACACCGGAGGAGGACGGACACACTGCCCTCCAGAGCTGGATTCCGGGTGGTCGTATCGATACGTTCGAATGGTCGTGGATCTGGTCGGGGTCAGGCGACCCGGGAAAGTCGACCCAGGATGATCGTTTTGTACTGCGGCGGCCGCCGGGCAAATCCAGCCGCTGGGGTACTTCATTGGGACTCACGCTTCCGCTTCCAGGCCTGGATGGGTATGGCTTTGTCTGTCTAACGATCAAGGGGGTGCGGGTCGATTCAGTCACCGGTCACCTCGTGCCGGTTGAGAGCACGAGAGTCTGCACTCGCTATGGCCTTCTCATCTCAGACACCGTCAAAAAGGACAAGCGGCTGCTTGTTCGGGACATGCCTGCTCTTTCGAAGGAGGTGCTATTCCCGGAGCTCGCGCTCGTCAGCTTGGGAGCTGGGCCGAATGTCGGTGGAAGAGCCAATACGCTATTGCTTTATGTTGATGAAGCGTGGGATCGCGAGACAGCGTCGACACTCGAGCGCGGGTTGGAAACATGCGGACGCTATGATGCGGGGCTCCACGTGCTTGTCCTCTTCAGGGAGGGAGTATTGGCGGCCAAGGGTCCTGGTCTGATGAGACAGGTAGAGGAGTCCGCGCGGAAGTCCGGCATCCCGGTGCTGGTCAACGAAGACGTTCACAGCAGCTGGTCGCGAACATTCGAGCTGCGATCAGGCGAGCCGTCGTGGCGTCTCCTCAGCCCGGACGGTACGGTTACCTGGACGCACCAGGGTCACCTTGCTCCGGACACTCTCACCGCCGCTCTCGACAAGAATCTCGTTCGTTCGCCAGATCCGGTTCCAGTGGCGTTTCGCTCAGGCTCGGAGTTTGAAAAACCCGTTACGGCGATCGGTATAGATCCCGAATTCTTCGAACAGGAATCTCATTGCCCGCCCATACCGCTTAAGCGTTTGGGTGTGGGCGGCGCCGTAGTCACCTTCGTTCAAAAGGGCTCTGCATCTTCAAACGCCCAACTGCGAAAGCTCTCCGATCAATTTGGACAGCGGGGTAAGGATGGGCCGCTCGTAGTTGTCGTCGTAGACGGCGCGAACGCGAGTGAAGCGGAAGCTCTAAAGAAAGAGATAGGTTTCAACTTTGTCGCGTTCCCGGATCCCTCGGGCGGGATCACCGACCAGTTCGGAGTAAGGATCTGGCCGACGACGATGACGCTGGATCGTCTCGGAAAGATCTCAGAGACCGAAGTGGGTATCGCGCCCAAATTGGACGAGGCGGGTGGGCCAACTTATGAAGCGGAAACGTGATCTACTGGTCAAAATAGTGGATCCCAGAATTTCGGCAAAGGTTGTCACATGAACTTACCATCACAAGCTTACTCGAGTTCGGAAATTCTATTGAACTCAACGACGACACGCAGTACTATGTTGGCCTAATCAGACAGCATTAGTCACTTGATCGGTTCAATTGGGATTTTAGCCTTATGCACTACCTAATCAGCTCAAACATTCATTTTTTTGGAACGTCGGTCACCTCCAAGAAGGCTTGTACATGTATGCCCGGAGGATGACGACTTAGCCAAATTGTATTTGGTAAAGAAGGTCGTCATCCACCAAGGATGACGACCTTTTCAGTTTTACTGAAGTAACCGTGAGGGCCCAATGGAGTTTCAACAACTTGAGATGTTCGCGGCAGTCGTGGAAGAAGGAAGCATATCTCTAGCTGCACAGCGCGTCTGCCGAACGGGGGCTGCAGTAAGCATTGCCCTCAAGAAATTGGAAGAAGAGATGGTCACGCCCCTTTTTGAAAGAGGTGACCGAAATAGCCACCAACTCACAGCTTCTGGCAGGTCGCTATATGAACA
>AR_comb_assmDRAFT_10036948_pt1 | contig 10318 bp, 6 predicted proteins | sample ArasoioldDNA_FD_10543 | JGI IMG/M metagenome (IMG submission 10543) | reverse complement strand
CACCACGTTCGGGACGTGGGGGTCGCAGGTTCAAATCCTGCCACTCCGACCATTACGTTCCACTAGACCGCTCAAGGGTTTAGTGAACTACCTGAACCTCCGCAAGAACACGAAGAAAATCGTCGCTGGCACACCTGTGGCACACGGGCGGGCTAACGCAATGGCGACGTTATGAAAGCGAGGCAATGCATGCGGCCTAAGGAAGAGGCCCTAATGTCAGAAGCGCATATGCGACACCAACCATGCCCGCGAGACTGACGAGATCGATGGCGTCAAAATATTGTCTCATGTTGCTCACCTCAAAGACCAATCACGATGAAGCTGCTGACTCAGTCGCTCCTACACTCCAGGCTGCCTTGCAGGGTCTGTCGGCATCTCATCGTGGACGCATGCGACACCAGCCTGTAGCCATCCGCGTCGAAGAGTCTTGGCTGCTTGGCAGCTGCCGATGTTTTGATGCTCGCATTCAATCTCGATGAAGTTTTTTCCTTTGCGTGCCCGGAAGACACAGCAACGAAAGTGAACAGGGCCAGCGCGGTTAAACAAACAAGCAGCCTCACCACGAGGTTTCTCATCCTTCCCCCCTTCGGGCTGAATCATTTGCACTCGCGCCGTCAGCCGTGCGGATCGCGAATTTTGTATTTGCCAAGACTGAACGGTCTTATTGAAAAAGAGCTTTGAATTTTGTTTTGAATGTTAATTTTTAAATCTCAATTGATCGGGAACTTGTAATTGTTCCAGAGAGGTATTTCGTTCTGGATCGGCAGAGCCGCTCATGCGGCCCCTTTTTTGACGGGTGCGCGGTATATCGGTTTCATGTTCAAGAGTAGTTCTCGCGGCAGGCCAACACCGGATTCCGCGCCAAAAATTGACTACTCACAAGCAGCCGATATTTTTTTCTCTTGCTGCCTCATGTCAGCAACGATCGATTGTGCGTCCTCTCCCATTTGGATTCTGTTTGCAAAAAATCTCAATAGGTCAGCTGTACGGCGCAATTCTTTTTCACAGTCTGGCTTTAAGCCCCGCTTGTCGCTATCGGCCTGCGGACGATCACGGTCTGTCTTATCGTCCTTAGCTGCAGTCTTGTCTTCCTGAGCTACCGGAGCCTTGTCTTCCATAGCTACGAACTTCACGTCTTTAATGACCAGTGCCGCAACAACCACCACGTACAGCGGGACTAACACAGATAAGAGTGTTTCGTGTTTCATGGTTGGTCCAATACAACACAGTTTGGCACTGTGCCACGTTTCTCAAAATTCGGACACGGCACTTGATTAAGAGGACTAGTGCCTTAGGATTTTTTCAATCCGCCAAACGTCACCAAGAAAGCGTCGGCGTGTATTTCTTCGGCTACTGTCTAATCGGCTTCAGGCAAAAATTCTCGGGCCTGTAATCACGTCGCCAGCCATAAGTGCATCGATAAGTCGCGCCGAGAGCGACCAATTTGGGGCCTTGCCTTACTGATGCAGCCCTCTAGGGCCGCTCCCGCCGTGCCGTTCGCAAAGAACCCGCTACATTTCCGTCCGAACGAATACGTCAACGATCATCGCGGTTTTGCTGACCCGGTGGCACTATTCGGAACCTCCGTACTTACAAACGTTGCAAGTTTAGTTCGTTCCTACATTGGCGCTTTGATTTATGTCAGTGCGTTTGTGTATTAGTGACTGAGCCTTGAGCGAGGAGGGGAGTACGCTTGCCACTCCCCTCAGCTCCGAAAGCCTACCAACGGCCGCGAAAAAGTTCGTCCACTGGACGGACGAGCGGTCGCTTACGGCTGGTAGTTCGCCGTCGATTGCTCGGATTTGAATTTTTCCATGGCGGCGTAAAGATTGGGCGCTCGATTGTGTGTGCCTCGGACCGCTTCGACGTGGCCGCAGTCGTGGAAGGCGCAGCCGTTATACAGGCCGGCTTCTTTGACGATATCGCTCATCTGATACACGAACGCAGGCCCGCGATTCCAACCCGTCTGAATGTCGCAAGCCGCGCCGATGTAATGGTTCGAACCGGCGACATGAGTGCCTCCGGGCGCCCAGCACTTGGTGATGCCGGCCGGCACTTTGTACCCGTGCTCTTTCAGCAGCGAGAAAAATTTCTGAAACTTGCTGGCGTAGGCCGGGTGCACAGTGATGTTGAACCCATAGGCGGTTTGCACCGTCACCATTGTGGGGTTGCCATTGGCATCGACGGTGTGGCGGGGTTTACGTTCCAATGCGCGCGCGGTGCGGGAGCGCGCGTCCGATGCAGTGACCGATGCGGCTGCGGCCGCGTTAGCAGTCTTGCAATGGCCGTCATTGTCACAGGATAGCGATGCATTGTTCGGCCGCGGTCCAGCGGCAGCCGAAAGCGCAATGAGGACGATGGGAGCGGCAAGTGCGGCGACCTTCATGCTCTCTCCTGCGTACGAAGCGCCCCCTGTACATATTCCGCTGAGTCGCTCCTCAACCCACGGTATTCAGATCGCCCCCTCGATTTATCTCGAAGCCGGTATTTCTGTGCCGGCCGATCAAGGCGATTTTTCGAAGCCAAACCTTGACCGCGGCCTTTGAGTTGCGAATTTTCGGCCACAAAAAATTCCAAAAAAAGTCCACCAGCTTATCAATTCATGAATCCAATACCGGTACGGACACTGCCGAAGTTCCAAAGTCGCTTGACTGGCAGGCGAAAAAAATTCTGAGGCTGTCGGGTTGATCTTCGCGTAAGTCAATAGCTGGCGCCATAATCCTCTTGCGGAACGGCCAGTGCCTCACCCGATTTGAGAAAAATCTTTGCCTGCCGCCGCGCCGTGCGTGCACGCAGATCGATCTGGGCAAACTGCGGCTGCACGAGTTTTCCGAGCGACGACAGCCGCGTGCTCTTTTGATCGCGGTGGAATAGCGGGCCGCCAAGTTCGTCCTCCAGCCGCTTGATTGCGCGCGTAAGCGACGGCTGCGCCACGCCGCACCGTTTGGCGGCGCGGGTAAAATTCAGCTCCTTGCAGATCGCCAGAAAGTAGCGGACCTGATGCATTTCCATATTTCACCCGATGTGTATTCCATTCCAAAAGAGGTTCGGTGCACTAATGGCGTAATCGCCCTTGAGCTGCGTCGAGCTCGGCCGACAGTGTCTGTGCAAGCTGCCGCACAAAAGGTTCGGCGGTGATGGTCTGGTGGTTGCCGGGCACGACGCGGACCTGCACCTTGGCGGCCAACTCGCCCCAGCCGAGCGTCTGGTCCAATGCCAGATGGGACAACAGCTGTGCATCCGCGCGGATCAGCGTTATCGGCACCGGTAACGGCGCGGGTCGATAGGCGCGCAGGGCGCGTATATGCGCGTCATATAGAGAAACTTGCTCCGGCTGGAAGTTACTGACGTCGAACATGGAAGCAACGTCCGGTCTGATACCCAGCGCTTTTTTTGTCCACCTGAGAAGGATGCGCCGCGCCTGGCCAAATTTGTCATTGGATGGAGCTTCGGAAAGCTCGTCACGCAGTCGTGCCGGTGCGTTGGCGAGAATACGTGGCAAGGCCGGTATCGCGTTGCGAGCTGTCAACCGCCACCCGGGCCTCCGCTGATCGATAATCGCGAGCAAGCCAATCTCATGACCTTGCTCGACGAGCTGCCTTGCCATTTCGTAGGCGAGCATTCCGCCGAAGGAGTGACCGCCGAGATAAAACGGTCCGGCAGCCTGGCGACTCAGCATCGCGTCGACGTAACGCGCTGCCAGCTGGTTGAGACTCTCGGTGAGAGGCATTTCCGGCGTCCGGCGAATGCCGAGGAATGGACGCTCCATTCCCATGTGCATGGCGAGCCGGTGGAGATGAAGAATGTCGCCGCCAATCCCATGCGCGCAGAAAAAAGGCGGAAGACGTCCGGACGGCTGAAGCGCCACAACCGGATCCATCGTTTCCTGCGCTTCACCATTCGCAAGAAAATGCGCGAGCCTCTCAATGGTCAAACCGTCAGACACCACGTCGACCGTCAGGTTTCGGCCAAAACGCGCTTCTATGGAGGCGAACAGGCTGACCAGAGCCAGAGAATCGCCTCCCAGATCGAAAAAGTCCGATTGGACGCCGATGTTCGATACTTGCAGCACGTCTTTCCAGATTTCGGCGACCTCGCGCTCCAGTCTGGTCTTTGGCGGAGCATTGCCCGAAGGCCTGGCAACCAGCCGCACCGGTCTTGGAAGTGCGTCGCGATCAAGCTTGCCGTTGGGCGTCAGCGGTAACGCGCTGAGCCAGATAAAGGACGCCGGCACCATATTCCGTGGCAATTGCCGTTCGAGCGCTGCCTCCACATCCTCGATGGCGGGCACATCTCCTGACGATGGGACAAGATAGGCGGCGAGCTGACGAACCCCGCGGTTTTCTTCGCAGAGCGTGACCGCCGCAGCGGCGATCCCGGGCAGCGCGAGCAGGGTGGCTTCAATTTCCCCGAGCTCGACGCGGATGCCGTTGATTTTGACCTGGTTATCCGTGCGGCCGACGAACTCAAGATCACCATGTGACGTCCAGCGGACGCGGTCGCCAGTACGGTAAAGACGTCCCGGACCAAAAGGATTGGGCAAAAAGCGTTCGGCGTTCAATTCGGGACGGCCGAGATAGCCGCGCGCGACCTGTGCGCCGCCAATGAACAGCTCGCCATCAATCCCGGGTGGCAGCAAGGCGCCTCCGGAATCCAGTACATAGTGAGTGGTGTTCCAGATCGGGCGTCCAATAGGGGGATCCGAACGGTCCTTGGCTTCGACGGAAGCACCGGTCGAATAGACGGTAGTCTCGGTTGGGCCGTAACAATTGATCAATCTTACGCCCGGCACGGCATCGAAAATCGAGTCGGCCAAATGACGTGTCATCCTCTCGCCCGCCAGAAGGACAGTGGTGACTCCGCCGGGCAGGCCGTTCGCCCGGACCAATGCATCGAGCAGCGACGGGCCGCTGTTGACGTAGCGAACCTTGTCGCGCTGCGGTGCGGATTGAAGTGTCAGTAGGTTTTCCACCATCACCATGCAGCCGCCGAAGGCGAGGGGCAGGAACAACTCGAAGGCGGAAAGGTCGAAATTGAGGGACGTTGAAAACAATACGCCGTGCAGCTCGGCATCGGTGAGAACCGTGCGGCCCCAGGACACAAGATTGATCAGATTGCGGTGCTCGATGCCCACGGCCTTCGGGCGTCCGGTCGAGCCGGACGTATAGATAACATAAGCGAGGTCGTCCGGTTTTGGCGGGACGAGCTCGGCCATTTCGGCTTCAGCGTCAGATGACTCAATGTCGGTGAGTAGCTCGGCGCCGCTGTCGGCAAAACAGGGCGCAAGCTCCTCGGTGGTTATGATCACCGGCACCGCCGTGTCCGCCACGATGAAACGGTTCCGTTCGGCCGGATAAGATGGGTCGAGGCCGAGATAGGCCCCGCCAGCCTTGTGCACGGCGAGGACCGCAACCACCAAATCAGGCGTGCGCGGCAACGCAATACCGACAATGACCCCGGGCTTGACGCCAAGCGCAGCAAGCCGCCGCGCCAAATGCGTCGCGCGATCGTGCAGGGCGGCAAAACTCAGATGTTGTTTGTCGTAGCGAAGCGCGATGCCACCGGGTCGTCGTTTCGCCTGTGCTTCGCAAAGCGTGACAAGCGTCGCGTCGTCCGGGAGCTCGACGGTCGGGCCGGCGGCAAACTCCAGCACCTGTGCCCGCACCGCCTCTGGCATAATCGGCAATGATCCAATCTGGCAGGCAGGATCGTCCATACCTCGCAACAGGAGCGTTTCCATGCAGGACGCAAATCGCGAGGCCATCTCCGCCGAGATCAGCCCGGGGTCGGTGTCCACGGTGACGGAAAGGTCCTGAGTCGGACCAGTATCGGCAATCGTTACCGTCCACGGCGCCGCAAAGCCGTAGGACAGGTTGGTCATCTCGACAGGAGTGCTAGTGTTGCCGAAACTGAAATCGTAGGTGATGGGCACATAATTGATGATGATGTCGAAGAGACCGTGGTGCCCCTTGCGAGTGATACCGAGTTCTCTGGCGATGTCCTGGACCGGAAAGTGCCGATGCGGATAGTTCCGCGCGCGGATGTCATCGATTTTGCGTACGGCATCGGCGATCGTCATCGTGCGATCGAGCGTCAAAAGCATCGGCAGTGGCCGCGCCAGAAATCCGATAGCCTGCTTTGCGCCCGCATCGCGGCGGTTCGCCAGCTCGAGACCGAAGGCGAGATCATAACGATCGTACAGGCGTGCGAACGCGACATAAGCCAGCGCGATGATTACGCGAAATACCGAAGAATCCAGGTTGCGTGCCGACGTCTCCAGACGCCTGAAGTCGGCGCGCTTGAGCGTGAAACTGTTGCGCGCATGCGATCCGGACTTGGCGCGCTCGGTATTTTGCCGATTGACCTCGAGAAGAGGGCCGGGCCATTGCCCGAATTGGTCCAGCCAATACTTGCGGTCAACTGCATAAGCGTCCGAGGCTATGTAGCGCCGTTCGGCATCGCGGAGCTGATCGGGGGTCGCGGCGTCAAGCGCAGGTAAAGGTTCGCCAAAGCACAATGCGCGATAGCGGCGGGCCGTACGCTCGCTGAGGAGCTGGCGGCTGGTCGCGTCCATAATGATGTGATGGTATTTCTGGAACCAGAGCCAGTGATCTTCGGCCACCCGGATCAGCGCGAAACGAAATAGCGCGGAATCTTCCAGCGGGATGGCGCGGCGCATTTCATCGCGCGCCCATTGCCGCGCCGTCGCGAGCGGATCCTTGCTCCTGCGGAAATCGAGCAGCGGCAGATCGAATGTCACGGGCCCAGACGCCGCCGCCAAGCGGAGGCCAGGGCTCTCAGCAATGGTCTGCCGAAGCGCCTTCTCGAACTGATCAACCCGGAGGTCGGCCCGGATCGAAATTATCTGACCGGTGTTGAAGACCGGCCTGCCGGCGAAGAGCTGCTGCTCCAGCCAGATGGCCTCCTGGATCGGCGCGAGATCTGTGGGAAGCTTGAGCGACATACGCGGAGCTCTTCGGCACAACCGTTCAGACTGGATGCCACCCACACAGGAATTTCATACCGATTTTTTACGCAAAGAGTAGCCCCCAATAAAAGTTCCAACAGGTATTCGCCAGCTTCGCGCAGTAAAAAAAGTGACGCAAAGCCATCGCTTTTACTATGCGAAAGACAACATCAGAAACAACATCCTCGACCAACGGGCCTACAACGACAGTTTATATTTTTATTTTGGCCTATGACGACAGGCGTCTCACCGGCGCTTGCTTGTTTGGTAAATTCTGGTCAGTGCGCCAAGATGTCCCACCTGCGAACCGCCGAGTGACGCCCAGGAAATTTCGTTGGGAAGCAAGGATGCTACGCCCGGTCGGCGCCTGCGGGAGTCGTGTTAACTGTCTTGGCGTCTGACGACTGACCGCCTAGTTGTCGCGATTGAATGCTTTGCCGATCGCATTCATGCGGGCGGTGCTCATGCCGCCGCGCGCATCCTTTTCGGCGCGGGAGACCGCCTCGTCACAATTGACGTAGCCTTTGTCCCACATTTTTCCGGTGCGGTTGTCGAGCATGCGCTGCCAGCAGAAATCACCGCGCGTCGGAACGATGATGATCGAGCCGGTATAGGATTCAACGTGGGCCGGTTTTGGCGGTTTTGCCGTCGCCTCGTTTCGCAGCGCCGACCAGCCGCTCGGATGCCAGTCATTTGAATAGATGAGAACGACAGAGCCGAAGCCCAACCAGACCAGCAGCAGATACATGCGCGGGATGTCGCGCATAAACCAGCGGCGGCGTGATCGGGCACGCGCGGCTATGATACTGGCGCGACGGTATCGCGGCTCGACTGGATTGATCACCAAACGCGACTCCACTCAATCGTGCTGAATTTTAAGGCTCCCTTCGTTAAGAGACGGTTCACTGTATTTCGAGACTTGCACCGATCGGGCCATTTTGTGGGCCTCTGGCGGTGCGATAGCGCACTTGCACCAAGCCTCCCGCGCCGCGTAACGTTGGTGTCAGCAAAACGATGCCGGTGGGCAAAACGGGCCGGCCTTGGGGGAGGATTACGGTTATGCAGCGGTTTTTTGTGCTTGCGTCGCAGGCAATCCTTGCGGCGGTCTGTGTTCTGCTTGTTCCAGTCGGCAATGCGTCGGCGCTGGATTACCCGACCCGGCAGCCGCACATCTATGTCGGCTATCCCCCCGGCGGTTCGACCGACATCCTTGCCCGTCTGTTCGGTGACTGGCTCAGCAAACGGCTCGGGCAACAATTCATCGTCGAGAATCGTCCCGGCGCCGGCAACAACCTCGCGACTGAGGCTGTGGCGAAGGCGCCGCCCGATGGTTACACCATCATCCTCGTCAACCCGGCAAATGCCGTGAATGCTTCGCTCTACAAGCATCTCAATTTCGTTTTCATGCGCGACATCGATCCGGTCGCCGGCTTCATCCGCGTGCCGAACGTGATGGAAGTGCATCCGGATGTGCCGGCGAAAACTGTCGCAGAGTTCATCGTTTACGTGAAAGCCAATCCCGACAAGATCAATGTCGCATCGTCCGGCAACGGCACCTCGATCCATCTCTCCGGTGAGCTGTTCAAGATGATGACCGGAACCAAGATGACGCACGTGCCTTACAAAGGCTCGGCGCCGATGCTCACCGATCTGCTCGGCGGGCAGGTGCAGGTTACCTTCGATAACTTGCCGTCTTCGATCAATCACATCAAAGCGGGCAAGCTGCGCGCGCTTGCGGTGACGACTGCCAAACGTTCGGAAGAATTGCCCGATGTTCCGACCGTCGGCGAAACCGTACCCGGTTATGAGGCCAGCGCGTTCTTCGGCTTCGGTGTTCCGCACGGGACGCCGAAGGAAATCGTCGATCTCCTCAATAAGGAAATTAACCTCGCGCTCAAGGATCCGGCGATGATCGCAAAGCTCAAGGAGCTTGGCGGCACGCCAATTCCGGGCTCGGCGGCCGATTTCGGCAAGATCATTGCTGAAGAGACCGCCAAGTGGGAAAAGGTGGTCAACGCCGCCAATCTGTCGATCAACTAGCGTTGTTACGCCGGCAAGAATGACCAGACGTAAACGTCCTGAAGAGCTGCGCAGCTACCGCTGGCTCGGCCCGAACGACATGCGCTCGTTCGGGCACCGCTCGCGCCTGCGCCAGATCGGCTATGACGCCGAGGATTGGACCGGCAAGCCGGTCATCGGCATCATCAATACCTGGAGCGAGATCAATCCATGCCACGCGCATCTGCGCTCGCGCGCCGAAAATGTGAAGCGGGGCGTGTTGCAAGCCGGCGGGTTCCCGATCGAGCTGCCGGCGATCTCGCTCGCCGAAACCTTCGTCAAGCCGACCACCATGCTCTATCGCAATATGCTGGCGATGGAGACCGAGGAGCTATTGCGCAGTCATCCGATCGACGGCGCGGTGCTGATGGGTGGCTGCGACAAGACCACACCCGGCCTCATTATGGGCGCCATCAGTATGGGTGTTCCGGCGATCTATGTGCCGGCGGGGCCGATGTTACGCGGCAACTGGAAGGGCGAATATCTAGGCTCCGGTTCGGACGTGTGGAAATACTGGACGGAGAAGCGTGCCGGCAACATCAGCGACGAGGAATGGAGCGAGATCGAAGGCGGCATCGCGCGTTCCTTTGGCACCTGCATGGTGATGGGCACGGCGGCGACCATGATGGCGATTGCCGAGGCGCTCGGCCTGTCGCTGCCCGGTGCGTCGTCAATCCCTGCCGCCGACTCAAATCATCCGCGCATGTGCGGGCAGGCCGGCCGCCGCATCGTCGATATGGTGTGGGAGGATTTGACGCCGGCGAAGATTCTCACATCCGCGGCCTTTGAAAACGCGATCAAGGTGCACATGGCCATGGGCGGCTCGACCAACGCCATCATCCACGTGGTGGCGATGGCCCGCCGCGCCGGCGTGCCGATGGACATGGATAAATTCGACAAGCTGTCGCGGCAGGTGCCGGTGCTCGCCAATGTGCGGCCATCCGGCAAGTATCTGATGGAGGATTTTTTCTATGCCGGCGGATTGCGCGCGCTGATGCAGAATTTGCGCGAAAACCTGGACCTGAAATGCCTCACCGTGACCGGCAAGAACGTCGGCAAGAACATCGAAGGCGCCAAGGTGCATCTGCCCGACGTCATCCACTCACTCAATGACCCGGTCTACGCCGAGGGCGCGACCGCGGTGCTCAAGGGCAATCTCGCGCCCAATGGCTGCGTCATCAAGCCGGCCGCCGCCGACAAGCGGTTCCTCAAACACCGCGGCAAGGCTATCGCCTTCGAGGACTACAACCACATGATGCGCGAGATCGAGCGCGACGATCTCGACGTCACGCC
>AR_comb_assmDRAFT_10391055_pt1 | contig 10319 bp, 11 predicted proteins | sample ArasoioldDNA_FD_10543 | JGI IMG/M metagenome (IMG submission 10543) | reverse complement strand
CACCTCCGAGCCCTTCACGGCTCTTATCTGGGTGTCCACTTCTCCGGGCAAGTCCATTGTGGTGCTGTTCTTGAGTTTCACCTTTCACACGGATGTGCAGTTTCTCGCGTGGATGATTCTCGCATTGTGTCTGTACTCGCGCGGTCTCCGTACGCAGAACTATATGACCGTGGCGCTTGCGTCGCTCGCGGCAGCTGCGGCGGTGGAAACACGCCAGTTCGGCGTCGCGTTGGTCTTGGGCCTCTGTGGGGCCTGGCTTTTATCCGAGCAGCGACCTTTCCGACGAGCGTCGCTATATTTGGCCGGGATTGCGATGCCTCTGCTCATGACGTTGTGGCAAATGAGTTCCGGCATCAGACAGTCGACCTTTTCGCAAAAAGTCCGATTGATCGAGCAGGCCGAATTCCTCACTAGTTGTACAGATTTTCTGCCGCAGCTCCTGTGGCGTCCCACGGCGATCTTACATTACCTCGCGTTGTTCCTCTTGCCACTCGCACCCGTCCTGTTGATAACTGGCCTTTGCGCTCTCCGAGATCGATGTGTCATCGTACCGCAAGTCGCCAGCGTGGACTATCAGCGCGCGCGACGAGCATAGCTCCTGATACTAGTGGCGGCCTACGTTACGGCCGGCCTCTGCTATGAATACTTCGTCTATATGCCTCGCGATCTTATGCCCTATCTCGGCTGGCTTCTTCGCAATTGGGAGTTTGTCCCTACGGAACCAAGGGGCGTGTAACGTTAACACTAGTGACATATATTTTCGCAGTGTTGCTTGGGTGGCTAATTGTACAGCGATTCGCCTACAGGCGGAATTGGCGAGCGACCGCGCCCGACGAATCGTTCGTGATGTTGACCGGCATAGCTGTTCTGGGTCTGCAGCTACTCTATGTGCAGTTGTGGGACGTGTACCTGATCCAGCTCATTCCGTTTGCAATCTTCGTCGTAGCGCAAAGGTCACAGACTTGGCCGCGGTGGTGCAACATATTGACGGCCGTCTTGATACTGTCGATGTTGTGCGTATCGGCTCTCTGGACGCGCGGCATTCTTTCACAAGCGGAGGCGAAATGGCGGGCCGCCGAAAGGGCCCATGCCGCTGGTGCTGCGCCCGAGGATATCGGCGGCAATATGACGTGGAATTGTTACTATGGGGCTTTCGATGAATGGATAAGTCACGTGGGCGGACAGGAGGCAGCTGTCAAGTACAATGGGAAGACTCCGATGCATGACGCGTTCTTCGAGTTCATACGCGAGCGGTATGATCGGGCCGAATGTTTTGTTCAAGAGTCTCCACCCAAGCCTCCCGTCAACGTAATAGAGAGTGGCGAGTACAGGGACAGATGGCTGCAAGCGAGGACGATGTATCTGGTAAAGCGAAGCAGCTTGAGATAGCCGTTCCACGGCCGCTTGGCTTGGGACTACCCCGATCAGCGCTAGACCCGATCCCGACAGTTGCTGTATTCGACGAAGGCCACGCTGCTCCGACGCAGATCGTCCAGAACGGAGTGGCCTCGACCGAACGGCTGCTAGAACCGCCGGCGCGGCCCGGCGGATGTGTCCTCCTCGGACACTGCCGGGGCCGCGCCAATTTCAGCAGGTCCACGCATCCGCACGGAGCCCGGCCTGCTCGAGATGGAACTTCTGCCACTTCGCGGAACGTCACCGAGCTCCGCACGCCGCTCCTCTCAGCGCTGCCTTTCGAGTTGCTGCCGGAACGAGGCTATCCACGGGCTCGACACAACTGCCAACTAGGCTCAAATCCCAACGCCTCCTTGTGGAACTCCACCCAACGCCGGGACACGACGAGCTCAGCCTCGCGCGCGTCGACCAGTAGCGATTCCCTCTCGCTCCCACGAGCGACGGACGACGACGCGTGTCAGCCCGTCGGGGCCCGTGCGGAAGATCGTTGCTTGCTCGAAGCTGCCGTCGAACATCAGTTTGCTTGTAGCGAGTATCGGCGCGGCAACCAGCTGGGGCGCGTACCAGCCAGCGTTCGGGGTCCCCCCTAGCCGCGCCGAAGGGAGAGGCTCACGACGCCCAACAGTTTCTCCGTCCACACGGTCCACACGTCTAACATCTTGAGGATCCGCGCAAGCCGTCCAGCCCTACTCCCGACCGCGCGAGGGTTGACACGCCTTATCCATTCCGGAAACTGCCCGCGCGGGTTGAGGTAAGGTTCCGCCGCTCGAGAGGCCGGGACCCTTCGCGCCGGGGTGGCGCGGCCGATGCGCAAGGCCGCGTGGAATTGCGGAAGGCGAAAGCCTCAACCCGCCCCGTAGTTCTCGCGACCGTCAGCGCGCTGCGATGTTCGAGACTCGTGGCGACCCTGGGGACAGCTACTCGCAAGCGCACTTGAGCTCGCAAGCGATAGCCAATCCGCGCTTGCGGAGTCCCGGGTCGCTCCATGAATTTTGCCGATTGACGGTTTCCGCTGTCTGGCACCATTCTCCACTCGAGCAGCTCACGGTTCGGGGTGAAGTCCGATCGTTTTCCCCCGCTTTCGGCCACCACCAAGAGCGACCGAGAGCCCTCTTTTTTAGTGCGCGCGCACCTGCCGCCCTGTAGTTTGAATCACTGCGGCCCAGGGGAATCTGCTTCTCGGGAGATCGCGGACGACGCGACCGCCCATCCGGCGGATTCTCTTGGGCCGCTCCCCACCCCAACTTTCGCAACCGCCTTGAAAACCACTACAGCGTCGCGCCACGATTCCCGGTCGCTGATCGAAGGCGTTCGGTAACCGCCGTCTCGAGAGCGAACTGTTGCTTGTTCGCCGCTTCCTGTTGAGCCGAGAATCCCTTCAGCCCGCTTGGAAGTGAAATCGCGCACGGCCCGCGACCTGAGGCGACGCTTTCTTACCGTCCAAGCGCTTACGCCAAGAACGGCAACCTGCCGATCCGTTCCGCTCAGTAGCGTCCTTCGCGAGGTGCAGCGTCGGGGCAATATCCAGCGCTCTTCCCCCTGGGAGTACCCAACTCGCGCCTACGGCTGTCGCAGCCTGGAAATCAGCTCGTCCAGTGGGCGAACCGGAGGGAATATCTAGATTGTAACGCTATGCGGGTTTTCTCGCCCGCACCGCGCGCTCGTCATTTCCTTCGAAGAATGCGCCACCAACCTGTGTAGATCGCGAAATCGTGATGAGCGGCGTGGGTCGCGCGGCTGTCATGGAGACAAAAACCGAACCGGCCGAGATCGACGGTACAACTCAGGCCGGTTTCTTTGCGCACGATATTCCACGCCTCCCACATGCCAGGAGACAATCGGATATCGTCGAACACCACCAGCGAGCCGTTGTTCAGGCGTGGACGCAACTGCCGCCAGGAGCTGAGGGTGGCATCGCGTTCGTGGCGCGCATCGATGTAGACGAGATCGATGCCCTGCTTGAACTTCGAGAGGACCGCAGGCAGGACCTCTTCGATGAAACCGTTCTGCACTTCCGCTGGAGGAAAAACCTGACCCAGATTGTGCGCCGCGAGCGCGGCCAATTCCGGCGTCGCTTCTACTGTCACGAAGTGCCGGCACGTCGGTGCGGACGCAAGGTAAGAACCGGAAATCCCGGCGCAGCTTCCCAGTTCCAGGATTGTATTCGCATCAAATTCCCGGGCGCAGAGATGAAGAACAAGACCCCATTTTCGGTTCACGCTGAAGTAAGCCGCGATCTGCTCTCCCGTCCGCCTCGGGTCCGTCGACGCAAACGTTACTCGGAATGTTTCCGTGCGACGCGCCACTGCGTCACGCAGTAGTTCCACGCGCGCCGCGGTCACACGCGCGGCGGGATCCAGAGAGTTGTTGATGAGAAATTCGATCGCCGGCCGAAATGTTGGGGGTAACCCGCGCTCGAGCGCACGCCGCAATGCCCGCCGGGCGAACGGCCCGAAAGCGTGCCGGTAGGCAGCCTGAACAAAAAAATCGATTCTGCGCCGCATCCTGACTAGGCACATTCGCAAGAGTTAGGCTGAACGACTCAGAAGCCTACGCTCGCTTCTCATCCTCAAACAACTACGCGGCCGGGTAGACACCAGAGATGCAAGAAGCTAACTCAGCGAAATCTCTCGCGGGGAGATGGAAGAGGCCCGGCGGCCTCAGCGGTCTTCAAAACCGTATCAGGGCCCATAAGGTCCTGGGTGGGTTCGACTCCCATCCATCTCCGCCATTCCGGGATGCAGGCGCGGCTGAAGAGTTTCCTGGCGTTCGTCGCCTGTGTTACTCCTCCGCAATGCACGTGGTCGCGCTATCCGGGAGTCTACGTTCCGGGTCATCGAACGCACGTCTGCTACGCGCCGCCGCCAAGATGGCGGGTCATGGGACCCGGTTCACCTTCTATGATCGGCAGATCGGCGCCCTTCCCCACTTCGTCCCCGACCTCGATTCCGAGGGAAGTACCGCACCACCCCCAGTCGCCGAGCTGCGACAATTGCTCGCCTCTGCCGACGTGGTGCTCGTCTGTTGCCCGGAATACGCCCACGGAGTTCCCGGCTCGTTCAAGAACGCGCTCGACTGGATCGTCTCTAGCGGTGAGCTGACCGACAAGCCCGTTGCGCTCATCATGGCGTCGGCGAGCGGTGCGGAGCAGGCCCGGGCGGCGCTGGTGCCCACTTTGAAGGTCATGGGCGCCAATCTCGTCTTCGATTGCTCGCTGGTGCTCGTGCCGGGGTATTTCGCCGAGGACGGAACCATCTCCGATCAGCGGGCCGTCGACGTCGTCCATGAGGCACTCGCCGCTCTCGCACAGGAGCACGCGCGCGCGAAGCACGCTGGGCGCGGACTGCGATCCGCGTAGCGGAGCGCTCTGGATCCGCGAGGAGCGCGGATGATCGGCTCGAAGACTGAAGAAAGGAAGTCGCTAGTGGACTCGAATGCGCAATCATCGCCCGTCGCTGCACCGGACATGAAGCGTCTCGTCAACGTGACACAGATCATCTACGCGCTGCACGCGTTCAGTCTGTTGACGGGCATCATCGGAGCCGCAACGATCATCGGCGCATTTCTGACCGGGTGGCCCTCGATCATCGCCGTGATCGTCAACTACGTGAAGCGCAGCGAGGTAAGGGGCACGTGGCTGGAGTCGCACTTCCGTTGGCAGATCCGGACGTTCTGGTTCGGTCTCCTGTGGGTCTCGCTCTGTATGTTGTTCGTGGTCTTCACGCTCGGCATCGGCCTGCTGATCGCCTGGATACCGCTCGGCATCGTCGCGGTTTGGTTCATCTACCGGGTCGCGCGCGGCTGGCTGGCGTTGAACGACGGCAGGCCGATGCCCCTCGCGTAGACACCGCCGCGTCATTGGCGCGTTTGGACAACGGGTTGTCGCGTTGGACCAATGCGGAGCGGCGACGAGCGCGCTATCGGTCACCGCTCGGGTGAGGCACGGGTGAACCGAGCGGACGAGGGGTGGGGGACGTCGGTCATGCGCCGCAGGTTCCCCGTGCTTGACCTTCACAGCCTTGGAGAACCTCAGCTTCATCTTGCCGGCTTCACGACCCTGCGTACTGCGGGGCTCTTCATCAACGCGATCGCTACTCTGGTCGCCGTCGCGTTCCTGGCTGACGCCGTTCCCTCGCTGGCTCACGGGCTTCGGAGCGAGCGGGATGCCCAGGCCCACGTTGAGATCGAAGTCTTCTTGGCGTCGTTGACGTCGGACGAGAAGGCCAGGCTGTATCGTGCGCTCAGCTCGACGAACGCGCCTGCCGATTCGATTCACGGCGACGATGCTCAGGACGACGCCGTCCTGGAAAAGTTTCGCGGGTTCTGGATGCCGTTCCAAAGCTATCGCAAGCAGGCGCAGCTGTGGGGGGACGCGCTGAGCTCCGTGTCGTCCGGCAGGAAAGCCGGCGAGGTGTGGGTCGCCTCGATCGTGCTCGCGGTGGTGGCGATGAGCTCGCTAGCCCTCAGGGCTCACGCGCGGCGACCCGGCACGAGCGTCGACGATTGACCTGACGGAGCTCGTTCGTCACTGTCGCGGCGTGACCACGCCCGCATACGAGCTCTACTACTGGCCAGGGATCCAAGGCCGCGGCGAGTTTGTCCGTCTCGCTCTCGAACAAGCCGCAGTCCCCTACGTCGACGTTGCCCGCCAACCGAAGGGGATGGCGGCGATGACGAAGCTCCTCGAGCGGGTCGCCGACGGTCTTCTGCCGTTCGCGCCGCCGTTCCTGAGATCCGGCGACCTCGTCATTGCGCAGACCGCGACAATCCTCGCTTACCTTGGCCCGCGACACGGGCTGGTTTCGCGGGACGAGCCGAATCAGCTACGGGCTCAGCAGCTCCAACTCACGATCGCCGACCTCGTCGGCGAGGCGCACGACACGCACCATCCCATCGCCGGCAGCCTCTACTACGAGGATCAGAAGCGCGAGGCGCGCAAGCGCAGCGGGATCTTCATCGAAGAGCGGATTCCCAAGTACCTCGGCTATTTCGAGCAAGTGCTCGATCGAAACGGGGGCGAACACTTGGTCGGTCGCTCCCTCTCGTACGTGGACCTGTCCGCGTTTCAGGTGCTCGCGGGTCTCGAGTACGCGTTCCCAAACGCGATGGCGCGGCAGTCTCGCAGGATTCCCTTGTTGAAAAGGCTTCACGACCGAGTCGCCGAGCAACCTCGCATCGAGGCGTATCTAGCCTCGGAGCGCCGCTTGGCTTTCAACCAGGAGGGGATCTTTCGGCACTATCCGGAGCTCGATTTGCGGGCGGCGAAACGAGCATCCGCTCGCAAATGACCCGGGAGCCCTAAAGGCACGACCGAGGGGACTTCTTCGTCCCCTCGGTCGGTCGAGCGAGTGCTCACGTTACGGAGCTACGGCGTGGGCTGCGGCTCGCCGTAGATGAAGTCATCCATCATGACCACGTCGTGTTTGCCGTCATCATCCGGCCCCGGGGCGACATTGCCGCTCTTGATCCGCACCCGAGCGATCAACGGATCGTTGAACATGATCCCGAGAAAGGATTGACTCCCGTCGCCCGGCGAGGCGGGGACGGAACCGCTGAACAGGAGATCCCCATCGGCGCCGAAGTAGTCGATGGTCGTGCTGGGATTGTCGTGCTTCTTTCCGTCCGGACGGTCCACGTCCGTGAAGACCGCGCCGAAGCCGGTGACGGTCGCTTGGGCGCCCCCGTTGCTTCCCGGCACGAAGAACGAGCTCAACGTGATGCGGCTACCTACCGGCGTGAACAGTCGCTTCGGGCTGAAGGTGCTGAAGATGGCGCCGTAGGTGGGATTGTTGAACAGAGCCGCCAGCCCGCCCTGTGCTCCGCCAGACGGGGGGGCCTGCGAAAGACCGGTCCCCGGCGTGGTGAACTGGGCGCCTCGAGTATTCAGGAAGACGTTGAATGGCGTCACCGGAGGTGTCGTCGTGTCGACGCCTCCGCCGTCCCAATTGATCTCGCGGCGGCCGTTGTCGAGCGGCCCGGGGTTGTTGTTGTTGTTGGGGTCGCCCAGGGCGGAGCGGAACGCATCGACGGTGGACTGAATCGATTCGGAGGTCGGCCCGGCTGCCTGAAATACGATGGGCAGAACGACGGCCTTCTTCTCCTGCGAGTGGGCCTGGCGAGCCGGAATCGCCAACGTCAGCCCGAGCGCCGCGGCGCTCACCGCGTACACGGCACCCCGCGACGCGTGCCGAGTACCGTGACGAGCGAGTGTTGCAGTGCGGTTCATACGAGTTTTCCCTCTCCTTTCGCGCTTGATGCGCAGTTTGTGGGGCGTCGCCTACCGCCGCCCCGCATCGGCTAACTACGAGCCGACCGCCCCTAGGTTTCATCAGCTCGGCAGAGAGACTATTTTTCGATGGGCCGAGAAACTTTCATCCCTCGGCTTCGTATCTCCGTAGTGAAGGGCGTCGAGTGCAGTTGGTGACAAACCCGGGCAGCGATGGGGCGGACGCAGCCATGGAGCGTTACTCCATCGGCGACGACGCCGCGTTCGCAGAGCTGTACGACGCCATCGCGCCGCGGCTTTTTGGCTTCTTGCGCGCCGCCACACGCGATGAGTTCGCTACGGAGGATCTAGTGCAGCAAACATTCCTGCAGATACATGGGGCGCGCGGATCATTCATTGCTGGCGCCGCGGTCATGCCGTGGGCGCTTGCGATCGCGAAGCGGTTGATGATCGACGGCGCCCGACGGCGACGCGTCGAGCTCGGACTATTCGCGCACCCGTCAATCGATGGCGATCGGGATGCATCCCCACCGGCCGCCATGGCAGCCGTGGACGATCTGCTAGACGCAACCCGCCTGGAACGTCGCGTATGGCAGCGGCTCGAAGCGCTGCCCGAGATTCAGCGCAGCGCGTATGAGCTCGTCAAGCAGGAAGGGTTGAGCCTCAAACGAGCGGCGGAGTTGTTGGGCACGTCGGTCACGGCCGTGAAACTCAGAACTCATCGCGCCTATGAGGCTTTGCGCGCCGTGCTTCGCGAGGGAGGTGTCTCGTGAGCGCGGACCTGAAAGCGAGGGTGCTAGCGGCGGCTGCTGCGGAGCCGTCACCCACGCGAGCTGCGGTCAACCAACGCAACGTCGTCATCAGCATGGTCGCGGCCACGAGCATTGTGGGCGCGCTCATGATCTTCGCGACGCTCGCATCGGACGGCCAGCTGGTGAGGCTCGGAGGCGAAGTTGCGCCGGACCGATACGTGGAGCGATCGGTCTGGCTTTTGCTGACGACGGCCGGTGGCGCGCTCGGTATCGTCGCGATGGCTTTGTGGTTCGCACTCCGGCGAGGTCGATCCATGCTCGGACGGTCTCGCGGCTCGCTTCTCTGCGGCATCGTGCTGATACCGCTCGCTCTCTTCGCGTGGAAAATCGGCTGGAGCCTGGCGCTCGGTGACTCGATGGTGGAGTGGCCGGAAAGGACGGGACTCAAGTGCCTCTCATTGTCGCTGCTCGTCGCGTTTGGACCTCTGTTGGCGTTTCTCGCCATGCGTCGCAGCGCAGCTGTGCGGCCCGCCCTCAACGGCGCGATCTTGGGATCAGCCGCCGGCGCGTGCGCTTGGGTCGCAGGGGACCTCTGGTGTCCGGTTTCCTACGTCCCACACGTGTTGTTGGGCCACGTTCTGCCGTTGTTCGTCCTCGCCGGCGTCGGCGCAGTGCTCGGGCAGACCGTGCTATCGCTGCGAAGTGTCGCTAGCACCCGACGCACGTTGGGCGAGCCGCGCACGGGAGGTCAAACCTTTCGCGAATGACTAGACGACGTCAGGCCGATTCAAGACGGCGTTGAAGACGGTGCCTGGGACTTTGATGGCTTCGCTCGCATAGCACGCCCGGAGCTCGTCGAAGCCCACGTCCGGGTCGCGCGTCAGATTGGCGAGACGATCGAAGAAGGCCAGCTGTCCGTCCGGAATCGCCTCGCCGGGCCGACCCATCGCTCCCCAGCAGTCCCACGGCAGCATTTCCATGTTGTTGAGGGCCGCTGCGTCGCGGACCACGTTGCCGGCGACGAACCAGAGGCCGTGCATGTCCAGAATTCCGCAGACGTCGGGATCGAGCGCGCCGCAGCGGCATCGCGCCCACGCATCGCCGGCGTCGAGGAAGCGATCACGAGGCACGTCGAGAGGATCGAACTCGACCGTGAACAGCGAGCGCTGCACGTCATCGATTTGAGCGTCGACGCGGACCCAGCGAGACCTGGCGGCATCCCAGGTTTCCGCGACCCAGTGGTCGATGAACCTACCCGGCTCGAAGTAGGCGGCGAAGCCGCAGCGGGCGCGGGCGGGCGTGCCTTGAGCGCGTAGCATGCTCACCAGCAGCACGGTGAAGTTGCGGCAGGTGCCGATGACTCGGTCTTCCAGGGAACGCGCCTCGGCGAGCGGGCGGTGATCGTGCCGAACGGCTCGCTCGAGGATCTCCTCCGCGCTCCGCGTGTGGGTCTCGCTGCGGCGCCGGCCCGAGAGCTCTACGCCATACGCCGGAGCGATGTGCTCGTGAAGCAGCAGCCCTTGAACGATGCGCGCGAGCGCTGCGACGTCGCGCGACAACAAGGAGACCTGCGGGGCATACCCCCCGACGGATGTCATCTTGGCCGGTGATCGGTAGAAGTCGAGGATGTGCTCACGAGTGGCCATCGGTCCTCATTGCCGGCGACTTTTTCGCGTGAAACCGGTAGACGGCAACGCTGGCATTTTCTAATCTCCGCGGCTGCGAGACAACCGGAGGGAACTGCGATGGTCTCTTGGAAGATCGGAAACGTCCGTATCACCCGCGTAGTCGAGCTCGAAGATCAGTGGCCGGCGACTGACCTGCTGCCGAGCGCGACGCCCGAAACCTTGGCGAAGGAGTCGGACTGGCTGTTTCCGCACTTCGCCGACAACACCGGAAAGATCAAGCTCTCGGTCCATACGCTG
>AR_comb_assmDRAFT_10124245_pt1 | contig 10320 bp, 5 predicted proteins | sample ArasoioldDNA_FD_10543 | JGI IMG/M metagenome (IMG submission 10543) | reverse complement strand
GAGTCCCCAATGAAGACGAAGCCCCCGTACGCCTGCCTGGCGGCCATGGCGATGTCAGCGCTCCTGTGCCTCCCCAACGAGATTGCGGCAGCCGATACGCCCGGGCAACGAGCGGGCGAGGTCTCCCGCGTGATCCCCGCGGTCAATATCGCGCGGGGATCCAAAACGATTTCCGCGTCGGCAAAAACCGTGGTGGATTGGCAAGACGTGGTGAACACACAGGCCAGTGCCCGTGCGCGCATTGCGCTAGATGACGGGTCGGTACTGAACGTGGGTTCGGAATCATCGATCAAAGTGGTGAAGCACGACGGCGGGGCGCAACAGACGGAATTGGAATTGACCTATGGCAAGCTGCGTTCGCAGGCCCAGAAGATCACCAAGCCAGACGGAAAATTTCAAGTGAAGACGCCGGCCGGCGTAGCGGGCGTAGTAGGCACGGACTTTTTTGTCAGCTTCGACAATACAACGGGAACCATGAACGTGACGGTGTTCGAAGGCGTGGTGAAGGTTTGCAATCTGGCGGGCGTGTGCGTGGAAGTGAAGGCGGGGCAATTTTCCAACGTGCGGACGAATGACAACACCGGGCCGCAGCCGCCGACGCAGGCAACGCTGGACGTACTGATGAGCGCGGGATCGACCACGGATGTAGGCGGCGGTCCGGCCGTGCAGAACGTTGGACACCACTTCGGCAAGGGCACAGCGATTACGCTGGGGATTCTGGCGGCGATTCCAGCCATCGTGATTCCGGTGGTTGCAGTGCGGGGAAACAATGGGTCCACGCCTCCGCAAGTTGGCAAGCCCGGTGGCGGATGCTCTACGAATCCGAACGGGCCTAATTGCTGAAAACTGAAACCAGGAAAACTAGTTGGCGTCAGTGCGACGAACGGTCTGCCGGAAGGGAGAAAGCCACATAAACGCCGCCGGATTTGGACTTGCGGTCCCTGCCGCCGCCTGCGGCAATCACGATAAATTGCCGGCCATTGATGGAGTAGGTTGCAGGCGTCGCATTGCCTGAAAACGGCAGCGTGGTTTCCCACAGCAATGCCCCCGTGGAACTGTTATAGGCGCGGAATTTTTTGTCGAAGTTGCTGGCGCCGATAAAGAGCAGTCCGCCCGCGGTGACGATCGGCCCGCCGTAGTTTTCACTGCCCGTATCTTTCATGCCCGCCGCGGTTAGTTCGGGGTACTCGCCGAACGGAATCTTCCAGACATATTCTCCGGTATTCAGATCGATGGCGTTTAGTGTGCCCCAGGGTGGCGCGATGGCAGGATAGCCTTCGGGATCGAGGAAGCGGTTGTAGCCCATGAGGTGGTAGTTCATGGCGGGAAGCTGTGGGCCAGGGCTGATGATCTCTTTGGACTGACCGTTCGCCAGGAAATCCGCGATGGCGCTGATTTGTTCGGGCGTGAGATTGGGAAAGCCCGGCATGCGTCCTTTGCCGTTGTGGATGGTTGCGGCGATCTGGCTGAAAGTGAGACGCGCGCCGATTCCCTCAAGCGTCGGAAAGTCAGGTGGCGCGCCCTTCAGGTCGTCGTGATGACAAACGCTGCATTGCGAAGTGTAAAGCGAGCGCGTTCCGGTGGCGTCGGTGGATTCGCCGAGAGCCGCGTTCCAGGCCATTTCGTTGGAGTTGATATAGATGAAGCCGGTTTGCGGATCAACCGCGGAACCGCCCCATTCCGCGGCTCCGTCGAAACCGGGAAAAACGATGGTTTCCTTACCGGTGGAGAGCGGAACAAACTGGCCGTCGCTGCGAAACATCTTAAAGTTCTCGAGCGCCCAGCGGTGGGCTTCGGGCGTGCGCCGGGTGAGCATGTCTTCGGTGAGCCGCTGGCGCGCGAAGGGCGCTGGCTTGGCGGGCAGCGATTGTTCTTTCGCGGCGTTTTCGCCGGGAACCGTGCTGACCGGATATTCCTTTGTTTCAAGCGGGAAGAGCGCTTCGCCGGTGATGCGGTTGAAGAGATAGACGAAGCCCTGCTTGGAAGTTTCCGCGACTGCGTCGACCGACTTGCCGTCGCGCTGAACGGTGAGCAGCACTGGCGGCGAGGGGAAGTCGCGGTCCCAGATGTCGTGGTGCACGGCCTGGAAATGCCAGAGGCGCTTGCCGGTGCGTGCATCGAGCGCCAGCAGGCAGTCGGCGTAAAGATCGTCGCCAATTCGGTCGGTGCCGTAGAAATCGGAAGCAGCCGAGCCGGTCGGGACGTACACGATCCCGCGAGCAGGATCGAGCGTCATACCGGTCCAGTTGTTCGCGGCGCCGCTGGTTTTCCAGGCTTGCTTCGGCCAGGTTTCATACCCTGGCTCGCCCGGACGCGGAATGGTGTGAAATGCCCAGCGCAGTTTGCCGGTGCGAACATCAAACGCCCGAACATCGCCGGGAGGCGCGGGCAACGTTTCCGGCATGCGTCCGCCGACGATGATTACGTCTTCAAAAACGACGCCGGGGCTGGTGAGGTAGATGGAGTTGGCGGAGGCAGGTTCGCGGCCGAGGTTTTCTCGCAGGTCGATGCGTCCATTATCGCCGAAGGTTGGGACCGGCTTGCCGGTGGCGGCATCGAGCGCGTAAAGATAATTCAGTACGCCGACGAGGATGCGGGCCTCCTGGTTATCCGATGATCGCCAAAAGGCCAGGCCGCGATTGGGTTGCGTGCCGACAATTCCTGAATCGAATTTCCAGAGAAGTTTTCCATTGGCGGCATCGAGCGCGAAGATTTTTTGCGTCGGGGTGATGCCGTAAAGGACGCCGTTGACGATGATCGGGCTGGTTTGCAGGCCGCCTTCTTCGCCAGTGTCGAACTGCCAAACCACTTTTAAGGCACCGACGGTTTCGCGATTAATCTGAGCCAGCGCGGAGTAATGATTGTTTTCCGGTGTACCGCCATAGCGAGGCCAGTCGGCAAAAGCAGCCGGGGAATTGGCGGGACGGGACTCCTGCGCGTGCAGGGAAAGCATCGCGGACGTAGTGGCAAACAAAACGACAAGCGTGGTGGAAGTGCTGTTTCGGGAGAGCACGTTTTTTCCTTAGCACAAAAGAGAAAGCCGGTTACGGTGCGTCGAACGATAGAGTCCTGTGAGCCGCTTCGAGCTTCGCGTCCCTCTGGGTGAAGGAGTGTATCGCAGGAGACGCTCGAATTCAGCCGGCGGTTCGCTATCGAATTGCCGCGAGCCGTGCAACGAAATCGACCGAAAAGCCGTCGAATCTTTGTTGGGCGGCGGCAAGACGCCGCGTTGTAAGCCCGCCAAAGAGTGACGTACACTGGGATTTTGGCCTACTGTATCTGTTTTGAATCGTGAGGACTCCTTTGCGTAAATCGAAGCGTATTTTGACCGGAGCCGTCGTTCCGGCGTTGATTTTTGTGATGGGAGCCGCGCTGCGGCCCACAGCAGCGCATGCCGGACCGCCGGACACGCCGTCCCCGGTCGGAAAGCCTTCGCCGCTGCTCGGCGCAATGCAGTCGGAGTTAGACCGCTCGTTCAAAACCTACAGCGCCCAGGATCCCGCGGCATATTTTATCGGCTACACCATCACCGATACGCAGCGTGCGGAAGTTTCGGGTTCGAACGGGGCGCTGTTATCAAGCGCAGAGAACCATAATCGCTGGCTGCAGGTTTCGGTGCGCACCGGCAGCTACACGCTCGACAATACGCACAAAGTCGGAGATCAGCGGATGCCGAGCGGTGGTCCGGGGACCGGAGTTCCGGTGGACAACGACGAACAGATTGTTCGGCGGGCCATCTGGCTGGAGACGGATTCGCAATACCGGACTGCGGCGGAGACGCTGATCAAGATTCGTTCGAGCAAGGAAGTGAAAGCGGACACCGCCGAGGGCCGCGCGCCGGATTTTTCGCACGAGCAGCCACATCAGTCCATCGAGCGCGAAGTGTCGTTCACGCTGGACCGCAAGCCGTGGGAAACAAAAGTACGTGCATACACCAAGGCATTTCGCGAATCGTCCGATATTCTGAATTCGATCGTGACGTTTTCGGCACTGGCGCAGAATTCCTATCTGGTCAATACCGAGGGTACGCAACTGCAGAGCGGGCAAATTCGGTACCGTCTGGAGCTGTTCATTCAGGGCAAAGCCACCGACGGGATGAACATCGAGCGCTATTACAACTTTGACTGGGTCGATCCGAAAGACGCTCCGAGCGACAAGGATGTACAAGCGGCGAGCGCGACGCTTCGAAAGGAAATGGAAGGCCTGGTGAAGGCTCCTCTAAATGAGCCGAGTGTCGGTCCCGCGCTGCTGACGGGGCGCGCCGCGGCCGTCTTCTTCCATGAAGTGTTTGGCCATCGTGCGGAAGGCCACCGGCAAAAAGACATTTCCGAGGGGCAGACTTTCGCGAAAAAAGTGGGGGAGCCGATCCTGCCGGATTTTCTAAGCATTGTGGACGATCCGACACAGAAGAAGCTAAGTAACGAAGACTTGCTTGGATACTATCGCTTCGATGACGAAGGGGTTTCTTCCCACGAGGTAGTTCTGGTGGATCACGGCGTGTTGAAGAATTTTGAAATGTCGCGGTCGCCGCTGGTGGATATTCCGCATTCGAACGGGCACGGACGGCGGCAACTGGGAGCAACTCCTGTTTCGCGACAGGGCAACCTGATCGTGAAAAGCAGCAAAACTGTAACCAACGCGCAGCTTCGTGCGCAACTGGTCGAGCTGCTCAAGAAGCAGAACAAGCCGTACGGATTGCTGATTGACGACATCGCGGGCGGTTTCACGTTTACCGGCCGCGGTCAGCCGCAGGCGTTTCAGGTCCAGCCACTGGTTGTCTACAAGGTATTCGCCGACGGGCGGCCCGATGAGCTAGTGCGCGGCGTGGACATCGTGGGAACTCCGCTGGCAGCGCTGACGAAGATTGTAGCGACAGGGGATACGCCGGAAGTCTTCAACGGATACTGCGGCGCGGAGTCCGGTTCGGTGCCAGTTTCGGCGGCCTCGCCGGCGATTCTGACTTCGGAGCTCGAAGTCCAGAAAAAACAGACCGATACGGACGCTCCGCCAATCTTGCCTCCGCCTGCGCATGACACCAAGGCAACCCAGACCGGAGGTGCACAATGAAATACGCGCTGCGCCTTGGAGTCTTGTTGCTGGTTACAACCTGCGGCCTAACCGCAAACGGTTTGGCGCAAGCGCCTGCCGACAACGATCACACGCTACAAGCGATGCGCGACGAAATGGCGCGCGCAAAAACTCGTTTGGAATTGAAATTTCCCGGCACCAATGAGCCGGTGCGCCCGTACTACATCGAATATCGCTTGTTGGATCTGGACGTGCGCGAGGTGGTTGCGCAATTCGGCGCGTTAATGAACACCGCACACACGCGCAACCGTTTCATGAACGTGCAAGCGCGAGTGGGCAACTACAAACAGGACAGCTCGAACTTTATCAGTGACGAAGGGTTCCGCGGCTTCATCGGCTCCACAGGATCGGTGGGCATTGACCGTGACTACGATTCGCTGCGGCAGGATTTATGGATTGCCACCGACCAGGCGTTCAAGGAGGCGGTGGAAACCTACTCGCGCAAACGCGCTTACTTGACCAGCTTGGCGCGGCAATCGGACATTGACGATTTTTCGCAAATCAACCCGGTCAAAAAAATCGAACCGCTCGTCACGCCGGACTGGAGCAATCGCAACTGGGAAATGGAAGCCCGGGAAACTTCGGCGGCGCTGCGGACCTTTCCCGAAATTCAGGAATCCCGCGTCACCTACTATCTGGTCTATGCGACAGAATACCTGTTAACCAGTGAAGGCACGGAAATTCGCACCAATCGTTGCTTCGCAGCGGTAGAAGCGGGCATCAACACGCTGGCCAAGGACGGTATGGAGCTGAACAATTATTATGCTTCGTATGCTCCGAAGCCTGCGGAATTGGCCGACGTTGACGCCGTGAAAAAAGCGCTGAACGTGAAGGGCAGCGAGCTAATGGCCATGCGCGCCTCGCCTACCGCGCTCGATTACACTGGGCCAGTCCTTTTCGATGCGCGTGCGGCGGCTCCGCTAGTGGCGCAAGTGCTCGGGCCCGCGCTGAACGGCGCTCGTCCACCGGTCGCGTTTCAGCCGGTGATGGAGCAATTCCTGAGTAACATCGGGGGCCGTAGCGATTGGGTGAACCGCACAGGATCGCGGGTCTTGCCGAACGGCGTGACGCTGGTGGATGATCCGGGCGCGAAGGAGTTTCAGGGCAAACCGCTCATCGGCGGCTACAGCGTGGACGATGAAGGCGTGAACGCTGAAAAAGTCACCGCAGTGGACGGCGGCGTCTTGAAAGAACTGCTGATGTCGCGGCGTCCCGGACCGGATTCGCTGAAATCCAACGGTCATGGGCGTTCGGCTTTCCTGAATGACGCCAAGCCGACGATGAGCAATCTGTTCTTCAACGCGTCGGAAACAGCTCCAGCGGCTGACCTGAAAAAGAAGTTCCTCGATATTTGCCGCGCTAACAAACAGGAGTACTGCCTCGAAATTAAGGAAATGGATAATCCCGCTATCAGTTTGCTCCATCAGGACGACTTCAGCGAACTCCTGGCCAGCTACGGCGGCGGCGCCGGAAGCGGCGATCGTCTGCCGCTACTCGTGTATCGCGTGTATCCCGCTGATGGACACGAAGAAATTATTCGTGGCGCCCGGATTACCGGATTGAATTCGCGGGTATTGCGCAACGTTACGGCCATCGGCAACGACCCGTTTGTCTACAACTACATGCAGACGCAGGTGGCGGGATTTGCGGGTACCGCGCTCGGCGCTTTTGGCTCGGCGCAGAACGGCTTGCCGGCCTCCGTGGTTGCGCCGTCGCTGTTGTTTGAAGAATTGGACGTCCGCGGCGCTCGTGGCGAACCGAAGCGGCCTCCGCTCTTGCCCGCTCCGGCGATGACCGCGAAGTAGGTGTTTGGTTTTGCCGGTAATTTTCTCGATTTTCTGTTTGTCCGATGACGGATCTAACTCGACGCGGATTGATTTTCGCTGCTGCCGGAGTGGTAACCGTTGGTGTGTTCGCTGGGCTGGATCGCATAGCCAGCTCCAGCCTGTTACCGGAGGAAGAGCCCGAAGATCCGAATGCCACGGTCGAAATCGTACAGTTCGACGACAGCGGCAAGCGGACCGGCAAAGTCCAGCTTCGGAAAATTCACAAAACGCCAGAAGAATGGCGCCGCATCTTGACCGCCCCGCAATACGCAGTCACCCGCCAGGCAGGCACGGAAATTCCTGGTTCCGGCGAACTCCTGCACGAACATCGCCCCGGCATTTTTCGCTGCGCGGATTGCGCCACAGCGCTCTTTGACTGCAAAACAAAATTCGAATCGGGAACCGGCTGGCCCAGTTTTTGGGAGGCCATCGCGCCGGAAAATATCCGCGAAAAAGACGATTTCAGCATGGGACTGCTGCGCCGCGAAGTACAATGCTCCCTTTGCAATGCTCACCTCGGCCATGTCTTCACGGACGGCCCCGAACCGACCGGCTTGCGATACTGCATGAACTCGGCGGCCATGAAGTTCTCCCCGCTGCGGGCCGCATAACTCCTCCCTTTCCTTGTCTGTTTCGCGACTTAAGGTAGTCTAGACGCGGCCATGGAAGCCCTGCCCGTTGTCGAATCACGCGAGAAAAAGAGCGCTGCTCTGCTGAGCGTAGGCTCGGCGTTACTGCTCGTTTCTCTGAAGGGCTTCCTGGTGCTTCGCACCGGGAGCTTGGGTGTTCTCAGCGAAGCGCTGCACTCCGGGCTCGACCTGGTCGCGGCGATCATCACATTTTTGTCTCTCCGCGTGTCCGATCAACCCGCCGACGAACGCCACCCCTACGGCCACGGCAAGTTTGAAAATTTTTCCGCGTTCGTGGAAACCGGCTTGCTGGTGCTTACCGCGCTTTATGTGATTTACGAAGCGTTCAACCGCATGTTCTTTCGCAGCGTACACATTCAGCCCAGCGTGACCGCAATCCTGGTGCTGCTGGCGGCGCTGGCGATTGACATCACGCGTGCCCGGAAACTTTCAAAAGTCGCGCAGAAGTATTCGAGCGAAGCTCTTGAAGCCGACGCGCTGCATTTTTCCACCGATGTCTGGAGCACGATCGTCGTCATTGCCGGGATAGGCCTGGTGTGGGCCGGCGAAAAGTGGAATTTGCCATGGATGATCTACGCTGACGCGCTCGCGGGCTTGACCGTCGCGGCTATCATTTTGTGGGTAGGCTCGCGGCTGGGCAAGCGCACACTCGACGCGCTGCTCGACGCCGTGCCCGAAGGCCTGCAGGAAGAGATCGCCGGTGCCCTAAGAAAAATGGACGGCGTCCTTTCCGTCGAACGGGTACGTTTACGCCGTGCCGGCAACCGCTATTTTGTGGATGCTACGGTGAGCGTCCCCCGCACCGCCAGCCTCGAGCAGGTCCACAGCTGGAGCGACGCCATCGAAAAGCGCGTCGGCGAAATTGTGCCTTCCGACGTGGTCGTTCACGCCGAGCCGCGCGCACCGCAAGGCGAACCGTTTTTTGATTCCATCCGCGCGGCTGCCCAGCGCATGGGACTGGCGATCCACGACCTTTCGGCCCAGCAGAATAAAGGGCAGTTATTCGTCGAACTGCACATCGAAGTGGGTCCGCATCTCAGTCTGAAAGATGCGCACGCGCAGGCCACGCAACTTGAAGAAGCTATTCGCGATCTGCGTGCCGAGCCGACAGAAGTCAATATCCACATCGAGCCGCAGGGTACGGCGATCAGTTCGACGGAAGAGAGTGGCGACCTACGCGATCTGGGCCGCTCCATCGAAGCCTTCCTGCATCAGCTGTCCTCGGATTATTACGAACTGCTGAACGCCCACAACGTGCGCGTGCGGCAGGTGGAGCACCATATTCTCGCTTCTTGCCACTGCGCGATGCGCAGCGAGCTGCCGATTACGCAAATACATGACGTCACGGCAGCCCTGGAAGATCGCGTAAAGGAACGGTTTCCCCAGGTTTATCGCGTGACCATTCACCCGGAACCGCTCGAGGAGTAGCCCGAGCGAACGCTGCACAACGTCAGGCGGGTTCAGGACTGTGCGGATTTGCGTGGCAGCAGGCCGTGCGCCGCCAGTGCGATCACTACCGGAAAACACACCAGGACATAGCGAGGTTCCGGCGTTTCCAGCGTGGTAAGAAACGCCGTTCGAACCAGTACAAACAATGCCAGCAGTGCGAGCGCGGCGCGCGCTTCCGGCGAAAACCGCCACAGCCGCGTAGCCCCCCATAACGCGCACAGGACATAAAACACATTGATCGAAAACAGTCCGAGAGTGACGGACATATCCAGGCGGTCCGTCTGCCACGTATGAGCCAGTGGAAAGATCGATCCCGAAATCGGCAGCTGCTCGATGCGCGGCGTGAACCACAGCGTCACCACGCGCTGCAGCGGCACCCCCACGTACGTCCGCAGCGGGTGCCGGTCGGTGCGGGCACGCGCGATAAAAGCGAACTGCGCGTCCTGTTCCGCCGTCAAGTTCGAATCCTGATTGTACTGCTCCAGAATAGCCGCTACGTGCTGGCGCTCTTCCGGTGAATCAAAAGCCCGGTCCGGTATGTCCTCCATCTGAATCGGCTCGTCGTTCATTTTCCACGAGACCAGAAAAACCTCGCGGACGCGGTACAGCCAGGTCTTTTCCCAGTTCATGAAGCCGACAGGAGCGCGCTCCCCGGGCATCGTCGTGTATCGGGGTGTGAGCGGCTGAAACTCGTGCAAACTGGTCGCGTTGCGGATGGTCCATGGTAAAAGCACGAGAAGGCACGCGAAGCATGCCAGGACTGCAGCTCGCCATCCGCGCGCGAACTGGCCACGGAAAAGCGTGATCCACAAAACCGCCGGCAGGCAAGCAATCAACAGCAGGGGCGACTCCGGGCGGAACAGCGTCGCACACCCAACGCAAAGCCCCGCCAGAAACGCGTTCGTCATAAATTCTGAGCGCCGCGGAAATCTGCCCCATTTCAGCAATCCGCCAGTCGCCTGTTCTGGATTCACCATCGGCACCAGTGTGATCAGTGCGAGCGCGGTCCAAAAGCTGGTGAACGTTTCGGTCAGGGGAACCGCGGTGTAGTTCGCCGTAAACGGACATAAAACCGCCAGCCACAGCGCGATAACGTAGACCTTCGTCGTATTTTCATTGCGGCCTGAACACCGCGAGGCCAGCTCCGCAATAAAAACGCAGCAAGCCAGGTCCAGAAACACCTGCCCAAGCATTACCCAGAACCGAGCGGGCTCTCCGCTCAGGTTGGTGAATGCCTTAACGACGGCCAGGTAAGCGGGATAGCCTGGCATGCGAATATCCACCGGCGTTAACACGCCATCCACGGT
>AR_comb_assmDRAFT_10102301_pt1 | contig 10321 bp, 7 predicted proteins | sample ArasoioldDNA_FD_10543 | JGI IMG/M metagenome (IMG submission 10543) | reverse complement strand
GAGACCGAGCTCACGGCCATACTTTTGAAGTCGCACATCTGCGTTGTCATAGCGCAGCGCGAGTCGGTACTCCGCACGGGACGTAAAAATGCGGTAAGGTTCGTCTACTCCTTGTTTGATGAGATCCTCAATGAGCACGCCCGTGTACGACTCGTCACGCCTCAGCCGCATGGAAGTCCTGCCCTGGCTGAATAGCGATGCGTTAATTCCGGCGATCAAGCCCTGGCATGCAGCCTCCTCGTAACCCGTCGTTCCGTTAATCTGACCAGCATGAAAGAGTCCCGAAACTCGTTGTGTTTGCAAATCTGGCCCTAACTCGCGCGGATCAACAAAGTCATACTCTATTGCGTAGCCGGGTCTAATTACTTGCGCCTCGTCGAGACCGGGAATCATGCGAACGAGTTGTTGTTGTAACTCGGCCGGCAAGGAGGTCGAAAAGCCGTTCAAATAAACCTCATTTGTGTCGTGGCCTTCCGGCTCGAGGAATAACTGATGCCGAGACTTATCAGCGAACTTGACGACCTTATCTTCAATTGACGGGCAGTAACGCGGACCAACTCCGCGGATCTGCCCAGAATAAAGAGGCGACTCTGACAAATTTTCGCGGATAGCGTCGTGGACTCTCTCGGTCGTGTATCCGATGTGGCAGTTAATTTGAGCCTGTTCGACTTTATCGGTGGAGAATGAAAACGGAACCGGCACCCTGTCTCCTGGTTGGGGTTCGAATGCGGTCCAGTCGATCGTTCGGCCATCGAGTCTTGGGGGCGTTCCCGTCTTGAGTCGACCTACCGAAAAACCGATCCGACTGAGTGCTGCTGATAATTCGATTGAAGCTGGCTCTCCTGCACGACCACCGCTGTAGGTTCTCCGGCCTGTATGAATTAAGCCGTTCAGAAAAGTCCCGGTTGCGATTACTACGGCCTTCGCTCCAAAGATTCTTCCATCCTCAAGTTCGACACCAACTATCCGTCCCTCATGAAGCACCAGATCAACCACCTTGCCTTGTCTTAACGAGAGGTTCGACGTTGCTTCAAGAACACGTCGCATCTCGCTTCGATAAAGCATCCGGTCCGCCTGTGCCCGAGGTGATTGAACGGCCGGCCCACGCGAACGATTTAGCAGTCGAAACTGGATTCCGGTTCGATCGATGACGCGGCCCATTATCCCGCCGAGCGCATCGATTTCCCTTACAAGATGGCCTTTTGCTATCCCGCCGATTGCTGGATTACAAGACATCTGACCAATCAGATCGAGATTGAGCGTGATGATTGCCGTGTCGCTTCCAAGACGCGCGGCAGCCGACGCAGCCTCACAACCCGCATGGCCTGCGCCTATAACAATCACGTCAAATGATTCATCGAAAGCCATGACTATTTGCCGATACAGAAGGTTGCGAATATTTGCGTCAAGATGTCTTCAGTGGTTGTCTCACCGGTGATTGCACCGAGACACTTAAGAGCATTATGCAACGGAACCAATACCAACTCTTCGCTGACGCAACTAATCAACTCCAACGCTTGATCTAGTTCGGTCGTCGCACTCCTCAATAGATCATGATGGCGAGCATTCGTGATCAATAGACCATCGTTGTCTTGATCACTCTGTTTGAAGTTGTCGAGTATAGCAGTCCGAAGCAGATCGAGTCCTTCGCCTGTCAAAGCAGAAAGCTTGATGGCGTTCGCGACCGGAGCAGCATTGGTGCCGTCCAAGAGATCGCACTTATTCAAAACCGCAATTGAGGGAACACCGGGCGTCTGAAGTCTCTCCGTCAAACAATCAGTCGCATCGATTACTTCCAACACCAAGTCCGCGTCACTCAATGCGCGGAGCGTCCTCTGAATACCAAGACTCTCAATGCTGTCGTCAGTTTCGCGAAGACCAGCGGTGTCGGTGAGCACGACCGGAATCCCGCCTATGTCGATCGCTTCAGACAAAGTATCGCGGGTTGTACCGGGGATATGAGTGACGATCGCCCGATCCTGTTCGACCAATCGATTAAACAAACTCGACTTGCCAACGTTGGGGCTGCCGACAATGGCTACCTTGATGCCGTCCTGCAGTAGACGACCGGACGCAAAACTATTCGCCAATGAATCGACACCCTGACGAACCGTCTTTAACGAATCCTCAATTGTCTGTCGCTCATTAAGTGGAAGATCATCTTCGACAAACTCCAGCGCAGACTCAAGCAATACGATGATCTTGATCAGTGTTGACTGAAACCCTTGAAGGGTATTCGAGAGTTCTCCACCAATTTGCCTGCTCGCCTGTTTCACGGCGGCGTTCGTTTGAGCGGCGATAAGATCCCGGATCGCTTCCGCCTGCGCCAGGTTAATTTTGCGATTGGATAGGGCTCGGAGAGTGAATTCGCCCGGGCCAGCCAAAAGGGCACCTGCATCAAGGGCGAGGTCAATTATTTGACGAACTATGATGGGCGAACCATGACAGGCAAGCTCGACGACGTCTTCACCAGTTACCGAGTGAGGAGCAGGGAAATAAGTAACAAGGGCTTCATCTACTGTCTCTGAAGATGCGGGAACGCGAATCCTTGCCAATGTCGCTCGCCTTGCTTTTACATTGTCGAACTCGGGTGTTAGTGCTCTTAGTATGGCTCGGGATTCTGGACCGCTTAGCCGCACAATAGCGATTGCACCACGGCCGGTAGGAGTGGATAGCGCGACTATCGTACTCATTGCTTTTGATGTAAAGCCGGTTACTCGGTGGGAGAGTCTTTGAATCTATTTCGACGAGCGTTTCGGACCCACTCTTAACTTGCGTTCGGAGCCTTCGCCGATCGATTCGGTCGAGAGGTCGTCACTCTCTGCCAAGGTTAGGTGAATAATTCGTCGCTCGTTTGCGCTCATCGGTTCGAATGTAAAAGCCACTCCGGTTTGGCGAACCCGATTGGCGGCCAGATTGGCCATAGCCTGGAGTTCTGCCTCGCGAGTTGCGCGAAAACCTCTTACGTCGCAAACCAACCGTTCGCCAGCTTCAAGGTTTCGACCAAAAACTTGATTTACCAGATGCTGTAAGGCCTCAAGTAATTCTCCAGTCTGATTCTGCAGCAACTCCGCATCCTTGCCGTCGATATCCAGCACTTGTCCGGTCAGACCAGACTTCAACTTAACTCCTAACTGAAGTCCGGTGCCTTCGAACACAGACTCAAGGAACTGGCTCGCCTGCTGGAAAATCTCACTCATATGCACCTCACGCGCTTGCTATTAATGGAGAAGCCGGCTTTTTCCCGCCTCCGGTTTTTGTCTTTCCGTTCGTCGGCGGGGTCTCGTCCTCATCCGTCTTGGTCCAACGGTTAATTAAGAACTGTTGGGTGAACCCAACTATATTACCAACCAACCAGTAAAGCACTAGACCAGAAGGTGCGCTCCAGAGCACGTAAAGCATGAAGAGCGGCATTCCCACTGCCATCATTTTTCGCTGCAGCGGATCTGCGGAAGGTGCGGGAGTTACGAGCTGCAACACAACCATGGTACCCGTCATTAAGATAGGCAATAGGTGTATCAGGTATGGTTCAGCAGATGAAAGATCGGGAATCCACAAAAAGGTCGCTTGCCGAAAGTCGAGTGAGATCGTAATCGCTCGATAGAGAGCAAACAGAAAAGGCATCTGGATTAGTAATGGCAGGCAACCACCAAGCGGGTTGCCTTCTTTCATGAGCCGCAATTGCTCCATCTGCAACTCTTTCAAACGCGGATCATTTTGCTTGACGCCCTTTATTTTTTCCTGAAGCTCCTTCATTTTTGGTGCGAGCTTCTGAGCCTTCTTCATCGATTTCGACGAGCGCCACTTAAGAGGGAAGAAAAGCGAGTAGATCACTATTGTAAAAAGAATAATTGCGATGCCATAACTACTCGTTAATCTATAGAGAAAAGTAATCGCTGTCAGAATAGGAACTGCGAGTGGACGCGAAATAAAGCCGAGGAAACCGTAGTCAATGAGTTCTTCAAGATCGACTTTTCGTTGCGCGATCTTGCTTATGTCATCACTCGCGGTTGTCAACAGATAGTGATCTTTTGGACCAGCATAAACTAAGGTGTGCGATCCATCAGCAGGCACAGGCACGAGGCCTGTTGTTAAAAATCTCTTTTCGGGCTTGGTTCCGTTTGCCTGGTATTCATAAGCGGCTGTTCTATATTCCAAACCTTCCGTTGGTTTCAGTGGAACCGCCACCATCGCGAAGTAGGTATCACCAACCCCGGCCCAATCTATTGGACCATTTTGGACAAGTCGATCTGGGCTATTCTTGTTTCCATTGATATTGGCCGCTGGATGTCGCTCAACCTTGCCGTTTACATGCGCGATGGCTTCCGGTGCTACTGAGTAAAAGGTGTGGTGTACGACGCCCTGGTCGCCAATACTTGGTCCAATTGTTAGTTTGACCTGCGGAATCGGTTGCTCGCCACGCTTAACGACCACGCTCACATCCGTAGCGTAGCGATCAGCGTCAAACACGAACGACTTCTTTACCTGAAGTCCTGCCGAGTCATCCAAAGCGAACGTCAGCTCTTTCTTCTCCCCGGCTCCTAATGAGATCTCCACATCGCCACCCGATCCTGCTGCATCACCTTCGACGCGATAAGTGGATGAAGCGAGAGTCGTGTCTAAAGAAGCATCGCCCGTTTGCAGCTGAAGCGGGACTTGGCGAGGTTGTCTTTTAAGACCTTCTGGTGAAATCAGTTCGAGAGCGATGCGATCGGATTTTTTTCCGGCAACGGAGAAGATGTCGGAGTAACCATTTCTATTTTTAGTGATGATCCAGCTTACTGGTTCCGCACCGCGGGAATCGAATTTCACTACATACAAAGGTGTTCGAACGGTGATCGTCCGCTGTGGTGCAGTGTTTTGTGTTTGAGCCGAAGCTTGGGTTGGCGCACCTGACTCACTCGCGTTTTGAGCACTTGTGCCCGGTGTTGCGACTTCCGTTGCGGAGTTGGAATTGTTGGCAGCTTGCCCGTTCTGCGGCGGCTTGACCGGATAAAAATAACTCCAAGCAAAAAGAATGGCAGATGAAAGTACCAACGCCAGTATTAATCGTTTTTGTTGCATGTCTTGTCGGCCGTATTACTTAACAGGATCATAACCGCCTGGATGAAATGGATGACAGCGTAGAAGGCGACTCAGAGCCATGCCCGATCCTCGCAATGCACCATAGCGGGCAATCGCGTCAATGGCATACTCCGAGCATGTAGGAATAAATCTGCAAGAGGGGGGAAGAAGCGGTGAAATCGCCAGCTTATAAAATCGTAGAAATGATATTAGGACTGTCTTCACCCGGCTATCACTTACTCAACGCGCCTGCGCATCCATCAGCTCGCTTTTTCCGATCGGTTCACTCTATCGACTATTCCGGCAAACTCCTCGGCCGGAGATTCGAGTTTAACCGTCAAAAGGGTCGACTTAGCATTCAACACCCAATCATACTTGACGGTGAGCGCACCCAATGAAGGACTATTAAATCGGAAAGTCTCCCTTAGCAACCGCTTCGCACGATTTCGCTGGACCGCATTTCCGATTGCCTTCTTTGAAGCGGTTACTCCAAGCCGGTGATGCAAACCTTCGTTACTAATAACAAATACCGAAATAAATCTTCCGTCGTAACGCTTGCCGTTTCTATATACGTGTTGAAACTCTCTTTGGTCTCGCAAAAAATTACGCATTCGCAACGAACCGGGTTGCCGACTGAAATACTCAGTAATGCGCAGGGGTAAGTCGCTTTCGACCCTTAGCACGACGCCGTTTCAACACCAGTCGACCATTCTTGGTCGCCATTCGAGCCCTGAAACCGTGTGTCTTCGCTCGCCGCCTATTGTTCGGTTGGAATGTTCGTTTCGACATAGTCTAAAGTTTCTCCTCTAAACGAAAATGCTAAGACTAATCGGCGAGGTGTGTTATGTCAAGAAACGGGCCTGTTTCGAACGATCGCTTGACGTAAACCACCACTCTGGCGAAGAGGTACTTGCAATCTTCCCTCGTGAACCCTGGTGATGTTTGTGCTAGCTTTGCTGGTCTTCGAACCGCCTAGCACCCCATTACAAGCGATGAGCATTACGCTCACGATCTCCGGAAAAGTGAGCTGCCACACTCCGCGAGCCAATTTTTATCCGGACTACCTGCTCGATGGACCTTCTCGCATGTCGACTTAAGACCGTTCCAGCTCGTCAAAACAAAGTTTAATCGACGAATGTTTTATTACCGAACCTCCCTTGATCGATCGAAAAGTTCTATGTTAGTCTCCGCAGGCTTTCCAACCGCAACACCTGTAAGTAATTGATATGAAACGACTTTAATGCATCACTTTAACCGCGCGAAGCCTTTTTTCCACTACCTGTGGAAAACGTTGTGGAAAAGTAGCGCGGCGCAATTTTGAGTCATCAACAAGGATTGAGGATCGGGTAGGTTAGAGTTCTCGAAGACCATTGCAGGGATGTGTTGCGCGGGCTTTAGTCAAATTTAAAACCCCCTCCCAGGTTTAGTCTACAAATGAATCCATCAGTAGAAACCAATGTTTGGGGTGAGATTCTTCATTCCCTTAGCGGCAGACTGAATCAACAAACACTGGATAGATGGTTCGGTCCCATCCAGTTTGAAAGTCTCGACAATGCAGGCCAGGTAATTCATCTCCGAGCTCCGTCTCAGGTCGTTAAAGATTGGGTCGTTAGTAATTATTCGAAGCTACTCGACGAATCTCTCAACGATTTGCGAATGGGCGGGTATTCGCTCGGTTGGGCGATCGGTCAAGCACCCATGACGACTGGCAACACCTCGCAGTTATCGCTCTCCGAACCAATTGAAGAAGAGGCTCTCGTACACCCCGGCGATCAGCGCCGAGATCCGACTGTTAGCTCGGTCGGTTCGATCGACGCGAGCGTCCTTCCCAGTGAACCAACCTTAAGTTCCCGATACACCTACGACAGCTTCGTTGTTGGAACGTGCAACCAGTTTGCCCACGCAGCTTCGATGGCGGTCGCGGAAGCACCTGGACGGACCTATAACCCACTTTACTTATACGGCGGGGTTGGTTTGGGCAAGACGCACCTGATGCATGCTTGTGGCCATGCCATTAAGTCTCGCAATCATCACTTGAAGCTGTGCTACATCTCATCCGAAAAGTTTATGAACGATCTTATCAATGCGATTCGCTACGATAAGACGCAAAGCTTTCGCGAGAAGTATCGATCGGTAGATGTCTTACTAATCGACGATGTTCAGTTCATGGCAGGTAAGGAGCGAACGCAGGAAGAGTTTTTCCACACGTTCAATGCCCTTTACGATCAGCAAAAGCAGATCGTTATTAGTTCTGACTGTCCTCCGAGAGAAATACCTACTCTTGAAGAACGACTACATTCCCGTTTCGAATGGGGACTGATCGCTGATATTGAGCCGCCTGATCTTGAAACGAAGATCGCGATTCTAAAACGCAAAGCCGACTTAATGAACGTCCCCATTCCAGACGACGTTGCGATGTTCATTGCCGGCCGAGTTAAGAGCAACGTGCGGGAGTTGGAAGGCTCACTCGTTCGGCTCATCGCGATTTCATCATTGCGAGGCGAACCAATCACAAAGACGTTAGCCCAGGACGCCATTCGCAACATCGCGAAGGAAGAGGACGCAGGCGTCGTAACGGTCCAACAAATTCAGAAGCTTGTGGCGTCAACTTACAAACTAAGCGTTGACGAACTCTTGTCAAAAAACAACGCTCGGCACATCTCACATCCTCGCCAGGTAGCCATGTATTTGTGCAAGAATTTAACTAAGCATAGTTATCCTGAGATTGGTCGAGCGTTTGGTGGTAAGCATCACACGACCGTGATTCACTCAGTTGAAAAAATCGAATCACTGGTTGGTACAGACAGCACTCTTCAGCGGTTGATTAGCGAACTTTCCGAGTCGTTACAAAAATAGTTTTCCTAATCGATTTTTTGCACAGGCCACAAAGAACGTTTTGTGGAAATGTGGTAAGGTTTGTTCACCACAAAATTTTTCCGAAGGTTAGCCAGTACGGTAGAGATAGTTTCCACAGTCTGTCGAAGCAACTAAGTAAATTGTTGTTCTGGACTTAGCGGCTTTTTCACAGATTCACAGCCACCTACTAGTACTACTAGATCAATATAGGTTTTAATTTTTTAGTTAGCAGAAGAATAGCGGTGTTGATAACTCACTGCCCGAAGGAGTAGTCGTAATGCAATTTGTTGTAAGCAAACAAAACCTCCAAAAAGAACTTGCCTTCGTTCAAGGTGTCGTCGAAAAGAAAAATACGATTCCAGTTCTATCTAACATTTTGATCGAATCGGTTGGCGAAAATACGATCAGAATCACCGGCACCGATTTGGATGTGACGATTCGTTGCGACATGGATGCGGAAGAGATCTCAACGCCGGGTTCGATTTGTGTTCAGGCGAGAAAATTGTTTGAGATTGCGCGACTGCTTCCCGATGCTCCAGTGAGTTTCAAAAAAGAAGATAACGACTGGGTCACGGTCAAGTGCGACAGGGCTCGATACAAATTGGTAGGCGTTGCAAGAGAGGCTTTCCCGGAAGTGCCTTCGTTTAAGTCTGCCCCAACGAAGATTCCAGCCAAGGTTCTGAAGACATTCATCGATCGAACGATCTTCGCGATCACCCAGGAGGAGTCGCGTTACACACTCTCCGGAGCCAAGTTCGTTCTTGACGGAACAACTGCCAGGATGGTTACAACTGATGGCCATCGTCTCGCATATGTTGAGCGGCAGAACGTTACAAAGAACGGGGACAATCAATCGATTGATACGCTTATTCCCCGCAAAACGTTAGCAGAATTGACGAAACTGACGGCTGGCTTCGACGAAGATATAAGCCTGGGGATGGATGACAACCATATCTATTTCGAGATCGGTGCGCGGCTGCTTATCTCGCGAATGCTCTACGGTCAGTTTCCAAATTATGAAATGGTTATGCCGAAGAACAACGACAAATCTGTCGAGTTTGACAGTGGCTTATTGAACCTGGCAATTCGCAGAGTCGCCTTGATGGCCGATGAAAGATCTCACGCGATCCGTTTTCATCTTGAGCCGAATCAGTTGGTAATTAGCTCGCAAAACGCTGAAGAGGGAGAAGCAAATGAAACGCTTCAAACCGAGTACAGCGGCGAGGAGACGGACATCGGATTCAACGCACAGTATCTGCAGGAATTTCTAAATGTGATCGGCGACGCAAAGATTGCTTTTGAATTCAAAGATGGAAATTCGCAGGCTCAACTGCAACCAGCCGAGAAAGCCGATTACGATTACAAGTACATCGTGATGCCAATGAGAATATGAGGAGGTCGCCAAACCTTCCTTCTCTAGTAGCGCTCTTCAGCGAAAACGCTTGAGAGCGCTTTTCATTTCAACTGTTATCAACTGATCGCTATGTTAAAATTCGACGATGCTGCTCGCTGAAATCGAGGCGCTTAACTTCAGAAATTTATCTGGAAAAATCGTCTGGGGTCCTCAACTCAACATCATCTACGGTAATAACGGACAGGGTAAAACAAGCTGGCTGGAAGCAATTAACATCCTCGCGCGAACTAAATCCTTCCGCACTCAGCGCCTTCAAGAAGCAATCAAATTTGGTGAACGTATAGCGTCGATCAGCGGTCGTGTGACTGCAGGAATCAATCTCGAAAGGGATCTACAAGTCACAATCCAGGACAACAGCAAAACAATCTTTGTCAACTCAAAGCGAGAGACATTAGCTCGCTATCTTTCCCAGTTCCATGTCTTCTCATTTACGGCAGCGGACCTGGAGGTCGTCCGAGGAATGCCGGAGGCTCGTAGACGTTTCCTGGACCGCGGAGTTTCATCAATTCATCCAGCCTACCTGCAAACGATTGCCGACTACGGAAAAGTTATTAAGCAAAAAAATAAGCTTCTGCAGATGGCAAACGAGAGTGAATTCAGCCTCGAGAAAGTGGCGGATCTGGTAGCTCCCTGGAATGATCAACTAACCCGGCTAGCTGCAGTTATTCATTCGGAACGTACTGCCTACATAGCTGGTCTAAACGCAGCCTTAGAGCGTCAGCTATTTGACCGGAGAGACGTCAGTACGCGTTATGTCTCAGCATTGGAGGGCAAAGGTGATTTAGAGGATTACGAGTCGCTCCTGCATTCGAGAATCAATCTGAGACTCGCAGCCGAACTCGCGTCGGGACACTCGTTGATCGGTCCTCACCGAGACGATTTAGAGATACTTCTGGATGGTCGCGAAATTAGGGTTTACGGTAGTTCAGGACAGCAACGTAGCGCATTGTTATTATTAGACTTAGCGGCAATTTCGTTGTATAATTT
>AR_comb_assmDRAFT_10175076_pt1 | contig 10323 bp, 10 predicted proteins | sample ArasoioldDNA_FD_10543 | JGI IMG/M metagenome (IMG submission 10543) | reverse complement strand
GGATGATTCCACAGGTACTTGAGGTTCTTGGGAAACTCACCGTCCCAGTGGGGAACATCCGAGGCGTAGAGAAAATGTTCGTCGCCGACGTAGTCAATGGTCTGGGGCAGCAGTCGCTCCTCGGCCTCGAGACTAAAATAGACCGGAGACTCGCGCACGACCTGGCTGGGTTTTTTCTTTAGATGCGGCGCCTCGAACTCACCACGGAGCTCCCAGTGCTCGTCCATGCGATCGAGCCAGTAGGGGAGCCAGCTCGCGCCGATCTCGAGAAAGGCGAGACGCAGCTTGGGGAAGCGCACCGGCACGCCCTGAAAAATGATGCTGGTGAAGTGAAGGAAGATGCCGACGGGAAAAGTGTAGCAGTGGACCTCGGCAAATGTCCTGAGCGCGCCGGCGCCGACTTCCGCCGACGAGCTGCGGTTCCCATGGACCGAGAGCGGCACGTCGAGCCGCTCCGCCTCTTGGTATAGCGGATCGTACATCGGATCGCCGAGTGCGGTGGGCAATCCCATCGAAAGCAACTCGAAGCTGACCAGGCCCAATTCGGTCACGGCGCGGCGCAGCTCCTTCGCCGCTTCCTGCGGCCACTTAAGCGGCAGCACACCGACGCAGTGAATGCGGTCTGAGAGCGCGTTGTATTCTTTGGCGAAGTGATCGTTGGCAGCGCGGCAGGCGGCGATGCAAAACTCGGGTTCGCGGAGCTTCGGGATGTTGCCCGAGCCGGTAGGGAAGAGGACGGCTCCTTCGATGTTGTGCGCGTCCATGATCTTGAGCCAGGTTTCGACCTGCTGGGCGGGGCTCATGCTGCGCGCGTAACCGGGATAGCCAAGCGTGTCGAAGAGATCGGTGTCGAAAGGCTGATCGGAGGGCCAAAGTCCCGTGTTGCGACGGTTCCAGGGCGGCTCCAAATATTTGCGGATGTCGCTTTGGCGTTCCAATACATGTCCATCGGCGTCTATTACGGGCGGCCAGTCAGCCATGATTCGCCTCCTCAATTATTTTTGAGCTCACGGCGCCGGATCGTATCACTGCGCCGGCACGTGTCAATGATTTCTGCATTGGCCTTGTCTTGGCAGCGCAACCGGAAACTGATTTTAGATCAGCGGTTACCGGCCGTAGAGTTGATTCATGAAGCCGCTCTTCTCGATCTCGCTGAGAAGCGAGTTATCGATGAACTGCTCCGGCTTGGCGGATTTGGCGCCGGCGTGACGGGTGAAGTTCAGCACGGACTGGACGCCGGCGGTGGAAACGTACGGCACGCGCTCCCAAACCTTGATGAAAGTCTGGTAGGTTTCGTCGAGATCTTCCTGGTTGGTGGTTTTCGTGAACGTGCCGATGATTTGCTTTGTCTCTTTGGGATTGGTCGCGGCGTAGCGCACCGCTTCGATGTATCCCTGGAGAAAGGCGCGAACTCGATCGCGGTGGTCTTTGATGAAGTCTCGTGTGGTTGCGAGGCCGGCATGGATCATCGGAATGTTTCGCTCCGGCACGTTGACGATTTCCTTGAAGCCCGCCTGCCGCGCTTTGAGCGTTACCGGCGCCGAAATGATCCCCGCGTCGATGACGCCGCTGGTCAGTGCGGCGAGAATCTCCGGGCCAGTTTTCAAGTAAAGCATCTTGACGTCCTGACCGGGGACGAGCCCAGCCTCTTGGCACAAGATCCGTACCAGATGGTCGCTAATCGATCCGGGAGATAGTGCCGAGACCGTCTTGCCGCGCAGATCGGCGAGGGTTTGAATCTCCGGCTTAGTAAAGATTGAAAGCACGATACGATTAGCGATCCCGGCGATGTAGACGACACTCTCGCCATTGAGGCCGGCCTCGAGCAGTTCGCCGCCGGGAGTAATGATGTCCACGTTTCTGGTGAGCAGCGCCTGGGTGCCGGTCGTTAACGGAAGGAACTTCAAATCCACCGAAATGCTGTACTTGTTGAAGAGCTTATTCTCAGAAGCCACCCAGAGCGGTGTGAACACTCCGCCGATCGCGTTGTAGCTCGCGCGCACCACCGGCAAGTCGGCGCCAAGCGAACCACTGATTGAAAAGAGCGCAGTCCAGAGGAGCAAAGCCGCAAAAAGTTTTCTCGTCTCCACGCTGTTATTTCTTTCCAAATTCTCCTGATTGACGCGCCCAGCGCGCCAGTTCGTCGTGGCCCGTGAAGACAACGCCCTCGAATTGTTTAGCGTAGGCGAGAAATTCATCGAGCACCTTCGAGCGAAACGGCCGGCCGGTGATGAAATCATGGACGACGAGCGGCATCATGACGGCGCGCTCGGCGCCGCGCTCGTACAGGGCATCGAAGGCCGATTTTAGGCCGCGCAGCTGGAAGTCCGGCGGATTTGCATTCCAGGTGGAGAACCGGGTCGGTGGAAAGGCGGGATTGGTAATATCGACGCCGAGCGCCGTGTCGCTGTAAGTGGCGAACGGAATCTCGAGCATCTCCCGGCCATGGCCTTCGATCAACGAGGGCAGATCATCGTTCCACATGCTGCCGTCCCATTCGAGATCGGAATGCTCCAACAATAGATCGATTGTATTGTGACTCGCGAAGCAGGTGCGCCAGCCGCGAATATGCTCGCCCAGAAAATCCTCAAAAACCGTGATGGTTTTTTTGATCAGCGCGGTTTCTGTCTCCGGCGGCATATTGCACATCATCTCGTGCGCGTAGGTATGACCCGCGATGCAGTGACGGGCTTTCTGCACGGCACGCGAAACTTCGGGATATTTTTCCAAGGTCGCACCGCAGATGAGCCAGGTGCCACGAACGCCGTGTTTGTCCATGATTTCGAGCAGACGCCAAGCGCCGCGCCGTGCGCCGTACTGTCGCTCGCTGTAGTCAAACGGATCCGGCTGGCCGTCGGGCATCGGACAAGTGGCTTCCTCTGACTGATGATGAACGCTGATCGCGATCGGCAGGCGCACGCCGTCCGGCCAACGGAAAGTTTGCTTATAAGCTTTTTCGTTCCACATGAAAGATTCCCTTTCATTCGTGCACTAGGCCGGAGGGTTCAAGCGCCAGTCGGCGATCTCGCTGCATTGGGCAAAGCGGAACTCTTCATGGCCGACCATTCGTTCGAGAAGACGCTCGAGCATGCGCAGATTCGCCGGGCGTCCCGTGGCCCAGGTCTGCAGGCTCAGGTTTATCAAGCGCGGCGCCTTTTCGCTCTCCTGATACAGGACATCGAGCTCGTTGTTCCACACGCTCGCAAGACCATCGGGGCCGCCGCGCTGGGGATAAGGATAGCCGACGTAGGTTTTGTCGGCAGTGCTCGTGGTAAAGGGGATCTCGACGATTTTTTTCGCGCGCGTCTCAAACAGGTACGGGAGATCGTCGTTCAAAAAACTGCTGTCCCAAACGAGTTCTTCTTCGGCGAGGATGTCGAGAGTTTGCGGGCTCACCCGGTAGTCGGGACAGCGCCAGCCGCGGATCTGCACGCCGGCAACGTCTTGCAACACCTTGGCGGAGCGGCGTACGTTCGCGCGCTCCTGTTCTTCGCTTGCAGTTCGCATCGAAGCGAAGCTGTAGCCCATGCCGGCGATCTCATGACCCACTTTCGCGACAGCCCGTACGGTATCGGGATATTTTTCCGCTGTGGTGCCGAGGACGAAGAAGGTTGTCTTGACGCGAAATTTTTCCAGGAGTTCGAGAATATTCCAGATGCCGCGACGCGCCCCGTACTGCATCGCGCCGCCGACCATATAGTTGGGCCGCTCCCCGGCGAACAAAGGCGCTCCTTCGCCAGCCTGATGCTCAAATGTAAGCATCACCGGCAGTCGAACGCCGTCGGGCCACCGGACAACCGTGTCGGATTTGATTTCTGTCGCCATTCATTGACCTTTCAATAACCAGAGCCGTTACTGTCCTCTCCTCCATACGGAACCCAACCCGCCGCGTCAACCGAGCAAAGTGGGATTATTTTTATTTGCCCGAAGTAATTAGAGAAGCTCAAGCCCTCGATCGAAGTGCTGCAACTGATTCCCGACGATTGGGCGCAACCGTACTTGTAAGGGCCGAGTCAGATTTTGTATCTTGTGGCCAGTAACAAGGAGGTGTTTATGGCACGGATCCGTCATCTCGCGATTTTGACCGAAGATGTGGAGAAGCTCGTCAAATTTTATACTTCCGCTTTCGGATTGAAAATCGTTCACGGTGTCGGAACCGCGACATACCTTTCCGACGGTCACATCAATCTCGCCATCATACCGATCGGGCGGGAGCGTGAGATCGAAGGGCCGCACTTACGGGTGGGAATCAATCACTTCGGTTTCGAGGTGGACGATGTCGCTGCCGTTCGGGAAGCGTGCAAAGACCTGAATGCATCGAGCGATGTCGATAAGCGGCCGCCGAATCGTGAGGCGGAGTACCGGGTTCACGATCCCGACGGCAATCCCATTGACCTTTCCAAGCACAGCTGGCCGGTGTAACGATCGCGTGTTCGGTTCTTCACCGCGCCTCGCGGCCAGTCTTTTATCGCTTCATCTCCGCCAGAACTTCCTGGAGGAGCTTGTAATCGACTAACTGGCTGACGGGGATTTCCGCTTTGATCTTTGCCTGCTCGCGGATTTCCTTGATCTCGATCTTCACGGCATCTTCCGAGGTCGTGCCGTCTTTGGTAAAGGCCTTCAAGACATCACGGAGCGAGAGGCCGGCGGTTTTGCGATCGAGTTTGAAGTCTTCCATCAACAAGCCGGCAACTTTTTCCTGGTTTGCCGGATCTCTGGTAAATTCCATCGCCTTGAGGGTTGCGCGAATCATCCGTTTGACTTGTGCGGGGTTGCTCTTCATCTTCGCGTCGGTGACTCCGAGTCCAGCGAACGGCGACTGAAGATAATCGACAGCGTTGCCGAGGCTGCGAAACCCGAGCTCCTCTGCCCTGAAGTTGAAGGGAATGGAAAGCATTGCCACGTCGGCCGTTCCACTCTGCAGCGCGGCTAGAGAAGTCGCCACATCGCCGGTGGCAATGAAGGTCAAGTCCTTGTCGGGGTTGACTCCGTGGGCGCGGGCCATCACCTTCGCTGCATAAGTCGGCGTCGCAAGCAAGCCGGTCGTGGCGACCACCTTGCCGCCCCTCAGTTCTTCGATGGATTTGATGGTCGGCTTGGCAAACATATAAACGAGGATTCGGTCGAGGGTGAACATGGTGGCTTTTATGGGCACGCCGGTCACGGCGGCGCGCATCGCCGAGCCGATGGCCGAGGTATAATCGACTTCCCCGGCCACCATCCCGGAAACGCCGACCTCAGTCTTGATTACTTCTAAAGACACATCCAATCCCTCGCCTTTGTAGACGCCAAACTTGTCGCCGACGTAAAAATTGAGAAACGTCATACTCTTCGCTGGCATGGCAACGCGCACCTTTTGCGCTGCGGCTTCAGGGATCCAAATCACGCCGATCGACAAGAGGGCTGAAAAAATTAGCAAACTTGGCGGAACGAAATTCTTGATTTTTGACATACCGCGCTCCTGCTAACCGCTGCTGCCGTGCTGAAGCTGGCGGAGTCTAAGAAAATACAAAATTTGTGTCAATTGAGATTTTCTATCGGGCTGCCCGTGCGACGTGTCTCTTGCCCTTGACGCGCTGCGACCGCTTTGACTAACTTGGCCGCCTATCCTCACCATTACGGAAGGAGAACGGTCAATGGTTTACTTTCGAGTGGTGCTCCTGATTGTTTTCTTAGTTGCTGATTGTGCGCTGGTGACCGACGCCGGATCGGCACCGACCAAGATGATCGTCGCCTATGCATCGATAAGTCCCCGGGTGGCGCCGTTGTGGGTGGCGCAGGAGCAAGGCTTCTTCAAGAAAAACGGCATCGAAGCGGAGCTCATTTTCGTGCGCGGAGCGCCCACGCTGGTCGCCGCATTGACGTCCGGCGATATGGACATCGGCTACACCGGCGGAACCGCCGTGCTCGGCGCTTCGGCTGCTGGAATCGATTTAAAGATCCTGGCGGTGCTGACGAACCGGGTCACCTATGACTTGGTCGCACGCCCGGAGATCAAGCGTGTGGAAGATTTGCGCGGCAAACGTTTCGGTGTCACCAGCATCGGTGGCACGCTCTGGATGGGCGCCGTGCTGGGGTTGGAACGGCTGGGCATCGACACCAATCGCGATGACATTCGCTTTCTCGTGATCGGCGATCAGGTCGTGCTGAGCCAGGCGCTTGAGGACAATCGGATCGATGCGACGGTGGTCGACATGGTGTTCAGCAAGCGGCTTCATGAAAAAGGCTTTCCGATACTCGCGGAATTCCACAAAACCAACTTGCCGATCGCTAGCACGAGCGTGGTCGCGCGCGGCTCGTATATGCAAAAAAATCCGCAGCTGATGGAGAGCTTCATGAAAGCGATGCTCGAAGGCATGGCCTTCGTGCTTGGACCGGCGAACAAACCGACTACGCTAAAAAATATTGCAAAAGCGGTTACGAGTCAGCGAAAGAGAAGCCGAGGAGGGTTTCGCAGATATCGCCATCGGTATGGACAAGAAGCCGTATCCGTCGATGGACGGGCTACGTAACATTCAACGGCTGATGAAGCTGCGTAATCCCAAGCTCGGAAATATCAAGGTCGAAGATCTGGTTGACGATCAAATCCTGCGCCGACTCGATCAAACCGGTTTCATTGACAGACTCTTTGCGGCTTACGGAGTAAAGTGAAGCGAACCCTTCGTTCTCCCGCCCGCGACGAAGAACGCCCGCTATTCTTGCGGCGTTGCAAAAGGCTTACGTCGCAATATATCGCTCGAGCTGCTCGATCATGAATTTCTGATCGGCAATGATCGCTTTGACCAGATCGCCGATCGAGATGATGCCGATCAATTTTCCGTCTTGCAGGACCGGCAGGTGGCGAATGCGTCTCTCGGTGACGATCGCCATGCATTCTTCGATCGATTGATCGAGGTGCGTATAAGCGACGTGGCTGGTCATGATTTCTTTGACCAGAGTCGTCGGCGAGGCGCGCCCGTGAAGAATTACTTTACGGGCATAATCCCGCTCCGAGATGATCCCGGCCACGCGATTTTCATCCAGCACCACGAGTGCGCCAATTTCTTTTTCGGCCATCAGGCGCAGGGCATCGAAAACCGACGATGCTGGATCGATGCTCCAAACGGCGCGGCCTTTCGCTTCAAGGATGTCTCGAACCGTTTTCATTGGAGACCTCCTTCGCAAGGAACCTAGATCTGGCAATTTTTATACAACCGAATCGCCAGTGAGTAAAAGGATAAAAAAGGCGAAATTCTTGTCGGCTGACTTAAAATAATATCTATCTCGGTGCTAGTGAAAGGGAGGATAAACCTGATGATCGTTGCGCGCCGAAAAATTGTTCTGTGCCTTTCGACCTTCGCCGTGATTGGAGTTGTCTCTGTGCCGACCGCGGCCGAATTGCCAATCTCGAAGGCCGACAAAACGCGCTTGGAGGTGGGCACGGCAGGGTCCGGAACCACCAGTCTGCCCTTGTTCGTGGCTCTCGACGGCGGCTATTTTGCCAAACGAGGCCTGAATGTTTCTGTGAATCAGGTCGGCGCTACGGTGGCCGTGCAGGGAATCATTTCCGGCACTATTGATATTTATCAGGGTGGCACCGCGGCCATTGCCGCTAATCTGGCCGGCGCCGATATCATCTACGTTGCCGCCGCAGTGGATCGAAATTCGCTGATTCTGTTTGGCCAAAAGGGCATCACATCCTTCGAGAGCTTACGTGGGAAGTCGATCGCGACGACGTTCCCGGGCGCATTCGGCGAGATCGCCGTGAGGATGACAGCGCGCAAATTCGGCATGGAAGTCGGGAGAGATTTCAAGCTGCTCTATCATCGTAGCCCGCCGGAGGCGCTCACGACTTTTCTGGCGGGGAACTCCGACGCGCTCATTATTACGCCGCCGCAAAACGAGCTGGCAAAGCAGCAGGGTTATCCAGTGATCATTGATTACTATAAAGAAGGACTGAAGATCGTCGGACCGGGGACAGCGGTCACGCGCGACTTCGCGCAAAAATATCCGAACACGATCAAAGCATTTCTGATGAGCTATCTCGACGGCTTGAGGCGAGCGATCGACGACGAAGAGTTCGCAAAGAAGACCGAGTCAAAATACAGCAAGATCACTGATTCGAAGATCCTCGCTGCGAATTATCAGCAGGGACTGCGAGTTTGGAATAAGGATATGACCGTGGACATCTCGGCGATTCGAGTCGTACTGGAAGATTCGTCGGATTCCAGAGCCAAGAGCTCCGATCCCGGTCGATTCTTCGATAATTCCCTGATCCAGGCGGTGAACCGCGAGTACGCTTCGAAGCTGTTTCCGGGGGAAATGCGGTAACACGTAAGGGGTGAGAGGGCACATGCCACCTGATGTCGAACAGTTTTAGTTTGAATCGTGTACATGCCACCTGATATCGAACACCGCTATTACGGAAACGTATACTGACTGCCCGATCGTTCATGAAAAGGGTTCCTACGACGGAGAAATCGAAGTTTTGGTTTCGCGGCGATCGTGACTTACGATTTAGGCAGTGAAAACTTTTTACGGTTTGTGTTCGGAGTCATATCTGGCATCTAGGTGTTCGACATCAGGTGGCAGCTGCCGGGTGAGAGGTAAGGGGAATAGAGCGTGGCGACTGATCTCTACATCACACGCGCCGTTTGATTTTCAGTGGTGGCCGGGGGTTTCCCAGACCGACATGGCAGCGCGGCAGCAGAGCACGTCCTGTTCCGGCCGGCTGGCGCCGGCGACCCCGATGGCGCCGACAATTGTGACGCCGTTCAGGATCGGCACCGCGCCGCCCATTGCCAACACGCGGCCGCGATGCGAGATCATGAGACTGCGCATCCAGGGTTCGCGTGCCTGCGGTGCGAGCTCGGTGGTCGCCATATGAAAAGCCGCCGCGGTATACGCTTTGTTAAAAGCGAGCTCTGCTGAATTTGGCTCCGCTTTGTCCATGCGCCCGACCGCGATCGGCGCACCCGCTTCATCCACGACTACAGCGCTGACCGACACGCCTACCATCTGCGCGTATTCATGCGCCGAGCAAATCATTTCCCAAGCCGTGTCGAAGGGAACCGGACCGATAGCTGCTTTGTTTTGGCGAAAGAAAGCGGCATTGACTTCGATCGATGCCGTATGCTCGGCCGGAATGTCGACATCTTTGAAGATCGCGTCCACCGGACAAACGATCTCGCACTGCTCGCAATCGATGCATACTTCAGGGTCGATGTAGAACTGCGGCGCGCCTGGTGTTGTATGGATGCAAGCGACGGGACAGACCTCCACGCAGGCGCCGTCATTGGTACATAGGGAAGTGATGATGTAAGGCATGGGTCCTCACTTCGTTCGGAATTGCGGATTGGCAATCTCAGATCTCAGATAATCCCAGTGTGGACTTCAGATCAGTTTCTTATTGGAATCTGGGATTTGCAATTTGAGATCGCCGCAGGCTTATCCATCCGCTGCCAGTGGCAGGTCGGTGCGTATGACATTGGCAATATGAACGTTGGTACCGAATTTCGGCGTGACTAGTCTCCCGTATGAATTGAGTGTTCCGAGTCCCGCCGCTGCTGCAAGCTTGTCCGCGTCAGGATCGGGAGCGGTCTTGGCTTGAAAACCCAGCTCTCTGATCCAGGCGCTCAAGACAAAGGTAATGAACAAGCCGTTCTGTACCGGGACTTGGCCGCCGATGCCGGGAGAAGTGCGCGGCTCGTAATCGGTGTGGACAGCGCAGATGATCGCGAAGGGATAGTGATCGCCCTCAGGCTGATCCGAATCGGCCTGACTCTGGTTCAGATTCCCCTCACCCTTGCTCTCTCCCCCAAGGGGGCGAGGGGACAGATTTTGGTTGCGTGGTAGTTTCGCAATACCTACCAACTCGGCGCCGAAATATTCCGCCATCCCCTTGACGTGACTCGATGTGATCTCGGGGGTGTGCAGCTCCGCTTTGGTCGGAAACACGCTCCCGTCGGGTGCCTTGCGGATCATTTCGGTGACCGTATTGGCGAGATCCGCGGGCGGCGTATTGATGAAAAAATCCCAGTAGGGGTCGTTCTTGTGAGAGTTTTTTCCGAACCAGGGAAATTTAAAGGGACCGAGTTGCAACTCTATTTAGCCATCCCGTTTGACGAAACGATTGGTGTTTTCCTTGAGCGGCGCATAATAGCCCATGTCGCCGCTCACCGAGCCGGCCTTGCCCTCGTGGGATGCCGTGCATCCAGCAACTGTACACGCTTGGTCACCCGGCTTGACCCCGGAATCGTATCCCAGCCAGCGTACACGCGTGGTCCGCGTCACGCCCCAGAATTTATCGTCGATCCACTTCAGCGCGCTGACTAAAGCAGGGCG
>AR_comb_assmDRAFT_10517866_pt1 | contig 10325 bp, 3 predicted proteins | sample ArasoioldDNA_FD_10543 | JGI IMG/M metagenome (IMG submission 10543) | reverse complement strand
GGTAATGGAGATGTATTAGGTTTTTCTTATAACTGTAAGGAAGATATCAATGGCATCGGGCTTGGTAAAAATCATGCTGATACAAAATATAAACCTGTTGGTCCCTGTATCACTAGCATTATTGATCTGCGTCACCAACCAAAACTGGAAGACGGCATGACGCTTGAAGAAGGCAGCATTCCAGGTCCCCTTGCTTCAATAATCAACGCATGTATGTCATCGCTTGCAGGAACAATTGGAGTTGATACTGATGGTGGTTTTTCTAACTGGTTAAAAGAATGCCGGGAGGAAGCGGAAAGCTTTATTCACGGTCCTTATCACGGTGCAACCAACAGAATGCAAACCTATCTTGTAATGACACATGATGATGGACAAGGAACGATGAATTTAAAGAATGGTCGTTTGAATATCGATTGGCCTAAAGTTGGCAAACAACCAATTTTTAAAAAAGTGAGTAGTGCCATGAAGCAGGCCACTGCTGCTTTGGGAGGCACTTATATCAGAAATATAACGTGGGGCAAAATGCTGAATTATGAATTAATTACTGTACATCCCCTTGGTGGCTGTTGTATGGCGGACGATGCATCTAAAGGAGTAACAGATCATACGGGAAATGTATTCTTTGGTGACAATGGTACAGTTACTCACCCGGGCCTGTATGTTTTGGATGGTTCAATTATACCACGACCCCTTGGAACAAATCCCTTGTTTACTATTTCTGCTTTAACTGAACGAGCTTGTAAAATTATTTTACAAGGGATGAATAAAACAATTAATTATGATTTTCCAGCAATTACAGCGTCTTTCATCAAACCGGCGCCAGCGGTGCAGTTTACTGAAACAATGAGAGGATTTTTTAGTAAAGATGAAAAAGAGGACTTTGAAAAAGGATACGAATCAGGACAGCAGCGTTGTTCTCCTTTTATGTTTACGCTAACCATTCAAACAGACGGTACTGATACGTTCGCCAGTGATCCTGAACACAAAGGCTTTATGGCAGGCACTGTAATTGCGCCAACTTTATCGGATAAGCCATTAACAATAAGTAACGGCTTATTCAATTTGTTTGTAAGGGATGAAGATAATCCTGACCATAGAAAGATGAAATATAATATGCAGTTAAATACTTATGATGGAAGGCAATATTATTTTTATGGGTATAAAAAAGTAGAAGATGATAAAGGTTTTGATTTATGGAAAGATACAACTGTTCTGTATGTAACGGTTTACGATGGCAAGGATAATACTGCACCTGTCTTAGGCAAAGGCATTTTAAAAATTGTCCCGATGGATTTTGCCACTCAAATGACTACAATGAAAGCGTTAAATACAACCAGTTTAATGGATTCAATAAAAGCTTTGACGGCTTTTTCAAGTTTCTTCAGTAAGAATATTCTCGAAACATATTTTAGTAAAATTTTCTGATAAGGATTTTGGATAAATAAAATAAACTGATTCCGATTTTTTGAGGTTTAGTACTCTCTTTTTGCAATAATACTTTTGAGATTTTCTTCGGCTATTATGATCAATTCATCAAAGCAGAAGTATTTATTTTCTTTTGCAGCACGTATAATGATTCTTAATACAGAAGCAAGAATTTTATTTTGGGTCTGAGCAACATTTAAAAATTGTAGTTCTTTCTTTTTTAGTTTTACAGCATTGATCAGAGAATTGATCTTGTTTAAAAAATCTGTCCACTCTTTTTTAGCAGTAGATGGCATAAAAAGTTTAATAAAAAAGAATAATTCAACTGGTTCTAATAGAGCCAATCTTTGTACAAACTCTAATGACGAACGATTTTCTATTAATTCATTTTTTAAAGTCATTTTTGAAATATCGTCCAACTCCAATATCACCTTTTTTACCTCATCAACTGATTTAAATTCAGCCCCAGCTCTAAGTGCACCGGTTTGTAAAAAGTATATCCACATAAGAATTGCATGTTGTGATCGGTTTAGCCTTTGATCTTCAAAAATCTCTTCTATCGATTTTAATAAAAACAGCGTCTTTACTGATGTTTCCAGTTCTTTTAGTATTTTTTCAACCCATTCTTGCTTTTGACCGCTTTGTACAGTTCCAATATTTAGTTCCAGTTTGTCTATTATTACTAATTCATCTTGACCGAACAATTCATCCAGTTTATTACTGATCGCAGGCAATACATACAGTAGGTTAATGTTCTGAAGTTCGTGCTGCAGCTGGAGGGGCTGCTGTGAATCAGTAACAGCAATTTCATAAGATTGCTTTTGAATAATATGAGCAGAGTTATAACTCATTAAACAGATTTATGAATTTTGAAATTTGCTGCTGAAGTTAAGGGCGATCAAAAGTTTAAACGTTTTAGACATTCGTGCGTGTTTAATGATTTTAATTTAAAAATTTCCCTTCTTTCCTTTTTCCAATATTGCCAGCACCTGTTCTACGCATTCTTTTACCAATGCTTCCCTTTCTTCTGAATTTGCTGCAATTGCTGTTGACGTAGGTTGAGAGTTGACGGTGTTAAAAGAATCATTTACCGTAGCTCGAATTACTAATTCTCTTATTATTACAGGCATAAAAATAATTTTATAATATTTTAAAAACTGGTGATACAACTTAGGTTCTATAACCAGGTTATTTTTCTTTATTAAAATTGAAAATTGCTCAACTATTAAACATATCCGTTGAATATTAAAGTATTTGCTGCACTAAATTCTCTTCATCAATTTTATTCCAACATTCAAAAAATATTAAACTTTCTTCTCACATCATTCAACACTTACAATCGTTTTGTGTCTTCGAATAGAACGGATATATCTTAAATCAGGGCAGCAATCATTATCACTGGAAGCTGTTAGGCGGGGAAGTTTTGTAAGCTACAGAATTTAGAGTTAATAAAAGCCTAAAGGTAAATCATTATTACATTCAATAGGTTTGCTTTTCGGGAAGCCATATCATAAATGTGGAACCTTTATTTTTTTTGCTCTCTACGGTAATAAGACCACTGTGTTTTTCTATGATTTTTTTGCAAATAGATAAGCCTACTCCAGTTCCTTCATATTCATGGTAGCTGTGAAGACGTTTAAATACTACAAAGATTTCTTCAGCATATACCGAATCAAATCCAATTCCGTTATCTTCAACACTAATTTTATAATAGTCGATATTATTAAACAATACCGGGACATTAATTTCTGAAGAGCTTATTCGTTCTGAATATATATTTATTACAGGTGTGGAATCGTGCTTTCTAAATTTAATAGCATTACCAATAAGATTATAAAAAAGTTGCCTTATTAAGGCTGGCATTACAGGCACTTTTGGTAATAACCGAACATTAATTTGAGCCTTTGTTTTTTCAATTTCAATTTCTATTTCAGAAACTGCCTCATTAACTAAAATATTTAACTCGCTTTCTATAAAGTCGTTTGAATGAACGTCGTGTCGTGAAAACCGTAATATGTCATCGATTAAAGTTTGCATTCGCTGGGATGAGTTTACTATTTTTTGTAAATAACCCGCAACCTCTTCATCAACATTATTTTTCATAGAAATTTTATCACTGAAAAGCATAATCTTTCTTAGGGGTTCCTGCAAATCATGAGAAGCTACAAATGCAAAGCGGTCTAATTCCAAATTAATAGCCTTTAACTCATTGTTGTTATTAACCAACTGATTATTCAGCATTTTTATCTTTTCTTCAGAGACTTTTCGCTCTTCTATTTCTTTTTGCAACGCAATATTGAATGTTTTTAATTTTTTTTCATTGGCAACCAATTCCTGGTTTTTACGATACAACTCTGCAAATACACTTACTTTCGCTCTTAACAATTCGGGATTGAAAGGCTTATATATGTAATCAACTCCGCCCGTTTTGTAACCCTTAAAAACATATTCTTCACCATAATTATGTGCTGTAATAAATATGATTGGAATGTTCTTTAATTTATCCCTTTCATAAATAATTGTAGCTGTTTCAAAACCATTTATGTCTGGCATTTGAACATCCATTAAGATCAAAGAAAAATCATCCTCTTTTAACAAGGTTTTCAATGCTGCCCGGCCGGAATTTGCTTTAACTATAGTATAGTTATCTTTTTGCAATATTGTTTCTATTGAAAAAAGATTGTCTTCCCTGTCATCGACAACTAAGATCTTTATATCAGATTTATTTTGCAAACCTTGTTCTTTATAAGAAACCTGCATTTTTTCCTATTTATACAACCATACTCTCATTAGTGAGAGCAATTGATCTATTTTTAGCGGTTTTGTTATATAATCTGAAGCTCCGGCTTCAATACATTTTTCCCTATCGCCTTTCATGGCTTTTGCAGTTACGGCAACGATCGGAAGGGTGCTATTTTTATGTTCTCTTCTTATTTTTTGCATGGTTTCATAACCATCCATTTCCGGCATCATTATATCCATAAGCACTATATCAATACTATTATTCTCGCTTAAGATATTCATAGCCTCTTTCCCACTTTCTGCTGTAATTGTATTCATGTTGTACTTTTCAAATGCCGTAGTAAGTGCAAACAAGTTTCTAACATCATCATCAACAACCAATACGTTTTTATTTGTTAATACGTCTTTCTTTAAACGAAGATTCTCGATCAATTTTCTTTTTTCAGGTAAAAGATCTTTGTGATCAATGTGTAACAGCATTATCGTTTCTTCAAGCAGAAGGTCAAGTGAGTTTACATCTTTCAATAATATACGGTTCGCATATTGTTTCAGTTTGGTCCGCTCTTTTGTGGTAAAATCTTTTGCTGAATAAATTATTACCGGTGTCATGTACATCTTCTTGATTGAATTTATTTCAATAACAAACTCCGTTCCCGGAATATCCGGGAGCATATAATCTAAAATCATGCAATCATACACATTGTTCTTTATCAATTCTAATGCTTCGTTTCCTGTATTCGTAATTTCAGCTTTAACAAGATCGGCATTGTCTAAGATCTTTGCAATTTGTGAAGAGTCAAGCTCGTTGTCCTCAACAATTAATACTCTCTTTGGTTTCCGGTTGTTGAAATCTAAAATATCAGTAAACAATACTGTTAATGCTTCTGCTTTCAATGGTTTCAAATGAAAACTCCTGGCACCTCGTTGCATTGCAAGCAGCCGATTCTCTTCCCCTGAAATAAGATGCACAGGAATATGTCGGAAATTAAGATCATTCTTAAATAGGTCCAGGATACGCCATCCGCTTGCATCCGGCAGTTTTACGTCGAGAGTAACAGTGATCGGATTAAATTTATTTGCAAGTTCAAACACATCTGCGAAACTCGTTGCAACAACTACTTTCAGATCCATCTCATGCGCCTTCTCTATCATTATTTTTGCAAACCTTATATCGTCTTCAATAACCAGTACTATCTTATCATTACCCTGGACATTATTGCGATCGTCTCCTACTTCATTAATAATCTCACTCAATGCATCCAGGTCTTTTGTCTCAGCAACCTTTATGGTGGGCACAGATTGAATCGTTACGTTATCGCTTGTTTCGGCAAGTTTATATTCGCTTATTGTGAGACTGGTTTGCTTTTCTTTTTTAACTATTGCCGCAGCATTATAATCGATGGGGAGATATAAAGTAAATGTGCTTCCCTGGCCTGCTTCACTCTCAAGCTCAATAGAACCACCCAACAATTCAGCTAATCCACGGCTGATAGAAAGTCCAAGACCTGTTCCTCCGTATTTACGACTTGTGGAACCCTCCGCTTGCTGAAAGGCTTCGAAAATAATATTTTGTTTGTCTTTCGAAATGCCAATACCTGTATCCCTTATCTCGAAGGCAACAACTCGCTTTGCATTATCTAAACTTGATTTTGACTGTTTCCAGTTATGCTTAGCCTCATATACCCTGAACTTCACTTCACCCTTATCGGTAAACTTGAAAGCATTTGACAGCAGGTTTTTGAGAATTTGATTTAAACGTTGTATATCAGTTTCAAGGCTATCTGGCAGGTGTTCATCCACTTCAATACTGAAGCGAAGATTCTTACTCTCAGAAACATGTTTAAAAGTTGTTTCAACGAAAGATGTTATTTCATGGAAACGAACATTTATAAAGTCTGTTGAAATATATCCTGATTCAATCTTTGAAAGATCAAGAATGTCATTGATCAGTTGTATTAAATCGTCTCCGCAACTATGGATAGTTTTCGCATACCTAACTTGTTTTTCAGTAAGATTTCCTTCGGAATTTTCATAAAGTTGCTCCGCTAAGATCAACAAAGAATTTAAAGGAGTGCGCAATTCGTGCGACATGTTTGCAAGGAACTCTGATTTATATTTTGAAGTTAGCTGCAGTTGCTCTGCTTTATCTTCCAAAGATCTTCTTGCTTCTTCCACCTCCTTATTCTTTCCTTCTACTTCTTCTTTTTGTTTTACAAGCAAATGCGCCTTATCCTGTAATTCTTCATTTGTTCTTCTTAATTCATCTGCTAATGATTGAGATTGTTGCAACAGATCTTCCGTTCTTGAGTTTGCTTCGATGGTATTTAATACGATACCGATACTTTCCGTTAACTGGCTCAGGAAGTCAAGATGGGTTTCGCTAAATGTATCAAATGAGGCAAGTTCTATTACCGCTTTAATTTCCGTTTCAAACAATACGGGAAGAACTATCAAATTAACAGGCGATGCTTCTCCCAGACCTGAACTAATTTTTATGTATTCTTTAGGAACGTTTGTTAACAGGATTCTTTCTTTATTCGCAGCACACTGACCGACCAACCCTTCTCCCACTGCAAACTCTTTGGAAACCTGAACCTCGTCTCCATAAGCATAAGCAGCAAATAATTTTAATTTTTGATTTTGAAAACTCTCATCCTGTTCTAAAATATAGAACATACCTTTTTGTGCGTTTACAACCTGTGCTAATTCAGAGAGGATGCGGCGTGTAACTGTATTCAGATCCTTTTGGCCCTGCAACATTTGGGTAAACTTTGCAAGGTTTGATTTCAGCCAGTCCTGCTCCTGGTTTCTTAAAGTTGTTTCTTTAAGGTTTGCAATCATTTGATTGATTGTGTCTTTCAATTCTTCAACCTCGCCTTTCGCCTCAACACGGATCATCTGAGTAAGATCACCTTTTGTAACTGCGGATGCAACCTCAGAAATAGCGCGTACCTGTGTTGTTAAATTTTCTGCAAGTTGATTCACATTCTCGGTCAGGTTTTTCCAAATTCCCGATGCACCCGGTACACTAGCTTGCCCTCCCAGTCTTCCTTCCACACCCACTTCACGGGCAACTGTTGTTACCTGGTCCGCAAACACAGCAAGCGTATCAATCATCTCGTTGATTGTATCCGTTAACTGTGCTACTTCACCACGGGAAACAATAGAAAGTTTTTGTTTCAAATTACCCGTGGCAACAGCAGTTACAACTTTTGCGATTCCACGCACCTGGTTTGTAAGGTTAGATGCCATCATGTTCACTGAATCGGTCAAATCTTTCCATGTACCGGCAACACCCTGCACTTCTGCCTGTCCACCAAGTTTGCCTTCAGTTCCTACTTCGCGTGCCACGCGCGTTACTTCATATGCGAATGAATTTAACTGGTCCACCATTGTATTGATGGTGTTTTTCAGGTCGAAAATTTCACCTTTTACATCGATGGTCACTTTCTTAGACAGATCACCTGATGCAACTGCTTTTGTTACTTCAGCGATGTTACGCACTTGTGAAGTAAGGTTACCTGTCATTTGATTTACAGAGTCGGTCAGGTCTTTCCATGTTCCTGCAACACCGGGCACGAAAGCCTGCCCACCCAATTTACCATCTGTACCTACTTCACGTGCAACGCGTGTTACTTCGGATGCAAATGCGCGCAACTGATCCACCATAGTGTTCAAAGTTTCTTTCAACTGCAAAATCTCGCCGCGTACATCCACAGTAATTTTTCTAGACATGTCTCCATTTGCAACTGCAATAGCAACATCAGCAATATTTCTTACCTGTGCTGTAAGATTGCCTGCCATCTGGTTTACAGAATCAGTTAAATCTTTCCAGGTACCTGCAACACCGGGCACATTTGCCTGTCCTCCTAATTTTCCTTCCGTACCAACTTCTCTTGCCACACGCGTCACTTCTGATGCGAAAGCGCGAAGCTGCTCCACCATTGTATTGATCGTATTCTTCAATTCAAGAATTTCCCCTTTTACATCCACTTCAATTTTTCGTGAAAGGTCACCGTTGGCAACAGCAGTTGTTACTTCTGCAATATTTCTAACCTGTGATGTAAGATTTGAAGCCATTTTATTTACAGAATCTGTAAGGTCTTTCCAAAGTCCTTCAACACCGGGCACATCCGCTTGTCCTCCCAATTTTCCTTCAGAGCCTACTTCGCGGGCAACACGAAAAACTTCTGAACCAAAAGAGTTCAACTGATCCACCATGGTGTTGATCGTATTTTTCAACTCAAGAATTTCTCCTTTAACATCCACACTAATTTTTCTTGAAAGATCGCCCTTGGCAACTGCAGTCGTTACTTCAGCAATTGTACGCACCTGTGCTGTAAGGTTTGATGCCATTTGATTCACCGATTCAGTGAGGTCCTTCCACGTACCACCGACGCCCTGTACTTTTGCCTGACCTCCCAATTTTCCTTCTGTACCCACTTCAAGTGCTACACGTGTTACTTCTGAGGCAAATGAGTTCAATTGATCCACCATCGTATTGATGGTTTTTTTCAACTCTAATATTTCACCTTCAACATTTACCGTAATTTTTTTAGAAAGGTCTCCATTGGCAACAGCAGTTGTTACTTCGGCAATATTTCTAACCTGACCTGTAAGATTGGATGCCATTTGATTTACAGAATCAGTAAGGTCTTTCCATGTTCCACCTACGCCTTGAACCTTGGCCTGACCACCAAGTTTTCCTTCGGTACCTACTTCAAGTGCCACACGTGTTACTTCTGATGCAAATGAGTTCAACTGGTCAACCATGGTGTTGATCGTATTTTTCAACTCCAATATTTCTCCCTCAACGTCTACAGTGATCTTTTTTGACAAATCTCCATTTGCAACCGCAGTAGTAACATCTGCAATATTTCTTACCTGCCCTGTAAGATTTGATGCCATCTGGTTTACCGAATCAGTTAAATCTTTCCACACACCGCCCACACCTTTAACGGTTGCTTGTCCACCAAGTTTTCCTTCAGAGCCAACTTCGCGTGCAACACGAGTTACTTCTGCTGAGAAAGAATTCAACTGGTCGACCATGGTGTTAATGGTATTTTTCAATTCAAGGATTTCACCTTTTACGTCCACAGTAATTTTTCGGCTCAAGTCACCGAGAGCCACGGCAGTCGTTACTTCCGCGATATTACGTACCTGGTCCGTAAGATTTGATGCCATCCTGTTTACAGAATCAGTTAAATCTTTCCACGTTCCCGCCACACCTTTTACATCAGCTTGTCCGCCAAGCTTGCCATCTGTACCCACTTCACGTGCAACACGTGTTACTTCTGATGAAAATGAATTTAACTGGTCAACCAGTGTATTAATAGTATTTTTTAATTCAAGAATTTCACCCTGCACATCTACTGTAATTTTTTTGGACAGGTCTCCTTTCGCAACCGCAGTTGTTACTTCTGCAATATTGCGCACCTGGGCAGTAAGATTTCCTGCCATTTGATTTACTGAATCAGTAAGATCTTTCCATACACCTGCTACACCTTTTACTTTTGCTTGCCCACCTAATTTACCTTCAGAACCAACCTCACGTGCAACACGAGTTACCTCCATTGAAAATAAATTCAATTGCTTTACCATATCATTTACTTCTGCGGCGATTCGTGCAAATTCACCCTGCAAAACGTGGTCACCAATTTGAAGTGGCATCTCCTGGGAAAGATTACCCTTGGCAACAGAACTAATTACATGGGCTATTTCAATAGTCGGATGCACGAGGTCAGATATTAAAGTGTTTATTGAATCCACGCCCGAACTCCATGATCCCTTGGCAAACCTGGGCAATTCAACTCTATGATTCATTTTGCCCTGCTTTCCAATTGTATTTCGGGCGAGATTTAATTCCTGGACCAATATTTCATTTAGTGAAATAATTTCGTTTAGTGTATCGCAAATTTTTCCGCTTATACCAATTTTATCAATTGGCATTCTTGCGCTAAAGTTTCCATTTTTTACCTCAGCTAACACTTTCAAAAGTTCTGCACTATCCAATTCTTGTGACAGTAACACCTCCGGCTTAATTTTTTGATTCTTTAATTTTTTAGCAGATGTTGAATTATTAATTGTTTCAACATGTTGAAACAAAGGGGTTTCGGGTACTTCAATTGTACCATTGGTGTTTTTTTTCTTAGCGGCCA
>AR_comb_assmDRAFT_10107482_pt1 | contig 10325 bp, 8 predicted proteins | sample ArasoioldDNA_FD_10543 | JGI IMG/M metagenome (IMG submission 10543) | reverse complement strand
CTTTCTTTTGGCAAGAGTCGAGCGCGATTGCTTTCAGACCAAAAGAAAAAAGCGACCTTTGCTGATGTTGCCGGGGTAGATGAAGCAAAGGCAGAACTGGAGGAAATCATTGATTTCCTGAAAGATCCACAGCGTTTTCAGAAATTGGGTGGAAAAATTCCGAAAGGAGTGCTCCTTATGGGGCCTCCAGGTACTGGGAAGACTTTGCTCGCACGTGCCATTGCAGGTGAGGCGAATGTACCTTTCTTTAGTATTAGCGGCTCAGATTTTGTCGAAATGTTCGTTGGCGTGGGAGCCTCGCGCGTTCGGGATCTGTTCGAGCAGGGCAAGAAACATGCTCCATGTATTATTTTTGTTGATGAGATTGATGCTGTAGGGCGGCATCGTGGGGCTGGATTAGGGGGCGGGCACGACGAACGCGAGCAAACCTTGAACCAGCTCTTAGTGGAGATGGATGGCTTTGAGTCGAACGATGGAGTCATTCTGATTGCGGCTACGAATCGTCCCGATGTCCTCGACCCTGCTTTGTTGCGTCCCGGGCGATTTGATCGTCAAGTGGTAGTCTCGCGGCCGGACGTGCGTGGGCGCCTTGGTATTCTCACTGTCCACACTAAAGACATACCGGCGGCTGTTGATGTTGATCTTGCTGTATTGGCCCGTAGTACTCCTGGATTTTCGGGAGCTGATCTGTCCAACTTGGTGAATGAAGCCGCCCTCTATGCAGCACGGCAGCATCAAACACAAGTAACGATGAGGGATTTTGAAAGCGCCAAAGACAAAGTCATGATGGGTGTAGAGCGCCGCAGTCTAGTGATCAGCGACGAAGAAAAGCGCGTCACAGCGTACCATGAGGGCGGCCATACATTGGTGGCAAAGTTTTTGCCGGGTACAGACCCTATTCATAAAGTCACCATTATTCCCCGTGGCCTCGCCTTAGGTGTGACCCAACAGCTCCCAACGGAGGAGAAACATGCTTATCCTCGCGAATATCTCTTGAACAATTTAGCCATTTATATGGGGGGAAGAGTAGCAGAAGAGCTTATCTTCAAAAACCCGACGACAGGGGCAGGCAATGACATCGAGCGGGCAACTGAGTTGGCCCGGAAGATGGTCTGTGAATGGGGTATGAGTGAACGTATGGGGCCTCTCGCCTTCGGGACGAAGGAAGAGCAAATCTTCTTAGGCCGAGAAATATCCCAGCATAAAGATTATAGTGAAGTAACTGCCATTGCTATCGACGAGGAAATTAAGCGGATGGTGACGCATGGCTACGACACTGCCAAATCGATTCTCTCTGCCAATATTCATATCTTGCATGCTCTAGCCCAGGAACTCATCGACCGAGAAGAGCTCAATGCCGAAGAGATTGATCGTCTTGTGGCCATGTGGAGTGAGCCAAATGGTCGAAGTAATGAAATATCCGCTGTGGTTTAGCACTGCCATGCTGTGACAAATCGTGTGCTGTACCTTCTAGAAAAGGGCGACGCAAACTGAGCAAAGTATCCCCTTCACCTAGGCTGGCGTTCCACACAAAAGGGAGACCATTCTATGGCCCGTATATTTGGGACAGATGGTATCCGCGGCCTGGCGAATATTGCGCCCATGTCGCCAGAGATGGTCATGGCGCTCGGCCGTGCGGCTGTTCATGTCTTAGCCCCTTCTTCTTCCGAGATCAAGCCCTTCCTGATCGTTGGACATGACACGCGTCTATCTAGCCCTATGTTCGAAGCAGCATTAACTGCAGGCCTATGCTCAGCCGGGGCGGATATCCTTCATGTAGGGGTGTTCCCAACTGCCGGGGTTGCCTATTTGGTACGTCATACAGGGGCTATCGGCGGTGTAATGATTTCCGCCTCCCATAATCCCTATATGGATAATGGGATTAAGTTTTTCTCTGCCGCAGGCACCAAGCTAGAGGATAGGCTTGAGGAAGCGCTGGAAGCTCGTATATCTAGTGGAGATGTGGTTACACGTCCCACTGGCGAAGCGATTGGACGTCCCAGCCTCTATAAGGATGGCACCGGGCTTTATATCGATTTTCTCAAACAAATTTTTCACTATAGAACCCCTATGAGGCTGCGTATCGGTTTGGATTGTGCAAATGGGGCAGCCTCTACAATTGCTCCGGCCCTATTTCGCCAGCTTGGCGGCAAGGTACGTGTCTGGCACGCTGCCCCAGATGGGGTCAATATCAATAAACAATGTGGGGCCGTCTATCCTGCATTTTTGCAGCAGAAAGTCCTTGAAGAAAAGCTTGATATAGGTTTCGCTTTTGATGGAGACGCCGATCGTCTCATTGCCATTGATCATACTGGTCGTATCCTTGATGGAGACTATCTCCTGGCGGTATGTGCTCAAGCACTGTTAGAAGAGGATCCCGCATCACAACGTATTATTGTGAGTACAGTGATGGCAAACCTCGGCCTGGAACAGGCTTTGCGCCAGATAGGATTTGAGTTGTACAGAACCCCGGTGGGTGATAAGTATGTGGTCGAAGGGATGCAGCAGACGGGAGCAAAGCTCGGCGGAGAGCAGTCAGGCCATATTGTCTTTCTTAATCGTCACACGACCGGGGATGGTCTGCTGACGGCTGTACAGCTCCTTAATGTGATAGCAGCCAGACAGCTTCCCCTGGCAACTCTAGCTCAAATCTTACATAAGTTCCCCCAAATACTGTTAAATATAAGGATTCGTGAACGTCGTGATCCGCTTGATCTGCCTCAGGTGCGACGGGCGGTAGAAGAGGCGGAGCATAGCCTGGGTCATGAGGGCCGTGTCGTGGTGCGTTTGTCAGGCACTGAATCTGTAGCCCGGGTGATGGTTGAAGGGCCAGAAGAGAACCTAATCGAATCTTTGGCACGTCGCATTGGACAGGCTATCACTCGTGCACTAGATGGTTCTGCATACGACGAGAATCCCACGCTGGCCAAGGAGTAGGGTGCATGCAAGTCGCCACGGCATCTGAAATGCGTAATATCGACCAGCGTACCGTTGAGGTGTATCGTGTCCCGAGTATTGTCTTGATGGAAAATGCTGGCATACAGCTGTTACGCTTCATGCAAACTCGTCTGTCCGGGCTTGAACGGTGTCAGGTCACTATTGTAACGGGGCGAGGCAATAACGGGGGAGACGGCTTTGTTTTAGCGCGTCATCTGTGGCATTTGGGCATCAAAACATGCATGCTGCTTCTTGCGCCTGGGCGGAGTCTGCGCGGCGATGCGCGGAGAGCCTATGAGATGGCCCAGACATACGGGGTCCCTATGGTAGCCTGTACAACGCCTCAAACCTGGAGGCGCGCCGTCAGCACACTGCGGGGCACTGATATCATTGTTGATGCAATGCTGGGGACGGGTTTAAACAAGCCACCAACTGGCCTATATGCCGAGGCTATAGAGACACTCAATACTTTACAGAAACCAATCGTTGCGGTTGATATCCCGTCAGGACTCTCGGCGGATGCTGGGCATTTGCTTGGTGTATATATACAAGCCACATATACTGTAACCTTTGCTTTGCCAAAGCGAGGTTTGTTGCTGTATCCAGCGGCAGCTGCAGTGGGAGAATTACATATTGTCGATATCGGTATCCCTGTGCAAGCCATTGAGGCAGAAGGTGTTCAAGTTGTTCTGCTCGAGAAAAACGATATACGCCGCATGCTGCCTCACCGCCGTCGTGACGCCCATAAAGGCAGCCATGGCCATCTACTGGTCGTGGCAGGTTCTCTCGGCAAATCCGGGGCTGGCATCCTAGCAAGTCAAGCTGCCCTACGGGCTGGAGCTGGCTTGGTCACATGGGCTTTACCTACGGGGCTAGCACCGGCTATGGCCTCACGCCTGACGGAAGTGATGACCCTGCCAGTCGCAGAGAGTACGACTGGCGGCATTGCTGAAGCTGCTATACCTGCGTTATGTCAATTTTTGCAGAGAGCGAGCGCTTTAGTACTAGGGCCAGGTTTGGGGACAGACCCAGCCACTGTGGCTTGTGTCCATACCTTATTACGGCGAACACCTGTACCGGTCGTGATTGATGCTGATGGGCTAAATTGTCTCGTGGAGCACTTGGGTGTCTTGCACGAGTGTTCTCTACCGGTCATTTTGACCCCTCATCCGGGTGAAATGGCTCGTCTCTTAGGTACCGATACCACCACAGTGCAGGCACAACGTCTGGAGATCGCGTGTGATTTCGCGCAGCGCTATAATGTCTATGTCGTTTTGAAAGGAGCGTATACTGTCCTCTATGCTCCCGATGGTCGGCGCTGGATCAATCCCACAGGCAATTCTGCGATGGCTACTGCAGGAACTGGAGACGTGTTGGCTGGGGTTATTGGAGCATTGCTGTGCCAGGGGTTAGAACCATTACAAGCAGCCCAATGCGGTATCTATCTGCATGGTCTCGCTGGTGATCATGTGCGGGACCGTCTTGGCTCTCATGGGCTCATTGCGTCCGATGTACTTAAAGCGCTACCATATGCTATCCAGGATACCATGAAGGAGAGGTATGCAGTCCCTCGTGACACAACGTCGCCTAACTGTACAGGCTGAAGAGACGCGCGCCCTTGGCGCAAGCCTAGGACAATGGGCGAGAGCAGGGGATGTTGTGGCTTGTCGTGGTGCTTTAGGGGCTGGCAAGACGACATTCGTACAGGGCTTTGCAACAGGTTTGGGAGTTGGAGGGCATGACTATGTGCGGAGTCCGACGTTTGCGTTAGTCCATGCGTATCATAGTCATACTCCCTTGTATCATTTTGATTTTTATAGACTTTCTTCTTGTGTTGAGGTACAAGACATCGGTTTTGAAGAATACCTGGACGCGCATGGTGTTGTGATTATCGAATGGGCAGATAAATTTCCTGAGATTTTACCTCCGATGCGATTAGAAGTGTCTATACGTATTACTGACTCAGACAGGCGTTGGCTGCAGTGGATGGCTTATGACACATCTTATAGCAGATATTTTCTCCATGCTGACTGAAATGTGTATATAGTGATGAGATGGTATAGAACGGCAGGGGTGAGCCTCATTCTTATTATGCTTGCTGTTATTGGAGGATTTTTCCTTTCAGGCAGAACGCAAGCTGTCAAGCATGTAAGACAACCGAGTGAGACTGAGCAACCGGATATGCGTGTCCAAAACTTACATTTAATCGAGCAGGCCGAAGCTGGAGATGAATGGGAGTTGTCGGCACATGAGGCAGAATTTTATGACGCCAAGCAGAAAATAGTAGTCCATCGGCTACGAGCACAACTCCTTGCGAAGGAAGCTCATCCTGTACATATCATAGCTGATTCCGGTCAGATCGACAGTACTACAGGGAATATGACTATCCAAGGGAATGTTCAGCTTCAGTATCTAGAAGGGTATACTGTAGAAACAGATGTCCTCCACTGGCATGCGGCCAGTCGTGTTTTACGGACTGATGCGGCGGTACGGATTCGTAGTGCTTTGGTCCACGTTGTCGGGACAGGGCTGCTTGGTAATATTGAGCAGCAGCGCTTTGTCTTACAGGATGAGGTTCATGCGGCTTTCCAACTGCGCTAAACGCTGTGAGGGAGAGTCATGGAGGATAGTACTCGTAGTAATGAGTATTGTTCTTGTATGGCTTAGTGGGCGAGTTTATAGTCAAGGTCTACAGGGTACTCTTGAGAAGCTACCAGCCCAGAAGGGTTGTGAAGGGGGGGCAACCACTCTAGATGTAGCTTCCGAACGTATGACTTTTGACAGTAAAACCCGTATATTCATCTTTGAAGAAAAAGTACGTATTTTACGTTGTGCAATGACGATTCTCTGCGATCGTTTGCAGGTTATAAACGATACCAGTGACAAAAATGTCGAACGGATTATAGCAACTGGTAACGTACGTTTCCAGCAAGGGACACGCTCGGCTACAGCCGAGCGCGCAGATTATTTTGAGTCTGAACAAAGGCTTGTGCTGACGGGGAACCCGCGGGTATGGGACACGCAAGAGCACGATGAACTGACTGGGGAAGAGATTATTCTCCTGCTGCAGGAAGAAAAAGCGCTCGTCAAACAGGCACGTGTACTTTTTCACCCACGTAAAACCTCACTCAAAACACCATGACCATGGTATCACAACCGGGAGTATTAGCTACCCATGCAGTGTCGAAGACGTATCGAGGGCGTACAGTTGTTCGAGATGTCAGTATGGAGGTCAAGGCAGGGGAAATTGTTGGCTTACTTGGGCCGAATGGTGCAGGAAAAACGACAACATTCTACATGGTTGTAGGTCTTATCCAACCCAATGCAGGTAATGTCTGTCTCGATGGCGTGCCCCTGACGCCTATGCCCATGCACCAACGGGCTCGGCAGGGTATTGGGTATTTACCACAGGAAGCATCTATCTTTCGCAAAATGACAGTCGAGGAGAATATTCTGGCTATTCTAGAAGCCTTGCCTCGTAGTCGGTCTGAAAGGGCTCAGCGTACAGAAGAACTCCTAACAGAGTTTAATCTTACGGCGTTGCGGCGTATGAAAGGGTATACCCTATCCGGGGGGGAACGTCGTAGAGTGGAATTGGCGCGTTTGTTGGCGAGTTCTCCCCGTTTTGCCCTTCTGGACGAGCCTTTTACGGGTATTGATCCGATTATGGTAGGTGAGGTGCAGACCTTAATATTTCACCTGAAGATGAGAGGGATAGGTGTGCTCATTACTGACCATCGTGTGCGCGAAACCCTCGAGATTACTGATAGGGCGTATATTATGCATGAGGGCCGTATCCTCAAAAGTGGCATCCCTCAAGAGTTAATTGAAAGCAATGAGGTGAAGCAGGTATATTTGGGTGAGAGGTTCTCTTTGTATCCTCAGGGGCATTCGACTATTTGAGGTTGAGTTGTGGCACTCGAAACAAAACTACTGCTCAAAACGACGCAAAAACTTGTGATGACGGCCACATTGCAGCAGGCCATCAAACTGCTGCCGTTGTCCCGTCTTGAATTGATTCAGAAGGTGCATCAGGAGATTTTGGAGAACCCTTTTTTAGAAGAGGTAGCCACGCAAGAGATGAGCGATACAGATCTTGCGAACGCGGACCTTCCCCAGGAACCATCACAAGAGTCGGAAGAGTTTGAGGTGGACTGGGAAGCATATTTGCAAGATTTTAGAAGTAATCCTGATTATGTGCCTACTATAAGCAAAGAGCTGCCCTCGCTCGAGGCAACTTTAAAAAGTGAAACGTCCTTAGCTGAGCATCTCCTCTGGCAGCTTTCTCTGACTGTACATGATGAACTTGAGAAGCAGATAGGTACCTATCTCATAGGGAACATCGACGACGACGGTTATTTACAGTGTCAAACGGAAGAAGTCGCAAAGGGGTTTGGGATCAAGGAGGAGCAGGTCTGTGCGGTGCTCGAGGTTATCCAATCATTCGACCCCCCTGGAGTAGGGGCTCGCGACCTTCAAGAATCGCTGCTGATCCAATTGCATCATCTTGAGATGGATGACTCGCTTGCTTGGAAGATTGTCCAGCATTATCTCTCCCAGATGGATGAGCGTTATTTTCAGAAAATTGCCAAGTCCTTCGGAGCGACGGTCAATGAGGTAATCGTAGCTGTTGGACTCATTCGTACTCTTGATCCCAAGCCTGGGAGTCGCTTTAACTCACCTAGGGTTGAATATATTGTCCCTGATGTTGTTATTGTAAAAGTCGACGATGATTACCAAGTTGTTCTCAATGAAGATGGCATGCCTAGTCTCCGTATTAATGCCTTATATCAGAATGTTCTGCGCCAGAACGATGGTATGCAAAGTGATACGAGAGAGTACTTGGAAGAGAAGTTCCGTTCAGCCATATGGTTAATGAAAAGTGTTGAACAACGGCGTCAGACTTTATTACGGGTGACAAAAAGCTTGTGTAAATTTCAGCGTGAATTCCTTGATAAAGGCTTGGCCTATTTGAAGCCACTTGTTCTCAAAGACGTAGCTGATGATATTGGCATGCACGAATCTACTGTCAGCCGTGTAACGACAAACAAATATGTTTATACACCTCAAGGTGTCTTTGAACTTAAATTTTTTTTCCATAGTGGGCTTGAGTCGCTTGATGGCGATGCCATGTCGTCCGTCAGTGTAAAGGATATTATTCGTAAGGCTGTCGCAGCTGAGGATTCTCGCAAGCCGCTTACCGATCAGCAGCTCATGATGATTCTTGAGGCAAAAGGTGTGAAGATTGCTCGTCGCACAATAGCAAAATACCGCCATGAGTTGCATATCAATTCTGCTAGCCGTCGCAAACGTCTCTTTAGTCATTAGACATTCAGTCGTAGAATATTATTCTTTAATACTTTATCAAGGCTTTTCTTGAAGAGCTCTCTCTGGAGATATTTCTGAGGCTGTGCAATACTCCTCGCCTTAATCCACTTCTACGCAATAAGGGAGGGGGAAAAGCGAGGAACTCGTTCGAGACCTTTGCGCATATTGTTCATTTAAGTGACTTGCGCTAAGTCTATTTATATTGAGTGTCCTCCACGCATTTGATGTCAATAAGCGATGCCAGGAAGGAGTATTCGTATGGAAGCGTAATACGCCACTCGAAAGCAACAATTGCTGTGGAATATCAGGTTGCCATCGAGACCTCCGACCAGGTGTGGCCGCAGTTAGCAACCTTTTGGTGCCCTTTATCGATACCTCTACCGCTGAGAACCCGACCAGTATGCCCACATCTATGTCTGTAGACTCCTGTCGGATTTGGAATGTAAAAATGTCGAATCGATTGCGTATCGCTTTGGATAAGACCGCCTGCTCCTGCAACACTTCATCGGCTGGGCCCCTTGGGATGATATGCCCTTGCGCCAAGAGTTGACGCGGCAAGTCGTAGGGCACTTGGGACAAGCCGCTGCTGTGCTGATGTTCGACTCCTCTGGCTTTCCCAAGTCTAGTACTGAGTCGGCAGGGGGCTCACATGATGTGCCACCCTGGTCAAGGGCGACAACTGTCGAGACGCCGTTTACTTGGGCTACATGTCGGGCAAGGCTCATACCATGGTCGACAGGCGCCTGTATTTGTCCAACGCATGGACCACTGACAAAGCTCGCCTGGACAAAGCTGGTGTGCCCAACCGAGGCACCAGTGGGCTTTGGACATGTTGCAGGCCAAGGGCACGCAGCTCCCGCATGGGTGGATTGCTGGCGATGACGAGTTAGGGCGTCCGTGTTGGTTTCGTCGTCGACTCGCTCGCCCGGGCAAGCGTTATATGTTGGCAATTCCGAGCAATACGTTGATGCGCGACCTGGCGACAGCGCTGCTGGAGTCCAAGGGTTGGGGACACGCCTGTAGCATCCCTAGCAACGCATTGACCAGTGGAGCACGGCGCTACCCCGAGACACGTCTAGACGTGTACGATAGTGCGCCAAAGGCCCACTGGTCGTCGAGACACTCAAAGCCTGGTGGTAGTGCGAGCGCCACAGCGTCAAGAAGGCGCCCAGGAGACGGTGCTGGTGGTTCGCTATTGGGATCGAGACGAGCAGGCGGTGGTAAAAGTCGACGATTCTCTCCAAGGGACCTGTCGAGACAGCGCTGGCTGTCTGGGCCCGGGTAGCCAAGGCCGATGTAAGATGCACCCTCACTGGGCCAAGCTATTATTGGAGAGTACAGCGGAAGGCCAGGACACCCCGACACGGGGAAAGGATGGCGTCAGGTCGTCGCGGGCTCTCATGCCTCGGCTGGTCCACATACCAGAACTGGGCCAGAATAAAATCTATGGTAGTCAGACGGCTCTCTCCTCTCTGTTACAGTCTGAGCCACCTTAACTTGAGCACGTCTGTCACTACGTGTTAACTAAGTACTAGTGATTAGTAGAACCTCTAGAGAGATGACTTGGGCAAATATCGCCATAGGAGGCAAGCCGTGTCACCGTTCAGCGTGGCGATTATTGGACGCCCTAATGTCGGTAAATCCACCTTATTTAATCGTATCGTCGGTCGCCATCTTGCGCTTATAGATAGGACCGCAGGTGTCACACGTGACCGTCATTATGGTGAAGCTGAGTGGCTGGGGTATTCTTTTCGCGTGATTGATACGGGAGGTATTGTCACGGGACCAACGCATGGGTTAATGCATGCTATCCGAGAGCAAACAGAGGATGCCATCGCGGAGGCGGATCTCCTCCTGTTAGTCATCGATGCGCGCCAAGGGGTCACCAATGTTGATCAAGACATTGCGTTACAGCTACGCAAGTCTGATAAACGTGTCGTACTTGTCGTCAACAAAGCTGAAGCGGCTAACGTAGGGCTTGATATATCTCCAGTCTATCGTTTGGGTTTTGGAGAGCCTTTCTTGATTTCTGCCGAGCATGGTCAGGGTGTGGGCGACTT
>AR_comb_assmDRAFT_10061286_pt1 | contig 10325 bp, 8 predicted proteins | sample ArasoioldDNA_FD_10543 | JGI IMG/M metagenome (IMG submission 10543) | reverse complement strand
GCCCGTTCGCTACAGCGAACTGAGCTATTTGAGAGAGCACTGCAGCTTCGTTTCCCAGTAGGTCGCGTCGGGCAATAACCCTTTCGGGATTTGCCCAAGGTGCCGTCTTAGCTGCGCCTTTAAAGCGACCAACGGACGACAGTTCTGCAATATTGGTGTCAAGTGAAATCTCGCGACCTGCGGTCTTCAGCGCCGCTATCAAATCGCTTTGCCGAGCGAATGCGGAGGCATCGAGCACCAGCCGATCTGCCGGGAGTTTTCCCGACAAGAGAAGTGTCTCCAACTGCCTGTGACCCGACACCCCGACTCGTAGGAACGTGGCGATCCGATCAGGAGCTTGGTGGAGATAAAAGATATTGGGCATGGCCGATTCCAATTCCATTTTAATTTCTTAACATACATATCGTGAAATCGATTTGCAATAGGATAATGGTATTATAGAACCATGAGTTGAATCTCACCTGCCGGCGTAGCGGCAATTGCACCGGGACGCGCGAGCCGTCTGCCACCGAGGCTCGCCTCCATGATGTCACAGCCATGATGTCACAGCGCGCCTTGTCACGGCCTCCTCGGGGAGGCGTTTTCCGCAAACGCTATGGTTGCATTATGCCTTGCGCGTAAGGGGATGGCTGTTGGCGGCCTGCGCGCTCCTGCGCCTCCACGGCGGCAACCGCGGTCATGTTGAGAATACCGCGTGCTGTCACCGAGGGCGTCAGAATATGGGCCGGCCGCGACGTTCCGATCAGGATCGGCCCAACCGGCAGCGCGTCGGCAAGGGCTTTGATCATCGAAAAAGCGACATTGGCGGTGTCGAGGTTGGGCATGATCAGGACGTTGGCCTCGCCTTCGAGCTGCGAATGCGGCAGGACCAGGATGCGCAGAGCTTCCGAAAGCGCGGTGTCGCCCTGCATCTCGCCATCGGCCTCGATCTCGGGATGGTTCTGCTTGAAAAGCAAAGTGGCGCGCCGCATTTTGCGTGAAGATTCCGTATCATAGCTGCCGAAATCAGAGTGCGACACGAACGCGATCTTCGGCTTGATACTGAAGCGAAGCACGTGGCTTGCGGCCAGGGCCGCCATTTCCGCCAGTTCCTCGGCAGTCGGGTTCGGCCGCACCTGTGTGTCGGTGATGAAATAAGACCCCTTGCTCGTGATCAACAGCGAAAGCGCTGCGAAATCGCTCACGCCCGCACAAAACCCGATGATCTCACGTACGTGACGCAGATGACTCATGAAGCGGCCCTCGACGCCGCAGATCATCGCGTCGGCCTCGCCGCGGTTTACCGCCAGCGCCGCGATCACGGTCGCATTGGTACGCACCACCGTGCGTGCGGCGTCGGGTGTGACGCCGTGCCGGCCGGCAATATCGATATAGGACTGCACATAGGATCGATAGCGAGGGTCATCCTCGGGATTGACCAGATCGAAATCCTTTCCCGCCCTGATGGCCAGCCCATATCGCTTGATCCGCGACTCCACCACCGACGGACGCCCGACCAGTATCGGCCGCGCCAAATTCTCTTCGAGAACGGCCTGGGTCGCATGCAAGACCCGCTCATCTTCGCCTTCCGCGTAGACGACGCGGATCGGCTGCGCCTTTGCCTTGGCAAATACCGGCTTCATGATCAGCCCGGAGCGGAAGGCAAAGCGCATCAGTTGAGCCGAATAATCCTCGAACTTCGCGATCGGTCGGCTCGCGACCCCCGATTCCATGGCTGCCTTGGCGACAGCAGGCGCGATGCGAAGAATCAGACGCGGATCGAACGGACTTGGGATCAGCGAGCCCGGACCGAAGCCGTGCGCCTCGCCGCTGTCGAAACCCGTGGCGGACGCGGTCGCCGGCGGTTCGCGCGCGAGCTGCGCAATGGCATCGACGGCGGCTTTTTTCATCTCCTCGTTGATCGCAGTGGCGCCGACATCGAGAGCGCCGCGAAAGATGAACGGAAAACAAAGGACATTGTTGACCTGGTTGGGGAAGTCGGATCGACCGGTGCAGATCATGGCGTCCGGTCGCGCCTTGCGCGCCTCGTCCGGCATTATTTCGGGATTGGGATTAGCCAGCGCCATCACCAGCGGCTTGTCGGCCATCTGCTTGACCATCTCGGGCTTGAGGACATTGGGTGCCGAAAGCCCGATGAAAATATCGGCGCCCGGGATCACCGCAGCCAGCGTGCGCTTATCGGTTTTCTGGGCATAGACCGCCTTCCATCGATCCATCAGGGCGGTGCGGCCGTCGTAGACGACGCCTTCAATGTCGCAAACCCAGATGTTCTTGCGTTGGGCGCCCATCAGCACCAGCAGATTGAGGCATGCGATCGCCGCGGCACCAGCGCCCGAACAGACGATCTTGACGTCCGCAAGCTGCTTGCCGTTCAAGACCAGCGCATTCGTGATGGCGGCGCCGACGATGATGCCGGTGCCATGCTGATCGTCGTGGAACACCGGAATCTTCATGCGCGCCTTGAGCTGCGCCTCGATCTCGAAGCACTCCGGTCCCTTGATGTCTTCGAGATTGATGCCGCCAAAGGTCGGCTCGAGCGCCGCCACGGTTTCGACAACGCGCTCGATCGTGTCCGCGGCGATCTCGATGTCGAAGACGTCGATGCCCGCGAACTTCTTGAAGAGGACCGCCTTGCCTTCCATCACCGGCTTGGAAGCCAGCGGGCCGATATTGCCAAGGCCAAGCACGGCGGTGCCGTTGCTGACGACGGCCACCAGGTTGGCACGCGCTGTCAGCGAAGCGGCCTCCCCCGGATTGCTGGCGATTTCCGTGCAGGCGGCTGCCACGCCTGGCGAATAGGCCAATGCCAGGTCGCGCTGGTTGGCCAGCGGCTTGCTGGCCTGGATCTCGAGTTTGCCGGGGCGCGGCTGACGGTGATAGGCGAGCGCCGCCGCGTGAAGGTCTTCAGAGTAGGACGACATGCATTCCCCCCGCAATTTGCCTCAGGCCGTGGAATTCAGCCTTTGGCGGCTTGCGCCCCGTTTAGCGAATTCGTATCCGGACGCCACACTCTCCGATACGAACCGTCCGAAACGAAAGGACACCTGCAAAATCTCCGGCGCGCACGGCTCTGGGAGTGGGGTTCCTGATCTGGAACCTGCGAGAACTTTGAAACGGCTGCACCGTGTCAGCTTGGCTTGAGATTGAGCCGAATGTGGAGCTCACGCAACTGCTTCGCGGTGACCTCGGAAGGTGCGCCCATCAGCAGATCCTCGGCCCGCTGATTCATCGGGAATAGCGAGATTTCACGCAGATTGGTCGTACCGCACAACAGCATGACGATGCGATCGACCCCTGCCGCCATACCGCCATGGGGCGGCGCGCCGTACTGGAATGCGCGATACATGCCGCCGAAGCGCTCGACGACCTCCTTTTCGCCATAGCCAGCAATCTCGAACGCCTTCACCATGGCCGCAGGCCGATGGTTGCGGATACCTCCGGAGGCGATCTCATAGCCGTTGCAGGTGATGTCGTATTGGAACGCCTTGATGGTCAGCGGGTCCTGGTTCTGCAACGCCTCGAGACCGCCTTGCGGCATTGAAAACGGGTTGTGCGAGAAATCGATTTTCTTGTCTTCCTCGTTGTATTCGAACATCGGAAAATCGACGATCCAGGCCAGCTCGAACCGGTCACGGTCGATCAGGTTCAGCTCTTCGCCGAGTCTTGTTCGCGCAAGGCCGGAAAATTTCCAGAATTTTTCGGGATCACCGGCGACGAAGAACGCCGCATCACCCTCATCCAGTCCGAGTTGGGCACGGACAGCGGCCGCCCGCTCCGGCCCGATGTTGTTGGCCAGAGGTCCTGCGCCCTCGCCGCCTTCGCGCCATATGATGTAGCCAAGGCCCGGCTGGCCCTCGCCTTGCGCCCACGAGTTCATGCGATCGCAGAACGCGCGCGAGCCGCCGCCCTTTGCCGGGATCGCCCAGATCTGGTTCTTCGCCTCTTCCAGCATGCGCGCAAAGACCTTGAAGCCAGAGCCGCGAAAATGCGCGGAGACATCCTGCATCACGATCGGGTTGCGCAGGTCGGGCTTGTCGGTGCCGTATTTACGCATGGCTTCGGCAAACGGAATCCGCGGCCAGTTCCTTGTTACCGGCTTGCCTTGCGAAAATTCCTCGAACACACCCGTGATGACCGGCTCGACGGCTGCGAAAACGTCATCCTGCTCGACGAAGCTCATTTCCAGATCGAGCTGGTAGAACTCGCCCGGCAAGCGGTCGGCGCGCGGGTCTTCGTCGCGGAAACAGGGCGCGATCTGGAAATACCGATCGAAGCCCGACATCATCAGCAGTTGCTTGTACTGCTGCGGCGCCTGCGGCAGGGCATAGAAGCGACCGGCATGAATCCGCGACGGCACCAGGAAGTCGCGGGCACCTTCCGGCGAGGACGCCGTGAGGATCGGGGTCTGAAATTCAAAAAACCCCTGCTCCTTCATGCGTTTACGCATGGAATCGATGATCGCTCCGCGTGTCATGATGTTTTGATGCAACTTCTCGCGGCGAAGGTCGAGGAAACGGTATTTAAGCCTTATATCCTCGGGATATTCCTGTTCGCCGAACACCGGCAGCGGAAGCTCGCCCGCTGGTCCCAGAACTTCGAGATCGCTGACATAGAGTTCGACCGCGCCGGTTGGCAATTCAGGATTTTCCGTGCCTTCGGGACGGTGGCGCACCTTGCCGTCGACGCGCACCACCCACTCCGAGCGCAACTTTTCGGCGTCCCGAAAGGCTGGCGAATCCGGGTCCACGACGCATTGGGTGATGCCGTAGTGGTCGCGCAAATCGATGAACAGCACACCGCCATGGTCGCGAATCCGGTGGCACCAGCCGGACAGGCGAGAGGTTTGTCCGATATCGCTCTTCCTGAGCGCGCCGCAGGTATGGGATCGGTAACGATGCATGGATATTCCAGAAATGATGTCGGAGGGCGAATCGGAGCTACCTGGTGCCGTCTATTTGAAGTTCCTGCGACCCACACGCGGCGAATCCGGTTCAGGAACTTCAAATAGAAAAGCGGCACTGGAATCAATAGGTTTGCTAGTGCCCATGATTTTCCGAAGTTCGTGGGAAGGTGCGTGCCGAGATGTAGCACGAACTTCGGAAAGTGGGCACTAGCGGCGACGGGCGAGCGCTGCCTGCCCGAAGAGGCCGAAGAGGCGCGGTGCCACGCCGATTGTCTAAACATGAGATATGCCTATCTTGGTGGTATGACGGTGCATTTACCATTCCAAAATACCTACGCGACCCTTCCCGACGGCTTTTTTGCGCGAGTCGCACCGACCCCGGTGGTGGCTCCCCGGCTGATCAAACTGAACCGGCCGCTTGCCATTCACCTTGGCCTTGATCCCGACACGCTGGAAACGCCGGAGGGAGCCGAAATCCTCGCCGGCAAACGTGTTCCCGCCGGCGCGGAACCGATTGCCATGGCCTATGCCGGTCACCAGTTCGGTTATTTCGTGCCCCAACTCGGCGACGGACGCGCCATCCTGCTCGGCGAGGTCATCGACGCCGGCGGGGTGCGGCGCGACATCCAGCTCAAGGGCTCGGGGCCGACGCCATTTTCACGCCGGGGTGACGGCCGCGCCGCGCTTGGCCCCGTGTTGCGCGAGTACATCGTCAGCGAAGCGATGGCCGCGCTCGGAATTCCGACCACGCGTTCGCTTGCGGCCGTCGTGACCGGCGAGAGCGTGATTCGCGAGACCGCGTTGCCGGGCGCCGTGCTCACCCGCGTGGCATCGAGCCATATCCGCGTCGGAACCTTCCAGTATTTCGCCGCGCGCGGAGATACCGAGGGCGTGCGCCGGCTCGCCGACCATGTCATCGCCAGGCATTATCCGGAAGCCGGCCGTACCGAGCGTCCCTACCACGCGCTGCTGGCGGGTGTGATCGCGCGGCAGGCTGAACTGGTCGCGCAATGGCTGCTGGTCGGTTTCATCCACGGCGTCATGAACACCGACAACACATCGATTTCCGGCGAGACCATCGACTACGGTCCGTGCGCCTTCATGGACGAGTACGATCCTGCGGCGGTGTTTTCATCCATCGATGAGCAGGGACGATATGCCTACGCCAACCAGCCGCGAATTGCGCTTTGGAATCTGACGCGGTTTGCCGAATGCCTGTTGCCGCTGTTTGGCGAGGACAAGGACAGGGCGATCGAGCAGGCGCAATCCATTCTCGCAGCCTTCGCGCCGCGGTTCAGCAGCGCCTATGTCTCCGGGCTGCGCCGCAAGGCCGGCCTGCTCACCGCGCGCGACGACGATGAAGCCCTGCTGCAGGATCTTCTGCAGGCCATGGCCGCAAACCGGGCGGACTTCACCCTCACCTTCCGCCTGCTCAGCGAGGCCGCGCTGGATGCGGGCGGCGATCAGCGGGTAAGACAGTTGTTTGCCGACACGGCTGCCTACGACCAATGGGCGCCTCGCTGGCGGGCGCGCATCGACGCGGAGCCGACAACGCCTGAGGAGCGGTCGATGTCGATGCGTGCTGTCAATCCCGCTTTCATTCCGCGCAATCATCGCATCGAGGCGGTCATCCAGGCGGCCGTCAACCGCGACGACTTTGCGCCGTTCGAGCGGCTTCTGACGGTGCTCGGCAAGCCCTATGAGGATCAGCCGGAATTCTCGGACTACGCCGATCCGCCACAACCCGATCAGCGCGTGCTTCAGACGTTCTGCGGCACGTAAATCGTTAACCCTCCGTGCAATATTGGCCACCGCTGCCGGGCCTGAGTTTTCGAAAATTAAGGCGCGATCAATGCTCCCCGACAAAATCTACCGGTTCGTTTGGGGAGAACCGTGGTGGACGTGCTCGTTTTCGAATTCATGGGCCTTGCGATGCTGGCGCTTTGCGTCATCGTGCTCGCCATCCCCTCCGTACGGCGGCCGCCCAAGGCGCGCGCCAGCGACTTCTGAACGGTCAAGTTTTCCACAGTATCGGCTTCGCGCGGAACGGCCGGCGGTGGACGGCTGAAGGCTGGCTGGAAAAATGCGCCGCGAGATTCGGTTGAAAATCTCGAATTCGCCGCACGACCCTTGACATATCAGCGGTTTCGGCCGAACGGGCCTGTAGGATACGTGCTATGGACCGTTCATGGAACTGATCACCACCACAGCCGAACTCGCCGCTGCATGCGGCCGTCTGGCAAGCCACGCCGTCATCACCGTCGATACCGAATTCCTGCGCGAGACCACCTACTATCCCCTGCTCTGCGTGGTGCAGATGGCCAGCCCTGATGAGGCCTTGGTCATCGATGCCCTTGCGGAGGGTATCGACCTCAAGCCGTTCTTCGCGCTGATGGCGAACGAGAAGGTGCTCAAGGTGTTTCATGCCGCGCGCCAGGATATTGAAATCGTCTGGCATGAGGCCGGAATCGTTCCCCACCCGATCTTCGATACCCAGGTCGCCGCCATGGTGCTGGGATATGGCGACTCCATCGCCTACGACCAGTTGGTCGAGCGCATCACCGGCCATCGGCCCGACAAGACGCATCGTTTCACCGACTGGTCGCGCCGACCGCTGACCGAAGAGCAGGTCCACTATGCGGTCGCCGACGTCACCCATCTGCGCGACGTGTTCGCAGCTCTTGATTCCGACCTCAAGAAGCGCGGCCGCAGCGACTGGGTGAGCGAGGAAATGGAAGTGCTGACCAGCCCGAGGACCTATGACTTCCATCCCGAACGGGCGTGGGAGCGGCTGAAAACGCGCGTTCGCAAACCCAAAGAGCTCGCGGTGCTGATCGAAGTGGCGGCCTGGCGCGAACAGGAAGCCCAGAGCCGGAACGTGCCGCGCAGCCGCGTACTGAAGGATGACGCGGTCAGCGATATCGCTACCCATGCGCCGACCAGCCTGGAAAGACTCGGCAACCTGCGCTCGCTGCCCAAGGGCTTCGATCGATCGAAGTGGGGCAGCGATATCGTTGCGGCCGTCCAGCGGGGGCTGGCGCGCGATCTCTCGATCTTGCCGAAGATCGAAAAACCGCGGGCGAGCTCCAACGGCACGGCGATCGTCGAACTGCTCAAGGTCTTGCTGCGCATGACCTCCGAACGTCATGCGGTGGCAAGCAAGGTGATCGCCACCGTCGACGATCTCGAACAGATCGCCTCCGACGACAACGCCGACGTGGGCGCGCTGCACGGCTGGCGGCGCGAACTTTTCGGCGAAGCCGCTCTCGCCCTGAAACATGGACAGCTTGCCCTCGCCATCGAAAAAGGCAGGGTCGTCAAGGTTGCGCGGAGCTAGTAGCCCTTTCCGAACTTTGTGCTACATCTTGGCATCTACCTCTCGCAGCTTTCGGAAAGTCATGGCCACTATTGGCCGCTTGCGGTGCAGAAGCTTCAAATAGGCCGAACCTGCTGAGAAGGGGCGGCCGTGGTCCGCGCGCCAAACCGGTCAGGGCCGAAATACGCGACCTGCCGGAAATTCACGACCCGAGGAGGGGATCGCCGGCGTCGCCCTCCGCGGCACGGGTCGCTTCCGACACTTCCGCCAGGACCATCGATAGAATATAAGCGCTGGTATGAAGATTTAATTGGCGTGCTTTATCGATCGCCGTGGAAATAATAGCGGCAAGTTCGTTAAAGTCGTTTTCGGGGCTCGCCATTTTTTTCTTTCTCTTGCGGAGCTTGATGGTGACATTCGATGGGTCCAACCACACCGCCGACAAATTGCTGGAGCTTTTGCGCGACAATCAGATCGATCTGAACGTCGTGGAAGAGTTGCGGCTGGTGATGGAGTTCAGGAAGATCATTGATCCGTCCGACCGTCGGATCGTGATCGAACTTGCCGAACGACTTGCCAAGTAGCCCTTGCCTTTGTCTCGTGGAAGGACTACTTTAGCGGGTGACGTCGTCGATCTTCAACCTATTCCGCAATCTTTCACAATAAAATCGGCTGCGCGGGCCGAGCCGGATATCGCCGGCCGACGCCGCTTCCAAACGCGGCGCCGGAACAGCTTGGCCATTAGGGCCTAAAGGGCTGCGCATCGGGGCATAAGCGGGCGCAACAGCGGTACCGGCGGCGAGCGTCGGAATGGCCGGATCGTGATCGAACGGGGCGATTTTCCGCGGGTTTCGCAAGGCGTCAAAGCGACCGCGGCCTTGCGAACTGGGCTGTTTTGCAGCGTCTTTTTGCTCCTTTGCCAAGGGTGATCGGCGCAATTTGCGCCACCTTTCTGATTTCTCGCGCCGCCCCAAGAGCTTGCTAACATGCAAATTTCGTGTTGCAATCCCGCTCACAATCGGAATTAGGCCGATCGACTGTGCGTTTCGCGACTGGGAAATACAGGAGACTTCCGGATGCCCGTTTGTGGCGTGGCGCGCGTTTAGCGTGGCCGCGTCTTTTTTATGTCTAGACCAGGAGACAGGCGATGCAAAAAGGCACCGTCAAGTGGTTCAACCCGACAAAGGGTTATGGGTTCATCAAGCCGATGGTCGGCGATAAGGACGTATTCGTCCATATCTCCGCCGTCGAGCGGGCTGGGCTTACGACCCTCAATGAAAACCAAGTTATTGAGTATGACCTTGTGGAAAATCGCGGCAAGACTTCCGCAGAGAATCTGAAGGTCTCCTAGCCTCGTCACGATCCGCGCAAGCAATCCTGATGCACCCCCGGCCTCGCCGGGGGGATTTTATTGTTGACATTGAACGATCCGAAAAACTGGGACGTAGTTTTTCGAAAATAAATCTCATGCTCGCATAGATATAATCTGGCGGACGGGCCTCGAATGGTCGCGCTTCAGGTGCCCTCGCCGCTGGCGCCTTGGGCCGTCGTCGGTTCCTTCGTTGGCAGCGCATCGGGCGCCGCCGGCGAGACCAGAACTTCGCCCGAGCCATTGCCGCCTTCCAGCCTGCAAATTCCGCCTTCGAGACGGAGCCGGCCACTCGCCAAGAGGCGCAGCGCGCTCGGATAGATCCGATGTTCGATCGCAAGTACCCGTGCTTCGAGTGTGTCGGCCGTATCGTCGGCGGAAACCGCGACCGCTGCCTGCATCACGATCGGACCCGCGTCCGTCTGCGGGACGACAAAATGCACGGTGGCTCCCGATATCTTCACCCCGGCCCTCAGCGCCTGGCCGTGCGGATCAAGTCCGGGGAAAGACGGCAGCAGCGAGGGATGGATATTGAGCATCCTGCCATACCAGCGCTGTACGAATTCGGATGAAAACAACCGCATGAAGCCGGCAAGGCAGATGAGGTCGATGCGGTGGTCCTTTAGCGCCTGCTCAAGCACCGCCTCGAACGCAAGACGGTCACTGCCGAACGGCCTGCTCTCGATGGTGCAGGTTTTGATGCCGGCGGCACGCGCTTTTTCAAGGCCAACGGCATC
>AR_comb_assmDRAFT_10297992_pt1 | contig 10326 bp, 9 predicted proteins | sample ArasoioldDNA_FD_10543 | JGI IMG/M metagenome (IMG submission 10543) | reverse complement strand
CCGACGACTGCATGACCTACCGGATCACGGTCAAGGAGTACGCGATGAAGTACGGCATGCACGCGACCTTCATGCCTAAGCCCCTGTTCGGCGAGAACGGCTCAGGGATGCACGTGCACCAATCGCTGTCGGCGGGCGGCAAGAACGCGTTCTACGACGCCGACGACCAGTATTTCCTCTCCGACACGGCGAAGGCGTTCATCGCCGGCCAGCTGCGCCACGCCCGCGAGATCGCGCCACTGTTCGCCCAGTGGGTGAACTCCTACAAGCGCCTCGTCCCCGGTTACGAGGCACCCGTCTACCTGGCGTGGTCGCGGCGCAACCGCTCGGCGCTGATCCGGGTGCCGCTCTATCACCCGGGCAAGGAGCAGGCGACCCGCGCCGAGCTGCGCTGCCCGGACCCGAGCTGCAACCCGTACCTGTGCTTCGCCGGGATGCTGCACGCCGGTCTCGAGGGGATCGAGCACGGCTACGAGCTGCCTGAGCCGATGGAGCAAAACCTCTACCACCTGACCCCCGAGGAGCGCGCTCAGCGCGGGATCGAGCAGCTCCCCGAGACGCTCGGCGACGCGATCGAGCTCGCCGCGGAGTCCGAGCTCGTCCTGCGGGTGCTCGGGGAGCACACCTTCAAGCGGTTCATCGAGATCAAGCGCGAGGAGTGGGAGGAGTACCGCGTGCAGGTCACTCCCTGGGAGCTCGACCGCTACATGTTCCTCTAGGCCCACCCGCGTCGCCTGCCACCCGCTTCCCGGCGTGCCGCGGACGCCTGCTGACCCGGCGTCCGGAGCGCTAAAGGGTTTCGTCCCCGCCTGCCGATTACATACCCCGGATGGCAGGCAAGCCCGGGAACCATCATCACGGGGGCTCAGGACTTCCCGTTTACCACGGGAAGTTCGGCGAGCGCCAGGCCGCCCGGCTGCTGTGGCGCGCGGGATTCGGCCCGCGGCCAGGCGAGGCGGCGAAGCTCGCGCGGCGATTCAACCTCAGGGGCGCAGTCCACTCGTTGACCCGGCCGAAGGGCAAGGAGCACCTGAAGGGACCGCAGCCGGTCGACGAGGACGGCCTGCCGCTGGCGCCGTTCGATGCCTACGGCCACGACGAACTGTGGTGGCTCGACCGCATGGTGCGCACCAACCATCCGATGGTGGAGCGCATGGCGCTGATCTGGCACGACTGGTTCGCGACCGCCGACGTCAACTCCCAGAAGCTCTCGATCGAGCAGGCCCAGCTGTTCGAGCGCCGGTGGATGGGGCCGTTCCCAGACCTGCTCGCCGACGTCACCGTCAACCCGGCGATGCTGATCTGGCTCTCGGGGCTCGACAACACCCGCCGCGCGCCGAACGAGAACTACGCGCGGGAGATGATGGAGTTGTTCACGCTCGGGGCGTCCAACGAGGCCGGCTACCCGTACTCGGAAGACGATGTCCGCGAGCAGGCGCGGGCCTTGACCGGATGGGACGCCGACTGGGAGGACGACGTCGGCTACGTCAACTTCCACTTCGACGCCAAGCGCCACGACGCCGGCGCGAAGACGATCTTCGGCCAGACGGGCAACTTCGACTGGACCGACTCCTGTCGCCTGTGCGTGGGCCACAAGGCGCACAAGACCTTCTTCGTCGAGAAGCTGTGGAGCTACTTCATCCCGGTCCCGCCGACGGCGAAGACGCGCAAGGCGCTCGAGCGCCTCTACGTTAAGCATGACCACGCCGTGCGCCCGGTCGTCGAGGCGATCCTGATGCACCCGGCGTTCTATCGCGGGCCGTCGATGGTGAAGCCGCCGATCGTCTACATCGTCGGCTTGCTGCGCGCCCGTCGCGGCGGCATCCGCAGCGACTGGTCCTGGATCAGCGACCTCGCCGGCCAGCGCCTGTTCCGGCCTCCCAATGTGGCCGGGTGGAACGAGGCGCGCTGGCTGGACACGTCCACCTTCCGCGGGCGCTGGATCGCCGCCAACTACATCGCCGGATACGACGCGATCGACGACGAGGCGACCTACAGCGCCACCGAGGGCCCGAAGCAGGCTGTGCGCAAGGCGCTGCAATTCTGGGGCGACCCGCAAGTGAGCACCGCGACGCGCAAGGGCCTCGAGCGATACGCCGGCGCGGTCGCCACGTCCGCGACCGCCGACTGGCAGCAGGACACCTTCCGGCTGCTGCGTCAAAACGCTCTGCGGATGCTGGTCGCCACCTCGCCCGACATGCAGACGAGCTGAGGACGATCGCGATGAGCTGTAACCACTGCGAGGAGCTCACCCGGGCGCGTTTGATGCGCCGGGCGGTCGCCCAGGCGGGCAACGGCCTGCCGTCGATCGAGCCCGGGATGCCGGCGCCCGCCGGCACCGGCCTCAGCCGCCGATCCTTCCTGCTGCGCTCGAGCGCGGCGATGCTCTCCGTGTACGGCGCTTCGAGGCTGCGCCTGGGTGACCTGGAGGCCGGGGTCGCGCAGGCGGCGGGCGCCAACGATCCGGTCCTGGTCTCGATCTTCCTCGAGGGTGGGATCGACTCGCTCTCGGTGCTGGCGCCGACGACCGACCCGACCTATCGCGCGCTGCGGCCGAGCCTCGCGCTCGACCCCGACGCCGGCACCGCGTTCACCGAGGATCCGCGCCTTCGGTGGCATCCGGCGGCCGCATCGTTCGACGCCCTGCATCGGGCGGGGAAGATGGCGGTCGCGCCGGCGATCGGCTACTCGAGCCCGGACCAGTCCCACTTCACCTCCCGCCACTACTGGGAGGTCGGCGGCCTGAGCCCGCGCGAGATCACGGGCTGGATGGGCAGGCTGCTCGAGCGGATCGGCACCGCCGACAACCCGCTCCAAGGTCTGTCGCTCGACGGCTCGCTGTCGCCGGCGCTGGCCACCAGCTCGGTCCCGGTCGCGGCCGTGGACGGGATCTCATACGACCTCTGGGCGCGGGGCGTCTGGGGCACGCCCGAGGAGCTGATGTTCGGCGCGGTCGCGGACCTGGGCGCCGGCGGCGCCCGCTCGAAGGACCCGGGATTGCGCAGCGCCGCGGGTGCCGCCACCCAGGCGATGCAGCTTCGGACTCAGCTCGAGCCGTTCTCGGGCGAGGAGATCAACGCGCCGGTGGCGTATCCGGAGGGCGAGGGGTCGTGGTTCGGCGAGAACCTCTCCGCCCTCGCGGCGATGCTCGCGGCCGGCCTGCCGATCCGCTGCGCGGCGATTCAGGCGCCGGGTGGCTTCGACACGCACGACAACCAGGCCGAGAGCTTCGCCTCGGACCTGAAGCTCGCGGCCGACTCGATCGCCGCCTTCCAGGCCGACCTCGAGGCACGCGGCCTCGCGAACCGCGTGGTCACGCTGGTCTGGTCGGAGTTCGGCCGCCGCCCCGAGGAAAACGACTCCGGCACCGACCACGGCGCCGGCGGCGCGGCCTACGTGATCGGCTCGCGCGTCAACGGGCGCATGGTCGGCGAGTTCCCGGGCCTCGACCAGCTCGACCCCGACGACAACCTGCGCGCGACCTCGGATTTCCGCGGCCTGTACTGCTCGCTGATCGAGCAGTGGTTCAACGTCGACGCCGGCGCGGTGATCCCGGACGCGGCCTCGTTCGCCCGGCCGACCCTGATCGGCTGATGCGCCGAGTCGCCGTCGCCGCCGCGCTCGCGTGCGCGCTCGCCCTGCCAAGCCTCGCGCCCGCGAGCCGCACTGAGCCGGTGCCCGACCGCGTCCAGGTCCGCGGCTCGGAGTTCGACCTGATCCTGTCGAAGACCAAGCTGCGCCCCGGCCGCGCGATCGTCCAGTTCGTCAACGCCGGTGAGGACGCGCACGACCTGCGCCTGCAACGCCTGGGCCCGTCGGGCCAGGAGGGGCCCGAGCTCGGTGTGGGGGAGGTCGCGCCCGGCGAGTACGCCAACCTCGACACCCACCTGCGCAAGGCGACCAGCTACGTCCTGTGGTGCTCGCTCAAGGAGCACCGCCAGCTGGGCATGGAGGCGACGCTGCGCACCCGCAGGCACCGCCGCTGAGCTAGCGGTCGCGCAGCTTGCGCAGGGCGGTGGCGGCGGCCGTCTTCGCGTTGAAGGCGCTCGTCACGACCCGATCTGCGGTCGAGCCCTGCTGGGGCAGCAGGCCGAGCTGCTGGGCGATGATCGCACCGTTGGTGTACGCGTTGTTCTCGACGATCTGCCCGTCCTCGACGCGCAGCATGTCGCAGCCCTCCATCTCGATCGACGCCCCGGTGGGCGCGAGACCCTGAAAGCGCCCGGGCCCGGTGAAGGTGCCGGTGACCCGCCACCGGCAGGCGGCGTTCTTGCCGCTCGAGGCGAGCTCGAGGATCTCGAAGTTCCAGTCGGGGAAGGCCTCGTACTGCGTGGTGAAGAACGACTTGATCTCCGCGGGCGAGCGCATGTCGGCGATCCCGTGGATGTGGTCGCGCGAGCCCGGCTTCCACAGCGCCACGGCGGCGTCGAGGTCGCGGTCCGCGATCGCGCCGAAGTAGGCCTTGGCGATCTGGGCGGTGGTCTTGGACTTCTCAGCTTTGGTGTCGGAGGCCATGCCCCCGACTCTATTGATCCCGCGCCGATCGGGTGTACCTTCGCCGTGTCCAAGGATTCCGGTCGTGGCCAGCTTCTGCCTCATCCACGGCGCTTGGCACGACAGCTCGTGCTGGGATGCCCTGACCGAGCGCCTGCGGAGGCGCGGGCACGTCGTGGTCGCTCCGCAGCTTCCGCTTCATGACCCAACGGCAACCTTCGAGGTGCGCGCCGAGCCCGCGATCAGGGCAATTGGCGATCTCGCCGACCCCGTGGTGGTCGTCGGCCATTCGATGGGATCCGCCTATGCGACCCTCGCCGCCGTCGAGCGACCGGGAGCGTTGCTCGTCCACCTCTGCCCGCGACTGGGCGGGTTCGAGCCGCCGCCGGGTGCGCCGCCCGTCTTCCGAGCGGGCTTCCCGTTCCCGCCGGAGGGCGCTGACGGGACCAGTGCCTGGGAGCCTCAGGCGGCGACCATCGCGATGTACGGCCGCTTGCCGGCGGCGGCGGCGCGGGCGCTGGCTGCCCGGCTGCAGCCGATGGCGCAACCTCCGGACAGCTTCCCGTTGGCTGCGCCACCGCCGATTCCGATGGCGCTGATCTACGCGGCCGACGATGAGTTCTTCGAGCCCGCCTGGGAGCGGTTCATGGCCCGCGAGCTGCTCGGGATCGAGCCGATCGAGATTCCGGGGGGCCACTTCCCGATGGCCGAGGACCCGGAGGGACTCGCGGCCCTGCTGGAAGCGCTCACCCGCTGAGCGGCGTGCTCAGCCGCCGAGCGCTGCCGCGAGCTCGTCCGCCTCGGTCACCGGAGCCCGGCAGGCGAACCGCTCGCACACGTAGGCGGACGGGAGGCCGCCGACCGCGCGCCGCTCGAGCATCAACTCCGGGCGCTCGACGCCCTCGGCACCTCCCGCCAACACCAGGTGGGGTCGCAGGCGCGAGCGGACGACGCCGGCGAGCTCGGCGAGGTCGTCGCCGTCCGTGGACACCAGCGCCACCTCGCGCACGTCGGAGCGCTGGAAGTCGATCGCGCGCAGCAGATGGGCGACCGCCTGAGGATGGCGCACGGCGGCGCGGTGAAACAGCCTGATCACGCCATCCGCCCGACGCTCGTATTCCTGCTCGCCGGTGAGCGCGGCAAGCCGCAGCAGGCCGTAGGCCGCCGAGGAGTTACCCGACGGGATCGGGTGGTCGTCCACGTCCTTGCGCCGCGCGATCAGCTGCTCGTGGTCGTCCGAGGTGGTGAAGAAGCCGCCGCGCTCGGGATCGGCAAAGCGAGCGATCATCGCGTCGGCGGTGGCGCGCGCGGCGTCGAACCAGCGGACGTCGAGGGTCGCCTCGTAGAGCACGAGCAGCGCCTCGACCAGGAACGCGTGGTCCTCGAGATAGGCGTTGAGCTTCGCCTCGCCGCGGTTGAAGGTGCGCAGCAGCCGGCCGTCGGGATCCCGCATGCGCGTCCAGACGAAGTCGGCGCAGGCGATCGCGGCGTCGAGGTAATCCTCGCGGCCGAGCACGGCGCCCGCCTCCGCCAAGGCGGCGATCGCGAGCGCGTTCCACGACAGCACGCACTTGTCGTCGAGCCCGGGCCACGCCCGCTGCGCCCGCGCCTCGTAGAGGATCCGTCGCGACTCATCGAGGCCCTCGGGTTCGGGGGAGTCGCCGCGGCCGATCAGGTTGAGGATGTTGGCGCCCTCGAAGTTGCCGCTCTCGGTGACGCCGTAGTACTCGATCACCCCGTCCGCGCGGTCGCCGAGCAGCGCGCGGATCTCCTCGGGCGTCCACACGTAGAACCTCCCCTCGACGCCCTCGGAGTCCGCGTCGAGCGCCGAGTAGAAGCCGCCCTCGGGCCCGTGCATCTCGGCCAGCATCCAGTCGAGCGTGCGCTCGCATACGCGGCGCCACGGCTCGTGGCCGAGAGCCTGGAAGCCGTGCAGGTAGGCGCGCGCCAGCAGGGCGTTGTCGTAGAGCATCTTCTCGAAGTGCGGGACGAGCCAGTGCGCGTCGACCGAGTAGCGCGCGAAGCCGCCGCCGAGCTGGTCGCAGATCCCGCCCGCTGCCATGCGATCCAGCGTCAGCTCGACGACATCCGTCTCGCCGCGGGCGAGCAGAAGCTCGAGCGCGGACGCCGGCGGGAACTTCGGGGCCGTGCCGAACCCGCCGTTACGAGGGTCGGCGTCCTCGCGCAACGCCGCGACCGCGCGGTCGACCAGATCGGACGGCACCTCATCGGCGCTCGGCTCGAACGCGCCGACCGCCCCAAGCTGTGCGCGGATGCGCGTCGCCGCGTTGTCGATCTGCTCGCGCTGCGTCGACCACGACCGGTCGATCGCCTCCATCAGCATGAGGAAGCTCGGGAGGCCGTGACGGGGCTCGGGCGGGAAGTAGGTGCCCCCGTAGAAGGGGACGCCGTCGGGGTCGCAGATCGCCGTCAGTGGCCAGCCGCCCTGACCGGTCATGCCCTGCACCGCCTCCATGTAGATCGCGTCGACGTCCGGCCGCTCCTCGCGATCCACCTTGACGCACACGAAGTGCGCGTTCATGTACGCGGCGATCGCGGGGTCCTCGAAGGACTCATGGGCCATCACGTGGCACCAGTGACACGACGAGTAGCCGATCGACAGCAGCACCGGGCGGTCCTCCGCGCGGGCGCGGGCGAACGCCTCGTCGCCCCACGGGTACCAGTCCACCGGGTTATCGGCGTGCTGAAGGAGGTACGGGCTGGTCTCGCCGGCGAGCCGGTTGGCCACGGTTCGAGGCTACCCCGCGTGACGCTGTTTTCGATCATTCGTGGCTTGACGCACAAAGTCGCGCCGGTATAGGGTCATCGCATGGGGGTCGGCCGAGGATCCGGTGGGTCAAGGGCCTTGGCGGTGTTGCTGGCGGTCGGCGGGCTCGCCTCGGTCAGCCCGGCCGCGGCGGGGGCCGACGTCTCCTTCATCCGCGGTTTTCCCGTAACCGGGTCGCAGTTCGCGCTCGACGGCGCCGGGAGCGTGTTCGTTGCACGGGCCGGTGCGATCGACCGCTACGACACCTCAGGAAACCCGCAGACCGGGTTCCCAGTCCCGGCGCAATTCAACTCTCCCAACGACCTCACGTACGCGGCCGGCAAGCTCTACGCGGTGGATGCAGGCTCGAACAAGCTCTTCCGCTGGGACCCGAGCGGTGCCAACCAGCTCATATCGCCGGTCGCGACCGAGACATTCGTCAACCTGGCGCGCAGCGTCGTCGTCGCCGGGAACACTGCCTACGTCAGTGCTGGCGAGACCCGACGCATCGCGCGACTCTCCCTCTCGCCGACGTTCGGGGAGTTCGGGCTGCAGTTCGGCTGGGGCGTCGCCACCGGCACCGATGCCGGGTTTCAGACCTGCGGCTCCCCGGGCCCATGTTCCAGCGGCTTTGGAGGCCCCGAGCTAGGCAAGATCAACGACGCCCGTGGGCTTGCGCTGGACGGAGCCGGCAACCTCTACGTCGCCGAGTCCGCGGCGCCGAACTCCCGCATCCAAGTCTTCAACGCCTCCCCCGCGCCCGTCGGGGTGATCGGCTCCCAGGGAAGCGGCTCGGGACAGATGAGCGAGCCGGGTGGGATCGCTCTCGACGGCTCGGGCAACCTGTTCGTTGCCGACCAGCACAATCATCGGGTCGATCAGTTCCGCACCGACGGCACCTTCGTCCAGGCCTTCGGCTTCGGGGTCCGGACCGGCGCGGCCCAGCTCGAGACCTGCACGACCGGCTGTCTACAGGGCATCTCCGGGACCGCGCCCGGCCAGCTCAGCTTCCCTTATGAGGTCGTCGCCGACGGGACCGGAAACGTCTATGTCTCCGACCTGATCGCGGGGCGGATCAGCGTCTATGGGGTGCCCGGGAGCGGAGGCCCGGCCGTGGATCCCGACAAGACGCCCCCCGCGACGAAGTTCGGCAAGGGCCCGAAGAAGAACACGAGCAAGCGCAAGGCGAAGTTCACCTTTTCCTCCGACGATCCGGCGGCCAGTTTCCAGTGCAAGCTCGACAAGAAGGCGTTCAAGGCCTGCACCTCGCCGAAGAAGGTCAAGGTCAAGCCCGGAAGGCACAGGTTCTGGGTCGAGGCAACCGATGCCGCCGGAAACACGGACCCATCCCCGGCCAAGTTCGCCTGGAAGGTCGTCAAGGACTAGCGCGGCACTACTCCGCGCGCAACTCCTTCGCCACCTCGCCGAGCGCCGCCGTCGCCTCGCCGATGCCGGCGCCGGTCTGTTGCATGTAGAGCTTCGCGGCCTTGCGCATCTCGCCCGCCGCGATCAGTTCCCGCGCCTCGTCGGAGACGGGTGGCGCGGAACGCGCGTCGGCCTCCCAGTCCGCGGCGCCGGTCTGCTGAAACAGCACCGCGACCCGCCGCTCGAGCTCGGCGATCCGCTCGCGCAGTTCCTCGACCTCGTCGCTCACCGGCTCAGTATCACGCACAACTCGCGCTCGATTGCGTCGAGCCACTCGTAGACGGCGCGCGCTCAGTACGCGCGCGGTAGCGCGGCGATGCGGTCGATCCAGGCCGCCAGGCGCGGGTGGTCGTCGCCGAGCGGCTGGCGCTCGTCGAGGATCACGTGGAAAGGCTCGGTGTCGGCCGGGTCGCGCGCTGCCGCGTACTTGAGGAACGGATAGGCGACGACGTCGGCCGCGCTCAGCTCGTCACCGACCAGGTGGTCCCCGCCGGCCAGCAGGCCCTCGAGCAGGTCGACGTGGGCCGCGAGCTCGGCCGCGAGCGCATCGACGCGTCCGCGGTCCGGCCGCTCGCTCGCGAGCTCGTCCTCGAGCGCGTTCGGCGCGCGCTTGTAGACCCGCTCGAACCACTCGACGAACAGGTCGATGCGGGCCCGCTCCTCCGGGTCACGGCCGAAGAGCGGCGGCTTGGGCTGGCGAGCCTCGAGGTGGCGCATGATCGCGACGGAGTCATGGATCACCTCGCCGGCGTCCTCGATCACGGGGACCAAGCCCTGACCGCTGATCGACTCGACCGGCCCGCGGTTCGAATACTCGATCAGGATCGACTGCGCCTCGATTCCCTTGACCGCGAGCGCAATCCCGACGCGCTCGCAGTTGGTGGACCACTCGGCGCGGTAAAGCCGGACCGCCGGCCCGCCCGCCATCGAGGACGGACCTAGCTCGCCGTCACGTCGCGCGCGAACGCCTCGAGGGCGTCGGCGAACGTCTGCAGGTCCTCCTCGGAGTGCGCGACCGAAAGCGTCCACTCCTCCTCGACCCCCGGGGTCATGAAGACGCCGTGGTTCATGTGGTAGAGCCACGCCAGCGTCGCGAGCTCGCCGTCCACCTTGGTGAGGTAGTCGCGGTACTCATAGAGCCGCTCGGGGGAGAAGACCACGCAGCCCTTGGCGCCGAGGCCGGAGGTGTAACAGGGCAGCCCGTACTCCTCGATGATCTCGTCGCAACGGCCCAGCAGCCAGTCGTTCGCGGACTCGAGCTCCTTGTAAGCGTCGGCGGTGAGCACCTCCGTGAGCGCCGCCTCCGCGGCTGCCATCACCATCGGGTTACCGTTGAAGGTGCCGTACTGGACGACCGTGTCGTCGGCGATCGCCTCGCCGAGCTCCTGGGTCATGCCGATCGCGCCGCCCGGGTATCCGCCGCAGATGGCCTTCGCCAGCGTGACCATGTCCGGCTTGACGCCGAAGCGCTCGGTCGCGCCGCCGCGGGCGATCGTGGCTCCGGTCTTGACCTCGTCGAAGATCAGCTTCACGCCGTGCTGGGTGCAGAGCTCGCGAACCCGCGCGAGGTAACCCTCGCGCGGGGGGATGATGTTGATGTTCATCATCGCCGGCTCCATGATCAGCCCGGCGACCTTGCC
>AR_comb_assmDRAFT_10547876_pt1 | contig 10327 bp, 5 predicted proteins | sample ArasoioldDNA_FD_10543 | JGI IMG/M metagenome (IMG submission 10543) | reverse complement strand
AACATCTGCGAAAACGTGCAGGAGGCTCTGCGGCGCGCGGAAGAGGTATACGAGCGGCTGGAAGTAAAGGGCGTTTCAGTGGGGCGGTAACTTCGTACGCGTGCCTCTTGCGTTCCCTCCGCCCAGATGAGCCCACACATTCAAAATCTGAACACATACGACGCCTTTACGAAGAATTGCCGGCCGTCGTTGATGTAACCATGCTGCGTGGTCAGGATCGCGTTCGTGATCGGATCAACTTCCAGGTCGCGGTTGAGGTTCGCCAGATCGCTGTTGTATCCCACGTAGATCGCAGTGCCCGGGTGGATGAGATAGGTGATGAGGAAGTCGGTATTGAAATGCTTCGTTGGTGATAACGAGCTAATCAAGGGATTCGACAGCACGGAGTTGTACTGCAGTATCAGTCGCGCGGAAAGCTGGCGCGTAAACTGGTAGTTCCACTTGCTGCGGACAATATGATTTGTGACCGCGGCGAGATTCGTATCGCGCTCGCGGATGTGCTCGAGCAGGTACGAATTGTCGATACGCAGGCGGCCGGCTGCATGAAAGGTAAGGGTGAAGTTGCCCTGATCTTCGTGACCGATCGCGGGTGCTCGCCCCGCAGCCGGGTTGTAATTCACCCCTCCGCCTGAAACGAAGAAGGCCGTGAAGTCGAGCCACTTGAGCCAACTCGTTCCGCCTTCGATGCCCCAGAACGGTTGTGGATATGCCGTCACTCGCGTCAGCGTGTCGTAATCGCTGGGTCGTAGTCGGACGTCGTCATACGCGTAAGGATGGAAGTTGACGTAGGTGTTACGCGCCATGTCCATGCGGAATCCGGGATACACGAAGTAGTCCAGCGCCGTTCCGCTGTGGTCCCAGATATTGAATTGCTGGAGCGTGGGTCCGTAGGAGATCAGGAACTTGCCTTCGGGCCGGAAGTAGTAGCTGGTATTGACGTTCTCCTGCCGGATGTCGACGCGATTAACAAATCCAGTCTCGGTGACGAAGCCAGGGCTGTAATCGACGTAAAGAGATTGAAGGTTGAACTGGCGGCCGTTCCGTTCCAGGTCGAGCTTGTAGCCGGGTCCTGCGGAACTGGTACCGGCAATCACGTCGACAGTAGAACTGGTCACAGCCTGGCCTTGCATGCGCCAGTTGGCGTCGAGCTTGATGTTGGCATCAACACCGCCGACACGGTTGAAGCCTCCCGCAAATTCGCGGTCGGTGTAGGTTGCGCCGATGGTCGACTGGTTCAAGATGTCGCGATTCACGCGCGCGACGGTGAATACTGCACGATCGCCCGCGTGCGGATCGGCAGGAGGTAAGGCTTCTCCTGGCGCTCGATCATCACTCGCCAGTACTCCAACCGCCCATGGACCGGACTTGCCTGTGAGGCGCAGGCCGAACTCGGGATGTCCGATGCGGCGAGTGAAGACCATGTTGATCGGCGAGGTGAAGTAGTTGCTGTTCTCGAGAAAGAATGGCCTCTTTTCCGGATAGAACACCTCGAATCGCTGGTTGACGGTGATCTGCGGCTGGTCGGATTCGACCTGGCTGAAGTCGGGATTGACCGTCGCATCGAGCACAAAGCTGTCGTGCAGGATGAACTTGGCATCCAGGCCGATCTCGGGCTGCAGGGTCTTGCTCTCGAAGAATGGATTCGTCGGATCGCGCTGATCGATATCCCGGAAGCTGCGCAGAAGACCGTAGGGGATGAGCTGGATATTACGTGCCGGAGAAATGTGGTCGAGCCCAGTTGCAGTAGCGGCCTGATTGAATCGTCCCTGAACGCGGTTCGTGATTCGCGGCCAGAACAGGTTTTCGTTCGTTCGCGGGATGCTGCGGTTGAGGATGATCCTCCATTGCTGAATGTCGGTGCTGGGAAAGCGAAGGCTCTTGAACGGAATCGCCATCAGAACGATGTAGCCCTGCCCGGTCAGCCGGCCTTCCGAGTTCCATACGGTGTCGAACGAATCGTCGAAGCCGCTGAAGTCCGCAGGGCGGCCGACTCCAATGGAACCTTCGGTCCAGAGCGCATCCCACTGAATGCCGAGCGGATTGGAAGCGAATGTATAGCCGCGGCGGGCATCGTTGAACGTGTCGATCATGATTTCGGCCGAATCGTCCGAAAAAATGTCCTCGCGGCGGGTCATGCGGGCGCGGATCTTGTCGGGCTCTTTGTCCCAGCAGACAAAAACTGCATAGAGATCGTGATCGTCGTAAGCAAGGTAGACGTCGGTGTCTTGTGTGGGCTCGGCCCCGTCGGCGGGCTCACGTGCTACGAATCCCGTGACGTGCACCATCTGGTCGGCGACTCGTGGGTCGGGATGCATGCCTTCGAAATCTTCAACCTTTGGTGGCGCGTCGATCCGTGGAATCTGAATGGAAGGAGCTGCCGGCAGAAGAGGCGTCAAGAAAAGAAGAACAACAGCTAGCCGGGCGGCCTTCAAGCAGACGTACCTATGGAAGATGAATGCACCAAACATTGTATATGTGAGACCGAGAGGTTCAGGACAATGCCAAGACCGAGCACCCGAGCACCGACGCTGACTTGGACGATGACGGAGCGAATCCGATAGCACCGGCGACTCACCGTCCGGCATGTTGCGCACACGTCCTTCGGGCTGCCTCGCCCTGAGCGGGACTTTTCCTCTAGACTGTCAAAGAGGAACCGCTCTCCTTTCATGATTATTAATCACGCGGAACGCGCCCATAACCACAATTGGGAATTGGATCCGGTTATTCGTTCTCTGCTGGATACGGACTTCTACAAGCTGTTAATGCTGCAGTTCATCTGGAAACATTTTCCCAAGACACGCGTGCAGTTCTCGCTCATTAACCGGCACCCGGCCGTGCGCATTGCCGACATCATCAACATCGAAGAATTCAAGGTTCAGCTGCAGCATGTGCGGGGATTGCGCTTCAGAAAGTCGGAACTGGTATGGCTGGCTGGCAACACGTTTTACGGTCGACGAGGAATTTTCGAACCGGGATTTCTCGAGTGGCTGGAGAAAGATTTCCGGCTTTCGGACTACCAGTTCCGCGTGCGCGATGGGCAGATCCATCTGACATTTGACGGTTCGTGGACCGAAACTACGATGTGGGAACTGTATGCGCTCGCCATCCTCGACGAACTCAAGACGCGAGCCAACCTGAAGGCGCTCAGTGAGTTTGGCCTCGATATTCTGTATGCACGGGCCAAGACGAAATTGTGGGGAAAGATCGAGCGCTTGCGCGGCGTGCCGGACCTCAGCGTGGCCGATTTCGGAACGCGCCGGCGTCACAGCTTTCTGTGGCAGGAATACGCGGTAGTGGCGATGGCCGACAATCTCGGAAGCAACTTTATCGGTACCTCCAATGCTTTCTTGGCACACAAGCATGACCTGGAAGCAATCGGAACTAACGCGCACGAGATTCCGATGGTGGTGGCGGCGCTGGCGCCGGACGATGTCGCTCTGAAAGCCTCGCAATATCACGTGCTGGAGTTGTGGCAGCAGACGTATGAAGGCTCATTGCGGGTGATGCTCCCCGACACCTTCGGGACCACACAGTTTCTGGCGAATGCTCCCGAATGGGTCGCCGACTGGACTGGACAGCGTGTCGACAGCAAGGATCCGTACGCGGCCGGCGATGAATACATTGACTGGCTAAGGAAGCGTCGACGTGATCCGCGGGAGAAACTGCTGATCGCTTCCGACACGCTGGATGTGGACATCATCTTGGGATTGCATGCCTACTTTGGCGGAGTGATTGCGAAGGGGCTTCGTCCGAACGAGTTTCGCAACGCCACTGATTTTCATGACCGCAACAAGTGGACCGCCGACCGTCGTCTTCGCTTCAGCGCCGGATGGGGAACGCTGCTGACCAATGACTTTCGCGAGTGCAATCCGAACAATGGAGATGAATTCAATCCCATTGGGCTGATTTGCAAAGTGTCGAATGTCGAGGGGAAGCCGGCCGTCAAGCTTTCCGACAATTATTCGAAGGCTCTCGGGCCTGCGACTGAGATTGAGCGCTATCGCCGGGTGTTCGGGACTGCGGGAGTTGCGAATACACCGTTGGTGGCATGAGTCTACGCGAATGTGTAGCCCCGGGCGCCTCGCCCGGGGTTGCGCGAAGCGCAATGAAGACGCTGGTTGTTTGGCAAGAATCGTGGCGATAGACACCGTCTCTACTCGTCGCTCCGCGACTCGGGGCGGGCGAGGCGCCCGCCCCTGCACAACCTACGGCCAAGTCCAGCGGCGCTGGCCAGAGTTCGCCGCTCCCCGTACACAACCTTTTCAATCTGTGTCACATTAGAAGCTCATGCCTCCGAGCGCCGATGCCCGGGCGGGACGAGCCGCCTTTTCCCATCCGGGATTCGTGCTGTTTCAAATTGCGCGCTTCCTGATTGTGGCGGCTGTCGAGATGCAGGCCGTTGCCGTAGGGTGGCAGGTCTACGAGATCACCAAACGGCCTCTTGATCTCGGTTACGTCGGGCTCGCCCAGTTTCTGCCCGGCATTTTGTTATTCCCCATTTCGGGGCATGCCTCCGACCGGTTCGACCGGCGCACGGTTCTATCGGCTTGCTATGGGGGGTATGGGGTGTGTTTTGCGCTATTGCTTGCGCTGAGCCGGCGAGGGATTTCGTCGATTACACCGATCTACGTTGTGCTGGTGATGATCGGGATCGTGCGCTCGTTCAATGGTCCAGCCAGCCGATCCATCCTGCCGCAGCTTGTGCCGCAGGAGCATTTTGCTAACGCGGTAGCATGGAACGCAACCATCTTTCAGGCGTCAACGATTTTGGGCCCATCCTTCGGTGGAATCGTGTACGCCGCTTTTCATGGACCGGCAGCCGTGTATGCCATTGCAATCGTGACGGCCATTGGGGCTACGATTTCGACATTCGGCGTCAAGCCGGAGGTCTCGGTTCGCCCGCGCGAACCGATGAGCCTTAAGACCCTCTTCGCCGGTCTGCATTTCATCCGGAATAACAAGCTGATCCTGGGAGCGATTTCTCTGGATCTGTTCGCCGTGATGCTGGGCGGCGCGGTGGCGCTGCTTCCGGTGTACGCGCGCGAGATCCTGCACACGGGACCTTGGGGATTGGGCCTGTTAAGAACGGCGCCGGGAGCGGGAGCAGCCATCATGGCGCTCGTGCTGGCGCATTGGCCGCTCCGCGGAAAGTCCGGACCTAAGTTGCTGTGGGCGGTCGCTGGGTTTGGCGTTTTCACGATCGTCTTTGGGCTGTCGCGAAGCCTGACGCTTTCGCTGATCGCATTACTCATCGCAGGAGCCAGCGACATGATCAGCGTCATCATTCGGGCCACGCTCACCCTGCTCGCTACGCCGGATGAGATGCGCGGGCGCGTGACTGCAGTGGACATGATCTTCATCGGGACGTCCAACGAGTTCGGACAATTTGAATCAGGCATCACCGCGCAATGGTTGGGAACCGTCCCCGCCGTAGTGCTCGGAGGAATTGGGACGCTCCTGATCGTGGCGCTGTGGGCTTGGTGGTTCCCGGACTTGCGAAATGCTGGGGAACTTCACGAAATGGCGGCTGCGACCTCGTCGACTACCGCCGACCCCGCCTAGGCAAATTCTTCACCACAGAGGAAACCTTCCGTTCCACAAGCACCTGCATGACTTAGAATGTCGGGTTCATTCTGCTGACAAGGATCTGGCTTGCTCGAACGCTACTTCCGTCTCAAGGAAAATCAGACAACCGTCCGCGCGGAGTTTCTCGGCGGCCTCACAACCTTTATCACGATGGCGTACATCGTCGTGGTCAATCCACAAATCCTCTCGAAGGCAGGCATGCCCGTTGAGGGTGTCGTCTTCGCCACGTGCCTCGCTTCGGCTGTCGCGACGCTGGTGATGGGGCTGTATGCGAATTATCCGATCGCACTCGCCCCCGGCATGTCGCTGAATGCGTATTTCACGTATTCGGTCTGCCTGAGTCTGCACGTACCGTGGCGGACTGCGCTGGGCGTCATTTTCTTCTCTGGAGTTGCGTTCTTAATTCTGACCGTGACTCGCGTTCGCGAGCAGATCGTCAACGGGATTCCCGAATGCCTGAAACATTCCACGGCCGCCGGAATCGGAATGTTCATCGCGTTCGTCGGATTGCGGAATGCGAATTTGGTAGTGGCGAATCCCGCAACGTTCGTCAGTCTTGGCAGTTTCGCGAATCGCGAGGCGCAGCTGGCATGCGTGGGGCTGGCGATCATGCTGATCCTGATGGTGCGCAAAGTTACTGGGGCGATCCTCATTGGGGTCATCGCGACGACGTTGCTCGGAATCCTGCGTGGGATGGCGAGTTGGCCGGCAGCGATCTTTTCGTTGCCGCATCCGTCGTCGACCTGGCTGCAACTCGATCTTCGTGGCGCGCTTCATCTGGGATTGCTGGAAATCATCTTCGTCTTCCTCTTTGTCGACTTGTTCGACAATGTCGGAACCCTGGTGGGTGTTTGCGAGCAAGGCGGCTTCGTGAAAGATGGCAAGATCCCGCGCGTCGGACGCGCTTTGGTCTCCGATGCCGTGGGAACCATCTTTGGCGCCCTCACCGGGACTTCTACCGTAACCAGTTATATCGAGAGTGCAGCAGGCGTGGCCGCGGGGGCGAGGACGGGCTTGAGCAACATCTTCGTCGCGGGACTATTCTTACTGGCTGCATTCTTTGCGCCCCTGGCCGCGGCAATTCCCGGATACGCCACTGCACCAGCTCTGATCGTTGTCGGTGCGCTAATGACGGAGTCCATCGGCCGAGTTACATGGAGCGACTTCACGGATGCGATCCCTGCGTTTGTGACCGTACTGGCTACGCCGCTGACGTTCAGCATCGCAACCGGCCTGAGCCTGGGAGTGATTTCCTACACTCTGGTGAAAGTGGCCGCTGGAAAGTTTCGGCAGGTGAGTCCTGTGATCTGGATTCTCACTGCTCTGTTCATCTTCCGGTATGCGTACTTGGCCGCCGAATAGGAAGAGCGCCAACCACGAAGGGCACTAAGGTTCACGAAGGAAAACCTTACGGCACATTCACTGTCACCGTTGCCGTTGTGCGTCCGTACTGATTCGTCGCGTAGATCTTGTAGGTCGTGGTCGCTGTCGGCGTCACGGTTACGCTCGTGTCGCGAACCGCGCCCGGTCCCGGCGAAATGATAACGTAATCTGCCGTACCTGCATTCCAGGAGAGGGTTACGGTCCCGCCTGAGGAAACATGTGTGGGGGAGGCGGTGAAACTGCTGATGACCGGGGCTGCGCCCGTTGGGTAGTTCGAACTGGTGTAGATAGGATTCATCTGCACGACTTCAAACGCCGACGCCGGCACGGTCTTGAGCGTGTCGAGATCAGATCCCCAGCGGCTGTCGGATACTCCCGTGATGTAGAGCGAACTGCCGTTATCTGCCAGGATCAGCCCGTAATGCTTCATCGCGGTGAGAATCACCTGCATCTGCGAGGAGAATCCCGAAATGTCATAGCTGGATTTCAAGCGCAGACGCATGCCCATTGGCGGTGCGGATGAGTCGCTGGTGTTTCCTGCCCAGTGCGAAGCTGGGGGAGTGATGGCTGCTCTACTGTGGGGGAGGGTGAATCGAAAAGCGTGCTTGATTTGTCCGGCGGCTACTTCGTCGTAGCGGACGAGTCCAGGGAAAATCGGCAGGCCGGCAGCATCGGCGGAGGTCCAGGTATAGGGACGCTGCTCGTCGGAGAGTAGATCCCACACCGCAGTCGAGTCTGCATTCCAGCTCCCATCATTGTTTACGTGCGCATTGTAGAGCTCGTAGAGAAAGCAGTTGCCGTTATCGAGAACCAAGACGTGTCGGTCGCCAGAACTGGAGGATCCGCCTTCGACGGGCGCGTTGGCAGGAACGGGCATCGGCCCAGGATCGCTCTCGTCGCCGTAGGCTTCGAGATTCACGTTGACCAATGATTGATTCCCATCAACCACCACATAGGGGATCCCGTAGGTGGGATCGTTCCCCCAGTCCGGATGAACCTTCACGGAACCAACCCAGTTCGTGATGATGGAGCCTGAGTTGGAATCGACGGGCGCTGAAGAGATGTCGGTATTCCAGAGATTGCTGCTGGTGAACGGGACGAAGCCGTTTAGATTCGCTCCCTGGCCGAGTGACATTCCGCTGCAGGCCAGGTTGCTGCCCCCAGTGCCGCCACCGTTGCCGCCTCCCCCGCCATTTCCACCCCCGTTTCCGCCGCCGTTTGCACTTTGGTTCGAGACGCCTGAACATGACATCAGGCAAGCGCAAACAGACAGCGGAAGGAGGGCTGCGAGGAAAAGAACGAACGTGCGGCCGAAGCGGCGCATGGGTTGATTGTTACGCATGTCAACGAGGCGCTGAAAGAGCCCCTTCGGACATGTCCAAATTCTAAGAGCAATTCAAGAATTTTCGGGGAGGACGCGAGGCAAAGGTTCAGTCTCCTTTGCGATCTCCACGAATAACTTTGCGCTAGAAATCCTTAGGAGACCGCAAACGGGCTACACCTTCCTGTGGACAACGACAATGCCGTCAGATTCGTCGCTTCGCGGACTCGGGCGGACCCTTCGACTGCATCTCAGGGCAAGCTGCGTCCGCTCCTACACAAACTTATTGTTTTCCGTGTAGCACGCTCTTGGCTGCGCCCATGTTGTCGTACTTGTCATAAACGCGGACCACGACAACGTGCTCTCCCACAGAATCTTTTCCTTCTTCCGGAGCGACTTTGAAGTCGTAGTCCTCGACTTTCGAGTCGGATAGCTGTCCGACCGGTTCGACGTATTTCCAGTCTCCGGCGTCGATGGAGTACTCCGCATGTTTGATCGCCGAGAATCCGTCTTCGGCACGGAAGCGGACATGAATCTGTCCGCCCTCCAGATTGGACGAAAGATTTTCAATACGCGGCGGGGTGGTGTCGACTTCAAAGCGGCGGCTCTCGCGCGAAGTGGTGAGTGCGTCGCCAGGAGAGTGCGATGGAGAATCGGACGCGATGACTTTAATCGTGTATCCGCCGTCGGGCAGGAGGCTGGCATCAAAGGAGTACGCCTTGTCGCTGACGTCATCCTTCAGCAGCAGCCAGCGACTCTCTCCGTCACCGCGATAGTAGACGGAGTACACGAGTTGATCGTCGTTGTCGTCGTGCGCGCTCCACTTTACGCCGATGGCATCGTGGTCACGAGTGCTGGGCACGGGGGATTCGAAGTGGCCGCCGGAAGAGCCGCTCACGTCGGTCCCAAGATTCAGACTCGATTTAGGAACGGGCTGATAACGAACGCCAATCTGCACCGAGACATCTTCGATTTCCGGCGCCATGTTCTTCGGTAGATAGTTCACCGTCACGGAGTCCACGCTCGGCTGCGTATTCCCCGCGTGCAGCACCGCTTTCCACTGAACATAGCGCGCGGCAGGAATGGCGGCTTCCGCCCCTTTCTTCAGATCGACTTGCTTCCAGGAACTCCAGTTGCGGTCAGGATTATCGACGTTTCCGCTGCGGGCCAGTAGATCGACGTTCCCCGCTCCGCGGAAATCGGTGCGTCCCCAGCGCGAAAAAATCTTGGCGTCAAACACGTCGCTCTCGTACGAACCTTCATTCTCAGGTCCGGGGCCCAGGATAAATACCTTCCCCAGATTGCTGCTGACAGCGTAAAGACCTCCGCCGGGGGCCTTCGCGAATCCGGTGATCTGCGATGCAGGGGCCTTGAGCAGATCGGAATAGTCATCCGGCCCATCGATCGCAAATACGTGGCCGCGATTTCCCGTGCCTGCCAGCAGCCGGTTGTGTGAGTCAAACACCAACGCGTAGACGATGTCGTCACGCGATGTCCAAATGCGTGATGGCGAACCGTCAGCGGCGATCCGGTAAACATCCGAGCCGCCAGTCGCGCCACCCCCAGGAACCGGGAACGCGGTGATAGGCGGAGCACCGGGGCTCGGTGTAAGTGTGACACCAGGCGCTTGCTGGCCCGCAGCCGCAGGAGGCGTTGCGCCCATCGTGATCAGCATAGAGGTCCCCACAGGCGGACCACCCGCACCCGGCCTTTTCTCACCGACTCCCGCGGCGTAGATGTTTCCATCGCGATCGAGAGCCAATGCCGTAATCTCTTTCTTCGGCGCGCTATAGAGAACGAATCCTTCTCCCGCGGGAGAAATGCGGTACACCAGTCCGCTGCCATCGGTTCCCGCAATCAGATTTCCCTGCGCGTCAAACGTCAGCGCGCGGATGTGGTTCTCGTCACTCTTGAAGAAAACGGAGTGCTCGCCCTTGGCCGTAACTTTGTAGATCTCGCCATGATCGCCAGTCGCGATGTAGAGATTGCCGGCCTTATCCAGAGCCAGATCCCAGATGTATTTCGTACCGGGAGCGA
>AR_comb_assmDRAFT_10999188_pt1 | contig 10333 bp, 10 predicted proteins | sample ArasoioldDNA_FD_10543 | JGI IMG/M metagenome (IMG submission 10543) | reverse complement strand
CCTTCCTGGATCAAATCCAGGAAGGGAACACCGCGTCCCATGTATTTTTTTGCCACAGAGATGACAAGACGTGAGTTGGCCGTGATCAAATGTTCACGAGCGGCCCAACCGTCCTCGATCAATTTTCGTAACTCTGTCCGCCGGCGCGGGCTGGCGTTGCCTTTGGCCAGTTCTTCACGGGACATACGTCCACGCTCGATACGCTGGGCGAGTTTTACTTCCTCTTCCGCGGTAAGTAGCGGAACGCGGCTGACTTCCTTTAGATACAGTCCGATCGTATCGTCGGTATCGATATTCGCAAGATAATCGTCCAGAGAAAGGTCAATCTCTGGTTCAGCCTCATTTGCCTCCACGGCAACTAGCTCATCCTCCGTAGGTTCCGATGTTGTTGTATCCTCCACAAACGGAATACCGGCGCTTAGCAGTGCCGAAAAGGCCTCCTCGAGTTGTTCCACATCCTGTTCTGCTTCCGGGAAGAAGTGCAGGATGTCATCCAGCGTAATATACCCCTTTTGCCTGCCCAATTCGATCAGCCGGGCAAGTGCTGAATACTCTTCCTCTTCATCAACCATCAGTATTTTATCTACATCCATTCGTGTGTTTATCCATTTTCTTTTTGTATTCAGAATACACTTTTTTCAAGTGAATTTCAAGTCCGTAATGTTGCTCTTTCATAGACGCCCAGGGTACTAAAATGTTACGCCAGCCTAAGGGTAAGGGGTAGTGCCCACTTGGGCAGGAGTAGGAGTTTCGGCGTAAGGGGGAGCAGTCAGGAGACCGAGCAGTGCATCGATTGAGCTTTTTGTCACGATCAGCACATCGCCTCCGCTGGCATCCTGGACGTAGTATCCGCTTTCTGTTGGAGTGACAACACCAATACGGACAGTTCGTTCCGTACTGTTGTCGAATTGAACGGTCATGACATACGCCGGATCCTTCAGCCCCACCAACCCCTCGTCAATTTTCGGAATCCGCTCCAGGATCCGCAGCATTGTAATTTGACTGGCTGCCGCTTCGGACGCGCTTTGTTCTGCGGCTGCCTTGGTGGGCTGAGTCAGCTCCCAGGCATTCTTCGCGTTTCGTGCCAGTTCTACCGTCTCACCTGTTTTTGACTTGATGAGAATGCTGGTCGGAACACCCTGGTCAGGGGTAAACAGATAGCTGACCTGGGCGGTGGTTTCGGGTGTCGCCGAAATATCTTTAGTCTGGTTTCGATTCCTGAGAAAGAAGAACGCTCCCAAAACCACGAGTAATACTATGATATAGACAACAGTGGAGCGGCGAATCATACATCAGCCCTGCCGCCTGCGCGCCAGCCAGGTAGAGACGCCGCCGAAGATTACCAGCCCCGGGATGATGAATATGGCGCTCAGCAGGATCATGATCCAGTACATCTCGGAAGGAGGGGTAAAGGTGCGCTCGGTCGGATTCTTGGGTGTAATGCTGGCCAGGTTTTCCTGTTCGGCGAGCCAGTCCACCGAGTTGACAAACATATCGCCGTTCCCGTAGCGGTCGAAGATTTGGTCTACGGCAAACTCGGAGGTGCCGAACACAACCACGCGACCCTTTGTATCGGCATTTTCACCGGCAATGGCCAGGTTCAAGGGGCCTACTGCTTCGTTATCATTCAACGCAACCTGGCCGCCTTGTTGCAGACTGGCGAAATCCGTTTCTCCCCAGGACCGCTGGTTCGTCTTGACGAGCTGGGTGAGCGTCACGCCGTTTGTTGAGTCTGCAGAACTTAGGCTGCGCGTGAACGGGTAGAACGAAACTAAATTATTCATGTTCACCGTGATCGGGTGGGACGCGTCATAATAAGCAGCCGTCGCCATGGTCGGCTGCGTGCTGTTCAGATCGATCACGATATCATTGTCAAAAGTGATTCCCCAATCTTTGGAAAGCATGTCTGCCAGTGGATCGCCTTCATTTCCGAATTGGGTCAGGGTGGTGGGGTCCTCCATAACCAGCAGGGAACCACCCTTGTCCAGAAAACCTTTGAGAAGCTTTACTTCATCTGCAGATACAGGTTTCATCGGGCCTGCGACGACGATCACGCGGGCATCATCAGGGATCTTGCTATCTGCAAGCAAGTTGAGAGGCTTCACAGCGTAATTTTTACTTTCAAGAGTAGTGACCGCCCGGTTCATTGAAGTATCGCCTGCCTGCTGGGTGTCATGTTCGCCATGCCCGGTCAGGAAATAAATGGCGGTACTTTTGGGGTTCAGCAAGCGCAGCAATCCTTTGAGGATTTCATTCTCACTGGCCAATGCAACGATGGCCGATTTGTCACCCATTTGTAAAAGGATTTTTCCATCGCCGGTGATGCCTGCATTGATTGCAGCCTGGGGATTGAGGTCTGGATTGACAAATTTATAGTCGAACTTGCCGTTACTGTTCGCTTTGATCTTGTTCAATAGATCTGTAGCACTCTTTGGATCGCTGGACTGGGAGAAGAACGCGGTCGCCATCACATTCTGGGGAAGTTTCTTCAGTGCGGCGAGGGTTTCAGGGGCCAGAGTATTGGCTTTGTTCTCGGTGACATCCCAAGTCTTATTGAGATTGAAGCTCGAGTCTGCAAACAAAACGTTGAGCAGACCGAGAATCAACAGGAAAGCGATGGATATCACCAGGGCATTACTTCCATAACGTGCCTGCCTGCCTGTGAGAAAGCGCCGCACACGGTTGGGTTCCAGGACAACATACAGGGCGATACACAGGATGCCTATTCCAACGCTAATCAGGATAGAGGTATCGAGCTTATCAACATTGGCAACCGTGAATACCTGCATGGCGATCAGACCGCGGACAATGCCAAGCAAGATGGCAGCTACAAATGCAACCAGGGCAGCGATCAACGCGACATAAGAGTAGCTCTTTTTCTGTTTCTGGTTGTTCATCAACGCCATCTCCGAACTTCAACTGCTGTAGTGCCGATGAACAGGCCAAGCGCCGTCAGGCTGACAAAATATAAGAGGTCTGAGATCGAGATGCTCCCGGCGCCAAGCGCATTGTAAAAATGGGTCTTCATGTCCAGGTACTGGAAAATATGCTGGCCTGTCCCTGGTTGAAGGACATCCACCGGGAAGCCGAACAGCCACCAGAGCGCGATAAATGTGATCAGCGTAACAAAGAACGCTGCGATCTGGTTGGTAAAAATGGCCGAAATTCCAACTCCTAGAGCAAGGAAGCTTGCCGAAACCAGGATGACACCCAGATAGGCAGAAAACATCAACTGGCGGTCGATCCCCGGTGTGACCATCGGATGCAGAATGGTGACGCTTCCGATCACGATCCCATTCAGGATGATAGGATAGATCAAAGTCACTGCCAGAACCGAGAGGATGAATAGAAAGCCACCCAGCCATTTGCCAGTGACCAGCTCAAAATCCCGCACCGGAGCCGTGAGAAGTAACTCCAGTGTGCCCATCCTGGCCTCATCTGCGATGAGTCTCATGGTGAGGGCAGGGATTGTCAACACCAACAGGAAGGCAAAGCTGCCTGTAACCGGCGAAATGTCCGGTACTTGTCCAAAGGATTGAAAGGCGTTTTGAATGTAATAATACAGATTGACGACAAAGATGATCCCGGTCGTAAGCAGGATCAGAAATGCAACCACGTAGGCAATTGGGCTGATAAAGTAGTGATCATATTCGCGCTTGGCGATGGTCCAGATGTTTCGCATGACTCCCTCAGGATACTTTTGTGGTGACGTTCGCGTCGCGCGTGAGTTCCAGGAAGATCTCCTCCAGGCTCAAACCGATCGGCCGCATTTCGAGCAAATCGAAACCTCCCAGGATAACGGACTTCGCCACCTGTGGGCGAACATCCTGACCGGCGGAAAACTCGAATTCCACCGAGCCATCCGGTTTGGTCTCCACATCGCGCGTCCCTTTGACTTTGCTGACTCGGGCAGCCAGGCCATCCGTTTCGCCGCGCACGCGCAGGACGACACGCTGTGATCCCATCAGCCTTGACTGCAGGTTTTCAGGCGTATCTTCGGCGACGATCTTCCCTTTGTTGATGATCAGAACCCTGTCACAGATCTGCTGGGCTTCTGTAAGGATATGGGTGGAGAGCAGGACAGTGCGGTCCTTGCCGATCTCGCGGATCACATTACGGATCTCCACGACCTGAGCCGGATCCAACCCAATCGTTGGCTCGTCGAGGATGAGCACCTCGGGACGGTGGATCAAAGCCTGGGCCAACCCGATACGCTGGCGCATGCCCTTTGAAAAATTACCGATGTAACTGGTGGCGCGGTCACCCAGGTTGACCATTTCGAGAGTCTCATATGCCCTCTCTTCAGAGTCTGGGATTTTGCGTAGGTCGGCCATGTACTTTAGATAGTCGACGGCGATCATATCGTTGTAGAGGGGAACTGTTTCTGGCAGGTAACCGACACGTTTACGAACTTCCATCGATTCTTCCAGGATATCGTATCCTGCTACAAGTGCCGAGCCCTCGGTGGGAGGCATATAACTCGTCAGAATTCTCATGGTTGTGGTCTTGCCCGCCCCATTTGGTCCCAGGAAGCCGAGAATTTCCCCTTGTTCCGCATCAAACGTTAAATTGTCAATGGCACGGCGTGCGCCATAGTCCTTTGTGAGTCCATTGACCCGAATCATTGATACTCCTTGCAAACCCGAATATGTGCTGATAAACAAATGGCACAGACGCCTCAAGGCGACGGTGCCATCTCCTTCTGGTAATAGTACTCAGATACTATACAAAAATCATTTCCTAAAGTCAAGCGGCTTGTGAAGTTCTAATCAAACCCTAATCTGTACAAAGTGATTGGTAAAACCCATCTTCATTGGCTCTTGCGAAACAGAAAAAGAGACAGGAATTTATGCTGCTTTATAATGGATCAAATCTCGTCGATGGAGGCACAATGACCGAACTGCTTTATCAAACAGATTCATATTTACAGGAATTTGATGCTACAGTAACTTCCACGATCCCGGGAGAACGTGTGGTCATCCTGGACAGGACTGCTTTCTATCCAGGTGGAGGCGGCCAGCCGTGCGATTTCGGAATGTTATCCATTCACGGCGTTGCATATCCAGTTGTAAAGGTGAAAAAGCAAGGCGAGGATGTCCTTCATTTTCTTGGAGGGGAGGAGTCTTTGCCTGAGGCAGGAAGCGCCTCCCGCGGGACCCTCGACTGGTCGCGGCGATACAAGCTGATGCGCACCCACACCGCGCTGCATGTCCTATGTGGGACAGTATTTCGGGATTACGGCGCGCTGGTCACTGGCGGCGATATGGAGCCGCTCAAGGGCCGGATGGATTTTGAATTTGCCAATATGCGGGGGGAACTCGTACGTGAAATAGAAAGCGCGGTAAATGTGGAAATAAAAACGGGGCGCGAGATCCGGGTAAAGATCCTGCCTCGCGAAGAGGCATTTCAAATCCCCGATTTGATCCGGACAAAGATCAACCTCTTACCGGAAGGCATTATGCAGGTTCGTACGGTCGAAATCGTCGGGCTGGACCTGCAAGCCGATGGTGGGACACATGTCCACAACACAAGTGAGGTCGGCTCGATCCGCGTAGCCGATTACAAAAGTAAAGGCGCAATTAACAAACGGATTTATATTGATATTGAATGAGGCTGATAACCGGTTACCCCTGGAAAGAAGCACGCCTCCCTTAAGCACAACGTCGCGGTGTGAACATGTTCACACCGCGACCGTTTTCTACCAGAAAATTATTCCGGGTCGATGACCAGTTTAATGGCCGTCCGAACCTTGTCCTCGATGGTCACATCTGCAAATTCAGGAGTGCAGGTGACGTTAATGCCATCCAGTTTGAGATAGCCGGTTGCCAGGACAAGCGCTTTTACAGCCTGGTTGACTGCACCTGCTCCAATCGCTTGGACCTCAGCATGGTGGTGTTCGCGGACCACACCAGCGATTGCACCGGCAACCGCGGAGGTGCGGGAGTTAGCAGAGACCTTAATCATATTTGCTGCTGAAGCATGATCACTCGGTATAGAATATTTCGTTTCCATGTTTTTGCTCCTGATTACTATTCATGTTCGTTTTATCTCGTTCAAGATCTGACCTAAATTTACTTGAAAGGAAGAGACCTGTGTGTCAGGGATGTGTGATATTTTCTGAGGAAGAGTTGGATTGTCGTATGGGGGAATCCACCCCCAGTACTGATTTAAAGGAAAATGCGCTCGAATTGAGCGCATTTCTTGGGGAATGGAGACATCTACAACAATATCACCTGACCGCAATACTCACACTTATCCATGACAGCTGCGTAGCAAGATTTCCATGAAAGCTCCTTAGCTTGCTGTGATTTTTCCGCTCTTAATATCCAGCTCAATAAAAGATTCTAAGCCTGCATAACCTTGATCCATTGCTGACTGCAAGATCTGATGCACTTCTTCACTGGAATTTTCGGGGGGCATGCTGAGATAAATACTCAGACGCGTGCTGTTCTCGGTAGGAGTCAATCGTCGAGTGCAGTTATAGGTAAGTCCCATCACCGATTGATACATGGTGTAATACTCGAATGGTTTCCAGTCCAGAATTTTACTGTACACGTGAAGATCGCCATGGGCACAGTGAAATCCGGAACCTTCTCGTATCCGTCCGCCGGAAGTATCGGTTCTTTCTCCATAGTCGTAATGCAGAAAGCCAGCCTCCAAATCAGGTTTCGTCAAATATTCCCAAATCAGCGAAGATGGAAAGGGAAGCTCCGCTTCATACTTCACCCAGGCTTCCTGTGCGCCAACGAACTGTCGATTTTTTGCCAAGTATCTTTCCAAAACAAGTCGCAGGTCATGGATACACATCGGCACTTCACCGATGTGCTCATATGTTTCTGAGTGAGGCACAAGGTCATCGCAATACTCTGCCAGATGCAATCGTTGCGCGGCGACCTGACTAAAGAGAGCATATGACTTAATATTTGTCTGTTCGATCACATGGTTTTTCAGCATTCGATGAGGGACAATAACATCTGCGCCAAGCAACTCCTCCCGGTCAGCGAGTTTCTGGATCAAATATTCACCATAATGGGTACACATCTTTAGGTCGAGCATGCCCATATTCTTGCATGCCCTGCAGGTGCAGGTCGTGTTGTATTGCATCTGTCGAAGGGTATCGGCGAAAATGATATAAAAGTTCTCCAGCGCTTCGAGAAAACTTTGATTCTGTATAAAATTGGTTTCGGGAACATACATGAAAATCGCGTCCCCTCGAAAACCCGAAATGAGAAATGGATGCTGGACTGCTTTCAGTTGTGCGTCGAACAGACTCTGTAGAATCTCGTTGGCATGATCAAGCTCGGAGCCTGTTAAATATTCGGTATAACCTGATATATCGGTAATTACGAAGAAACCTTTGTTCGCCATTTTTTACCTGTATAAATTAATCACACCTGATCTATTTACCTTCGACATCGTACCGAACATCTTGAGGATTGTTGCAGTACTAGCATTTTTTTCGCAGCCACGCTTGCCATTGGCTGTTGTATTGATCATATGTTATCCCAAACGCCTTCTGCACGGCCTGTTTGAAATCGCTGGTTTGATCGAGCGCCTGGGCAAGTTTCCAAAAACCATCCAAGCCTCCGAATTTCTGCACCGTAAACTCGACGACGGAAGTAGCAAAGTCATAGCTCAGGCCAAAGTTTTTATCGAGCCCATACATGTGCATCAAATCCTGTTTGTAGACCTTCCCGCTCTCATCCAGGATGGGAATGAAGGTGCCTGATCTTGTCGCGTCGCATGCCCAATAGGAATTTTCCTTCGCTCCCGAAACATACTCCGCCAGGCCCTCAGACATCCAGTCTGCCGATCTGCCGGCTTTATTAAAGGAGCGGGTATGGGTCATGTGAGTATATTCATGGGTAAGAGTTTGTTCCAATTCCCCTTCCCAGCCTAATCCCGAATCATAGAAGGAATAAGCAAAGGAGTTAGGGGAGTAAATCCTGATTTTATCTTCCGCGGGAGTCGTTCCTTGATAGTAGCTGGCAATCGCGTTCATTGCCTCGAACGGATGCAGGCCATAACCGGGCATGATTTCCACATTGGCCTTTTCGTCAGGAACTTTACCCAATACTTTTTGTACATTTTGTCGGGCATTCTCCATTAATTCCATGATGCGCGGGTTGACATCGTCTGCCCAGGGATAGTATGTAAAGATGAAATGGTCGGTCTCTTTGGTGGCAGGCTTACCCATTTGCTCTACTGTCGGTTCGCTGATCACCCAATTCCCATTTTGAAAACGAAATGGCCAGACGGCTTCATATCCGCCGTCATTTTCAAAGTGAGCAAGCACAAATCCGTCGTCGCGCCGCGTGATATCCAGTAGTGTAAACTGATCGTCGAAGGATCCGGCCTGATAAGAATCTTGAAATTCATCGAAACGGCTGCGGACGATGCGCCGGAAGGGTTTATTTTCCTGGTCCACTACCTGGTCCAAAAGATCCGGTTTATTGTCGTTGTAGGCTTGGGCATATTGATCCAGGGTCGCCTGGATGCCTCCCTTGATCTCATCATCACTGAATTGAGGAAGTTCTGTCGGGACCGTAGTAGGTATTGGCAGTACAACTGTTGAGGTCGTCACTACTGTCGGAACAACGGATGGAGTGGGAGGTACAGTAGGAGCAGTATTGGGGAGTAATGTCTGGCATGCGAGTTGTGAAGCGATCAGCAGTACCGCCGCAATGCTGATTTTCTGCAGTTTGTTATGGTACATCTACCAATCCTTGGATTTATACATCTATTAATTGCAGTTCTGATCCTAGTTTATTCGACGAGGATTAGTTTTTCCTGTGCCTTTTCTTGGAATTTAATCTCCCGCCGGTTGCCTGCCATTATTGGGCGTTCGAAAATACCTTTGATACTTCCTGCGGGATGGCGCGAGGCGTACCGGTTTTCAGGTCTACAAACACCCAGTCTGTTTCGCCTTTCACCAGCGTTCGGCCATCCGATTTGCGAACGAATTCATACTTTCGCAGCGATCGTACCCGTCGCACGTTTTCCACCCAGGTTTTGATCTCAATTTCCTCACCCGCAAAGGCAGGGAGGAAGTATTCGATCCTGTGCTCCCTCACGACCCAGGTGGCTTCCACGCCCTGGGCTTCGATGCCGCCGATCGAGGAATAATGCTCGACGGCAATGTCCTGCATCCATTGGACATAGGCCACATTGTTGACGTGGCCATTTTCATCAATGGAAGTATTGGGAATCACAAATGGTTTGGAATAGATGGAGGAAATCGGCATAGAAAAGCGCAACCTTGTGGTTAGGATGTTTTCGTTAATTCCTTTATCTTTTGTGTCAAAGTGTCTACATTGAAAGGCTTGGTCATATAATCTTTTGCCCCGGCTTGCAGGGTTTTTTCTTTGCTCTCGCGATCATCCATGGCACTAATAATCAAAATGGGTATTGTTGAAAATTTTGAGTCCTGCCGCAAAAGCTCGCAAATCTCGAATCCAGTCAGTCCGGGCATCATCAGATCTAACAGGATCAAATCGGGATTGAACTTCTCTACCATCGCCAGGGTCTCCATACTGTCATTGAGCGGGATGGCTTGATGACCTTCCATCTTTAAAAGGACCTCTAACAGCTGTGTGACCGTCACGTCGTCATCGACGACTAGTATTTTGAGCACATATGCTCCTTCTCGAAAAGTTATGGGGTTGGCTTTCAGTCTTGCGCATTGCCTTATATCACTACTTTTTCCGGAAATTCATAAAGGAATGATAAAAACCTATTTAAAAGTAGGTCTACGTTTCTCTACAAAAGCACGAATGCCTTCCTGCCCATCCGGGTGAGCAGCGCAGTCACTGATGCCTTGTCTTTCCAGTTCCAGTTGTGTTTCCAGCGTATTATTGAAAGAGTGAGTCATCAGTCGTTTCGACCAGGCAAAGGAATGGAGGGCGGTTTTAGTTAATCCATCCAGCATGGAGAATGCCTCCGGCAGTACTTCTTCGTCGGGAACGACCTTGGTGACCAGTCCCCATTCCAGCGCCCTGGAGGAGGAAATTGGCTCATCGAAGGCCATGATCTCCATGGCCCGGGCAAGCCCCACGAGGCGAGGCAGAGCGAAAGACCCGCCGCCGTCCATACTCAACCCACTGGATGTGTAAGCCTGACGCAAGACCGTGGATTGTCCCATAATGCGAAAGTCGCAGGCCAGGGCGAGAGAAAAGCCTCCACCTGCCGCGATGCCATTGATTGCAGCAACCACCGGTTTTTCCATCCGCCGAATTTCAGTGATAGACAAATGGAATTGAGGCGCAAGTTGGTGTAAAACCGAACGCATATTTTCCGTCTGCTGGCTCATCCATTTCAGATCTCCGCCTGCACA
>AR_comb_assmDRAFT_10103477_pt1 | contig 10334 bp, 9 predicted proteins | sample ArasoioldDNA_FD_10543 | JGI IMG/M metagenome (IMG submission 10543) | reverse complement strand
AACCTAAGAAATTAACCCATTGATTTTAAATGAGTTTACCCCGTGATCGCTTACCTTTGTTGGGTGCGCCCTGAGGCATCTGCCCCCGCTCGACCATGGCCACAGTCGCGAAAGCCTGTCGCTCACCCATGTTCTTCGAGCTGTCGCCGCTGTTGTCGGGGGTGGTTTTCACATTCTGGTAGTACTTGCGCGTCTCGTCGGTCTCCGCCGATGATTGGCTGGTAAAATGGGGGATGCCGCGGCGGTTGTCGAGGTAGCCTAGAGGGTGGGCTATGGCCGGTGCCGGATCGGTGTCCGTCACGGTGATGATGTTGCCCGGGTTGGCGTTGAAGTTCACGTCCCAGCTCAGCATGATGCCCGAACTGGTCATGCCGGGGCCGTCGGTCCTGGTCCACCTGACTCGGGCGCGCGCGGTTCCGCCGTCGGGCCAGGAGACGCTGTCGAAGGGGTAGCCCCTCATGGAAAAGAAACCATATCCACTGCTGGTGTCGATGGTCGTCGTGATCATGGCGTCTTTACGCCAGTTCGAATCCACATCAGGATCTCTTGTCGCGTCGCGGAGCACGTCGACACTGACTTTGATGATGTTCTGGGGAAATTGGATGTAACCGTAGAACGTGATCAAGCGATTCTGGCCCACCCCCGAGACCTTGCAGATACGTGTTTGGGGAGGCGCTATAGGTTACTCACGCGGGTGGAGTGGGGGCGCTATGTGATGGTGGCTGAGGCAGAAGGCGCCCGGAGGACGCCGACATGAAACTGCTGCACAAACTTTTCCCCTTGGGCCATTTCCTCATCAGCCTGCTGTTTATCGGCTGCGGCGTGGCGCTCATCACGTTCGCAGCCCTCCAACTCTGGCATGGGGTACAGCCCTGGCCCGGGCTGGCGCTGAACGAGCGCCTCCATACAGTGTTAGACAGCATTGCGGTCCTCACCGTGGCGGTAGCCGCGCTGGAACTGGGCCAAACCCTTCTCGAAGAGGAGGTGCAACGGGAGGCGCAGATGAGCCTCCCGACGCGCGTGCGCCGGTTTCTGTCGCGCTTCATGATCGTCCTGGTCGTCTCGCTGTCGATTGAAGCTCTGGTTGCCGTGTTTCAATTCAACCGTACGCATCCCGAGCACCTACCATATGCAGCGCTGATTGGGCTGATGGCCGCAGCGCTCCTCGCCGCCTGGGGGCTGTTCATCTGGTTGAATCGGAGCGCCGAGGAGTTGGAGCCCCATGCGATGGCGCAGGTCCAGCGCGAGGATGAGCAGGTCCCGTAGGCTTGCACGACGCCGGCGCGGGGATATGTGCTCTCGCGACAGCCGCAGTGTTTCCCGCCTCGACAGGCTCCTCGACATGGTTTCTCACACGGTGCGGCGACGCGTTTGTGCAACTTCTGAGAAGACACAGGGGAGTTTCATGGTGAGTGCACCGACAACCTTCGTTCCGCAGCATGACCATTGCGCTCTCCAGAGGCAGCCCCATCCCTCAAGGACAGCAGCCACATATGCAGTGTCAGGTGCCGCTTATTCTCTCACGGATGCCGGCGCATTGTTTGCATCGTCAGGATATCACGCGGATAGGTGCACTTCCCATGCGTGCTCCGTGCTTATCTTACCCCGGCTGGGCCAAAGCGGGTACAATGACACCACTACGTGCCCTCCTACTCGCGCGTCCGTGGGGCTTCGCACCCCTCCCGGAGCACCGCAAGCGCCTCAGTGGCCTGCGGGGCTATGACGACCGTCAGGCGATGGCCGACTTCCAGCGAGGTCGTGGGGGTCGGGACCACCTCAAAGCGGTCACGGCGCACCGTGACAATCAGACACCCGGCCGGGAGCCCGAGTTCCCGCACCTGTTTCCCGTCAAAGCGTGCGCCCTCCTGCACGACGAATTCCACCACCAGCGGGCCATGTCCCTCCCCACCACGGCCGTCACGGCGAAGGTCCTGTGCCAGCAGCGCTTCATAAATGGGCTCGTCACCGAGCCGCTCTGCGACGGCGTACGCCGCAAAACAGGCGACGAAGAGCGGCAGGATTTGCGCATAGGTATTGGTCATTTCCACAATGAGCACGATGCCGGTGAGGGGGGCGCGCACGATGGCCGCGAAGTACGCCGCCATGCCCACTACCGCAAACGCCCCGGGATGGTCAATGGTCCCTGGCAGACACAGATGGGTAAGTGCTCCGACCCCCAGACCAATGAGCGATCCCAGGACCAGCAGCGGGGCGAAGATCCCGCCGGGCGCGCCGCAGCCATAGCTGATCATGGTCAGGCCAAAGCGCAGCAGGAACCACAGCGGGATGAGGGCCAGCGCCACCTGTCCCTGCAACACGGCTTGGACGAGGCGCTGGCCCCCGCCCACGGCACTCGGGACCCACCAGCCGACCAGCCCGACCAACGCGCCCACGCCAGCGCCGAAGCGCCGAGCAGGCCGGCGGCCCAGCCCTGCCGCCCCCGCAACCCGTCGCCCAGGCGCGCGAAGCAGGCCATGGTGCCCAGCAGACTGCGGTTGAACACGATCCCCAGGAGTCCTGTCAATATCCCGAGCCCCAGAAATGCTGGTAAGGCCAGCAGCGGCGGGGTGGGTATGAGGTCGACATGGAAGACCGGCAACTGATTCGTGCACAAACGGGTCATAACATCGGCGATCAGGGCCGCTACAAAGGTCGCCCCAAAGACTGTCGGGGCAAAGTGCCGCTGCACCTCTTCGAGGACAAAGATCAAGCCCGCCAGGGGGGCATTGAAGGCGGCCGCCAGTCCGGCCCCCGCCCCGGCCGCAATCAAGGTCTGCCGCTCCCGTGGCGGCACCTGGAGCCATTGGGAGACGGCCGCGCCTAGGGCCCCGCCCATCTGCACGGTTGGGCCCTCCCGTCCTAGTACTAACCCACTACCGATGCCAAGCGCCCCGCCCACGAATTTCACGGGCAGCACGACCTGCCACCGCAGCGAGCGCAGCCGCGCGAGGACCGCTTTGAGGTGCGGAATGCCGCTGCCGGCGGCTTCTGGAGCGAAGACGCGCACCAGGGAGACCGCACCCCCAGCGCCCAGCGCGCCGACCATCATGGGCAGCAGCCATCCCCAGGTGGGGTACTGATGTGCCCAGATAAGGAGCCGATCACGGAGCGCGTCCCCATATGCTAACGTCCACCGGAACAGGACGGCCGCGCCTCCGGCCAGCAGCCCCACGAGCATAGCGCGGGGAAAGAGCCGCCGCCGCTGCCCCTGGAGCGACATATAGGCGCGTATCTCTGCCCCGATCTCGACGGACGAGGGGAGTGGTTCTTGGCCATGGTCGTCCATCCAGCCTGGCTCCTCTGCGGAACGGCTCGCGAAGCGAATGGGTTGCCCTCAGGAGCCCCCTCGCTTTGGTCAGAGCCAGGACGGGACACTCCTCCCCGTCTTCCGGGCGGTACTCTGGCTCCATAACCAACGCCTCGATCCCTGCCGGTGGTGGCGTCTGCGGCCCAGAGGGTACCAGGGTGCTCCGCTCGAGGCGCACGAGGACAAGCCTGTCTCCTGACGGGTTGGACACACCAGACAGGCGGACCCCCGACGTCATACGCGTACACCGCAGATGAAGGCGCAGCACGTATGGCGCTGTCGCCAGGTGTCGTGCGGGGGGGCGCCCCTAGCCGCAAAACTGCACGATCAGCTCAGGACCCTCCCCATAGCGCTCGCCGGCATATCCCCCCCAGCGCTGGACGATCCGGAAGCCATGCGCACGAATCACCCCCTCGAAGGCCTCTGGCGTGTAACACCGTCTGGGGATGTTGAGCACCGCCTCCTCGATCCACGTATCCCCCACGGCGCGGCGATAGATCAACTCCGGGTAGAGGATATGTGTCGCGGGGTCGAGGCGCGCACGGCGCTCATCACACCGGAGGTGTACGCCATCGACCGTGGCCTCCCACACGCACACCTCGGGTACCCGCTCCCACTCCTGACGCACGCGCTCGAAGCCGCCCTGGGGATGAAACACGTTCAAGATACCAGTCCCCTCCGGCGCCAGATGCGCCCGCACACACCGGAACAGCCCCTCGACCTGGACCTCCGTTTCCAGCAGCTGAAACACCCGATACGGGGCGATGATCAGATCGAAGCGGCGGCCTAGAGCAAAGTGGGTGATGTCGCCGAGTTCCGCCCAGGCTTTGGTGGGGGGCATCCCTGCGGTCTGCAGCTTCTGGAGGCAGCGCGCAAGCATAGCCGGGGACCGCTCCAGCCCAGCAATGGAGCCGCAGGCGGCCGCCAGCGGGAGGAGGACACGGCCTGTCCCGCACCCCAATTCCAGCACCGCAGCGTCTGCAGTCGGCAGACGGGCCGTATAGAAGGCGAGATCATCCGGGATCGTCGGATTGGCATCATAGTACTGCGCCGCCGCAGCGCGAATATCGTCCTGCATACGTGCCTCTCCCAGAGTATGCCCGCACGAGGTGTGGTCCCCTGTCCTCCGCTCGCTTCAGGTCCAGACGCGCACCCACCTCAGGGCTCGACCATGGGCGTCCGCGCTGCTCCTCGCGTCTCTGGATACCGCGTCAGGGGGCTGCCTGCGTTGGTCGCGCGTGTGCGTCAGGGGGCACCGACGCGTCCCAGTGCGGGATGAGCACCCGGGCCGTGGATTCCAGGCGCAGGACCGCCACTACCCCCACCAGACTGAAGGCCATGGACAGCAGCAGAACGAGCAGAAACGAGCCCGTGGCGTAGAGCACCAGGCCGGCCAACCCGCTCGCCACGGCGTGCCCGAGCAGGGCGCCCATCATCTCAAAGCCATACAGGGTGCTGGTGGGTCCCGTCCCGAAATACTGGCGATTCACCACCAGGTACGCCGTCATCTCCCCGCCAAAGCCGATGCCGAAGAGGCTGCCAAAGAGGTAGAACGTCCACGCTTCGTGCGCCCACCACAGGACCGGCACCGTGAGGCCCTGGATCACCAAGGCCGCGGCGATGATCGGTTTGCCCCCCGCGCGCTCCGCCACGATGGGCGTGAGGAGGCGACTGCCAATGCTGCACACGGAGATGAGGCTCAGAATCACCGAGGCCGACACCAACGTGAGGCCCCGCTCGACCGCCAGGGGCACCGCATAGAGCAGCACAATACCATGGCCGGCGCAGCCCAGGCCGTGGATCAGCGGCAGATACCAGAAGGCCCGGGTGCGCCGCATATATTGCGTGAAGACCTGCCGTCGCTGCCGCTCGACCGCCGGACTCCGCAGCACCGCTGGCGGGTCGGCCGCGGTCGCCCCGTAGGGCGTGAGGCCTAAGTCCGCGGGGCGATTGCGGAAGAGCAGGGTCAACGACAGGATGATGCCGCCGCCGATGACCCCGAGGCTCCAGAAGGTGCCCTGCCAGCCCAGCGTGGCGAGCAGCACGCTCACCAGGGGCGCCAGCCCGGCGGCGCCCAGACCACCCGCCGCCCAGAGGATGCCGGTGGCGAGCCCCAAGCGGCGCCGGAACCAGCCGCTCACCGCCGCCATCAGCGGCACCATACAGATGGACTGGGTCAGCGACAGCAGCAGGCTGAAGGCGAGGAGAAAGTGCCAGGGCTGCCGCACCAGCCCCAGCAGGACCATACTACCCCCGTACAGCACGCCGCCTGCCAGCATGAGGCATCGCGCCCCATACCGCTCGCCCAACCACCCGCTGACCGGCGCAAAGAGCGCGCCCACCACATAATACACGGCCATGAGCACCCCAATGGTGCCAATGCCCCAGCCGAAGTCGCCGTGGGGATCCCGCAGCGGGGCGACCATAATCCCGGCGGACTGGCTGATGGCGCTGCCGATGATCTGCACGACCACCAAAATCCCCACAATCACCCAGCTATAATGGAGGCCACCCAGGGGCCTGACGGACTGCGGGGGCCGTGGTGCAGGTTCTGGCATCGGTATCACTTCCATCCTTGGGCAGGGTGACCGGTCTCTGGCGCACCCAGCAACGCCGTGCATCCTGCGGTTTCGCTCGACCATGGCCCAGCGGTCGTCCCGTGCGCTGCGGCGGGCGGTGTGTGTCTGGCCGCAGGGACGGTCCAGTCGCTGTGGCAAGCACTACACGCGCACCGAGACGCACGCGTTGCGCACTGTTACGCAGGGCGGTCAGGCCATGGTTGCTGACATGCAGCGTTGTATCAAATTCTGCACGGCGGTACAACCGGGAAGTGACCCGCGCTATGCCGGCGCGTGTCGATGCGGCGCAGCGCCTGGCTCAGGTCGGCATCGCCGACAGTACCCACAACCCATCATGGCTGTTCAGGAGCACGCGCGGCGACTATGCACCGTCCGTCGTGCCGAAGGGAGGTAGACAGCATGCCTGAGGCGCATACGATCGCTGTCTGTGGTTCCGAAACGGTGGCTGTGCTGAAGGGGGACGCTACGAGGTGCCTGTGTGCTTTAGCGTGAGCAGCGAGGGCGGCGTGCCAAGGGGCTCCCGGGCGTGGAGTGCTGCTAGAGCGCAGACACGCCTCTGGTCAGACGTGCCTCACAGCTCGACCATAGATGGGGTGGCGCTTCGTGGCACGCGCTCCCACCCGACCCTTGTTGTCAGGACGCACCGCCACTCCCCGGCAGAGGGGCTCTGTGTGCGCTGTCGCCTCACACCGCTAGGTCGCGGGCGTTGCGCTTCATCCGCATGAGCAGGGCCGTCAAGCCACGCACGCGCAGCGCCCCCAGGGCTTTCTGAAGGCCCAATTGCTGGCAGAGGTCGTCGGGCGTGGCGGCAATGGCCGCGGGCGTCGCCCCGTGGAGGCCGGCGTGGAGGAGACCGGCAAAGCCACGCATGGTGGGGGCGTCACGGGGCACGTCAATGGCATAGTGCACCGTGCCCTCGTGGAGCTGCGCCGAGAGAAAGACCGGGACCTGACACTCGTCAACCTGTTCCATGGTGTCGCGTGCCTGCTGCAACGCCGCCGGCAGGTCCGGCAGGGTCTCCGCATAGGCGACCAGCAGCTCGAGGCACTGGGCCGGGGAGGCCTCGCGAAAGGTCGTGAGAATGTGGTGCAGGGCGTCCGGATAGGCGTGGTCCGCCGTGGCGCGCTCGCCCGTGACACGCGGGGGAAAGGGGTCTATCCCGTCAGGAAAGTGGGGAAAACTGGCACGCTCAAAGGTCTCGAAGCCCCGACGCGCTGCCTGGATGCGGATGAAATGCGCTAACTGCTCTGCGTCTGTGGGCGCGCGCGATTGCCGTCGCAATCGTGCCACCCACCGTTTGCCGTAGGCGGAGACGCGCTGCACCGCGGCCCAGACGTGTCGCGGTCCCGCTGGGGGAGGCGCGGGCGTGTGCACGGCGGTCGCCTCGCGCGTGTGGGCGTGGGGTGGCCGCGGATGGCTCTCCTCGTCACCGCCCGTGCTCGCCGCCTGGATATGGCTGACTATGGTGGTGTATTGCACCTGCTCTGCAGCAGTCAAATCGGCATACGTGAGGCCATGGGACATCGCTGCGCTCCTCTGAGTCGCTGTGTGGTTGCGTACCTTGTCCGCGCCGGCGGGCGTCCCCTCTACCGACCGCCTCCATGACCAATTCGAACCCTTGTGCGAGGCCACGATGCAGCGCGAGGCCATCCCGCTGTGTGAGATGCCCCTCCATCCCGCCTTGCCGTCGCCTCTGTTGTGTCTCCTGGCCCTCCACCGACCGCCTGGCGGGATGGCATGCGCCTCACCCCACGTCTGGCGAGACGCGGCGTTGGACGATGCGACGCTTCGGGATGCACATGGGTGGTTTGACCATGCGGGCTATTGCGTTGTATCCAACTGAATACCGCTGTCAGGAACGGCTGGTGCGTGGACATCGCAGTCCTCTGTGCGCTTGTGCCCTGGGTGAGCGCACGCTTATCCTCTCAGGGGTGCACGTGCGGCCAGGGAAGACGCATGGCACGTCAGAGCCGTAGTGCGCCAGTTTTGGGCAGAATGTTTCAGTCGACCTCTCTTGGTCGGGTCGTGTTAGACAGGGAAGGCTTTGCTCACGATGCCATAATGTTATTGGGGAAACCATCACCCGCTCCCAGCGACCGGCGGCGGCCCAGCCGCTGCCCGTGCAAGTGCGGGTCGGCGATCCGCCCAGGGCTGCGCCGCCTCGAGCTGCGCCGCGAGACGGAAGAGGGTGGCCTCGTCGCCGAAGGGCGCCACGAACTGGACCCCGAGCGGGAGGCCTGCCTTCGACCAGGCGAGCGGCACCGAGATCGCCGGATTCCCCGCGGCGTTGAAGAGCGATGTGAAACCCACCGAGGCCAGCACCGCGGCGAGGTACGCCTCACTGTTCTGGCTCATCATGTCGAGGACCCCGAGCGGATACGGGGGCTGGCACATCGTCGGCGACAGCAGCACGTCATGGTCGGTGAAGAACCGCGCCACCACACGCCCTGTGCGATGGACGATGCCTATCGCACGCGCATAGTCGGCCGCGGCATAGGTGCGCCCGTCGACAGCGCGCGCCCACGTGACCCTTTCCACGTCGGCTGCGGAGAGCACGCGGCCGAGCGCCGCCGCGCGCGCTTCGAGTGTCGCGCGAATGTTCGCGCCGATGATGATCCGGGTCGCGAGCCCCAGCGCCGGGGCGTCGATCTCAGGGCGCGCCTCCTCGACTCGATGCCCAAGCTGTGCGCACAGCATTGCGGCAGCCCGTGCCGCCTCGGCGCACTCGGGATCGACGGGCTGCCCGTTCCACGGCGTCGTCGTGAGGGCAATCCGGAGCCGCCCGGGCTCCTGGCCCACCTCGCACAGAAACGGCCCGGCAGGCGGTGGTGCCCAGTAGGGATCACCCACGTCGGGCCCGGACGTCGCGTCGAGCAGCGCGGCGCTGTCGCGGACCGTGCGCGTGACGGCATGCGCCACCGAGGCGCCGCCCCAGCCTTCCCCCTGGTCCGGCCCCAGCGGATTGCGGGCGCGCGTGGGCTTCAGGCCGACCAACCCGCAGCACGACGCGGGAATCCGGATGGAGCCACCACCGTCGGTAGCGTGCGCCATCGGCAGCATACCAGCGGCCACCGCCGCCGCTGCACCCCCGCTCGAACCGCCGGCGCTGTGGGCGGGGTTCCATGGGTTGCGCGTAGCACCAAACAGCCGCGGCTCGGTTGACGGGGCGAGCCCGAGCTCCGGCGTGTTGGTCTTGCCGAAGATCACCAGGCCGGCGCGTTTGAGGCGGGCAGTGAGTTCGCTATCGTGGTCGGCGCGGTAGTCGGCGAACAACCGGCTGCCGAAGCTCGTGATGGCGCCGGTGTAGTGCGCGCCGAGATCCTTGAGGAGATACGGCACCCCGGTGAACGGCCCACTCGGCAGCCCCGCACGAATCGCTGCACGGGCCTCGTCATAGAGACGCGACACCACCGCGTTGACGGCAGGATTACGCGCCTCGACGCGCGCGATCGCCGCCTCGAGCACCTCGTCCGCCCGCACCTCACGCCGGCGCACCAGTTCAGCGAGGCCGATCCCGTCGTACTGGTCAAATTCGGCGAATCCGCTCATGGAGCTGTCCTCCGTGCATGGCCCTAGCCCTACCCCTAGACACGCTCGATGTCCGACGTGCCCAACACAACCCATATGGGCGCCTCCACAGCGCCACGAGGGCCACCAGAGAGGCCGCAATCGTCCTGAAGCCCCACCCCCACCAGGGGATCGAGATACCCCGCGGTCAGGCTCTCCAGCAGACCCACGGCGAGCGCGCCGAGGCGAGTGCCCGTGAGACTGTCCAGCCCGCCGATGATGACCATCGGCCACACGTTGAGCCCCACCAGCACCACGCCCACTCCGCTCCAACACAAAAGTCTATGTAGTACGCACTGTCTGAGGCCTCAGGCGGTGGCGGCCTTGAGCTCGTCGAGCTGGCGTCGAGCGCCGGCGATCATCGACGCCAGATCCGACGTCAGCATGACCATGTCGAAGCCGCGTTTCACGGCTCCAGCCGCAAATTCGGCGCTCGCACAGTGCATGACCGCCTTGATGCCGTGCTTGTGTGCCGATTCGCGAATCTGATCGCAGGTGGCGAGGTGCACCGGGTCTGGATTATCACCGCGCGGGGCCATGTCCAGCGCGAACGACAGGTCGGACGGCCCGATGTACACGGCATCGAGGCCAGGTGTCGCGCAGATGGCGTCCAGGTTGGTAAGCCCTTCCTTTGTCTCGATCATGGCCATGATGATGATCTCGTCGTTCGCGTTGGTCACGTAGTCGGCGCCGCCGTAGTGCAGGGCACGCACGGGTCCCGACGAGCGTATGCCCACCGGCGGATAGCGGCACGCCGCTACCGCCTGCGCCGCCTCCGCGGCGGTGTTGACCAGTGGTACGATGATGCCGTAGGCGCCCAGGTCTAGCGCCTTCATGATGGTCGCCGGGTCGTTCCACGGCACCCGCACGACCGGCACCGT
>AR_comb_assmDRAFT_10096449_pt1 | contig 10336 bp, 9 predicted proteins | sample ArasoioldDNA_FD_10543 | JGI IMG/M metagenome (IMG submission 10543) | reverse complement strand
CCTGGGCGCGGCCCTTCACGCCATCCTCAGGCGCGTCCCGCGGGCCTGTCCGCAAACGGTAAGTTTATACCGAACGCGACTTTGTGGCAACCGGACGAACCCGGCGTTCGTGTTCGGCGCGGCTCAAGGTGCGCGTCAACCGAGCCCGCGCGCCAGTTCGCGACGTCGACTTGACGGCACGCACAGCGGCCGACTGAGTGCGGAAGAGCCCGAAGACGGCGGAACCGCTGCCCGTCATGGCTGCGGCAACCGCTCCCGCCTCGCGAAGAGCGGACTTCAACGTCCCAATCTCGGGATGCCGCCGCACGACGGGGGGCTCGAGATCGTTGATCATCTGTGCCGCTCGCGTCGGCCAGGGTACTGGCAACATCTGCGGCTCTCGGGGCTCGCGCCAACCCGCGGCACGATCCTCGTCATACCAGGCGTAGGCCTCGGCGGTCGAGACGCCGTAGGGTGGCTGGACGATGACGATCCAGTGCGTCGGGAGATCCACGAGCGGATAGATCTCCTCACCACGGCCCAAGCCGAGCGCCGTGCCGCCGGCGAGAAAGTACGCCACGTCCGAACCAATGCCACCGGCGACATCACGGAGGAGCGCGAGCGGAGCACCGCCCCACGCGCGCGCCAGCGCGCGCAACGCCGCGGCGGCATCGGCACTGCCGCCGCCAAGACCTGCGCCCAGGGGAATGTCCTTCTTCAGCGAGATTGTCATGTCGGCCGGTTCGCCCGACCGGCCAAGAGCCGTCCACAAGGCCGCCGCTGCGCGCCAGACCAGGTTGGACGAATCGATCGGCACACCGGCGGTTCGGCACTTCAAGATGAACGGCCCTGGACTTGCCACGCACAGCAGCGTGTCGTACAGCGCCACCGATTGGAATACGGTACGAAGCTCGTGATACCCGTCAGTCCGGGTACCGAGCACGCGCAGGTCGAGATTGACCTTCGCGTAGGCACGTGCGCGAACCCGCAGCGGTTTGCGCGTTGCCTTACTTGCCAAGCGGCCCCGCTTCTCGCAGCTCCTGCAGCGTTATTGGCGTAGCTCCCGCGGGCACGTCGGCATCGAACACCCCCGCATCGAGCGGTTGGTTGACGTCGATCTGCGACAACCGGATGGTGAGGTCGGTGGGTGCCGTCTGCGTCGTGGTGCGAAGTCGAATGGTCGATGACCTGCCGTCAACGAAGTCCGAGTAGCGAACATCGATGCCTTTCGCCGTGGCCGCCACGAGCCGCCAGGCACCGCCAACCTGCTCGAGCCAGCTCGTCGAACCGTCGACGTCCACGGCCGCCCAGCCCGAATCGAACGTGCGACCGCGGACCGGCTGGCCGCCGAATCCGCAGCCCGTCACGATCGCTCTGAGATCGTCCGGACTCAGAGACACGCCGGCGAGTGCCTCGAGGGTCTCGGCAGGGGGAGCGTCGCGAAGCACGCGGCCGTCGCGAGGAAAGACGAGCGTCGCACGGTCAGCTGATGCGACGTACACGAAGATCGATCTGCCAGGCGCGGGGAGCTCGAGACGAACACGTGCTGGCGCCTCGAAACCGCCATCGAGCTTCGCTCGAAACCGTTGTCCTGCGGCGCGACCGGAAATCGCCAGCACAGCGGCAATCGAGTGTACGTTCCGGCATGCGTCGGTCGCTTGATCGTAGGCTGCTGCGTAGTCGGGAAATGGCGTGCCCGCGCCCGACGGCAAAGCGACGAGGCGTGGTGCGCAGGAGGCGGATGCGAGGCTGACGATGGCAAGGAGCAGGGCGATCCTGCGATTCACATCCGTCCTCGAGCCTCGCGAATCTTGCTCTGGATTTTTGCCTTGTCGACCGACTGGCCGTCGCCGCTGAGGGCGCGCTCCCAGGCTGCAACGGCATCCGCGTAGCGCCGTTGCTTGAAGCGCAGGTCGCCGAGATGATCCTGCACGACCGAGTTGGAATTCAGCTTGTCGGCCGCCTCCGACAACGGACTGTCCGCGAGGTCGAGCTTTCCCTGCTGAAAGTACGCCCATCCCAGGCTATCGAGATATGAAGGGTTCCCGGGTTCGATCGTCAGCGCGCGCTTGAGGAATCCCACGGCCTCATCGAGGCGCTCGCCACGCTCGGCGAGCAGATAGCCGATCGAGTTCAGCGCGTTCGCGTCCATCGGATCACGGGCGATGAGATCCCGAAGCGTCCGCTCCGCACCCTTGATGTCTCCTTTGTCCTGCTGGATGAGCGACAGCACGTGGAGCGCCCTCGCGTCATCTGGGTTCGCAGCAATAAGCTTTTCGGCGGTGGCCTCTGCCGCCGCGAGATCCTTCGCGGACCGCTGGCTTTCGGCGAGGAGGTAGAGCAAGACAGGATCTTTGGCATCGGCGCGGCCGGACGCCAGCGCCGTCTGAAGCAAGTCGCGCGACTCAGGCGCGCGGCCTGCCGACAACAGCGCGACCGCGCGACGCCGTGTCAGCATCGTCGCGCGTGGATTGAGGGACTGCGCCCGTGCCAGGGCGTCAGCTGCCTCGTCCCACTGTTCGTCCTGCTCGAACACCTCGGCCAGGCGAAGCTGTGCTCTGAAGGAGCCCGGATTCTCGGCGAGCACTTTCTTGAGGGTCGCAACCGCTTCTTCGGACTGCCCCGCGCCTTCCTGCGCCGTTGACAAGAGGATCGCGGCATCCACGAGCGATGGCTGCCCTTCGACCACCCGCGTCAGGAGTGGAACCGCCTTGTCGTACGCTTTGGTCTGGAGATAGAGACGGCCGAGCACCAGATCGAGGCCGATGTCGAAACCTTCGCCGCGGGCCTTTTCGAGCGCGGCAATCGCGAGCGCTGTATAGGTCGCCGGATCGTCGCCCTGACGCAGGGGCAATTTGCGCTCGGCAAACGCGGCATAAACCGTCCCGAGGATACGGTTCGCCTCCTGGTTGGATGGGTCTCTGGCTAGCGCGGCGTCTGCGTTCGCGACGGCTTCGACCGCGTTATCCTCACGTGCATACAAGCCCGCGAGTTCTGCTCGGAGCTCGGCCGAACCTGGATCGATGGCAATCGCGCGTTCGTACGCCTTTATCGCGTCAACGGCGCGGCCGATGTTTTCGAGATGTCTCGCCAGGAGAAAGTAATAGGCGGCATCGCCTTGACCCGTGGCAGCCGCCGGAGGCTGGCCGGCCGACAGCGCGGCTGGAACGAAGAGAAACACAGTAAGCAGAAACGGCCGCATCTACCTGACTATAATGACGTCAGCCGGCCGCAGGACGCAAACAGCAAGTGGTATAGTGCCGCCGGTACGCTGAGAAAACTCTATGCCCGTCGATCCTGAACTACTCGAGATTCTGGCCTGCCCCAACTGCAAGACCAAGGTGGAGCTCGTCAAGAACGGAACCGCGCTCAAGTGCGGTCAGTGCAAGCGCGTGTATCCGATCAAGGACGATATCCCGGTCATGCTGCTCGACGAGGCCACGGTCGAGCCCTAGTCGTACGGGCCGGAGGTGCCGGTCGCGGCAGACACGTGAAGATACTGCTCATCCGCCTGCGGCTCATCGGTGACGTGGTCTTCACGACGCCCCTCGTCGCGGCTCTGAAGCATTCGTTTCCGGACTCCCGCCTGACCTATCTCGTGGAACAGCACGCCGCACCCATCGTCACCGGCAACCCGCACCTCTCTGAGGTCATGGTCGTGCCGCGCACCCGTGGCATGTCGCGGGTTTTCGACGATCTCCGGCTGGTGAAACGGCTTCGCGCACGGCGGTTCGACGTCGTGTTCGATCTGCACGGGGGACCCAGGAGTTCCTGGCTGACGTGGGCGACGGGCGCGACACAACGAATCGGCTACGACATTCAGGGCCGAAGCTGGCACTACACGCAGACCGTGCACCGGCCGCGCGGCCTGCAGCCACAGCACTCCGTCGCCAATCAATGGGAGCTTCTGACGGCGCTCAAGGGCTGGAGCGGCGCTGCCGCGGACGCCGGCAGCTTTCCAGCTGAGATGGCGCTCGATCCAGCAGTCGAGGCACGGATTGCGGCGCGACTGGCGGCCGCCGGCATCGATTCGTCGCCGCCGATCAGGGCGCGCCGTGAGGTGATCGTCATTCACGTGAGCGCTGGCAATCCGTTTCGGCGCTGGCCGGAGACCGCGTTCGCGGCGCTCACGACCGGGCTCGCCGCGGCAGACGACCGCCGCCGCATCATCCTGAGCTCGGGCCCATCCGATCGGACAGCCGCGGACCGCATCGCTCGGGCGGCGCGACGCGATCTTGGGCCCGCACGAGCCAGCCAGGTGCTCGACTTCGGCGACGTCAATCTCTCCGAGCTGCGAGCGCTCGTCGCACGCAGCGCGCTCTTCATCGGCGGCGACAGCGGCCCGCTGCACGTCGCGTCGACGACGACCACGCCGATAGTCGGAATCTACGGACCTACGCTGTCGGTTCGGTCGAAGCCGTGGCGCGATCCGGCGCTCGCGACAGAGTCGGTAGAAATTGATGGCCTCCCCTGTCGCCCGTGCGATCAGCGCGTATGCGCCCCCGGCGATTTCCGCTGCCTGACGCGCATCGATTCCGCGGCAGTTCTTGCGGCGGCGGAACGGGCGCTCGCCCCGGTCACCACAAGGATTCGATTGCACTCATGACCGTCGCCGCCAGGCTCGCCACCGATTCGCCGACCGATCACGCAAGTGGCCTCGAGCGCGCAGCCTACCTGTCGCTGCTCGCGTTTGCCGCGGCGCCGCAGTTCTCCATTGCGGCCTCGGGCATTCTCCTTGGCCTCTCGGCGCTCCTGTGGCTGGCGCTGGTGATCGTCAATCACGAGCATATCGAAGTCCCACGGATGTTCTGGCCGCTCGCGGCGTACGCGGGCGCGACTCTCGTCGCGTCGTTCTTCTCGGTCGACCCGAGGATCAGCTTCGAAGACTGCAAGCAGCTGGTTCTGTTCGCGATCGTCCCGATCACCTATCGACTCTTCCGTGGCGAGCGCAGCCTTACCGCCGTGGACGTGGTGATCACGGTTGGCGCGCTCAACGCCATCTACGGCATCGTGCAGTACGGGATTCTCGATTTCGACAACGTCGCACGCCGCGTCCAGGGCAACCTTGGCCACTACATGACGTACTCCGGGGTCATCATGCTGGTCGCATGCACTGCGGTTGCGCGCGTGATGTTCCGCCGCCGCGAGCGAATCTGGGCCGCGCTCGTCCTTCCGGCTGTGCTCGTCGCGCTCGTGCTCACGCTGAGCCGTAACGCCTGGGTTGGCGCCTGCGCTGGCATCGGCACCTTGTTTCTGCTCAGGGACCTGCGGTCGGTCTTTCGCATGGCAGCGCTGCTGCCGGTGGTACTCGGATTGTTCATCGCCTTTGCGCCCTCGGCGGTCACCGACCGGCTGTATTCGGCGGTATCGCTCAAGGAGGCCTACGGCGACAGCGTGACCAGCACGTCAACCGTGCAATCCAATCGCGATCGCATCGCCATGATTAAGAGCGGGCTCCGGATCGTCAGGGACAACCCGCTGACGGGCGTCGGACCCGACATGGTGATTCAGGTCTATCCCGGGTATCGCGAGCCGACAGCCGTGAGCCAGCGGAATTCACACCTGCACAACGTTCCGCTGCAAATCGCCGCTGAGCGCGGACTGCCGTCCCTGGCGATCTGGCTCTGGTTCGTCGTGGTCCTCCTCATCGATTTCGTGCGGCTGCGCAAGACGTCGTCGCTGCCGTCGCTTGCGTCGGCGGGCATCGCCTGCGTCGTCGCGATGCTGGCGGCGGGAATGTTCGAATACAATTTCGGCGACTCCGAGTTCCTGATGCTGTTCCTCGTGCTCATCACCCTGCCCTATGCTGCACAACGCGTGGCGCCACTGGCGGCCGATTGATGTCCGCCGTGTCCGATCTCAACCAACTGCTCGACCGAATCGGTAATTGCTCCATCCTGGTCATTGGCGACCTGATGGTCGATCAGTTCGTCATTGGCACCGTCGACCGCATCTCGCCGGAAGCGCCGGTGCCAATCGTTCGGTTCGATCACGAAACCTGGCGCCTGGGCGGCGCCGCCAACGTCGCCCACAACGTCCTCGCGCTTGGCGGCCGCGTGGATGCTATCGGGGTCGTCGGGACGGACCCGGATGGAGCCCGGCTCCTCGACGAATTGTCCGGGCGGTCGATCGGCAGCGCCGGCATCATCAGCGACGCGTCCCGCTGCACGACGAGGAAGCTGCGCGTCGTGACGACACGCAATCAGCAGGTGGCGCGGATCGACTACGAGATCGACGCCGAGATCGACCCGGCAATTGAAGCGCTGGTTATCCGGAGAATCGGCGACCTGGCTGCTTCCGCCAACGCTATTGTGATTTCCGACTACCTGAAGGGTGTCGTCACGCCCAGGGTCGCCGCCGCCTGCGTGCAGGAAGCCCGCGCTCACCGTATCCCGCTCCTCGTCGACCCCAAAGTACCGCATATCGATCGTTACCGTGGCGCCACGGTCATAACGCCGAATCACTTCGAGGCCGAATCCATCACGCTGATGCGCATCAGGTCAGAGGCTGACGCTCGGGAAGCTGCGCGACGGTTCCGCGAGCGAGCCGGCAGCGACGCCGTCCTCATCACGCGCGGCGAACACGGCATGTGGTTGCTCGGCCGCGAGACTGAAGAAATGGCGCTGCCGGCCGAAGCGCGTGAGGTGGCAGATGTCACCGGCGCGGGCGACACGGTCGTGAGCGCGCTGGCGCTGGCGATGGCAGCGGGCGCCTCGCTCCCGGACGCCGCGCGGTTTGCCAATCGCGCCGCCGGGATTGTCGTCGCAAAGTTTGGGCCGGCAACGGTGACGGCCGATGAAATGCGACAGTCGTAGTCGGCGGTCGTCAGTCGGCGCTGGCTGCTACTGGCATTGGTTGGTGAGCAGCAGTACTTCAGGCAGGCGATCGCGCGACAAGACATTCTTCAACTTCACGTCGAAGGTCAGCTGCGAGCTCACGCGACACATCGGCGATGGTTCGAGCGGTTTGATCGCACGCTCATAGTCGTCTCTTGACACCATCAAGTAGAGCGGTCGCCCGGACTGTAGCAGTTCCAGCACCGGACCGTGATCGTAGAAGACCTCGATATGCCGGCGAAGGTAGTACACGAGGCTCGGCAACGCGACGTTGTAGGTGACGAGCAGATCGCCGGGCCCCGCACGCTTCTCGAGCTCCGCAGCAAGGCCAGGCGCCGGCTTGTACTTTTCGAAGCTCGGTAATACCTGCCAGACAAAGACCCAGTTGACGAACACCAGCGTCGACACGATGACGAGAAGCGCCGCCGCCGACCGACGGCGCGCCAGCAGCATCGCCGTCGATCCACCAATCATGGCTCCCACGCCCACCAGCGCGGATCCGGCCAGCGCGTAGACGGCGAACGCGCTATTGAATAGCGTCAGGAATCCAGCGCCGGCAAAGATCAGCACTGCCGCGATCACACCGGTGACCAGGCCGACACGCGGCCGGTCCGCGGCGGTGGTATCGAGCGCGCGGTCGATCACGATGCCGGCGAGAGCAACGATCGCCGGAACGATCGGGTAGATGTAGAGATCTTGTTTGCCCGCGGAGAGTGAGAAGAAACCAACGATGACAAGAATCCAGATCCAGAGCAGCGTCCGGATGCGGACAGGGGCGCTCCCGGAATTGCGTCGACGGTCATGGAACCACAGAGCTGCGGCCGGGAAGAGAAAGATCGACCATGGGAACGAATCGCTGAATACAACGGGGAGGTACCACCAGAACGGCCGCTCGGCGTTCACGCCAACGCCTTCCATGTAGCGGGCAACGTTCTCCCCGAGAAAGAACGACTTGATTGGCGCCCAACCCGCCTGCTGATAGAGCGCCGCGTACCAGGGAACGACGATCGCCAGCACGATCAACGTGCCTAGCGGAATGAGCATGTCGCGCACACGTCCCAACTCCCGGTGCGCGGCGAGGTAGATCGCGAAGACGAGACCCGGCAGAAGCGCCGCGATCGGCCCTTTCGTCAGCATGCCCAGGCCTACGCTCGCGTACATCAGCACGAGAAACAGACGCCGTCGCTCTGGATATCGCTCCGCCAGTGCAAAGCAGAGCAACGTCAGCGCCATGAACATCGTGATGTAGATGTCGATGAAGATGCGACGCGAGAACATCAAAAGACGCGGCGACACGGCGAGACCAATCGCCGCCCACCACGCTGCCCCCGTTCGACCCTCTGGCGACGCCGCCCGCGCGAGCAGGAACGCGGTCGCAACCAGAACCATTCCCCCGATGGCAATCGGAATGCGCTGGACGGCCGGCGATACGCCGAACAGGTGATAGAACCCAGCCACGATCCAATAGCTCAGGACGGGCTTGTTGATGCGGGGTTCGTAGTTGAATGTCGGGTTGATGTAGTCGCCGCGCTCTATCATCTCGCGCGGCGTCTCGACATAGAACGCTTCGTTCGCATCCCAGATCGACGAATCTGCCAGGCCGACGAAATAGGGACAAAGCGCGAGGAAGAGCAGCAAGAAATGCTGAATGCTGAGGGATGAATGCTGAAGCGAAGGACGAAGGGATGAATTCAGCATTCAGCACTCAGCATTGCTTAGTGCCTGAAGTGCCTGCGTCCCGTAAACACCATGGCGACGCCCTTCTCGTCCGCGGCGGCGATCACTTCGGCGTCGCGCACCGAGCCTCCGGGTTGGACGACGGCGGTGGCGCCGGCATCGGCTACGGCATCGAGCCCATCGCGGAACGGAAAGAACGCGTCGGACGCGGCAACTGATCGCGCCAGCGAGCCGGCCGCGGCCTTGGCCACGGCCACCTTGACGGCGTCGACGCGGCTCATCTGGCCGGCACCCACCGCGAGCGTACGATCCGCGGACGTGAAGATCACCGCGTTCGACTTCACGTGACCGCAGACGCGCCACGCAAACCGTAACGCTTGCCACTCGTCACCCGTCGGTGCGCGCTTGGTCACGACCTTCGGCATCTCGTCCTGCGGCCATGGCAGCCGAGCTTCGGACACGACGTCGCGTTCCTGCGTCAGCAGGCCGCCGAGAAACGAGCGCGACTCTCGCGCGAAGTCACCGTTGAGGCTTCGGAGCTTCGCGAAGTCGACAGTGGCCACACGCAGATTCTGCTTCGTTGCCAGGATCGGTTTCGCATCCTCGGCGACGGCCGGAGCGATCACGGCCTCGATGAACGTCGATGTCAGCGCCCGGGCCGTCTCCGCATCCAGTATCTGATTCAGTCCGACGATGCCGCCGAACGCCGACAGCGGATCGGCTTCGCGAGCGCGTACGTAGGCATCGGCGAGGCTCGTTCCGAGCGCCACGCCGCACGGGTTCGTGTGCTTGATGACGACGCCGACTGGCTCGGAGAACTCGAGTGTGATGCGGAGCGCCGCGTCGAGGTCCAGGAGGTTGGTGTAAGAGAGCTCCTTGCCCTGGAGGACGTCCCAGGCAGGCGCAAACGGCGCCTGATTCGGCATCCACCATGCCTTCTGATGCGGGTTCTCGCCGTAGCGGAGTGACTTTGGTTGTGGATGGCTCGTCGGTAATGCCGCGCGCGACATCGTCCCACCCGCAGGATCGACCGTGCTCATCGTCGCCGCGATCATCGTGTCGTACCCGCCAGTATGCTCGAAGGCTTTCCGCATCAACCGGAACCGGAACTCGATGTCCGGTCCGCCGGAACGGCCGAGCTGTTCGACCACCTGATGGTAGTCGGCTGGATCCACAACCACCAGCACATCACGGAAGTTCTTGGCAGCGGCGCGGACCAGGCTCGGGCCGCCGATGTCGATCTCCTCCACCAGAGCGTCGAAGGCCGTGTCCGGATTCTGGGCGGCCCTGGCGAACGGGTAGAGGTTCACCACCACCAGATCGACCGGCCGTATACCGTGGCGGTTGAGGGCTTCGAGGTCGTCCGGCCGCGATCGACGAGCCAGGATGCCGGCATGGATGGCAGGGTGGAGCGTCTTGACCCGGCCGTCCATCATCTCGGGAAATCCTGTGACATCCGAGACGCTGAGGACGGGCAACCCGGCCGCGGAAAGTGCCGCAGCTGTTCCGCCTGTCGACACAAGTTCGACCCCAAGGGCGGCCAGGCCACGGCCCAGGTCGGCCAGGCCGGTCTTGTCGGAAACACTTAGAATTGCGCGCAATTTTGTCGATTTACTTGACATTTACAAGCAGAGCCTCTATTATGGCCGGTGGCTGGGAGGCCAGCTATCGTAAGTCGAGGCCGCGCACTCGCGGTCTTTTTTTGTGTCCACGGCCGTCGCAGGACGCGGTTGCCGTGGATGGGTTCATGCGGCGCCATGCGCCGCGGATTCGCAAGGCAGGAAATGGACGATGCGTATCACAGGTAAGGTCAAGTGGTTCAACAACGCCAAGGGTTACGGTTT
>AR_comb_assmDRAFT_10028306_pt1 | contig 10336 bp, 16 predicted proteins | sample ArasoioldDNA_FD_10543 | JGI IMG/M metagenome (IMG submission 10543) | reverse complement strand
CGACGGATGGCGTGATCCCGCCGGTCCCGGACCCCAGAGCAGCCCGGATCCTGGGCCGCTGGGCACGGGACTGGGAGCGGTGCCGCATCTGCGCGCGGATCGACCGGGCGCACAATGGCCGCGGGTATTGCACCGCGTGCCACGCGCGCGTGCTGCGCGAGATCGCAAGGAGCGCTCGATGATGACCGACACGTTCGACTCCCCTCGACTCGCTGGCGCTCCCTCGGGGCAAGCTCCAGGACGTTCAGTGCAGAGCCTTGCACGAGCCGATACCGCCGACATCGCCATCCCGGACCGTGAGCAGGCGGCCGGCGCGCTCGCGCACATCCTGGCGACCGGCGACCTGGCGCAGCTCTCGAACGAGCAGCGCGTGGCGCACTACCTGGACATCTGCGCGAGCCTCGGACTCAACCCGCGCTCCCGTCCGTTCGACTGGCTGGTGCTCGACAACCGACTGGTGCTGTACCCCAACAAGTCGTGCGCGGAGCAGCTCCGCCGAGCGCACCAGATCAGCGTCAGGGTGCTCCGTCGCGAGATGGCCGGCGAGCTGTTCTGCGTGACGGTCGAGGGGCGCACGCCGTCGGGGCGCACCGACGAATCCTCGAAGTACGTGCCGGTCACCTACTGGGATCGGCAGGGCGGGGGCCGCCAGCGGCTCGTCGGCGACAAGCTCGCCAACGCCTACGCGAAAGCGGAGACGGGGGCAAAGCGTCGGCTGGTGCTCTCGATGGTCGGCCTCGCGGGACTTCCGGACCAGGACGAGATGACGGGCGGCCGGCACGTCGTGGTCGACGGCACGGGCGCCGTGCTCGACCATCCGAGCGAGCAGCAGAGGTACCTTGCCGCGACGCCGTCGGCCGCCGCGGCGATCGGCGAGCCGACCTACGAGTCGACGCAGGCCACGTCCGGCGCACGCTCGCCGCTCGCGGGCACGGCGTCGCAGGCGCCCACCGAGGACGAGCTGGCGCCGCCGGAGCGCCCATCCGGGCCGGCCCCGACGTTCAAGCCGAGCGCCGAGGACGTCGAGCGCTGGAACAAGCGCTGGCATGCGATCGTCGCCGGCACGTCGTACGCCGACCCCGACGAGCGGCATCGCTTCATCCGGGCATGGACGAGCGGGCGCACCGAGTCGCTCCGCGCGTTTCTCCAGACGGCGACCGAGAGCCAGGCCGAGGAGCTGCTGACCCGGATCCGGATCTACGCCGACGAGGAGCGCGCGGCGGTCGCTGTAGCTGCACGGGTTCCTGGCGGCGACGAGAACGACGACGCCGAATTCTGAGCGGGGGCTGACTGTCGTGGCATGGCTTGAGTCCCACCAGGAGCTCCGCGACCATCCGAAGACAGCCAGGCTGCGCCGACGGCTCGGCGTGAGCCTGCCGCAGGCGATCGGGCATCTGCATCTGCTCTGGTGGTGGGGGATCGACTACGCGCCGAGCGGCGACCTGTCGGCGTTCGACGCCGACGTGATCGCCGACGCCGGCGGCTGGGAGGACGACCCGGGTCTGTTCGTCCGCGCGCTGATCGGGGCCGGCTTCCTCGACGACGACCTGAAGATCCACGACTGGGACGACTACGCGGGGCGCCTGATCGACAAGCGCGAGGCCAACGCACGGCGGATGCGGGCTGCGCGCTACGCCCGTCGCGCCGAGCTTGCCGACACCGCGTTTCCAGCACGTCCGGCCGACGGTACGCCGGATGTGCAGCGCACAACCGCCGGACGTGGAGGGCTACCGGACCTAACCGGACCGGACCTAACCGGACCGGACAGTACCCCTCCCCCCAACCCCCCTCCGCACGCGGAGGGGGCGCGGAATATTTCTCCGAATATTTCTCAGCCAACGAATCAACGGCGGCGCAGCCGATCGCAGGGCGTGACGACGACTGAGCCACCGCAACGGGAGGTGCCGGCCGACCTGACGCCGCCGACGGAGGCCGATCGCGCGCTGTGGGACGCAGCTCGCGATCGGCTCACCGACGGGTGGCTGCCGGCCAATGCGGCGAAGACGGAGGCGTTCGTCCTGCTCGGCCGCGACCCGTCCGGCTGGCTCCACGTCGGCGTGCCGTCGGACGCCGCCACCGTGGCATCGCAGCCGCAGCTCGCGACTGCACTCGTCAACGCCGGCGACCCGTTCGGGCAAGGCGTCGTGATCGTGGAGGGCACATGAGCCTGGACACCAGGCCGACCGCTGGCGGGCTGACCGTGCCGTACATGGTTGACGAGCGGGTCCGTCCGATCGACTTCAAGATCGTCGACCAGGCCCGCGTCGAGGCGTGCGCCCGTCAGGGGCGTTGCGGCGTCTGCGGCGGGAAGATCCGCCGGGGCCCGGTCGCGTTCATCGGCCCCGACGACGGCCGTTCGTGCTTCGCCGATCCGTGGATGCACCCGTCCTGCGCCGCCGTGGCGGCGTTGCAGTGCCCCTTCCTCGGCGGCCGGCGGGACTGGCGGGACGACGCGGCCCGGACCGAGCCGCTGCTGGCGCCGTACTCGCAGCGCATGGTCACGGTGCTGGCGACGAACTGGCGCGCGCATCGCGACCCGGGCGGCGCGTGGCACTTCGAGGCAGTCGGAGCTGTGATGAGGACGGAGGGGTGATGGTCGAGCCTGAGACGATCTACGACCGCCGCGATGTCGTCGGGACGCTGGAGCCGACGGTGAGCCTGCCTAGAGCCCTGGCCGAGCGGGCGCTGGCTGCGCTCATCGACACGCTCACGCCGGCCGGGCATCTCGCCCAGAAGAACGGCCGCGAGCACCTGGGGTACTGCGGTTGGCGGACGGAGTCGCCGCGCTGCTTGGCCCGTCAGGATCTGATCTCCGAGCTCACGCTGGCGCTGGGGGGTGTATGCCGTTAGATGGCTCGGCCGGCTTTAGTCCGTGGACCCACGTCAAGCAAGCGGACTTCACGCGGTGCTTTCGGATGGCTATGGCAGTCGCGGGGCATGTTGCCGATCGGCATCGCGGCCAGATCATCGTGCTTGATCTGACTGCCGGCCCCGGCGAGGTCGACGGGGCTCCAGGAAGCCCAAGCATCATCGCCGACGTGCTCCACGAGACCGGGCGACCTGCTCGGGTCTGGTTCTTTGAGCGCGATGGCGGTGCCGCGTCGTTGCTTCGGGATCGCGCGACGTCATGGATGGAACGGGATCGACGACAGGTGTTTCACGTTGTCGAGGCCGATCATGCCGAGGGCGTGCCGTGGTTCATCGCGCATGAGCTCCCAAACCTCTCGGGGCCACTCTATGGGCTGGTCTACGTGGACGCGAACCGCCGGACGCACTTGTCTTTCGATGCGCTGAATCTCCTGGCAACGACGCCGCGGCTTCGTTCTGTCGATATCCTGCTCAACGTCGCTGCGACGAGCTGGTGGAAGCGCATTCGGGCCGTTGGCAAGAGTCAGCGTTTCTTCTACGACGATATCCGGGGCATCCCCAAGATGTATCGGTGGTTCCGTCGTCCGGTCGGCCCCCCGCAGTGGACCATGATTTTCCTGTCCAACTACCCGAAGTGGTCGCCGTCGAAACAGGCCGGCTTCTTCGCCGAGCATTCAGAGGCCGGGCGTGAGATCGTGGAGCGGCTGAACCTCTCGAAGCCGGAGCGGCAAGCCAGCCTGCAGCTCATGCTCCCTTTCGGTGACGCAGCAGTCGGTGATCGTGAACAGGTGAGAAAGGACGTGGGATGAGCCTTTCCGTTCTGACGGTGCTTTCGCCGCTCGATGTCCTGGCTGAGCAGATCAACCGAGAACACCAGGCCGTGTGTGACGCTGTGTCGTCGAGCTTCGCTCATGCGGTTCGAGCGGGAGAGCTTCTCCTGGAAGCGAAAGCGAACGTCCCGCACGGCGCCTGGCTGCCGTGGCTGGCCGACCACTTCGACGGCTCGGACCGGACGGCCCAGGTCTACATGAAAGTCGCTCAAAGGCGAGATGAGATCGTGGCCCAAAACCGCAGTGAGTCTGCGGTTTTGACGCTGGATGCGGCGCTCAAGTCGATATCGAGCTCGTCGAGAAAGTCACGGTCGGCTGAGGAGGACGCGGCGGATGTCGCGGCGTACTACACCGTCGAGGCCTGGAACCGACTTCCCGACGGAGAGCGGCGACGGATCATCGAGATGGCGCCGTCCGGTAGCAGCACGACATTCAACCAGACGGGTGACCGCGTCGACTGGGCGGCCTGGACGTGGAATCCCGTCACTGGCTGTGACCACGGCTGCGGCTACTGCTACGCTCGCGTCCTGGCCCAGCGGTACTACACGGACCTTGCGGAAGATCAGCGGTTCACGCCGGTCTTTCGGCCGGCTCGGCTCCATGCAGCGCGTCACACGCGACTCTCCGATGCGCGCAGCGACGCTGCCGGCGAGCGCCTGGTTGCGCGCCATCACGGCGTCGGTGATGCGACTGACGCGGCCATGTGGGAAGCCGTCCGGTGGCAGAACGTCTTCGTCGGCTCGATGACCGACCTGTTCGGAAAATGGGTACCGCAGGACTGGATCGACGCCGTCTTCTCTGAGGTCGTCGCGTCGCCCCAATGGAATTACCTGTTCCTGACGAAGTTCCCGCAGCGGCTCGCCCAGCAGGACTGGCCCGATCAGGCATGGGTCGGCGCATCCGTCGATCGCCAGGCGCGAGTGGCGACGGCTGAACGGTCGTTTCGTGATGTCCAGGCCGGCGTAAAGTGGCTCTCGTGCGAGCCCCTGCTGGAGCGACTGACGTTCTCGGCGCTCGATATGTTCGACTGGGTCGTGATCGGTGCCCAGTCCGCGAATAGTCAAGTGCCGGAGTTTCAGCCACCGTGGGAATGGGTCGAGCATCTCGTCCACCAGGCGCAGGACGCCGGCTGCCGGATCTACCTGAAGCCGAATCTTCACCCGATGCTCCGCGAGTACCCGGGGTGAGGCGATCATGAACGTCTCGGCGCTGTATTTCACCGAGACCGAGGCGCAGTTCCAGGCGTCGGTGATCCGCTACGCCGAGCTCATGGGCTGGCGGGTCTACCACGTTCACGACTCGCGGAAGTCGCGCGCCGGGTTCCCCGACCTGGTGATGGTCCGTCGTCCGAGGGTGATCTTCGCAGAATTGAAGTCCGAGCGGGGACGCGCGTCGGAGGATCAACTCGCGTGGCTCGACGCGCTCGACCAGTGCGGCCAGGAGGTGTATCAATGGCGTCCCTCGCAGTGGAACATCGTCGAGCGCATCTTGCGCTAGGAGGGAGGTAACGGCGGCCAGTGGGCCCGTGTTACCCGCGTGGTACTTGCCGCCGTCGGGGTAGTGCTTCCCACACAAGCCGTGCGGCCGTGTCACGCTTGCTCTCCGAAAATGACGTGCCGCCGTTCCTCACCTGCCACCCAGGACTCCCGTGCGGCCACAGGGCTGCTGACATCCACCAAGCGAGTGCCGCGCGACACCACCAGGAGGCCCCATGGCTCTCGACCCGCTGCCAGCGCCGAGCGAGCTGACCCGATCAGACATCGTCGCTGCTGTCCAGGACCGGATCGCCGACGGGGCGTCCCCGAACGCCGCGTTCGTGGCGGTGTACGCGGAGATCGAGCGTGCCGGCCAGGTGGAGGCGCTGGCCCGCCTGCACGGCGCGCAACTGGTCGGCATGCTCTGGCGGCAGTGGAACGGCGCCAACCGCGCCGGCCCCGTCAGCCGCTCGGGGCAGCAGCCGATCGTCTACGTGCGGCCGGCGCTGGTCGGCGACCGCCCGGACGCCGACCCCGCGATCCTCGACGCCGCCGAGCCCCGCCGCGTGATCGACACGTCGTTGCTGCGCAAAACCTCGCTGCTGGACTGCCAGTACAAGCTCGGCGACGAATGGGTCACGCTCCGCTTCATGACCCGTCGTCAGTGCCTGATGGCGTTCGGGAGCTACCGCTCGGACGCGCTCGGCTTCGAGCACTCGGCCCAGTACTTCCGCGCGATCGCCGAGAAGCTCGACGAGACCCAGCACGTTGGCGACGTCTTCGATGAGCCGATGCTCCTGCGGCTCTTCAAGATCTGCAAGCCGGCGAGCCGACAGATCCCGCTTGAGGTGCCGACGCCATGAACGGGAAGGGCCATATGACGTGTGGTACCCAAGGACCAGGTGCCCGTCCCGACCACGACGCGCGCGGCCACGCTTCACTTGTTACCCAAGCTTCTCGTGCCGCGCACGCCAACGGGGCCGACACGGACTTGACACCCAGTAGAGCCACGCCCCACGACGACATGCGCGGCCATGGTTCAGCTGCTACCCAGGTCGCGAGTGCCGCGCCGACCAACGGGGCCAACAGCGGCGTGATACCCAACGCCCAGGTGCCCCACGGCCACGCGACCAGCGGCCATCGGCGGCTTGACATCCAGGCGCCACCTGCCGCATCGACCAACGGGGCCGTTGAGCACATGACACCCAAGCCGCATGTGCCCCAGGAGGTCGACCTGGACTGGCTGCACGCGCTGCTCGGCCACTACGCGCGGCAGTTGTGGGACGTCCAAAAGGAGCGGATCGCGGCCGGCAACCGCGTCGCCGCGATCGAGCGCGACGGGCTCGGCGAGTACGCTGGCCCGGCCCGCGACGTGGTGACGGCCTACGAGAAGATCGAGGGCTCCATTGACCGGGTGCTGGTCTCGCTCGTCAAGCAGCACCCGCTCGCTGGCTGGATCGGCGAGCAGCGCGGCATTGGGCTGCCGGGCTTCGCGCGGCTGCTCGGCGTCACCGGCTCGCTCGACCGCTTCGGGATGGTCTCGTCGCTCTGGAAGTACCTCGGGCTGCACGTCGTGGACGGCCACGCCCCGAGGCGCGAGAAGGGCGTGCCGTGGACGCACACGAACTGCACGTTCGGCCACCTCCGGACCTGCACGCCGTCGTGCACGACCGACCACCACCCGGACTGCTCGCCTGGCACGAAGGGCTCGGCGTACGCGCCGCAGGGCCGCGTGGTCTGCGCCCAGATCGGCGACGCCATCGTCAAGGTCGGGGCCGGCGGGCCGTACCGCGCCGCCTACGACCGCAAGAAAGGGGAGTATCTGGCACGCCCGCGGATCGGCCCGTCCGGTTGCCCGATGGGTCAGACGCACAAGAGCAAGACCGGACGGGTGCTCCCGTGCGTCAAAACGGACGCGAGCACCGGGGCCGAGACCTCGGCGCATCTGCATAGCGCGGCGCGTCGGTACGCGATGAAGGAGCTCACGAAAGGGATGTGGGTCGAGTGGCAGTATGTGCGCGGCCGGTGTGATGATGCTCCCCACGACAAGGTTGCCGCGCCGGTGCTGGTGTGACATGGCGGCCAGCTACGACTTGATGCCCAGACGAAGCATGCCGCCGGCCGTCGCCGATGTGATCCCCACGCCGCTCGTGCCGACGGCCGCGCGCGGTCTGCTGCCCAAACTGAACGTGCCGCCGGCTGACGGGTTCTTGATGCCCAGTGTATGCATGCCGCCGGCCGAACGGGCGTTGTATCCCAATAGCAGAATGCCGGCGACCAATCTTCGTGTGCTCCCCACATCCGCCGTGTCGCCGTCGCCCGTTTCGGAGGCGCGATCATGTCCGAGGTGGATGAGCGCATCATGACCCCGCTCGACGAGCGTTTTCATGACTGGGCGGATGCCCACGAGGCCGCGACGCCGTACGATGCGTTCGTCGGCGGCTGGGAGGCCAGGGGCGCGTACGAGGGCGGCGTGACGCTCGCGGCCGTCGAACTGAGCGACGAGGAGCGCGAGCGGACGCGCGTCTTCTGGCAGACGAAGGTCGCGTCGGTCGAGGCCGAGCGTGACGCGCTCATCCAGCGGTTAGCGACGGCAAGCTACGAGCGGGACTCGTTCCGGCGCGCACGCGACATGCTGGCCGGGCTGCTGGAGCGGGCGCGCGTGGAGGCGCAGGAGTCGTGAGTCCGGATGTCGTCGTCTACCTCGTGCCGGGTGGTCGCGAGTACCTGGGCTGGTTCTCGGGGCCCGACCGCTGGTTCGAGTGGCCGGCTATGCAGGACGGGTGGACCGTGCGCCGAGCCGCCACGTCGAGCCAGGCGGCCGACGCCGTCGAGCTCCCGCAGGACTTGGCAACGCTCGCGCTCCGTCTCTCGGGCGTCAGGCTGGAGGATCTCGGATGACGCGGAAAACGCACGTCCTGCCGAGCGGCCTCGTCGACCTCGGCGACCGCGCCCGCGAGCTCGGGTTCGTGCGCGGCGCCGTGATCGAGGTCATCCCGACGTCGGCCGGGTCGCTGCTCGTCGTGCTCGATCCCTCGCCGCCGACGGTCGATGTACACTGGAAACCGTTGTACGGGGGCGCCGCGCAGCTCGCGGCGCGCAACGCGCGGAGGGGGAAGCCGTGACGGCTCCGTCGTATGTGACCGAGGCAGTACGGCTCGATGATCTTCGGCCCCACCCGCGAAACTACCGCGCGCACCCGGATGACCAGATTGAGCACCTGAAAGCGTCGCTCGTCGAGCACGGCGTCTATCGCCCGGTCGTGATCGCGCGTGACAGTACGATCCTAGCCGGTCATGGACTGGTCGAGGCGGCGCGTCGCCTCGGGTACGCCGAGATGCCGGCCGTCCGGCTGGACATCGACCCGGACGATCCGCGCGCCATCAAACTCCTGATTGGCGACAACGAGATTTCGCACCTGGTGGAGAGCGACGATCGCTCTCTCTCGGAGTTACTCCGCGAGGTCGGCTCGGTCGACCTGGGGGCGCTGCTCGGGACCGGCTATGACGAGATGATGCTGGCGAATCTGGTGATGGTGACGCGGCCGGCTTCGGAGATTGCCGACATGGACGCGGCCGCCGAGTGGGTGGGGCTACCTGAGTACGAGCCGTCCGAGACGACGCTTCGACTGACGGTGACGTTCGCGGATGCCGACGACCGAACGCGATTCGCCGAGCTCGTCGGCCTCGCGCTCGGCGAGCACACCGTCTCGATACGCTGGCCGCCGCCGGCCGAGCGGGTCGACCAGACGTCCGTGCGCTTCGAGGGCTGACGTGACGACGCTACCGCGTTACCCCGTCTACATCCCATCGAAGGGGCGTGCCGAGCGGTGCTTGACGGCTCGGATGCTCGACGCCGACGGTGTGCCGTTCTCACTGGTCGTCGAGCCGGTCGAAGCGGACGCGTACGCGGCCCGCTTCGGAGATGCGCGCGTGCTGGTGCTACCGTTCTCCGATCTCGGGCTCGGCTCGATCCCGGCGCGCAACTGGATCAAGGACCACGCTTCGGCTGACGGCCATGCACGACACTGGCAGCTCGACGACAACATCATCCGATTCCGTCGCTGGTACGGCGGGAAACGCTTGCCGTGCATGGCCGGGCTGGCCCTTGCCGTCGTCGAGGACTTCGCCGATCGCTACGAGAACGTGGCGGTGGCCGGATGCAACTATGAGCAGTTCGCGCGGGACGGCGGCGGCCCACCGCGAGCACCGTTCTGGCTGAACGTGCACGTCTACTCGTGCTCGCTCATCATGAACGCGCTGCCGTATCGCTGGCGCGGGCGGTACAACGAAGACACCGACTACTGCCTTCAAGCGTTGGCCGGTGGGTGGTGCACGGTGCTGCTCAACGCATTCATGGCGAACAAAGTCCAGACGCTCACGATGCGCGGCGGCAATACGGCGGAGCTGTACGCCGGTGACGGACGGCTGAAGATGGCACGGGCGCTCGAACGACTCTGGCCCGGCGTGGTGACCGTCCGTCGCCGGTGGAATCGACCACAACACGTCGTCAATTGGCGGCGGTTCGACACGCCGCTCCGACGCCGCCCCGACGTCGACTTGGCCACGCTGCCGGCCGTCGATGAGTACGGCATGACGTTGCGGGCGATCGGCGACGTCCGATCGGCCGAGCTTCGACGCCTCATAGATGGACGGGCGGGTGCCTGATGGCAAGACCATCGAAGCTCACGCCGGCGACCGAGAAGGTCATCCTCGACGCGCTCCGGGCGGGCGCCACGCGGACGGCGGCGTTCGAGGCGGCCGGCATCCACCGCCGACGGATCTCGGGCTACCTGCGGGATTTCGTCGCGTTTCGTCACGCTGTCATACAGGCCGAGGCCCAGGCCGAGGTGTACGCGACCGTCAAGGTCCGCCAGGCGATCGACGCGGGCTCCTGGCGCGCAGCATTCCTCTGGCTTGAACGGCGGCGCCGTGAGGACTGGGGCCGCCGTGTCACCATCGACCTGGCCGACGAGATCCGCGAGATGGTGCAGGCGGCCGGGCTCGGCGACGACGTCGAGGCCGAGGCGCTCGCCGAGGCGCAGGAGATCCTGAAACGTGCCCGGAACGCTCGCGGCTAGCCCGGCCGAGGCCGCCGTCGTCCGACCGCTGGTGCGGCGGCTGATCTCGGCGCGCGCGGCGCAGCTTGCCGCCGAGCTCGCCG
>AR_comb_assmDRAFT_10751365_pt1 | contig 10337 bp, 7 predicted proteins | sample ArasoioldDNA_FD_10543 | JGI IMG/M metagenome (IMG submission 10543) | reverse complement strand
GAGAGCTCCCCGTCGCTTGCCGTGGTGTGGGAATGGAGGTCGATCATCGCGGTCGGGCAGGTCGCGTTGAAATGTGGACCGCCGGGCCCTATAATTACTCAACCGCTCGAATTCTCAAGCGGATTCTCCCATGCAGCACCCCCTCCAGATCTCCCGGCGCATCGAGTACGGGCTCAGGGCCATGGTGTGCCTGGCCGCCCAGCCGGAGGCCCGGGTGATCCCCTTCCGGGAGATTGCCCGGCGGATGAACGTGCCGCAGGACTTCCTGGCGAAGATCCTCAAGCAGCTCGTCACCCGGCAGCTGGCAGTGAGCACCCGCGGCGCCCGGGGTGGTTACCGGCTCGCCCGACCGGCCAAGGACATCTCGTTCCTCGAGGTCATCGAGGCGGTCGAGGGCCCGGTGGTGGTGAACCTCTGTCAGGACGGACACGAGTCCTGCCGGCTGTCTCGGGGTTGCACCCTCTACGGGGTCTGGAAGCGCGGGCAGGAGCGGATGCTGGACGTTTACCGGACCGCCACCCTGGACCAGCTGGCGATGGCCGAGCTGAAGCCGGCGGAGCAGCCCGTTCCGTCTGCGGCCGCGGCGGCCGGCGCTTAGACACCCGTCATGATCCGGGATCCGATGCAGGCGCTGGAGCGTGACCTCCAGGCCGAGCGCGCCTCCGCGCTCGGGCGTATCAACGACCTGTTCCAGAAGGCGCTGGAGGCGTGGGAGGCAGCGGAGTCGGGGCAGCTGCCCGCGCTGCCCAGCGCCGAGGCCGAGCGGGAGCGGCGCCTCGAGCTCCGGGATCTCACCGCCGAGCGCCTCTGGATGCTTCTCGTGCAGCGCGAGTCGGTGGGGCTCCGGAACCATCGCGAGCTGCTGCAGCGGGTACCGGAGGAGATCCGGAAGCGCGTCGGACCCCGGCGACGGTCGGCAAGCTCGGGCGGATGAACCGCTTCAGCGACCTGGCGTCGTTTCCCTGAACACCTTCCCGTCCTTCATCACGAAGCTGACCTTCTCCAGAACCTTCACGTCCTTGAGCGGGTCGCCGCTCACCGCGACGACGTCCGCGAGCGCGCCCGGGGCAATGACTCCCAGCTGCCCCTTCATCCCCAGCATCTCCGCTGCACGTGAGGTCGCCGACTGGATCGCCTGCATCGGCGTCATCCCGAACTGGACCATGTACGGGAACTCCTTCGCCATCGGGTCGTCCCAGGAGAAGCCACCCACATCGGTTCCGAAGGCGATCTTCACTCCTGCCTTCACCGCGCGTCGGAAGGACGGGCCGTGGACCTCCGCGCGCTTCCGGTCCCGCTTGCCCTCCGGCGTGTTCTCCGCTGCCCAGTAGCCGTAGTACGCGGCCATGGTCGGGCAGAGCCAGGTGCCCTGCTTCACCATCTGCGCGACCGCCGCGTCATCCAGCTCGAGCCCGTGCTCGATCGAGTCGCAGCCGCCATCCAGCGCCCGCTTCATCCCCGGATTCGTGTACGCGTGGCAGGCGACCTTCTTCCCCCAGCCGTGCACCTCGTCGACGATGGCCTTCAGCTCCTCGACCGTGAGCGTCGGCTGCGATTGCAGATTCCCGGCCCCGTCCACCCACGAGCGATGGGTCATGTAGACCTTGATCCAGTCGGCGCCGTTCTCCAGCTGCTCACGCGCAGCCTTCCGGGCCTCCACCGGTCCGTCGATCAGCTGCGCCCCCTTCGGGACGACGATCTCCGGCGCGTAGCCTTCGAGGTTGTACCCACCGGTCGTGGAGATCGCTCGGGTGGACACGAACATCCGCGGCCCGGGGATGATGCCCTCCTCGACCGCTCGCTTGATGCCCACGTCGCCGTAACCCGCGCCCTCGGTCTCGACGTCACGGATGGTCGTGAATCCCTGCTCGAGCGCACGTCGTGCCGCCACGACGGCCCGCGCGGCCCGGTAGGCAAGCGGGTACTTCAGCAGCTGGACGTCGTAGCCGCCCTGCGAGGGTTCCTCTCCCTGCAGAAAGACGTGGGTATGCGCGTCGATCAGCCCGGGGAGGACCGTCGCCCCCGAGAGGTCGATGACCTTCGCCCCGGCCGGCGCGGTGCCCGACCCCACGCTCTCGATCCGGTTTCCCCGGATGACGATGATCTGGTTCGTCTTCGCAGAGCCCGACACGCCGTCGATCAGCGTCCCGGCCCGGATGACCGTCACCGGCTGCGCGGGCGCCGGCTCGGCCGCCACCACCGCTCCGGACACGAGTCCACCGACCACGAGCGCCCAGCCACGTCCGTCCATGCGTCCTCCCTCACGAACCCCAACGCCAGCGCCGTGCGTCAGACGCGTGACAGCGCGAGCCGGCGGATGCTTCCCGATCCGCGGACCCCGAGCAAAGGCATTCGTGATAGTCGCCCCCGCCATGCCCAAGCCCTCTCAGCGCCGCGGCCTGCGCGCCGCCTATGCTCGGTCCCGCAGCGTCGACCCACGGCCGATCACCGGTCGGGAGAGGCCGGAGGACCTCCTCGCTCATGCCTTCGGCGCCTACGTCGGGCGCCAGGAGCGGACTGCCTTCGAGCTGATGCAGAGGAGCGTCGCCGAGGACTGCAGCATCTTCCTCACACTCTCGGGCGCGATGACCCCCGCGGGACTGCACCAGAGTTGCCTCATCCCGCTCATCGAGCGCGGGATCGTGAGCGCGCTGACCACGACCGGCGCCAACCTGTACCACGACGCACACCGGATCATCGGACACGCCATCCGCGAGGTGAACCCCAACGCCGGCGACCTCCAGATGCGGCTGGCCCGCATCATCCGGATCTACGACCTGGGCTTCTGGGAGGAGGCGCTCCTCGATACCGACCGCCTCTTCAGCGCGATCATCCGCCGGCCCGAGTTCCAGCGAAAGATGACGACCCCCGAGTTCCATTACCTGCTGGGAAAGGCGGTGCACGGCATCGAGCGCTCGCTGGGCGTGAAGAAGCCTTCCCTCCTGGCCACCGCCTACAAGCACGCCGTCCCCATCTGGGTCGGTGCGGTGCAGGACGGGAGCATCTTCCTCAACGTGGTGAAGCTGAAGCGCCTGCTCGGGGACGCCTTCCGCTTCGAGCTGGACATCAACGACGACGTGTACTCGATGGCGGCGATGCAGCACTTTTGCCGGCACCACGGCAGCAAGAAGCTGGCGATCTGGATCCTCGGTGGCGGAGTGCCGAAGAACTACACGCTCCAGGGCGAGCCGCTCCTCGACCAGATCCTCTCGGTGCCCACCACCGGGTTCGACATCGATCTGCAGTTCTGCGTCGACCCGGTGGACAACGGCGCGCTCTCCAGCTGTCCGGCGGGGGAGGGGCACACCTGGGGGAAGGTGTCGGTGCAGGCGGTCGAATCGGGCTCGGTCTACGTGCACACCGACGTGACCGCGGTGTTCCCCTGGCTGACCCATGCGCTCTTCTCCACCGGAGCGAAGCGGGCGCCCATGCGGCTCATGGACCGGCTGGAGGACGCCATCGCCTTCCTCGATCGGGACGTCGCGCGGCGGAAGAAGAAGCTCATGGCCACCATCGACTGGGACCCTGACACCGAGGCCCCGACGAAGGGCCAGCACGAGATGGTGGTGCGCTAGTCACCGGACGAGACGCACCCGGACCGCCGCGGGCACTCCTCGGCGCGAATGGGCCTCCCAGGACAGCGTCTCGACCGCGGAATAGACGGTCGAGCCGAGGAAGGGGTCCGCCGAGACGACCGGAAAGACCCCTCCGATGATCCGTGGGTCCCTCCCGCGTGCCTCGACGATGCCGAGGAGCTCCTTCCGTCCGGGCACTCGCCAGTCCGAGTACCCGGCGAAGCCGCCAGTTTCATCGAGCTGCCGGGCTGCCACCACGGCCGCCGTCCAGGTGAGCGTCTGTGGAGCGCCGCTCGATGGCAGACATCGGTCGTTGTCGAACGTCTCGGGAGTTCCGCGATCATCGAGGAAAGTCCCGAGAGGACACCGCTGCCAGGTCACCCCGGTCCGTCGATCGAACGCCGTGCCGTCCGGACGCGCGACGAAGCGGTCCCCGGCCAGGTCCTCGAACACCGGGCGAGGCGGCTCGCTCGCGGCTGCCTCGGACCGCGCACACGCGCACACCGACGAGAACAGGGGAAGCGCGCAGGCAAGAATCCGTCGACGGAGGTGCCGGGGGTGCGTTCGGGTTGCCATGCGAGCAAGGACGGAGGTTCGCGGCCAATCCGGACACGACCCCTCCCGGCCGCCGACGCCATCGCTGGGCGTGTCGTTGCCCTTGCACGTCTCGGCTAGTCTCCGAGCCGTCGCGTTCCGGAGGTCGTCCATGGCCGAGCAGCCCCACTTCGTCGAGATCACCGCACAGTCCGTCGACGGGCTGCACTTCCGGGTCACCCACGGCCCGAGCGGGACCACGACCATCACCGACGCCCCGAAGGACAACGGTGGTGAGGCCTCCGGGTTCTCGCCGACGGACCTTGTCGCGACCGGTCTCCTCGACTGCATGCTCACCACCATGGCCATCATCGCGAAGCGGGAGAACACCCCGTGGGGCAAGACCCGCGGCAGGGTGGAGAAGCACATGCATCCCTCCCCCCGCCGCATCGGAACGCTCGTCGTCGACCTGTGGATGCCGTCCGAGCTCCCGACGGACAGGCGCGCGCGGATGGAAGAGGTCGCGCACACCTGCCCGGTGATGCGGACGCTCCACCCCGACGTGAAGGTGGAGACCCGCTTCCACTACTGACCCGAGCGCTCAGGGCGTCAATCTGACCGCCACGAAGACGTTCCCCGCGCCGCTCCGCGCAAACCCGCCGACGACCAGCTTGCGGTCCGTCTGCTGCACGACGGCCTCCGCGCTATCGATGTGCCCGAAGAAGTCGATGGTCTGCTTTCCGCCCGTGCCGAAACTGGAATCAGGCGTGAAGCCGCTGTCGTCGAAGCGCACGATGGCCATGTCCGGGTTCGTCGAGAATCCTCCGGACTGTCCAACGACGACGATCTGCCCGTTGAGCTGCTTCAACATCGCCTTCGGGAAGTCGCCCTCGCTGGTGAAGGTGATGACCGGCTGGGGCAGGCGCGGTGGCGGTATGCCGGTGGCGGGAATGTGCCCGAGCCCGAACCCGAGGTTCCCCGTGCCGGTCAGGGCGGCATTGACCTGGACGGCCGTCAGGATGGTTCCATCGTTCGCGATGACCACGTCGACCGACTGGTCGATCGGCGCCTCGAGCGTGCCACTGCTCATCGGTCCGAAGCTCTCGTCGCGGGTACCAGGAAGCTTGATGTGGCCGTCGCCGAGGTAACGCACGACACCGGTGTCGCCATCTTCCCCGCCGTTCGGCGCGGTGCTCCCGGCCACCACGATGTTGCCGTCGGTCTGGATCGTCACGCCACCGGCGAAGCTGAGGACCTGCCCCGGCGAGTCGGTGGTCTTCCCGCCCACCGCGAACGTGGGATCGGGGTGACCGTCCGCGTCGTAGCGAACGATGGCGAAGAGGGTGGACCCGGAGACCGGGGACACGGGATGAAAGGCCGACCCGACGACGATGATCTTTCCGTCGGACTGGAGGACCATCCGTCGCACCTGGTCAGCGCCGCCGAAGAAGTCGGTGGTGACGTGCCCGCCCGTGCCGAAGGTGGTGTCGAGCGAGCCGTGGGAATCGAAGCGTGTGAGGGCGAAGTTGTCCGAGCCGATTGCCGTGGTGCTGGTCGTGCCAGCAACGACGATCTTCCCGTCCGCCTGCACCACGACGTCCATCGCGGTGTCGAGGTTGCCGTTGTCGAAGACGACGTCGACCACGCCCTGGATGCCGAAGGTGCCGTCGGGCGTGCCGTCGGTGTTCAGGCGCAGCAGCTTCAGCCCACCGACCATCAAGATCTTCCCGTCGCTCTGGAGCGCCATGCCGATGCGACCGCGAAGGAGATTCGGACTGTAGGGCACGGTCGTGACCGCGCGCCCGTGGTCTCCGAACGTGGAATCGAGCCCTCCCGCCGGCGGGGGCGTGGTGCAGGTCACGGCGATGTTGCCGACGTTCCCACCACTCACGGTTCCGGTCCCGTTCAAGACCGAGCACGCCTGGAGAGGATTGCTCGGCTGGGCGTCGACGCGGACGTCGTACTCGGACCGATCGAGCCGCGGAGACGGGAAGGTGAACGGTCCGTTGCCAGCCACTGCCACGGTCTCTTGCTGGACCACGTCACGAACGACGAGTCCGCTGCCGAGCAGTCCGCTCACCGTCCCGCCGAGACTGAATGCCTGAGAGGGCGGCAGGGGCTGGGTGTCATCGAGGATGGTCACGATGCTGGTGGCCTGACCCAGGGCCGCGCAGCCGGTCGGATCGCTCAGGGTCACGGTGAACGTCTTGTTCCCCTCGGCGGCCGGGCTGTAGACGAGCGGAATCCGGACGAACTGGGGAGCGATCTCGCCGTCGTCGAACGTGACCGTGGTGTGGACGCTCTCGTAGTCGTCCACCGTCGTCGCGGTGCCATCGCTGGTGGTGACGGTGGCGCTCACCTGGCCGGCGCTGCCGCCGTTACGAACGATCAGGAGGTTGGCGCCCATGGGACCGGCGCCCTCGAGGACGTCGAAGGTGGGAAAGAGGAACGCGAGCGTGCCCGCCGACGGTTTGCCACGACACTCGGGAGGCAGGCTCGGATCGTCCGAGGGCGGCTCGGGGTCGGGATCGTCGGTCGGTTCGATTCCTTCGATGATCAGTTGCGCATCGCCATCGATCCGCGTCGGGTCGCGGAAGAACGCACCGAGATAGGCATGTTCTCCTTCGGGGCGGCCATTGAAGACGAATGTGTTCACCCGCACGAAGACGTTGAACTTCTCGTCCTTGTTGACCGCCGAGATGTCGATCGGGATGGTCAGCGGTTCCCTCAGGCCCAGATGCACCCCGGAACCATCTCGATTGCCGACGTCCGTATCGAACTCCACCTTGCTCTCGTCCCAGAGCCGGACCTTGTCCGCGAAGTCGGGAATGCTGTTGCCCTTCCAGTGCTGTCGCCAGCCCTGCAGGCTGAGCTTGCCTTCGCCTACGAACATCTTCCCGAGCCGGTCGTTGGAGACATCGACCTGGAAATCGACCCGCGCCTCCATCTCCGTCGAACACTTCGCCTCGGTCGCACTGAGCGCGACCACGCACGGCGCCGGCGTCGTCGCCTCGTCGTCGAATCCCTCGATGCGTGCCTGCGTGATCACCAGACGCACTCCTGCGTCGGCATCACGCTTCCGGTAGCCCTGCGACTGGCTGTAGAAGAGGAGGTTCCCGGCCACCCCAGCGTCCGAGGTCGCGTTCGGCGCCTCGCCGGAGACGCCATAGACCCCACCGCCGGCGCTGGAGAAGATTCGACCGGTCGCGCGGAATTCGCGCGGGAGCAGCTCGGGCAGGGGCTCTGCAGGGTCGAAATTCCTGGTCACCCCGAAGTCGTAGCCCGCATCCAGAACGCCGCCGTCCTGGGCGCCTTTGTCCCGAAAAATGATCACATGGTTGTTGGCAAGAAGGAGCTCCCGCACCTCCCACGTCTTCTGCGGCCTTCCCTTCTCGAGCGGCGGCGGCGGCGGCCCGCCCGCGACGAGGCCCGAGAAGCTCCGGACGCGCCCGGTCATCGTTCCGCCACTCACCGTCGCTCCGGGCACCTCCGCCCAGCCGGTCATCGCGGGGTTGGTCTTGTAGAGCACCGGCTGGGTTCCCGGCGGAACCAGGGCCGGGTCGAACGGCACCGTGATCGTCACGGGCGCATCGAAGTGGGTGCCGTGCGGCGTGAAGGCGAAGATCGTACCGAACGGCACGACCCCCGCCGGCAGCGCTGGCGCTCCGCTGCTGAACTCAGTGACGGCGATCGGCGTGGACGCCGCCAGTGCCCCGGCCGGGATCACCACCTGCGCCCCGGACGGCCCGGTCACCGTTCCCCCGGCCGGACCGATGCCGGAGCCCGATGTCTGCCCCGGCGCCGGCCGGCTCCCACCCCCGCACCCGCAGACGACGAGGAACGTGGAAACGGCGACCAGCCACCTGCGACACATCGCTTCGTCCATGCGCCACCTCGGCAAGCAAGGACGGGAACCGGTCCGGAACCCGGACATCCCGGGCCCAAGCGGCCGATTTCAGGACACGATGACCGGGGGGATCCGGCGCAGCGACGGTGGGAGGCACGGCGTGAACGTGCGACAGGCCCCAGGCTTCCGGCTCATCTCGCCGGCGAGGCCCCGTCCACGCCGCGCAGCCGCGCCGCACGCGCGAGCGCCGCTGCCGCCTCCGCTCGCCGGCCGAGCCGTCGATCCACGCGTGAGAGCCACTCGGCGGCGTCCATCCCCGCCGGGTTCTCCGGGTCGAAGCTGCGCCAGAAGGCATCGGCCCGCTCGAGGGACCGGGCCGCGTCCTCGAACCGTTGCTGCAGGGCCATCGCGCGCCCCAGCCCCAGCCAGGCGTCGGCTCGCATCGGGGTGTCCCGGCGCAGCTCGGTCTCTGAGAGCGCGAGCGCCTCCTCCATCGAGGCCTGCGCCTGCTCCACCATCTCCAGATCCAGCTCGGTCAGCCCGCGCTCGATCAGGATGCGCATCCGGTGCCATCGCTCCACCGGGTCGGCGGGGATGGCGTGCAGGGCGCGCTGCTGCGCCGCGAACGCCTCCAGCGGGTGCCTCGCGAGGCGGTACACCGTGCCGGCGAGGGTGTCGTAGGAGAGGCTCGGATGCTGGGCCTCGGGCAGCGCCCCGAGCGCGGAGGCCTCGGCCATCGCCTCGGTGGTTCGCCCGAGGTAGGCGAGGGCCACCATCCGCATCAGGCGCGCGGTGAGCGTGAAGCGGTGAGCCCGGCCGACGGAACGCTCCAGCGACTCCACCGCCGGAGCGAGATCCGCCAGCGCCTCGTCTGGACGGCGCAGCGCCAGGAGGGTCATCCCCCGGGAGAGATGGGTGTTCCCCCAGCCACGCGAGTCCCGCTCCATCGATGAGGCGCGGATGTCGATGCCACGGGTGTTGTCCTCGAGCGACTCGCGGAGGTACCCGAGACGCCGGCCACAGGTCACCCGGTTGACCGAGATCTGCCCCACCAGCGGACTGGTCGGCCCGAGCACCCGCCGGGCGTCCTCCAGCGCTCGCGTCATCTCGGTGTAGGCGCGATCGGCCTGTCCGGCGTGGCAGAGGGCCCGGCCGTGCACGTCGCGCGCGTAGATGACGTGCGGATGGGTGGCCTGGCCGCCGTATGCATCCAGGGCGAACTGCAGCCCGCGGTCCGCCTCCACGAGGGACTCGCCGACGTCGCGATCGCCGTACTGGTGAGCCTCGGCCAGGAGCACCGCGCTGGCGACGGTCCGCGGATCTCGCTCACCGAGTCCCTTCCGCGCCAGCTCGAAGGCGCTCCGGGCGTCGCGGATGGCGTCATCGCGCCGCACCTCCTCGATCGCGAGCTTCGCCCGGTTCTCCAGCGCCCGGACGAGATCCGCCGGGCGCGTGGTGGGGGTGTCCCGGAGCTCGGGGAGGAGACGGTCCAGCTCGGCGTGGAGCTCCGTCCCACGCCCGCGCGCGAGGAGCACGTCGGTGGTGAGCAGGCGCGCGCGGAGCCGCTGGGGGTGACGCGCCGGGAGCGCTTCGGCCTCCGTGCGGGCCTGGGCAGCAACTCGCTCGGCCGAGTCGGGGTCACCCACGTCCAGGAGCGTCGAGCCCAGGAGGTTGAGCAGCTCCACCCGGAACTCGGGTCGCTTCTCACCGATGCGCTCCAGGTCGGCGTGGGCGCGTTTGAGGAGCTCCACCGCCGACAGCGAGCGTCCCCCGGCCGCGTAGGGACTGGCCTCCCGGAATATCCCCGCGATGTAGTCCTTCACCTCCTCGGCCTGGCGCTGCTCCGCGGCGGCCCGACGGGCCTGCCAGAGCGCGGCGGAAGTTCCTGCCGCCACCGCCGCGAGGATGGCCATCGCCGCACCGGTCGCGGCCCGGTGCCGGAGGACGAACTTGCGGACCCGGTACCCGACGCTGTCGGGTCGCGCCTGGACCGGATGGCCCGTGAGGTAGCGGGTGAGGTCGTCGGCGAACGCGGCGGCAGTGGGGTATCGCTCGTCGGGAGGCAGGCGCATCGCCTTCACCACCACGGTGTCGAGGTCGCCGGCGATCACCTTCCTCACGGCCGGCGGGGCCACGTCGCTCGGCGGAGGGATGGCGGCGCCGCGGAGCTGCTCCAGGTACGGCCGCTCGGGGCTGCGCTTGAGCCGGTAGGGGGGCACCTCGGCGAGGAGCTCGTAGAGCAGTACGCCCAGCGAGTAGATGTCGGAGGCGACGCCGATCTGCTCTCCGGCGAGCTGCTCCGGGGAGGCATGGTCGGGCGTGAAGGCCGGCCCGGACAGGTCGGTCAGCTCGCTCCGGTCGCTCTCCTCGAGCAGCTTGGC
>AR_comb_assmDRAFT_10055796_pt1 | contig 10339 bp, 8 predicted proteins | sample ArasoioldDNA_FD_10543 | JGI IMG/M metagenome (IMG submission 10543) | reverse complement strand
TACCGGCTGAGCTGACCGACCGCAGGCCTTCCGGCACGGATGTGTCGAGCGGCCTTACGACGAAGGAGAGCTGCCTCTCGGCAGCCCTCCCTCCTTCTCCCGCTCGGCGTCTGGGCCGAGCCTCGGTGAGTCCTCCTGCTAGACGCCGTCGCACCAGGCGAACAGCCCTGGGCTCGTCCGGTGCAGCCCGATCACCGTGCTGAGCGGCAGGTACGTCGGCCCTGCGAACTCGACGCGGATGAGGCCCGCGCCTCCGGGCTGCGAGCCGAGCGGCGCGTAGTCGAGCCGCCCCTTTGCAGCCTCGTCGATGAGGTCGAGCGAGACGAGTGTTCCCACCCCGGCGGCGATGCAGCGACCGCCCTTGCCCGGATCCGCGGGACGCTCCGCGGAGGCCGTCGCGGTCAGTGCCATTGCGGCAAGCGCGATGGTGGCCAGCACTGCGATTTTCCTGAACATCGTTCCTCCTCTCTGGATGACGTTTGCCTTGCGGGTACCGCGGCCGGGTCGTCCCCGTGACGCGGATCGGCGGTTCGGCTCGGCTAGCGAGCGCTCGGTGGGATGAGCACCTTGTTGATGACGTGGATGACGCCGTTCTTGGCCATGACGTCCGTCTTCGTGACGCGGGTCGAGCCGTTCAGGAAGACGTTGCCGCCGCGGACCGAGACCTTCACGTTCTGACCGGCGAGCGTCGTGACCGCCTTGCCGTTCAGCGTGACGACCGTCGCGGCGGGCACCTTGCCCTTCACGACGTGGTAGGTCAGAACCGTCTTGAGCAGCGCGCGGTCCTTGCCGACCGCGTCGAGCGTCGACTTCGGGAGCTTGGCGAATGCCGCGTTCGTGGGCGCGAACACCGTGTAGTTGCCCTGCTTCAGCGCCCCGACGAGCCCGGCCTTCTTGAGCAGCGAGACGAGCGTGCTGAACTGCGGCGAGGACGCCGCGACCTGCGTGATGTCCTGCTTCGACGCCGACGGGGCCGCCGAGACCGGGGCGATGACGGCAGATGCGGCGACCGCCGTTGCTCCGAGGATGAGCAGTGCCTTGCGCATTTCTTACCTCCTGTAGAGAGTACGTACAGAGATAGTACAGATATCCGACCGGAGCGCAAGGGCAGTAGTGTTGATTTTTCTTTCAAGTCGTGAACAAGCGCCCTCCAGTCTGTATAGAGTATGTACTGATTCGTGATGAGTCTCGCCTCACTTCCACGCCTCGTCGCAGGACGCCGCTCGAAGTTCGTCGTGCTGGCGGTCTGGGTCGTGCTCGCGATCGCACTCGGCTCGCCTGCCGGGCGGTTCGAAAGCGTGCAGCAGAACGAGCCTTCGAGCTTTCTGCCGGGCGGCGCGGAGTCGGTGCGGGTGCTCGAAGCGTCAGCCGGTTTCGCCTCGGGCGAGGCCGCACCCGCGATCGCCGTCTTCCGCGACGCGGACGGCCTCGATGCGGCCGGGAGAGCGGCGGTCGAGCGCGTCCGTCAGCGAGTGATCGGAGCGGGCATCGAGGGTGTCGGTGAGTTGTATCCGGCGGTGACCTCGGACGACGGCAACGCCGCCGTCCTCACGATCCCGATCGTGGCCGGCGGGGAGGAGGACGTGCTCATCGGCGCGGTCGAGGACGTGCGCACGCTCGTGCGAGACGATCTCCCGCACGGACTGGAAGCGCGGGTGACGGGACCCGCGGGGTTCTCGGCGGACGCGAGCAAGGCTTTCGAGGGCGTCAACTCGACGCTCCTGTTCGCGACCGCGGGGCTCGTGTTCGCCCTGCTCGTGCTGATCTACCGCAGCCCCGTCTTCTGGTTCTTGCCGCTCCTCGCGTTGCTCTTCGCCGAGGCGGTCGTCCGCGGACTCGGCACGCTGCTGGCCGAGGCGGGTCTCGTCATCAACGGTCAGACGGGAGGGATCCTCCTCGTGCTCGTGTTCGGAGCGGGTACGGACTATGCCCTGCTCCTGACCGCGCGCTACCGCGAGGAGCTGGCAGTGGTCGAGGACAAGTACAAGGCCATGCGGATCGCGCTCGGGCGGGGTGGACCGGCGATCGTGGCTTCGGCCGGGACCGTCGTAGCGGCGCTCCTCTCCCTGTCGTTCGCGCAGGTCAACTCGATCGCCGGGCTGGGGCCGGTCAGCGCGATGGGCGTAGCGGTCACGGCCGCCGCGATGCTGACGCTCCTTCCCGCGCTTCTCCTCGTCGGTGGCCGTCGCGCCTTCTGGCCGCTCGTCCCGCGCTACGGGGACGCGCGCCCGGAGTCGCGCGGCTTCTGGGCGAAGCTCGGAATCCGTATCGAGCGGCGCCATCGGGTCGCCTGGATCGCCACGGCCCTCGCCCTGGGCGCCGTCGCCCTCGGCACGCTCACGCTCGACGACGACCTCACGACCGCGAACCTGTTCCGCGGGACCGTCGAGTCCGTTCAGGGCCAGAGGCTTCTCGAGCAGTCGTTCCCCGCCGGCGCCAGCGCACCCGGAGTCGTTCTCGTCACCGATCCGGAGCAGACGGACGCCGCCCTCGACGCCGCGCGGGCCGCGCCCGGCGTCGTCCGCGTCGGCGAGCCCGAGGAGGGGGAGCCGGGCTCCCGTTTCGACGTCGTCCTGGAGGCGGACCCCTTCTCCGAGGAAGGATTCGCTGCCATCGGTCCTCTTCGGCGGGAGCTTCATGGAGCGGTCGGCGAAGCGGCGCTCGTCGGAGGAGCGAGCGCCGAGGAAGCCGACCTGCGGGCCGCGGTCGACCGCGATACGAAGCTCCTCGTACCCCTCGTCCTGGTCGTCGTCCTCGCGATTCTGGTGGTGCTTCTCCGCGCGCTGGTCGCGCCGGTGATGCTGATCGGCACGGTCGTGCTGTCCTTCGTCGCCGCTCTCGGAGCGAGCCTGCTGCTCTTCGAGGTGTTCGCCGACTTCCCGGGAGAGGATCCGAGCTACCCGCTCTTCGCCTTCATCTTCCTGGTCGCTCTCGGGGTCGACTACAACATCTTCCTCATGGCGCGGGTCCGCGAGGAAGCGCTCACGATGTCCACCCGGGACGCGATGCTGAAGGGGCTCGCGGTGACGGGTGGGGTGATCACCTCGGCCGGCATCGTCCTTGCGGGCACGTTCTCGGTGCTCGCCGTCCTGCCGCTCGTTGCACTGACGCAGATCGGAGTCACGGTTGCGCTCGGAGTCCTGTTGGACACGTTCGTCGTGCGCTCCGTACTCGTGCCCGCTCTGACCTTCGAGCTGGGCGAGAGGACGTGGTGGCCCTCGGTGCTGTCGCGACCTGCGGGGGCGGCACGCCTGCGCGCGAAGACCCTCGACGACCCGGTCGGCGGGAGCGCGCCGTGACCGACTCGTACGTCCTCCTCCTCCTCGTCGGCGCCGCGATCGCCGCGGTCGGCATGGCGCTCCTCTGGATCGTCCAGGTGCGTACCCGAGACGCCAGCTTCGTGGACGTCGCGTGGGCGCTCGGGATCGCCTGCCTCGCGGTCGTGTACGCACTCCTCGCCGACGGAGATCCCGCTCACCGCGTCCTCGCGGCCGTCCTCGCTTCCGTCTGGGGCTGGCGCCTCGGGTTGTTTCTGCTCTTCGACCGCGTCCTCGGCAAGCCCGAGGACGGTCGATATCGGGCGCTCCGTGAGAGGTGGGGAAGCCGGGCCGACCGCAACTTCCTCCTCTTCTTCCAGTTCCAGGCCGCGTTCGTCGTCTTCTTCTCGATCCCGTTCCTCCTCCTCAGTCTCGATCCCGCCCACGGCCTCGGGGCCCTCGCGTGGGCCGGCGTAGTCGTGTGGGCGGTCGGGAACGCGGGAGCGATCGCGGCCGACCGGCAGCTGTCCGCCTGGCGCGCGGACCCGGCGAAGCGCGGGCTGACCGCCCGGAGGGGCTTGTGGGCGTGGTCGCGCCACCCGAACTACTTCTTCGAGTGGACGACATGGTGCGGTGTCGCCCTCGTGGCGACGACCGCCCCCTGGGGCTGGCTGGCTTGGATCGTTCCCGCGGTTCTGCTCCTGCTCCTCTTCCGCGTGACGGGGATCCCCGCGACGGAGGCCCAGGCGCTCAGGAGCCGGTCCGACTACGCCGAGTACCAGCGCACGACGAGCGTCTTCGTGCCGATCCCTCCCCGGCGGAAGCCGTCCGGAGCTAGGACAACAGGTGCCTGAGAAGCTCCTTCGCATCGGCGAGCTCTCCCGCCGGATCGGTGTCCCCGTCGAGTCCCTGCGCGCCTGGGAACGGCGCTACGGGCTTCTGGCCCCCAGCCGCACGCCGGGAGGGTTCCGTCTCTACGGCGAGGACGACGTCGCACGCGTGCTGGCGATGCGGGCGAACCTCGACCGCGGGCTCTCGGCTGCCGAGGCGGCACGACTCGCGCTCGCAGAGGCCGTGAACGAGGCGTTACCTGCGCCGGTGAGGGACGCAGGCGAGCTCGTCGCGGCGCTCGATCGCTTCGACGAAGTCGGTGCCCAGTCCGCCTTCGACCGTCTGCTCGCCACTCTGACGCTGGAGGTCGTCCTGCGGGACGTCCTCGTGCCGTACCTCCACGAGCTCGGTGAGCGCTGGGAGCGCGGTGACGCTTCCGTGGCGCAGGAGCACTTCGCGAGCAACGTCGTTCGTGGGCGGCTCATGGCGCTCGCCCGCGGGTGGGATCGCGGATCCGGGCCACGCGCGCTGCTCGCCTGCGCCGAGCGCGAGCTCCACGACCTTCCCCTCCTCGGCTTCGGGCTGGTGCTCCGCGGTCAGGGTTGGCGAATCGGTTATCTCGGGGCCGACACGCCGGTGGCCTCGGTCGTGGAGGCAGCCGAAGCGATGGGCCCCGACGCCGTCGTCGTCTCGGGTACCGTGGCGGGCGTCTTCGACCCGATCGTCACGCGGCTCCGCGAGGTCACCGTGCACGCACCGCTCTACGTCTCCGGCGCCGCGGCGACCCAGCAGGTCGCCGAGCGGGCGCACGGAACGCTCCTCGACCACGACCTCGTCACGGCAGCCGAGACGCTCGCGCGCCGAAGGCCGTGAGCGCTCGCGCGGAACCACCCGGTTGGTCGACGAGCGAGCGCGAGACGGCGTCGGGCGCCGTCGAGTCGCGCCAGCGGATCGGTCTCCCGAGCGGCGTGGTCGGCCTGGACGAGGAGGGCGCGCGTCGGCTCGGGCTCCTCTATCTCGACGAGGTGAGGCATGCGACACGCGGCCTCGTGCGCGCGAGATCGCGGGATGGTGAGACCGCCCTCGTCATCGGCGGAGTCGTGCCCGTCCTCCGGTTCGGACCGGCGCAGGTGTCCGTCGGCCCCGACCGTGTCGAGTGCCGGTATCCGATCCGGGGCGGACTCCTCGTCGCGAGGCCGGGCGGCTCGCTCGTCGTCGCCCAGCGTGTAGTCGACAGCCCGGAGCTCGAGCTCGCCGTGGCGGGGTATTTCCCGCGCCTTGGCGGAAGCCGGCGTCGGCGGTCGCTCCGCAGGGCGCTGTACGCGACGGTGCAGGCGCGAGCGCATCGTGCGATAAGCCGACGATTTCTGGAGCGTGCGGCGAGGGACGTCTCGTGAGGGCGGTGGTGTTCGGGGCGTCGGGCGTCATCGGGCGCGCCCTGCTCCCGGAGCTCCTGCGCGAGCACGCGGTCGTCGCGGTCTCCCGCCGGCAGCGGCAGGGGGAGGACGGGATCTCGTGGGTGCAGGCGGACGCCGCGGATGCAGACTCGCTGCGCGGTCTCCTTCGCGAGGGGGACGTCCTCGTCTACCTCGTGCACTCTCTCGGCGCCGCGGACTTCGAGCGCGTGGACCGGCAGGCAGCGGACAACGCCGCCTCGAGCGCAGAGTCCGCGGGCGCACGGCGGATCGTCTATCTCGGGGGCCTGGGCGGGGACGAGGAGGTGGTCTCCGAGCACCTGCGAAGCAGAACCGAGACCGCCGAGCGGCTCGCGGCCGGCCGCGTGCCCGTGACGACCCTCCGGGCGGGGATGGTGGTGGGCCCGGGGAGCGCGGCTTTCGAGACCATCCGTGCCCTCGTCGACCGCCTGCCGGCGATGATCTGCCCGCGCTGGGTGTCGACACCGACGCAGCCGATCGCGCTCCGAGACGTCGTCCGCTACCTCGCCGGCGCCTGCCGGCTCGACCTCCCGCGCAGCGACTCCTACGACGTCGGCGGGCCGGAGGTCATGACCTACCGGGAGATGATCGAGCGCATCGCGCGCATCCGGGGCAAGCGCATGCCGATCGTCGAGGTGCCGGTGCTCACTCCGCGCCTGTCCTCTTGGTGGCTCCACCTCGTGACACCCGTCAACGCTGCCGTCGCGAGGCCGCTGATCGACGGATTGCGCACGCCGACGGTCGTACGCGACGAGCGCATCCGCGCGTTGGTGCCGTTCGAGCTCACGCCGTTCGACGACGCGGTGCGTGATGCGCTGCGCCGCCACGAGCCACGAGGGGCGGGATAGCTCACCGCCTCGAAGCCACGGCTGCCCGCGCTCCGAGGAAGCGCGCCACCGCCTTCTCGTGCTCGACGAGCCGAGCGGGATAGCCGGTCGGACGGAGGGGCCCCAGCCGCCACGGCTCGTGCACGTCGGGGCCGGCGACGGACGCGAGTTCCGGGACGAAGCGGCGGACGTAGTCTCCGTCCGCGTCGAACCGCCGCGCCTGCCGGACCGGGTTGAAGACGCGGTTCGGGCGGGTGTCGGCGCCCGTTCCCGCCACCCACTGCCAGTTGCCGACGTTGTTCGCCACGTCGCCGTCCACGAGATGTCTTGCAAAGTGGTCGGCGCCGTGCCGCCAGTCGATGTAGAGGTGCTTCGTCAGGAACGAGGCGGTGACGAGTCGGGCGCGGTTGTGCATGACGCCCTCGGTGAGCAGCTGCCGCATCCCGGCATCGACGATCGGGTACCCCGTCCGCCCCTGCTGCCAGGCCTCGAGCGCGTGCGGGTCGTCCCGCCAGTCGTCACCGCGCGTGCGCTGGTCTCGCGTGGAGCTCGCCGGGTCGGACGCGAGCAGCTGGTGGTGGAAGTCGCGCCAGCAGAGCTGGCGCACGAACGCCTCGCCACCGGGCTCCGACCATGCACGCTCGACGACCTCGAGCGCCGAGAGGCAGCCGAAGTGGAAGTACGGGGAGAGCCCGGACGTTCCTGCGGCGGCGAGGTCGTCGCGCCGGTCGTCGTAGGCGGCGAGACCGTCTCGGACCCAGCGTGCCAATCTCGACCTACCCTCGCCTTCCCCGCCCGGTGGGAGGCCCGGCACCGGGGCGCCGAGGGCGAGCTCGGACATCTCGGAGATCCGGCCGGAATCGATCGAGCCGACCCCAGGAACCTGACCCGGTGCGGGAAGGACGGACCGTCGAGGCATCGTGCGCCAGCGGTTCCAGTACGGCGTGAAGACGCGAAACGGCCCGGTGCCGCCCGCGGGGGAGAGCTCACCCGTCGGCACGACCGTGACGCCGGGGAAGACGCGCACCCCGATGCGTTCCCCGGCTGCGGCGCGTGTGAGTCTCTCCAGCCGTGCCTGTGCGAATCCGCTCACGTCCTCGCTGACGTGGACGCTCTCGGCCCGGCACGCCAGGGCGACCCTCAGTGTCTGATCGACCGCGTCGCCACGACGAAGGACGAGGTCCGAGCCACGTGAGCGGAGAGAGTCGCGGAGCGCGACGAGCGACTCCAGGAGGAAGGCGACCCGGTTTGGTGAGCCGAACGTCCCGAGGATCGTGTCGTCGAGGACGAACAGCGGGACGACCCGGTGGGCAGTCTCGACGGCAGCCGTCAGCGCCGGGTGGTCGTGCAGCCGGAGATCCCGGGTGAACAGGACGACAACGGTGCTCGGGTGCGCATCCGGGGGCATGTGACATCTATACCCGCCCGCTCCGGCCGAGCTGGGCCGCCCGTCGTCTCCTCCCCCGCGTGCGCTATACCTCGACCATGGCCAAGGCCAAGCCCGTCGAGCAGCTCGACCGGGTCGTGATTCGCTTCGCCGGCGACTCCGGCGACGGCATGCAGCTGACCGGCGACCGGTTCACGAGCGAGACCGCCGTCTTCGGGAACGACCTCGTGACGCTGCCCGACTTCCCCGCGGAGATCCGCGCGCCCGCCGGATCGCTACCCGGAGTGTCCGGCTTCCAGGTGCACTTCGCGGACCACGACATCCTCACCCCGGGAGACCAGCCGAACGTCCTGGTCGCGATGAACCCCGCCGCGCTGAAGGTCAATCTCGCCGACCTCCCGAAGGGCGCGACCCTCATCGTCAACACGGACGCGTTCACCGACCGGAACCTGCAGAAGGCGGGGTACGGGTCGAACCCGCTCGATGACGGGTCGCTGGCCGACTTCCACGTCCACTCCGTCGCGCTCTCGTCCATGACGGTCGAGGCGCTGAAGGACGTGGACGGGATCACGTCGCGCGAGGCGGAGCGGTCGAAGAACTTCTTCGCGCTCGGGCTCATGTCCTGGCTGTTCCACCGCCCGGTGGAGGGGACGCTCGGCTTCATCGAGTCGAAGTTCGCGCGCCGACCGGAGATCGCGGAGGCGAACACCAAGGCGTTCAAGGCGGGGTGGAACTACGGCGAGACGTCCGAGGACTTCGCGGTCTCGTACGAGATCGCTCCCGCCCGGCTCGCGCCGGGAACGTACCGGCAGATCTCGGGGAACGCCGCGCTCTCGTACGGCCTCGTGGCAGCCAGCAAGCTCTCGGGGCTGCCGCTCTTCCTCGGCGCGTACCCGATCACTCCCGCCTCCGGGATCCTCGAGGACCTCGCGAACCTCAAGCAGTTCGGCGTCCGCACGTTCCAGGCGGAGGACGAGATCGCTGCGTCGGGGGCGGCGCTCGGGGCCGCCTTCGGCGGCGCCCTTGGGGTGACCACGTCGGCTGGCCCCGGAATCGTGTTGAAGTCGGAGACGGTCGGCCTCGCTGTGACGCTCGAGCTCCCGCTCGTGATCGTCGACGTCCAGCGCGCCGGGCCGTCGACGGGGATGCCGACGAAGCCGGAGCAGGCAGACCTGCTCATGGTGCTCTTCGGACGGAACTCCGAGTCCCCCGTGCCCGTCGTCGCGGCCTCGACGCCGGCGAACTGCTTCGACGCGGCGATCGAGGCCGCTCGCATCGCGATCAAGTACCGGACGCCGGTCTTCCTGCTCTCGGACGCGTACCTCGCGAACGGGTCGGAGCCGTGGAGGATCCCCGACGTGCTCGCGCTCGAGGAGATCTCGACCGAGTTCGCGACGGAGCCGAACGACGAGGCGGGCTTCCTCCCCTACCTCCGCGACCCCGAGACGCTCGCCCGGCCGTGGGCCGTCCCCGGGACGCCGGGCCTCGAGCACCGGATCGGCGGGCTCGAGAAGGAGGACGAGACGGGCAACGTCTCGTACGACCCGGAGAATCACGACCGGATGGTGCGGCTGCGCGCGGCGAAGGTCGCCGGCATCGCCGCGGACATCCCCGAGCTCGAGGTCGACGACCCCGGCGGAGCCGACACCCTCGTCCTCGGCTGGGGGTCGACGTACGGTGCGATCGGTGCCGCCATGCGCCGCGTGCGTGCGAGTGGTCGGACCGTCGCGTCGGCTCATCTCCACCATCTCAACCCGTTCCCGCGGAACACGGGGGACGTCCTCCGCCGGTACGAGAAGGTCCTCGTTCCGGAGATCAACCTGGGTCAGCTGCGCATGCTGATCCGCGCCGAGTTCCTCGTCGACGCGGTCGGCTACAACAAGGTGCGGGGGCGCCCGTTCCGTTCGGCAGAGCTCGCGGATGCGATCATGGCGCTGGTGGACTCGTGAGCACGGGCAACGGCGACCTCGTGCAGCTCACGGCGAAGGACTTCAAGTCGGACCAGGAGGTCCGCTGGTGTCCGGGCTGCGGGGACTACGCGATCCTGAACGTGATCCAGGGCGTCATGCCGGAGCTCGGGATCTCGCGGGAGCGCCTCGTCTTCGTGTCCGGGATCGGCTGCGCCGCGCGCTTCCCGTACTACATGCAGACATACGGCATGCACTCGATCCACGGCCGGGCCCCGGCGATCGCGACCGGGCTGGCGGTCACGCGGCCCGATCTGTCGGTGTGGGTCGTGACCGGGGACGGCGACGCGCTCTCGATCGGAGGGAACCACCTGCTCCACGCGCTCCGGCGGAACGTCAACCTCAAGATCCTCCTCTTCAACAACCGGATCTACGGGCTGACGAAGGGTCAGTACTCCCCGACCTCGGAGCTCGGAAAGGTGACGAAGTCGACGCCGATGGGCTCGCTCGACTACCCCTTCAACCCGCTCTCGGTCGCGATCGGCGCGGAGGCGTCCTTCGTCGGCCGCGCGATCGACACGGACAAGAAGGGGCTCGCGGAGGTGGTCGAGGCCGCAGCGCACCACCGCGGGTCGGCCTTCGTCGAGATCCTCCAGAACTGCAACATCTACAACGACGGCGCGTTCGACTACGT
>AR_comb_assmDRAFT_11832846_pt1 | contig 10341 bp, 9 predicted proteins | sample ArasoioldDNA_FD_10543 | JGI IMG/M metagenome (IMG submission 10543) | reverse complement strand
ATCATATACTTTATATGATAAATTTAAAATCTATATTAGTAGTATAAATTTAAAATAATTTAAGGGACGGTATACCACGAGTGGGATCCTAAAATGATTGGATTTATTATGATAATAATTTATTTTTTTGAATTTTATAACACTAATAATTTAGCTAACGAGATAATATATACGGATTTATATGGGATGACGGGTTTTGATACATATTGATAAAGAAAAGTTTATCACGGATGAAATCTTAAAATTAACAATCAAAATACAATTATACAACCTTAAACACAAAAAAAAATATTCAATATTAACAAAACAAATATAACTTAAAATTTAAAAACTTTAGCTATAAAAAATCGGTCCACAATATATTGCGGATAAAATATTCAAAATTTTAAATGTATAAAAATATATCTTTTGTATTAATACTTCAAAAAGTGAAGCCTAAACAATAGTAATTATATACTAAATAATAAAGAAATAGATATCTATTTAAAATACAAATTAATATGATATATTTTTAGTTAATCTTTAAAAAAAAATATTACATTTAAAAAACAATATTACATTTTAAAGAAAAATATAGTCCCGCGGTATACCGCGGGTTAATTTCTAGTTTTAGATTATAACTGAAGTTGTTACTTACAAAACAAATACAGATTTAAAAAAAAAAAACTAATTATCCAGACGAAACAAAGAGGATCATAATTATTAGTACAAAAATCTAAGATATAAACAGTAGTAGATAAATATTACCCACTCATAGTATAAACAGTAGAGGATAACTTTTGGCATTGATGGACGTAATAAAAACCAAAATGTTGTCATACTAACCAATTAACTACTAACTAGAAACCAGACTAGCCAGGCTGTAGGGAAGAACAACATTGATTGATGTAGTGCTACATATCGATTAACTACTAACTAGAAACCAGACTAACCAGTCCATCATTAATATGTATAAATACATATTGTATATACATATTTTTAACAAATGATAAGATAATAGTAGTATTAGTTTTTTTTGGTGAGTAATAGACTAATAGTATTAGTTTTTACAACAGTTTAAATTGTTCAAACAAAATAAAACGATGTAGTCTATATAAATAAGCAAAACAAGGTTCCCGGCGGTATAATATACGCATGGTCGATCAATGAAAATTATGGATCTAATCAGTAAAACATTATTATTTCTTACGTAATTACAATAGTAATTTATCTCAAAGGTAAAAAATTATTATAAATAAGTAAAATACAAAATCTAAATAGCAATGAAAAGAAGAAAAAAAAAACATATTTCTCATAAAACAATTTACGTAGTTAAGAAGATTTTTTTTTTTCACAAAAAAGTAGTTAAGAAGATTTTATCTTTCATTTAATTGTAGTGGAAAGATGTTTTTTCTCGCATAACATGTCATTTTTATGTGAGTGGCTAATTTATTAAATTGGTTAGATTTTAGTAGTTTAGATTTAGGGGTTAGTTTTGTTAAAAAATTATATGATAAATTAGAGGGCCACAAAAAACATATTTTGAAATTTAATACGTCATGACTCTTAAAACAGTAAAATTTAATACGTCATGACTCTTAAATTTAGCCGTTGGATGATGAATATGCACGACTTTTGTGATGTACATTATTAACAAGTTATGAACTAATTAGCAATGACAATATACGTCATAATATACGGTATAAAATAATTCAGACATATTTTACCTAACAATATAGCGATGAATGATGTATGTGGTAACTTATTGACAAATTTAATATGTCGGTAAATATAATCAGTCACTAATATAACAACGGATATGCGATGATAATAGGTTCTAGGTCTTTAGCAATGAGATAAGCGAGATATTTATGTAACATTAGTCTTTAAATTTTATATATATGTCTTTTCTATTTTATTTTATTTTTTGAATGAAAATGTCTTCTTTATTCGTAATTTTAAACTCACTGGTGGTGGATATATTGTTATGTCCCCAATTCGTCTGGCAACTCTCGTATATTAGTGAGAAAAATTTGTCCATTATTTACTGCACTATTACCCTGTGTTAATTTTTTGTATTGAAATTGTTTTTTAGTAATTCACGTCATATAGCGAATGATTCTTTAATTTTAAAAATTCAGTCTTAAGTTTACAAATTAAATAACGCTACTGTAACCAACTCTGTACGACCAACATGTTCGAGTTTTTGTATATACGGCCATATATGTACATATTTTACTATAAAGCGAAAAAATCCATAAATTATTTAATTAATATATAAAGGTGCCATTCTATTTCCAATGTGCTTAGGAAAATGCAGAACCTCGTGCTATATCTCTGTCGCCACGTGCAAATATAACAATATGAAATAGAACTAGCAAATCTTGAAATCTAACTCTTAAGACTAATTCAAGCACATACGTAGAGAAAGTTGACCAACGGTTATCAGCATTTTAACATGGACCTTATCAACATTTTAACAAAGTCCACAAACAACCAGTCTTACAATCGCATTGGTACAAGATAATCGAATTCATCTTCCATATAACAAAACCTAAACCTTGGTGTGAAAAGGAGAAGATATGTATGTTAAAGGCCGCCTATGCCTCTGGTTTGGGGTATATGATTCTAAGATTAGGGTTTGAATATTTTCGTTAGCCTGCCATGAGATATATTTATGTGATAATTAGAGCCTCTTATGCATTAATGCATAACCGACTAGATCATGTGGTATTCAGCTAATCAGTACACACAAGACAAAGTAGTAAATGAGTTTGATGAAGACTGTGGTCTGATAATTCCTATCAACGTTAAATCTGTCGGGGCCAGGCAGCCAGCAACATTTTGCCTAACAACGCTCTGAATTCAATTGAACCTAGGCTATATAATAGCAGGCTAACTTAACTAAGAGTTTTGTATCTATACTCATAAATCCTTTTGTCTAAAAATGGCGATGCTAGGTTTTTACGTAACGTTCATTTTCTTTCTTGTATGCCTATTTACTTATTTCTTCCTCCAAAAGAAACCTCAAGGTCAGCCTATTCTCAAGAACTGGCCGTTCCTCAGGATGCTTCCAGGAATGCTCCACCAAATCCCTCGTATCTACGACTGGACCGTCGAGGTGCTTGAGGCGACCAATCTAACTTTTTATTTCAAAGGGCCATGGCTTAGTGGAACGGACATGTTGTTCACCGCCGATCCAAGGAATATTCATCACATACTAAGCTCAAACTTTGGGAATTACCCTAAAGGACCTGAGTTCAAGAAGATCTTTGATGTTTTGGGAGAAGGAATCTTAACCGTTGATTTTGAGTTGTGGGAGGAGATGAGGAAGTCAAATCACGCCCTATTCCACAATCAAGATTTCATCGAGCTCTCAGTAAGTAGCAATAAAAGTAAGTTAAAAGAAGGTCTTGTTCCTTTTCTTGATAATGCTGCTCAGAAAAACATTATCATAGAATTACAAGATGTGTTCCAGAGATTCATGTTTGATACTTCTTCAATTTTGATGACTGGTTACGATCCAATGTCACTATCCATCGAAATGCTGGAAGTTGAGTTCGGTGAAGCTGCGGATATTGGCGAAGAAGCAATCTATTATAGACATTTCAAACCGGTGATCTTGTGGAGGCTTCAAAACTGGATTGGTATTGGGCTTGAGAGGAAGATGAGAACAGCTTTGGCCACTGTCAATCGTATGTTTGCGAAGATCATATCTTCAAGAAGAAAAGAGGAGATAAGTCGCGCCAAAACGGAGCCATATTCCAAGGACGCGTTGACGTATTATATGAATGTGGACACGAGCAAATATAAGCTCTTGAAACCTAATAAAGATAAGTTTATAAGAGATGTTATTTTTAGTCTAGTGTTAGCAGGAAGGGACACCACAAGCTCAGTTCTCACTTGGTTCTTTTGGCTTCTTTCTAAGCATCCTCAAGTTATGGCCAAGCTCAGACATGAGATCAACACAAAGTTTGATAATGAAGATCTAGAGAAGCTCGTGTATCTGCATGCTGCATTGTCCGAATCAATGAGACTCTACCCGCCACTTCCCTTCAACCACAAGTCTCCTGCGAAGCCAGATGTACTTCCAAGCGGGCACAAAGTTGATGCAAATTCAAAGATCGTGATATGTATCTATGCATTGGGGAGGATGAGATCTGTATGGGGAGAAGACGCATTGGATTTCAAACCAGAGAGATGGATTTCAGACAATGGAGGTCTAAGACATGAACCTTCATACAAGTTCATGGCTTTTAATTCTGGTCCGAGAACTTGCTTGGGTAAAAATCTAGCTCTCTTGCAGATGAAGATGGTAGCTCTGGAGATCATACGAAACTATGACTTTAAGGTCATTGAAGGTCACAAGGTCGAACCAATTCCTTCTATCCTTCTCCGTATGAAACATGGTCTTAAAGTCACAGTCACAAAGAAGATATGATTATTATGCTTGCTTGGCTTCTACGGCAACTATTACTATTTCCTTATTTAAATGTGTTACTTACTAGTTTGTTCCCACGTTATAACTACTTGTATTACGTACTAAGTACGGTGTTTGTCCCACGTCATGCTCATAAATTAATTAATATCGTCAATAAAGTATTAGAGCATCCTCGTCCATATAAATAAAAAGGTGTTAGTGGATTAAATAGAGTCATGAATTACGCATATGGGTTTATTACGTTCGTATTAACAAAATGTGTCTGCCCGGTCCTCGAATCTTTGTAACGCTTACAAAACCGCCTTTAATCTTTCTAATCTGCAATACGACTGTAATGAAATAATGCATGTTTCAGAAATAAATTAAAATAAAATGCAATAATGCAACATTCATTTTTCCTTAGAGAAATCTATATGTTATCATACTAAATAATAATTCATAATTAATTTTTGAAATATGTTTATAAAATTGTCACTTTTGTTGAACAAAAAAAGTATTTTTTAAGCTTCAACAATGAAAACTCCAAATAAAATAAAATTAGAAGGCTTTTGATTTTGGTGAAGCCTATATTTATGACATAAATTTAATATTCATTCCATCTTAATAAGATATGGGTAAAATTATACATTCAATATTCATCTGAAGAAAACGTGGATCAAGAGATATATCCAGGTGTGTGTCAAAGATACTGAGCTTGTGTCTGATGACTAGAGTTGACAAGCTGGAGAATAAAGTGGAGCTGCAGACAAATGTGATATCAGAAATAGAGCTTTGTTTCTCTCTCGATCATTACAAGAACAGACACATAGAACAATGACTTCTTCTTCTTATGTATGTAGTCTACTCATGATGCTCCTGAGTTGTTGTCTTTCTAAATGCAGCTTGATTTCTCTGCATTTTTTCATCCTTTGGAGGACTCCTCCTCATCTTCTGACACTAGATTTGTGTTGATCTCATGGCTGATCTTGGACATAACATGTGGATGCTTAGAAAGAAGCCAAAAGAACCAAGTGAGAGCTGATCAATTTGTGGTATCTCTTCCTGCTAACACTAGACTAAAAACCACATCTCTTATAAACTTATCATTTCTCCGTTTCAAAAGCTTGTGGCTTTCTTTCTCCTCTCTTCTTGAAGATATGATCTTCGAAAGAATTTCATTGACAGTTCTCAGCTTCCTCTCAAGACCAATTCCAGTCCAGTTTGACACTAGCTTTGAGATAAATTGTCCATCAAGCTATATACACAACACCTGTACATTCTTGAAGTGAGCAGTCTTGAGACAACTCTTCCGATACATTTACTTGTACGTGTCTCTTTCATTTTCTTCTTCTGAGAATCCCACTGAACCACTTCAATAATCTCATCTTTAGCTTACTCCTCTGGCAATGACCCAAACGGACTGCAAAGTAATAATATGTTTAAGGTTACATCCACTTAGTTTTCAAACACCATAGTTCAGGAAAGCAAATAATAACAAATTTGCAATGTGTTCATTATGCAGTTAAATGGAAGAAACTTTAAGCAGAGAAAAAGTGGTTAAGAGCTATTCCTAGGATAGAGAGAACTGCAGCGATTACAATGATCTCATCTGAACAACCAAGCTCACTTGAAGTCAAAATCATTTTCGATATCAAAAATGATGAAATGGAGACATGTAATAATGCAGTAGAAAATGCAAATGAACATTATATTTTAGATAACTCAAGGTCAAGAAGATAAAGTACCAGTGGAAGTTCTACTTCTTGGAATCCTGTTGGCGAAGTAAGTATAGCATCATCATCAAGGATCTGAAGTGAATAAAGTACTTCAAGTGCTAGGATCATTGCTTCATGGGACGGAGGCGCAGGCCATTCGAAACCAAGATATTATCTATGCCTAAAGCTTTTAGCTGAAAAAACCAAAAAATCAACAGAGCTTGAGCAATTTAGAAGCAAGAGCTCTCCCAAATTTTGTGTTCTTAAAATAAAATGAAGCTAAATGACAAGAGTTGAGCAAGTTTGGTATTACAGTAGAAACAAGATTCGACCTCTGCATCTCCAGGCATTTGGTTGAGAAGATAATCTTCGTTGTAAAGCCACAATTAAGACTATGTTTTACTGCACAATGACAAATAAGAGAAGGTTTTTACCGACAGGATTAACTCATACTCTGAACAGATTATACTGTGCAACAAAATCATTACCTATACTTTGTCAAGAGACAAGAAGATGTTGCTATTGCAGGATTTTGCACTGTTATGCCTCTCTAGCTAACATTGCAAACATATATAGCAAATTACTAGGTTATAAATTTTCTTAATGGTCTAAGAACCCTGAAGTTAGCAAAGCCAGGTGCTTTCCCCCAAAAGAACACTGGCAATCTCTGTCTATGCTTCATTAAAATTAAATTAGTGATTTGGATTTATTTGGATACTTTTAAATTTTATGGAGATTTAATTTGATTTGAGATAATTTTGTAGAATTTACTAGTTACAAATCTTAGTGGTTATGGATGTCGAAAAAAAAAGATGTTACAAAAACCTACGTAGTTATGATAACTAGAGATTTTATAATATTTAATTGAGAAGCTAAAAATATGAGGTTAAAACCAAAAAAAGGAAATTGTAAAAACAAAAACGAGATTACAAAAAAGGAAATTGTAAAAAAAATGGAAATCGCCGACTTAAGGTTTAGTTATAAAATTAACAACAAACACAAGATCACTTGTCAACAACATTCATCACAACACAAAGACCATCACTTCCTCTCTGCCTCCGTCTCTTGTTCGGTTTCATACCTTTGTCTTCTAATTCCAAAAACCAACAATGGTTCCAGAAATCACTATTGATGTTAACGTCTTTCCGAGTCCACGCAAGTCTTCATCGAATACAGTGGAGATCAATCTCAAGCGTGAGAGCGACGACAAGTGTGATGATGCTCCTCTGTTCCAAATCACTCAACTTATCTTAAAAGACGTCGTTAACTTTGATCCACACAAGACCTCTCCTCTCCTCGAAACAATCTTTCCAGACAGTATCTCAGGCACTCGTCTTTGCGTTGAGATGGCTTTAGCATCCGAACGAGTTCCAGCGCCGTTTGACATGTACCTTCACGTCACAGTGAGATTCGTCGAAGAATCCACTTCTAGTTCTCCTCTAGAAAACAAGACATGCGCTATTTGTTTGGAGGATATGTCACAGGATGTACATGACTATCAGGAGATGCCGAATTGTCCCCATGTCTTTCATAATGACTGTATCTACAAATGGTTGGGTCATAGTAATTTGTGCCCTCTCTGCCGCACTGTTCTTGAAGATGAAGATGACGACGATTATCCCTACTACTCCTAAACAGAGTCATGAAGATTTCTTTTTTTAGGGTTTTTAGGTTAAGAATGATGATTTGTTGATTTTCTTGAGATGATATTGTAATGATTCGATTTGTTTGAGATAATATAGTAATGATTCGATTTATTTGATTTTCTTAAGACAAGATCTTAATCTACCTTTTGTTTATTTTGGTCATTAAACTCTTTGTAGAGAACGAATTAGGTTTACTTGGTATATCTTCTCATCTTAATAAACTTGAGTGATTTTAAGCCTCTCGGACCTAATATCTATGAACATGTTCAACATACACTCTCCTTATAAGCTCACCTCATGGCTCTATTTCTTACACCTATCTCTTAAATGTTGCTGTGTAGACCAACATTCGATTGGCTTAAAAGGAATTTGGGTTTTAGTGAACATATCTGAATCATCAAGTTAGAGACGTGTTAGAGACAAGTTAGAGACGTGTAATATTACAACTTTAAAATGAAATTCAGTATGCCCCATTAAACGAGATTCTTTGCATCTTCCAAGCAACTAATTTAAAGAGAGAATGTCACACACACGAGTTTGGATAATAAAAAACAAAATAAAAACAATAACTAGAAGTTGTAATGTATTTAAGAACAATATTCTGTCAAAATAACATTGAGAAGCAACTAGTTCTTAAACCCGAGTACGATTCAAAAGGTGGTAAGGACTCTCTAGAAGGTATCAAAACACGAGTAACAGAGTAAACCTCTACGGAGATACAAAGAGCCTTTTCACTTAAAGCATTTGGCGTCCAAAAGAGCCTCGCCTTCAAATGGCTCAGCGTCTTCAATCATCTGGCTAACACGCTCCTTCTGTGCTTCATCGGAGATATCAACCTTAGTCCACTCGTACAGCTCCATGTCGTACACCTCATCCATTATGAACTTGGGGATCTCTGGTCCACGGAAAAGCCATAAACCCTTCACCTTGAAAGGACCCTCTGACCCGCAAATAAGCATCTTTCCAAAGGAGTATTTACGTGCCAAGTCCATACGCTGAAGGAACCCTCCTACCTTGTTGAGTGTAACAAAGGAGACCATGTTCTCATCGTTGTACTTATAGTCACAGAACCATAGTGAGTACCCCTCCGGGTCATACATGTCCCAGAATCCTGCAATGAAGAAAAACATTCAAGGCATTGAGCTTAATAGAATGTACTTTCAGACTCTGGGCCATACATGTCCCATAAACCATAGTGAGTACCCCTCTAAGTCTACTATATCTAGCTTAGGAGGCAATTTAGTAGACTAGAGCAGCTGTGAATTGTTTAGAGAGTCGTTAGTAAGCACTGGTATTATAAGGATGTCACAGCACATTGTCTCGGATTTTTGTAGCTTTCTTCTTAACAAGTTGATTCCATAAACCTAGAACAATTTCTTCTAAAGAACAATTAACAGAAGTCATCATATAACATACCTTTGATAGCAACCTCACGGAAGTTGGATTTGGTGTTCGAGTAAAGCCTCTTCCAGTCATCGAGAACCATTGGGCTTGGTGGTAGCAAGTCAAGAGGATTCTTGGCTTTAGGCTTTGGTGCTTCCTCCTCCTCAGCAGGCTTTGGTGCCTCTGCTACAGGGGCTGCCTTCTTGGGCTCCTCCTTGGGCTTAGCAGGCTGTGGAGCTTTCTTAGTAGGAACTGGAGGGACAGCTTCGGTTTGTTTGGCATCACCCAACACCTTCTTGAATTCTGGCTGGTTAACCATTGTCCAGAAGTATCTCTCAACATGAGGGAATGCAGAGGTAAATTTCTTGGTCATCACGGTGGCAAATCCCAAGTTCAAGTTGCAGATTGTGACAATATCAGCAAGGGTGACAGAGTGTCCAACAAGGAAAGTGTTGGAGGCGAGATGTGTGTTCAGAGCCTCAAGTCCTCTCTTCAATGCAGAAATTGCCGCTTCCTCAGCCTTCATTCAGATAAAACCATTAAAAAGATTAGTCAAGCTTAGACTAGTCAAATACTAATCTTAGCGAGTAAGGAGTAGCATGATTTGTTAGTACAGAGAGTGCATGAGACAAGGCACAAAAAATGAGGGAAAGCTTACTGGGGCAGAGAAGGGAGCATAGCCCATTCTTGGAGCAAACCACTTCAACATGTTAGCATCAATCTCCAATGAGGAGAAATCGATCCATTGCTCAATGTGAGCCTGAAAAGTAAACACATGCACATAGACATGAATCAATGATAGTAAACAAGAGATAAACACAAAGGTACGATAATTTTAAAAGGAAAGGCCATTGGATAAACAGGAGCTTACGTATTCAATAAGGGAGGATCCATTCAAAGAGTTGTCACCATTCTTACGGCTCACTGAAGGGGGATAACAAAACAATCATCATATCCAATTAATACCAAGTTATAGATAGGTGCATCAAAGAGAAACAGAAGGAAATGAAGTTATACCATATCGGGCAATGGCATTGCTCTCAAATATGGGACCTTCAGGAGTCTCAAGCACAGGAACCTAGTGGGATCATAATCTTTTATTAGCTAGGAATTTACAGCAAACATCAATCAAAACTTCTCGAAAGAGATTCCATACCTTTCCAATAGGGTTCATCTTAAGGAACTCAGGTGACTTGTT
>AR_comb_assmDRAFT_10485999_pt1 | contig 10343 bp, 8 predicted proteins | sample ArasoioldDNA_FD_10543 | JGI IMG/M metagenome (IMG submission 10543) | reverse complement strand
GTAGCGACCCACATTGCTCCATCGCGAGATTCAAGAAGAGCCGTGATCCAGTTTGCAGGGAGGCCGTCACTGAGGTTAAAGCACTTATCGAGCTTCGGTTCACCTGCGTCGATGTTCAACCGGCATAGCCCACCTGTTTTTCCCGGCCGAAGGCCTACCCAGAGTTTGCCATCGCCGGTTTGCAGAAGGGCAGGCACGGCTGATTCGGGAAGGTCAGGTCCACGGTGATAGGTCAAATGATCGTCGTCGACGGAATAAAAAATTCCGTTTGAAACGGTTCCGATCCAGATCTTCCCCTCAAACGTTCGAATAACCTGATTTACGTCCGGACCACGTTCAACGTCTTCGAATTTAGCCTTTTCGAACTGCCGGCCGTCGAAGGAATACAACCCTGCGCTCGTGCCGCATAAAAGCTCGCCGTTCTTGCCCTCAACCAGGGACTGAAACCGCACCGAGGCGTCATCGGATGTCCTGAATACGGAAAAGAGCGGGTTTTCCGCCGAGCCGCTGATCCCGTTCGGGTTTAGCCTCGCAAGTCCACCGTCCGTAGCAATAAAAATGGTTCCGTCGCTGGTTTGATAGAGATCGTTTACGTGGCGGTCGGGCAGGCCATCGTCCGTTGTAAAATTCGTAAAACCGTAACCATCGAATTTGGAAACACCGTCGGCGGTGCAGAACCAAAGGAATCCGTGTGAATCCTGTCGGATCTTCGTCACGGAGTCGCGCAGTAGGCCGTTGGCGGCGGTAAACGTCTTTACGGGAAAGCGTTCGGCCAGACCGAAATTGGCGAGACAAACAATTACGATCAGCGCCCAGACGCCGTGTGAGATCGCTAAAATTCGAATATCCGAAGCCGATGAATCAGACATGTCGGCAGCCTCGTTCGTTTCAGAGTGCACAGATTATTACACTCGACGGACGATTTTTACAACACGCGGTGGCGGCTTAACGGATCACGATATTGACGAGGCGTTTGGGCACGACGATAACCTTGACGATCTGTTTGCCGTCGAGGTGTTCGACGACTTTTAAATCGGCCTTGGCCATAGCCTCGAGGTCTTGGTTCGATGTTTCCGGCGAAGCCAATAGGCGCGAGCGCAACTTGCCGTTGATCTGAATGGGTATCTCGATCTGGTCGGCTTTTGCCAGCTCTTCGTGGTATTCCGGAAATCGCGCACCGTTGGCGACGATGCCGTTCTCATTGCCGATCAGGACAGAGAACAACTCTTCCGCTGTATGCGGAGCGAACGGGGTTAACATCAATGTCAACGCGGTCAACGCTTCGCGAACCGCGAAGACCTCATCTTCGCCGGCAGCGCCTGGCTCGACACCGATGTCGCTGACGGAATTAGACAGCTCCATCAATGCGGCGACGGGAGTGTTGAACTGAAGCGTGTCCAAACTATCGGACACTCGCTTGATAGTTTGATGAGTTTTTTGGCGCAGTTTGCGGGCGTTCGAGTTTTCAGCGGTCACGTCTAAGGTCGTAACTCTTACTTTCCCTTCCCACTTGTGCGCTAATCTCCAGATGCGCTGCAAAAAGCGGACGGCTCCCTCGATGCCCGCCTCGTTCCATACAAGCTCGTTCTCGATCGGGGCAGCGAAAAGAACGAAAAGGCGCGCAGCGTCCGCACCATAGATCTCGACCATTTCGTCCGGATCGACGCCGTTGCCTTTTGATTTGGACATCCGCTCGATCGCGTGTTTGAGTGACTTTCCTTCGGCAGATCTTGCCGTAGTGATCCGGCCTTTTTCATCGCGTTCGACGGTCGCGGTGTCTGGCGTGTGATAGGCACGTTTGCCCGACGAGTCGTCAAAGAAGGTTTCGCCGACGACCATTCCCTGCGTGAGCAAACGCTTGAACGGCTCGTCGAATTTCACCAGGCCAATATCGCGCATCACCTTTGTCCAAAATCGCGCGTAGATCAGGTGCATGACCGCGTGGTCGTCACCTCCGATGTACTGATCCACCGGCGTCCAATATTCGGCCTGTTCCGGTTCGAACGGCAGAACGGCATTGCCCGGATCGGTGTAGCGATAGTAGTACCAACTCGAATCGACGAATGTGTCCATCGTGTCGGTCTCGCGGTGTGCTGGGCCGTCACATTTTGGACATCTAGTCTGATAGAACTCCGGAACCTTCGTCAGCGGCGATTCGCCCGTCCCGGTGAAAGGAGCATTGTCGGGCAACCGCACCGGCAAGTTCTCATATTTTTCCGGAACGACCCCGCACTTGTCGCAATAAATGATCGGTATCGGCGAGCCCCAAAACCGCTGTCGCGAAATGCCCCAGTCGCGAAGGCGGTAAGTAACGGTCGCTTCCCCAAAGCCGTTCGCTTGCGCGTACTCGGTCATTTCCTTGATGGCCTGATCCGATGATTTACCAGACCAGTCGCCTGAGTTGAAGAGAATGCCGTAGTCGGTAAATGCTTCTGAAGAGGCACGTTCCTTTTCGGTCGCGTTTCCGCCCGTAGGTACCAACTCGCTTTCGACGTTCGAGGGTTGGACGACCTCTTTTATCGGGAGAGCGAACTTTTTCGCGAACTCGAAATCACGCTCGTCGTGAGCAGGAACGGACATAACGGCTCCTGTGCCGTATTCCATCATCACGTAGTTGCCGATCCAGACGGGTAATTCCTCGCCGCTGAATGGGTTTATTGCTTTCAAGCCGGTGTCGATGCCGTCCTTGACGGCTTCCATCTCGTGGTTGGCGGGGTTCAATTTCTCGGCACGGATCTGGGCTATCTTTTGAAGAACAGATTCCGATAGCTCGGACAAATGCTCGATGACGACAGGATGCTCAGATGCAACTACGACCGCATTCGCCCCGTAGATCGTGTCGATGCGTGTGGTGAAGACGCGGATGTGGCCTGCTCCGTCCTTCTTGCCTGACGAACCGATAACCTCGAAATCCACGAACGCTCCCTGTGACCGCCCGATCCAATCACGCTGGCGTTTCACGACGTTCGGAGCCCAGCCCGATTCGATCTCTACAAAATCGTCGAGCAATTGGTCAGCATACGCGGTCGTCTTGAGGAACCATTGCTGGAGATCTTTTTTCGTGACAGGATTCCCGCACCGCCAGCAAATGCCGCCGCTTGCCTGTTCATTCGAAAGCGTAGCCTGGTCATGTTCGCACCAGTTGACCTGCGTCAACTTCTTGTATGCCAGGCCCATCTCATGCATTTTCAGGAAAAACCACTGATCGAATTTGTAATACTCAGGGCGGTGAGCATACATCTGCCGCCGCCAGTCATAGCTGACACCCAGCCGCTGCAGCTGGCCTTGCATGATCTTGATGTTCTCTTCCGTCCATTCACGCGGGTTCACGCCGCGTTTGACGGCGGCATCCTCGGCCGGTTGGCCGAACGAATCCCAGCCAATCGGGTGCAAGACATTAAAGCCTTTCAAACGCTTGTACCAGGCAAGAGCATCGCCGGCAGAATAATTTCGCACGTGGCCCATGTGAAGATTGCCCGACGGGTAAGGTAGCATCTCCAGCTGATAAAACTTGGGCCGGTCGTCGTTGGTCTCGGCGTTGAAAGCTCCGCTGTCGGACCATTTCTTTTGCCATTTAGCTTCGATCTTTTTTGCGAAGTATTTCTCGTCCATTATTAGGTCTTTGTCCCTCATCTTGTCGGGACAACACAAAACGTAAAGTTTAGCGAATAAACAAGTGTCTATCCACTAAAGCCACTAAATTGCGTAATTTAGAACGTTTGAGTTACGCCACGCTCGCCGAGGTTTCGGCGGGTGGCTATCTAAGGGCGAGGTTGTTTCTGAATACCTGCATTTATTGGAAGTTTAATAAAAACTTATACGTATGTCCAATTTTTTCTTGGATGTAACATAAAAGTCATGTTATTCTACTGGGACGTTCTGTAAGGAGCTAAGCCGAAGTAAAGACTTTGATGATGAGAAAAACCGAATTGCGGGCGGTCAAAACTTAACGTCATAAGTTGCTGTTTGACCGTCTGCCTCGAAAGAGGAGGCTGGAGAATGGTCAAGCATAAGGACACGACGGTCGGCAGCGAAGTCGACAAGCTGAATGAACAGGACGCTGCAGTAATAATTTCCCACGCTCTTTCCTCCGGAAGATCAAGAGACAAGTATATTAGTGACGAACTTATCGTATCGCTCGCCGATGCGTATGAGAATAAACGTGCTCGCCAGGTGAATGAGTGGGAGCGGAGACAGCACGTTGCAAAGGCCTGATCTGCGGGTAATGAGCGGATCAAAAAAGAGGGGAGTCTCGCGTTTTTTGCGGGACGCCTCCTTTGCGTTGCTTACGCTACTATCTTTTGCGGCTTGCCTTAAGGCTCAGGACCTGCCACCGCTTGCAGAAAGATTACATTCGGGAAACGTTGAAGAAAAACGGGAAGCTCTTCTTCAGATTCGCAATCGTCGAGCAGAGGAACCCTCGCGTCTTGCCATTCCCGCACTCAAAGACAAACATCCGATGGTGCGTGCGACCGCTGCATCGTCGATACTCTTTCTGCCGAAATCTGAAGCCGCAGCCGCGTTGCTGCCATTGCTAAATGACAAGGACGAATTTGTCCGACGCGAGGCTGCGTTTGCCTTGGGCGAGACTGGCGAGCAGTCGGTTTCAGAGGCACTCTTACGAAGCTTGACCAGGGACAAAAGTCTCGAGGTGAGGTCGGCAGCAGCGATCGCTCTCGGAAAGGTCGGGAACCCGGATGCGATCGGACCATTATCGCTGATATTTACCTCACGACCGACCGAAGATAATGAACTCCTCAGACGTGCGGCCGCTCGGTCTATCGGACAGATCGCGCAGGTGATGCGTTCAGGAAATGCTCGGGTGCTGACACCACAGAATTTTCTTCCGGAAAAATATGAAGACCTTGGAAGTCAGGTATCTCCTGATCTGCTGTCACATTTTAGCAAAGCGGTCAGCACTCTGATAAAAGTTTTGGAAAGCACAGCGGAAGCCGACGATACGCGACGCGAGGCAGCGTTTGCCCTGGGAGCAATAGGCGATCACTCGGCCGAAGCGGTTCTGCAGAAATATGTTGGCAGCCCGGACATTTATATGGCCGAGATCAGCAAAGAGGCGTTGTTAAAGCTGCGTCGAAATAACTAGCCGTTGCTATCGATAGCAGCTTTAATATAGATTTACTTACATGCAGGCAATCGACCGGAAACTGAGTCCCGAAAGGGACCTTTCTGCGTTTTACAGCGAAGTTCGTTCTTACACAGAGAAGCTCTGCGAACCGCTCGAGATAGAGGACTATATTCCCCAGCCGGTCGTCGACGTTTCCCCACCCAGATGGAACATCGCTCATACGACATGGTTTTTTGAGGAAATGGTGCTCAAGAAATACTTCGTCGGTTATGAGGTATTCGATAAAGATTTCGGCTTTCTCTTTAATAGCTATTACAACTCGATCGGTGAACGCACCGCCCGTGATCATCGCGGCGATCTGAGTCGACCGACTGTGAGTCAGGTCTTTGAATATAGGAAGTATGTTGATGAGAAGATGGCCGGGCTGATCAGCGAACAAGCCGGCCAAACGGCGACCGAGCTTCGCGATCTTGTCATTCTCGGGCTCAATCATGAGCAGCAGCACCAGGAGCTCTTTCAAACTGACCTCAAATACACGTTCAGCCTAAATCCCCTGTTTCCTGCATACCGAAAAGATTTCGCACCTGAAGAGATCTCTGAGTCCGGTGCCGAGTCGTTCGTCAACATACGCGAAGGAATTTATGACATCGGGTACAGCGGCAATGGTTTCTGTTTTGATAATGAGCTGGCTCGGCACAAGGTCTATCTCAACGACTTCGATATCGGGACGCGGCTGATCACAAACGTCGAGTACCTTGAGTTTATGCAGGATGGCGGCTATCGCGATCACAGGCTGTGGCATTCCGATGGTTGGGAATGGGTAGAGCAAAACAAGGTCGATTCGCCTCTCTACTGGCATCAGCAAGACGGCGAGTGGTTTCATTTCACCTTAGGAGGTCTGCGGCCATTACCTCTCGACGCTCCGGTTTGTCACATTTCGTATTACGAAGCAGCAGCGTTTGCCGAATGGCGTGAGATGCGTCTGCCGACGGAGTTTGAGTGGGAGGCTGCGAGCGAGAAATTCAAGTGGGGTTTGAGATGGGAATGGACGAACTCGGCGTATTTGCCTTACCCGGGTTTCAAAAAGGCGGCAGGAGCCGTTGGCGAATACAACGGAAAGTTCATGATCAATCAGATGGTGCTTCGCGGAGCGTCAGTCGCAACTCCTGAAGCCCACAGCCGCAAAACATACAGGAACTTTTTCCAACCGCACTTGCGATGGCAGTTCACCGGAATAAGGTTAGTTAAGTAATAACAAGGGGCAGTAATGAATTCGAAACCGGCAACGGAATTATCACAGTTTGCTGCGGACGTATTGGCAGGGCTTTCGTCGACGCCGAAGCAGCTTTCCTCTAAATACTTTTACGACGACGAAGGCACGCGGTTGTTCCAGGAGATCATGAAACTGCCAGAATATTACCTGACGGGTTGTGAGCTCGAGATATTTGAAACGAAGGCGGACGAGATCTTCAAGGCCTTCGCAAACGGCAGTAACGCGTTCGACCTGATCGAGCTTGGTGCCGGCGACGGTACAAAGACCGCGGTACTGGTGTCACATTTCCTGAAAAGAAATGCCGATATCTCTTACATGCCCATCGACATCTCTGAGGAAGCTCTCGGGACTCTTACGGCAAAGTTTACGGCCGAGTTCCCCACCCTTCGAATGGATGCGAAGCGGGGCGACTATTTCAACATTCTCGATTCCCTGAAGAATAGCGGCGGCCGCCGAAAGGTGCTGCTTTTCCTCGGTTCCAACATCGGAAATTTTACTCGCGACCAGTCGGTCAAATTCTTTCGCGACCTTCGCCAAGTAATGGATCCGAGCGACTTGCTTTTTGTCGGCTTTGACCTGCAAAAGGACCCGCATGTCATCGCCACGGCGTATGATGATGCACAAGGTGTGACAGCCGAGTTCAACTTAAATCTGCTCAAACGAATAAACCGCGAGCTCGGCGGCGATTTTAATATCGATAAATGGATCCACTATGCGAACTATCGCCCGAACGAAGGCTCGGCCCGTTCGTTCCTGATCAGCCGCGAAAAACAACAAGTGTGTATTGAGGCGATAAACCGCACTTTCGAGTTCGACCAGTGGGAAGCCGTATTTATGGAGATCTCGCAGAAATACAACTTGGCGATGATCGAGAGCCTGGCAGCGTCGAGCGGATTTGAGATCAAGCAGAATTTCTTCGACAGCCGAAATTACTATTGCGACTCGCTTTGGCGTGTGGCCTCGTCATGAACTTTACCCTCATTCGCCTCGACTCCATCGATTCGACAAACAGCGAAGCATTAAAACAAGCCCGGCTCGGGGCCGACGAAGGCTTGTGTGTTGTCGCCAGCCAGCAGACGGCCGGCCGCGGACGGCATGGGCGAATGTGGGTCTCGCCGCAGGACTCGGGACTTTACCTTAGCCTGGTGCTAAAGCCGCAGATCGAACCAAAATTTCTGCCGGTGATCACGCTGGCAGCAGCCGTTGCCGTCTTTGACATGTTTTCGGAAATTGGTCTCACGCCGGATATCAAGTGGCCTAATGACGTACTGGTAAACGAAAAGAAGATCTGCGGCATACTTGCCGAGACCACAGAGACCGATCGGGGATTGGCAGTGGCCTTGGGCATCGGCGTTAACCTGACCTCGGAAAGCCTCCCGCCCGACATAGCTGCAAGAGCGACGTCGATCAATGACGAATCGGGAAAAGCTGTCACATTTTCCGAGCTCGAGGAACCTTTACTAAAGTTTCTTGATCAATGGTATTCGAGGCTAATTAGGGCTAACGGACCGGCCGCGATCCTTGATGCCTGGTCCACAAGATCGAGCTATTTCAGTGGGAAAACCGTCCGCGTGACACTCGAAGGACATTCGATCATGGGCGTTACCGACGGCCTCGAAGACAACGGAGCTTTGCGTATAAAGCAAAGCGACGAAACGTTTACCGTCATTCAGGCAGGTGAGGTAGAGAGCGTCCGTGAACAAATGAATTGAACTTTCCCCTACAAGGGTGTAACCTTTCATTACCTGCTTTACCAACAAAATGAGTAACGAATTTGAGTTTAAGCCCGACTTCGATTTCGACGATGAATTTAACGAAGAGATCGAGGGATTTGAGGATTTCGACGACGAGGACGAAGACGTAACGACCCGCACGGCCGTGCTGAAAAAGAACGGCATGGTCGCGTTGTTGTGCGTTAAGACAGCGAGCGACGGAGCAACCGTTTCGCGAGTCGATCCTCGCGAAGACCGGCCCTCGTCGCAGTTTTACGACGACTCGGAAGCTGCCATGCATTGGTTTGCCCGCAGCCTCAAAACCAGTAAGAGAAACGGGTGGCAGGTCGTCTACGACGGGCTTCCTCTTCAAGGCTAGTCATACTGCAGGCTGTTAGCCTGCAGCTCGGCAGACCGATAATTTATGTTAGTTTTGCGACAGGCTAACAGCCTGTCGTACTTTTAATGCTTCTCGCCGTTGACATCGGAAACTCCTCGATCAAGTTCGGTGTTTTCGACAAAAATACACTCACCTCAAAGTTTTCCATTCCGACAAAAAGAGACTATTCGGCCGACGATATAGCCCGTGTAGCCGGCGAATGGCTCACACAAAGCATTGACGCGGCTATCGTATGTTCGGTCGTTCCCGAGGTCGAAACTGCCGTCGCCGGTTACCTGTCGCATTTTCTCCATGTCGAGCCGAGGTTTGTTGAGACGACCGACGACTTTGGGCTTGAACACGATTTTGCGATCGACACAATGGGCACGGACCGGTTGGTCAATTCCTTTGCCGCTGTCGAAAAGTATGGCAGCCATGGCAGCCCGGTGATCGTCGTCAGCCTCGGCACAGCAACGACCATCGATGTCGTCGTCCCCGAACGCCGGCACATCGGCGGTCTCATCGCTCCCGGTCTCGGGACCAGTGCCCAGGCGTTGAATCTCGCGACTTCAAAGCTGCCGGATGTCCCGATCGCTAAACCGCCGCACGTTATCGCGATAGCTACTGAAACAGCCATCCAGTCAGGCATCTTCTACGGCCAGGCCGCAATGGTCGATGGCCTGCTCAAACGCGTGACAGCCGAGCTCCGCGAAAAGCCGACCATCATCGCCACCGGCGGCTTCGCCGAGATCATCGCACCCGAGGTCGAGTTGATAGAGGTGGTGGATTTAGATCTGACACTCAGCGGCTTGCAAATACTTCTCCAACGATCTTGTCCCTGAAGGTGACACAGAAAACCGACTTTCGTCCCTTCTAAAGCCGGAAGAGGAGGAAGGGTCACAATTTAGCCTTGTCTGAGTAGCCTGAATAAACTGTCACATTTTACCTGCAAGGAATTGAGGCGTAACAACGTTTTCATGTTACCGCTGTTATTTCTAACACCCGTAGCTGTTAGTTAGTGTATACGGCTGCTGTTAGCCTGGAGATCCTCGACAGCTAACAGTTTGTCATGCGTTAGTTAGGCATAGGTAGGCATGTATTTTGGCGGTTTTCGGGCTTTTGTTGCCTGTTCGAAGGCGTATGCGATCTTGATGAGCGTCGGCTCGCTGAACGCCGAGCCGAAGAACGATATTCCGCTGGGCAGGCCCTGAACATAGCCTGCCGGGACGGTGATATTCGGATAACCGGCAACCGCCGCGAGCGACGAGCTTTCAAATACGCCGCAGTCGCCGTTGACGAGGTCCGTGTACCAGGCAACTCCGCCCGACGGAGCGACGAACGCGTTCACGCCGTATTTTGTGACAGCACCGTCGATGCCCTGTTCCTGGGTCATCAGTTTTGTCTGCAGCAGGGCGAGGCGATAAGCACGGTCGTTCAGGTCTGCTTTTGCCTGGGCTTTAATAAAGATCTCCTGGCCGAAGAACGGCATTTCCTTGTCCGCGTTCTTGTCGTTAAAGGCTATCAAATCGGCGAGCGTGCGACATTGACCGCCTCGACCGGCAAGATATTTATTGAGGTCTTCTTTGAATTCGTAGAGCAGCACATCATATTCGGCATCGCCAAAGTCCTTTAGCTTTGGGAACTCGACATCGATGAGCGAAGCTCCGCCGTCCTTGAGCACCTGCAGATGAGGCTCGACGAGCTTGTCGACCTTGTCGTTACGTCCCCAATACTGACGGGCGACGCCGATCTTCATTCCGCGAAGGCCGTCCATCTGAAGAAATTGCGTGTAGTCTTTTTTCTGCTGGGCCGCAGCTGAAGTTATCGAGTCGCTCGCATCTGTGCCGGCCATGACTGTCAGCAAGGCTGCCGCATCGGCGACCGTACGGCACA
>AR_comb_assmDRAFT_10579134_pt1 | contig 10345 bp, 8 predicted proteins | sample ArasoioldDNA_FD_10543 | JGI IMG/M metagenome (IMG submission 10543) | reverse complement strand
CTGATCGGACGGGTCGAGCATGATGATCAGGTGAAAATTGCCGTCGCCGGCGTGGCCGACGAGCGGCGCGACGACGTTGGCCTCTCGCAGATCCTGCTGCGTCTCGAGGATGCACTCCGCGAGGTGCGAAATCGGCACGCAGATGTCGGTCGTCCACGCGCGCGCGCCCGGCCGCGACGCAACCGTCGCGTAGTAGGCATTGTGCCGCGCCTGCCACAGGGTGTTGCGATCCTCGAGAGACGACGCCCAGGTGAAGCCCTGGGCGCCGTGTTCGCGCGCGATCTCCTCGACGGCGCGGATCTGGTCTTCGACGGCGACTTCGCTCGTGCCATGGAACTCGAAGAAGAGTGTCGGCGCCAGCGGGTAACTGGTCTTCGAATACGCGTTGACCACCTTGAGCTGTGCTTCGTCGATGATTTCGATGCGCGCGACCGGAATTCCCAGCTGGATCGTCTGGATCACGGCATTGGCCGCGCCGGCCATCGATTCGAACGGACACACCGCCGCACGTACGGCTTCGGGCCGGCCGTACAGGCGAAGCGTGAGCTCAGTGATCACGCCCAGCGTGCCTTCGGACCCGACGAAGAGCCGCGTGAGGTCGTAGCCGGACGATGACTTGCGGGCGCGGCCGCCCGTCGTGATGATGCGGCCGTCCGCAAGCACCACCGTCGTGCCGAGCACGTTGTCGCGCATGGTTCCGTAGCGAACGGCGGTCGTCCCCGACGCGCGGGTAGCGGCCATGCCGCCGATGGTGGCATCGGCGCCGGGATCGATCGGGAACATCAGGCCGGTGTTCTTCAGGTGCGCGTCGAGCTTGAGCCGCGTCAATCCGGCCTCGACCGTAATGTCGAGATCTTCGGGGCTGAGGCGAATGACGCGCGTCATGCGGGTCAGATCGATGGAGACGCCGCCGTGAATCGCGTTGACGTGGCCTTCGAGCGAGCTGCCCATCCCGAAGGGGATGATCGGACGGCGATGCGCGGCGCAGACCTTGACGATGGCTGCGACTTCTTCGGTTGATCCCGGAAAGACGACGGCATCCGGAAGTCCGGCCGCGTGCCACGACTCGCCATGGCTGTGGTGTTCGCGGACAGAATCCGCTGTCGATACACGGTCGCCCAGAATTCCTCGCAGCGCTTCAATCACGTTCGAAATCATAATGGAAAGATGTTCACCGCGAAGACTTTGTCATTTCTCCGTTCTCTCAAACGCAACAACAAGCGCGAGTGGTTTCACGAACGGCGCGATCAGTACGAGCAGCACTGCCGCCAGCCGATGGTCGCGATCGTCGACCAGCTCGCCGAGGATTTCCGTTCGTTTGCACCGGAGATGCTCGCCGATGCGAAGGTGTGCTTGCTGCGGCAGTTTCGTGACACTCGTTTCAGCGAGGACAAGACGCCACTGAAGTCGCACCTCGGGGCGACGTTTCCGAATCGCGCGCTTGGCCGCATGAACGGGGCCGGGTTTTATTTCGAAGTGGCGCCAGGCTGGGTGTGGATCGGTGGAGGTTTGTGGCGGCCGGATACGTCGCAGCTGCAGCTGGTGCGCGAGCACATCGTCGACAACCAGCGCGAGTTCGAGACGATCGTGAAGGGGGTGCGGTTCAAGAAGCTTGGCGGCCTCAAAGGCGACACGCTGACCCGGGTGCCGCGCGGGTTTGCGAAGGATCATCCGGCAGCGGCGTACCTACGGCACCGACAATTCATGGCGTATCGGGAAGAAGCTGCGGCCTTCGCGACAAGGAAGGACTTCTACAAGCAGCTGCGGACGACGCTCGAGACGATCATGCCGCTCGTGCGCTTTCTCAACGAGCCTCTCGTCGCGTCGCAACGGCCCGACCGCCGCGCCCACATCTTCGAAGAGGAGTTGCGGACGGACTGAAGTCCGCGCCTACGAGCCCGCCCTGCGACGCTACGATCGCGAGCGCGGCGCCAGAAAGAACAGGACCGCACCGCCAACGAGGGCCGCGCCCCCGGCGATGAGATGCGCCTCGGTCGCTCCGGCAAGAATGCCGAGCGCGACGAGTGACGCGAGCACCGGAATCACCGGGCCGAGCGGGACCGTGAAGGTCGGCGGCTTGACAACCTGCAACGGATCGGTGAAATGCGCGCCGACCTGCGCGGCAATCTCGCGATCGCGCTTGCGCAGCACCAGCGTCGATAGACACACGGCGAGGTACATCACCAGGCGCGCAATGGCGCTCACCGCGGCCAGCGCCCCGAATGTCCCCGACAGCGCGAGAATCAACGCGACCGCCGCGCCGAACAGGATCGCGTTCGACGGCGTGCGATACGTGGGATGGACCTTCCCGAACCAGCGCGGCAGGTCGCCGTTTTCTGCCAGTGCGAAAATCGTTCGCGATCCGTTCAGGAGCTGGCCCATGTTGTTCCCGGTCATCGAGATGACCGCGCCAATCGAGATCATCGCCGCGCCCCCGGCGCCGAGAAACATCGCCGCGCCGTCGGCCAGCGGCGTTCGGGTCGCGGCAACGTCAACCAGGACGCCGGTGGCGACGAGCGATGTCAGCGACATCACGATCGATACGATGATCAGGCACGCGACAAATGCGAACGGCACATCCCTTCGCGGGTTGGACGCTTCGCCGGCCAGGACGCCGGTCACTTCATAGCCGCCGTAAGCGAAAATCAGCAGGATCGCCGCGGCCGAGATCTGTTCCTGGCTCACATCCGGCATGTTCGAAAAGTGCCCGGGGTCGATGAACCAGATGCCGCCGATGATGAAGATCGCGAGGGGCAGGAGCTTGCCGATCGTCAGCGCGTTGACAAACCACGACGACTGCTTGATGCCGCGCACGTTGATCCACGTCAGGAATGCCGTCAGCGCCGTGATCGTCGCCGCCCGCGGCGCTCCCACGGCGAGGGCAGGCCAATAGAATGCGAGCGCCAGCGTCAGGCCGTTGACGACCGACGCGTGACTGGTCACGCGCGCGAACCACATCATCCAGCCGGTCTCGAATCCCACAAAACGTCCGAAGGCGGCGCGCGCGGGAAGATACGGGCCGCCGGTGGTCTCGAAGCGGCTGCCGACTTCCGCGAAACAGAGCGCGATCGACAGCGACAGCAGCCCGATCGCCATGAACGCCAGCGGGCCCCACGGCCCGATCTGCTTGGCGACATCGGAAGGCAGCAGGAAAATCGCGCTGCCGATCACCTGGTTGACGCCGATCGCCGTGAGGTCCCACTTGCCGAGCGCTCTCCTGAGCCCGGGGTCCCCGCGACCCGGACTTTGCGTCGTGGGGTGGCTTAGCGCAGGCGCTTCAGGCGATCCAGCCATCAGCCTCTTTCCTCCCGGTGACGAGCTCCTTGATGCGCGCCGCCAGCGTGTCGGCCGTGAACGGCTTCATGAGCAGGTTGGTGGCGCCGGTCGGATCGAGCCCGCCGCCTGAGCGCTCCGGGTGACCGGAAATGAAGAGGATCTTGAGGCCCGGACGGATCCCCTCGGCCGCCTTGGCGAGATCGGCGCCGTTCATGCGCGGCATGACGACGTCAGTGACGAGCACGTCGACGCGGCCGCTTTCCTGGCGGAACAGATCGAGCGCAGCGGCGCCGTCCTCGGCTTCGAGAACGGTGAAGCCGCGGCGCGTGAGCTCCGACACCACAAGGCGTCTCACCGATCGATCGTCCTCGGCGAGAAGCACCGTGCCTTCACCCTTCACGATGGCGGGGGCCGGCGGCGCGACGGCAGGCGCCGGCGCCACCGCGACATCCTGCTGCGGAAAATAGACCCTGAACGTCGTCCCCGCATCCGGCTGACTGTCGACGATGATGTGACCGCCGCTCTGGCGGACGATCGCCTGCACCATCGACAAGCCAAGGCCGGTGCCCTGTCCTTTCACCTTGGTGGTGAAAAAGGGCTCGAACAGGCGATCGCGCACTTCCGCCGTCATGCCGAGGCCGGAGTCGGAAACCGACAGCGCGACGTGGGGGCCCGGAATGACGTCCACGTGCTCCGAGCCGAGGTCCACGTTGGCGGTCTCGACGGTCATCGTGCCGCCCCGCGGCATGGCGTCACGCGCGTTGACGACGAGGTTCATCAGCACCTGGCCGATCTGCTGCGCGTCGGCGCTGATCGTCGCGAGGTCGGGTTGCAGCGAGAACTGCAGGCGGATCTCGGGTCCGATCAGCCGGCGGATCAGGTCTTCCATGTGCGCGATCACCTGATTGAGATCCACCGCGTGGGCGACGGACTCCTGGCGGCGGCTGAAGGCGAGCAGCTGCTGAGTGAGTGCCGACGCGCGGTCGGCGGCGCGTCGCACTTCCACCGCGGCGGCGCGAAGCCTGCTGTCGGGCGGAGACTCCTCGATCAGCTCCTCGCTGTAGCCGAAGAGCACCGTGATGATGTTGTTGAAGTCGTGCGCGACGCCGGTCGCGAGACGGCCGACCGCCTCCATCTTCTGCGCCTGGCGCAGCTCGTTCTCGAGCCGGTCGTGCTCGCTCAAGTCGCGTCCGATGGCGGTCACGCCGACAACCTCGCCGTCGCCGACGAGCACGCACGCATGCACGTCGACAGGCACCGGGTTGCCCTTGCGCGGGAGGAATTCCGATCGAAACGTACGCGGCGCGCTGTCGACACCCTCGGCGATCATCTGCGTGATCGCCTCGACATAGCCGGTGCCCAGGATCCAGCCCGGATCGAGCATCCTGAGCTCGTCGCGGAGGTAGCCGGTGATCTGTTCACCGCTTCGATTGATGGTCGAGACGCGGCCGCGCCGATCGTGCACGATCATGATCTCGCTCGAGCGATCAAAGACATCGTCGAAACGCGCCTTCAGCGCGACTTCGCGCGCGAGCTGGCGGCGGATGGTTTCGTCCTGCGACTGGCCGCGGCGGTAGAACACGACCGACGCTCCGGTCGCCGCGGCGGCGAGAGCGGCGACAAGCCAGATCCACCAGGGCGCGTTGAGCAGTTCGGTAAGTGACACGACGTGGGAGCGATGGACGCCCTTCGGCTCGTCAAGCGAAGCGTTCGCTCGACGCGCTCAGGACGGGCCGGTTGTATCATGAATCCGCAATGCGCACCACTTCTTCGCGGACGCTGCGCACCACCATGCCGGCGCGCGCGTACGTCGATCCGTCGTGGTTTGCAACGGAAATGGATCGCGTGTTCGCGGGCATGTGGCTTGCCGCCGGCCGCGCCGACCAGTTGGACCATCCCGGCGCCTTCATCCGCCGCGACGTCGCCGGCGCGAGCGTCTTGATCGTGCGCGCTCCCGATGGATCCATTCGCGCGCATCACAACGTCTGCCGCCATCGCGGCACGCGGCTCTGCATCGAAGCTGCCGGCACGTTCCACGGCAGCATCCAATGTCCGTATCACGCGTGGACCTACGGCCTCGACGGCCGGTTGCTGGCTGCGCCACAGATGGACGAGGTCGGTGGCTTCGAGCGATCGGCGTTTCCGCTCCGCGCCGTGGCGTGTGAGACATGGGACGGCCACATCTTCATCAACCTCGCCGAATTACCGGCGCCGTTGACTGCGCAGCTGGGCGACCTGCCGGCGCGATTCCGTCCATGGGGCATGCAGGAGCTCCGACTCGCGCATCGCATCGAGTACGACGTCGCGACGAACTGGAAGCTCGTGGTCCAGAACTACAACGAGTGCCTCCATTGCCCGGTGATTCATCCCCTGCTTAACCGGATGCACCACTATCTCGGGGCCGAGAACGTGCCGTCTGCCGAGACCTATTGCGGCGGCGCGATGGGGTTCAAGGACGGCATCGAGACGCTCAGCACCGACGGCAAGCGCCGTCGAGCGTTTCTGCCCGGCCTTGGCGGACGCGATCGCGAGCTCGTCAACTACTTCGCGATTTATCCGAATTTCCTGCTGACGCTCCATCCGGACTACATGATGACCATCACCATCTGGCCGCAGGATGCCGGCCACACGCGGCTCATCGCCGAGTGGCATTTTCACCCGGCGGAGATGGCGAAGAGCGATTTCGTCTTTCAGGATGCCGTGGATTTCTGGGATCGAACCAATCGCGAAGACTGGTCGATCTCCGAGCAGTCGTACCTCGGAATCAGCTCGCGCGGGTACCAGCCGGGGCCTTACTCTGAACGCGAAAAGCAGCTGTGGGAGTTTGATCAGTTCGTGCTGTCACGGATAACGACTCACACGGAACCACGGAACCACGAAAACACCGAGCTCATTTGATTGCTGTGCTTCCGTGATTCCGTCTTCAGTGTGAGCTGTCCGCGAGCCATGCCCCATATAGCTCCGGACGACGATGCTTCAGGAACAGTCGTCGCGCGTTGCAATCCGCCAACTTCGCATAATCGATTTCCGCAAAGACGATCTCGTCCCGGCTCTTCGCGCCTCGGGCAATCACGTCCCCATCAGGGCCGCACACGAATGACTCGCCGGCGAAGTCGAGGCAATCTTCCTTGCCGACGCGATTGCAGAGCGCGGTGAAGTAGCCGTTCTGAAACGCGGCGACCCGCATCTCCGCTTCGTAGAGCCCCTCGGGCCACTCATCGACGGCTCCGGCTTGCGGCACGATCACCAGGTCGGCGCCGGCCACCGCCAGCGCGCGCATGTATTCGGGAAAATGACGGTCGTAGCAAATCGACACGCCGATCCTGCCGGCTTTCGTCGTGTAGACCGGCGCGCCTTTGTCTCCAGGAGTGTAGTACCCCTGCTCGTGGAAGCACGGGTAGTCGGTAATGTGAATCATCCGCGTCACGCCGAGCAGCGTGCCGTCGGCATCGATGACGGGGGAGCTGTCGAAAGTGTGCTGGCCCTCACGCTCGTACAGGTTGATCACCGTGACGATGCCGAGCTCCTTCGCCTTTTGCTGAAAGGCTTTCACCGTAGGACCGTCGAGCGGTTCGGCGAGCTCGCGGAAGCCTCGATCGGCCGGCCGCTGCGGATAAAACCATTCGAACGCGAGCTCGGCGAAGCAGGCCAGCCGGGCGCCGCTACGAACCGCCGTCTCGAGCGCCGCTAGTCCGCGAGCCACGTTCGAGGATTTGTCTTTCGAGGCGTGTTGCTGGATCAACGCGATTCTCATGGGTCTTGGGGCTATTATTCTTCGCACGACGGAGGATGCGATGCAAAAACTGATCGGTGGGGTGATGACGGCGGCGGTCGTGGCGCTAGTGCTCGGCGCCGCGTGGCCGCAGGCGCAGACTGCGACACCCTACAAGCTCGGGATGTTCGAACAGGGCGGAAGGCAGTTCGTCGGCATGGTCGTGACGAACGACACCACCGTCGTCGATCTGTCGCGGGTGAACGTGAACGCGCCGGCGACGCTCAAGCAATTGATCGCGGGGTGGGACGCGAAGATGGGTGCCGCACTGGCGGCGGTGGCGGCCAAACCTTCCGCGACGATCCCGATCAAGCAGCTGAAGACGCTGCCGCCGATTCCGGATCCTTCGGTGCTGCTGAACGCGGCCGTGAACTATAGCGAGCACGGTATGGAGATGACCGGCCAAGCCACCGCGGCCGCGAGCGCCGAAAAGGTCGATCCGAAAGTGGCGTTGGGCATTCCGGCGTACTGGACGCGCAAGCCGGGAGATCCGCGCCAGAACCCGTATTACTTCCTGAAGGCGCCGGTTTCGATCACCGGCAACGGCGACCCGATCATCCTGCCCAAGGGCCGCACGCAGATCGACTGGGAATGCGAGCTGAACATCGTGATCGGCAAGACGGCGAAGTACGTGAAGGCGGAGAACGCCGCCGAGTACATCTTCGGCTACACGCTCGACAACGACGTCTCGGATCGCGGCGGCCGCGCCGACGGGCGCCATGGATCGGACTGGGTGCTCGGCAAGAGCCACGACACGTTCTTCCCGATGGGCCCCTATGTCGTGCCGCGCCAGTTCGTGCCGAATCCGCAAAAGCTCGCCATCAAGTTTTCGCTCAGCGGCAAGGTGATGCAGGACTCGAATACCGATCGCATGACGCACAACGTCTACGAGCTCGTCGAATATGCGTCGAACCTGATGACATTGCGTCCGGGCGATCTGATCTCGTCGGGCAGCCCGGCCGGCGTCGGCACGGCGCGGGGCACGCCGATCTATTTCAAGGACGGCGACGTCTCGACGTGCACCATCGAGAGCATCGGGACGCTCGAGAATCCGGTCCGGGCCGAGAAGTAAGATCAGAGCATGCCTGGAACAACTCGGCTTTTCGGAATCATCCTGATCCTTCTCGGGGTCGCCAGTTATTCACTGACCGGACGCACGAGCGTGACGGCGCTCATCCCGGCATTTTTCGGCGCCGTGCTTCTGGTCTGCGCGATGATCGCGCGTGCGAATGAAAGCGCACGCAAGCACGCGATGCACGCGGCCGTGGCGGTTGGCCTCCTTGGCGCACTCGCGGCTTTGGCGCGAGGCATTCCGGCAGCGCTATCGGGCGATCCGGCGCGGCCGGCGGTCATGGCGCAGCTGGCGATGGGCGTCTTGCTGTTGATCTACGTCGCGCTCGGCGTCCAGTCATTCATTGCCGCGCGGAAGGCTAGATTGGGACGCTAGTCTTTCTTGCCGGATTGAAAAACGGCGTCTGAACAACGGTGGCGGTGGCGCGGTGACGGACCGCTTCCACCGTCATTTCCATTTCCACCTTCGTCCCAGGCGCATAGTGCGGCACGTCGATCGTCGCGAGCGCGATCAGCTTCTTCAGGGTGCTTGACCAGGTCGTCGACGTCGCGCGTCCGATTTGCGTGCGGCCCTTGTAGACAGGCACGGCGACGCGGGAGGTCGCGGCGGGAGCCGTCGGCGGCAGGCCAACGGCTTCGTACAGCTTCTCCACCTCCGTCCACTCGATCTCGAGGCCGACGATCTGCCGGGCGATGCTGCGTTTCACTTCCGCGTTGAGCGCGGCCCGGCCGATGAACGGGCCCTTCTTCGAGTCCACCAGCCTGCCGAGTCCGAGCTCGTAGGGCGAGTATTTCTGCGTTTCGATCAGCGCCTTCCTGCTGCTGTGAAAGTCCACGTCGATGAGCAGCAGCCCGGCCTCGATCCGTGCGACATCGAGCGCCAGCATTCCAGTCGGATGCAAATCGAAGGCGTGACCCGCTTCGGCGATCGCGTCCCAGACGCGAAGCGCCGAGTCCCACGGCATCCACACCTCGTAACCGAGATCGCCGGTATAGCCCGTGCGCGACACATCGACCGGCACGCCCGCAATGTGGCCGCTGGTAGAGCGGAAGTATTTCAGGGACGAGAGATCGGCATCGCACACCTGCTTCAGCAATCTCGCCGATGTCGGGCCCTGGAGCGCGAGCGCCGCGACGCTTTCGGAAATGTCCTCGATGCGAACATTCAATCCCGACGCGTTCCCGGTGAACCAGCGCAGGTTCGGATCGGCCGCGGTCCACCTGAACGCCTGATCCGATACGCGCGTCACCGTCCCATCGTCAATCACCTTGCCGTCTTCGTCGCACCACGGCGTGTAGAACACCTGGCCGACGCTCATGCGCGACGCGTCACGCGTGATGACGCGATTGACGAGGCGCATCGCATCAGGCCCCGAGATGCGGTACTTGAACAGCGGCGAGATGTCGATCAGCGCGCAGGCGTTCCGGATCGCGTTGTATTCATGATCGTGATGCGTCTCGTAGGCGCTGACCGCGTAGTAGCCGGCCCAGTCGCGGTAGTTGAGGCTCTCGCACAGCTGGAGCGTGCGCGCGTGGAAGGCGGAACCGACCGGCACAGGAGGGATCTTACTTCGGGCTTGCGGGCTTACGGGCTACGGGCTTGCGGGTAGAGGCTTGGGACATAATTCGGCCGTGCGTTACGACGCGATCATCATAGGTGGCGGGCACAACGGGCTCACCTGCGCCGCCTACCTGGCGCGCGCGGGACGCAAGGTCGTCGTGCTCGAGCGACGCCACGTCCTCGGCGGCGCCGCCGTCACCGAAGAGGTGTTTCCCGGCTTCAAGTTCTCGGTCTGCTCGTACGTCGTCTCGCTGTTGAGGCCCGAGATCATTCGCGACCTCGATCTCCCCCGCCACGGCATGGAGCTGCTGCCGCTCGACGGCACGCTGACGCCGATGCCGAACGGCGATCACCTCTGGCGCGTCCACGATCACTACAAGACCCGCCGCGAGATCGCGCGTCACTCGCGTCTCGATGCCGAGGCATACGACGAATACGGCAAGGCGATGGTGGAGATGGGCCGCTTTGCCAAGCCAATCCTCGGCATGCTGCCGCCCGATCCGACCTCGCTCGATCCGCGCGGCCTGCTCGAGCTGCTCTCGATCGGCAGGCGCTTCCGCGGCATGAGCTTTCACGATCGCCTGAATCAGGTGCAGCTGCTGACGATGAGCGCGGTCGATTTTCTCGACCAGTGGTTCGAGACCGACGTGCTCAAGGCGACGATG
>AR_comb_assmDRAFT_10361309_pt1 | contig 10345 bp, 8 predicted proteins | sample ArasoioldDNA_FD_10543 | JGI IMG/M metagenome (IMG submission 10543) | reverse complement strand
TACTGTGTTGGTCAAAATGACGATTCATTGATGATTCGGAGGATTGCGAACGAAATTCTGCAGCATGGCAACGCCTATGACAATCTTCGTGATCTTACAAAAAATATTGGTGCACGTTTGACGGCTTCACCACAATTCTACAAGGCCGAGCAATGGGGACTTAAAGTTCTGAAGCAATCGGGGGCGGATAAAGTGTGGCTCCAGGAGTGTTTAGTGCCGCATTGGATAAGAGGCGGCAAAGACCAGGCCGAAGTAAAATCAGGCGGAGGAACAAACGGGAACCGAAGTCTCAAAAAAACACTAGACGTACTTGCCTTAGGAAATTCAATTGGTACCGGGCCAAAGGGCGTTACAGCTGAGGTGGTAGAAGTCAAATCTTTTGACGATTTAGAATCAAAGAAAGATGATGTAAAAGGCAAGATCGTTTTTTACAATTATAAATTCAATCCCACATTCGTTTCCACGTTTCAGTCATATGGAGATGCGGTAAAATACAGGGGTGGGGGAGCGAGCGCAGCGGCTAAAGATGGGGCGCTTGCGGTGATCGTAAGAAGCATGTCGCATAGCGCCGACAACAATCCTCACACGGGCGCACTAAGGTATGATACGACGTTGCCAAAAATTCCTGCCGTTGCTATTGGGCTAAAAGATGCCGATTGGTTAAGTTCAACGTTGGAAAAACAAAAGGTAAACGTGTTTTTAAAAACAGGAGGAAGGTTTTTGCCGGATACGATTGGCCACAATGTCATTGGAGAATTGACTGGTAGCGAATTTCCCGATCAATTTATTACGGTCGGAGGTCACCTCGATAGTTGGGACCCGGCTGAAGGTGCACATGATGATGGTGCTGGTGTAGTACACACAATAGAAGTGCTTCGTGCTTTCAAGGCGGTTGGATACAAACCAAGACATACTATCCGTTTTGTTTTATTCGCCAATGAGGAAAATGGATTAAGGGGTGGAACCAAGTATGCAGACGAAGCCGGGACCAGGAATGAAAAACATGTTTTTGCTTTGGAAAGTGATGCGGGAGGCTTTACGCCCCGCGGTTTTAGTCTTGGTGCAACGGCTGACCAAACGAAAAAAGTGCGAAGCTGGATTCCCTTATTGTACCCATATGGTGTGTATGAAATCACTGAGGGTGAAGGTGGTGCCGACATAGGGCCTTTAAAGCGAAATCTGAATACGCCTGTGGCCGAATTTGCTCCCGATTCTCAGCGTTACTTCGATTATCATCATGCCCGCAATGATGTATTTGAAAATGTAAATAAACGGGAACTCGAGCTAGGAGCCATTAATATGGCAGCCTTGATTTACCTGGTGGATAAATACGGGTTATAAGAATTATTGATTATTACTACGAGAAAGACGACTCAAAAAACAATAATTTGAATAAAATAATTACCTCAACAGTTCCGCAATGGCTTCGTGCACCGCTTTGAAAGGAAAAGAATGAATAACTTTTTGCAACTGCTTTTTTATCTCCTGATTACAAAGGTTGCCGATGCTTCCTTCGTGAGAGTTCCTCGCCGTACCTTCAGACGACGGGGGAATGAATGAACCATCTTCAACTTTTTGACCAACTATTTTGTACGCATCTCTAAATGGAGTTCCCCCCATGACTAATTTATTAACCTCCTCCACTGTGAAGAGATATTTGTATTTATCGTCAGCAAGAATGTTTTTCTTGATTTCCACACTTGATAACATCAGACCAGCCATTTCCATGCAATCTCTGATTGTGAGAAATGCGGGAAATAGGTGTTCTTTCAATAGCTGCAGATCACGATGATATCCCGACGGAAGATTTGTCGTCATCAGCATTATTTCATTTGGCAATGACTTAATGCGATTGCAATGTGAACGAATCAATTCAAACACATCAGGATTTTTTTTATGCGGCATAATGCTGCTGCCTGTCGTCAGCTCAGTGGGAAATGAAATAAAATCGAAATTCTGATTCAAATAGAGGCAGGCATCCATGGAGAGTTTGCTTAGCGTATCGGCCACATTTGCCAATGCCATGGCGACAATTCTTTCGGTTTTTCCCCTTCCCATTTGAGCGTAGACTACATTATAGTTCAAATCATCAAAACCAAGCAGCTTTGTCGTTAACGTCCGGTTTATGGGAAAGGACGAGCCGTAGCCTGCGGCGGATCCCAATGGATTTTTGTTTACTACATCAAAAGCAGCCTTGAGTGTAATCACATCGTCCACCAGACTTTCCGCGTAAGCACCAAACCACAACCCGAAGGAAGATGGCATAGCTAACTGCAAATGCGTGTATCCGGGAAGCAAATGATCTTTATATTTCTCACTTTGGGTTTGCAGTAACTCAAAAAAATGTTCGAGGGTTGTTACTAATTTTTCAATCTCGTCCCTGAGAAAAAGTTTAATGTCTACGAGAACCTGGTCATTCCGGCTTCTGGCACTGTGAATCTTCTTGCCCGCTTCCCCCAATTTTTCTGTCAGCAGGAACTCGACCTGTGAATGGATATCCTCAATATTATCTTCAATTTTGAATTTCGAAGATTGAATTGAGCTATAGATATTTTTTAGCTCTGCTATGAGCTGTGTGGCTTCTTCCTTTGATAATAACTTAACCTCAGCCAGCATTTTTACATGGGCCATTGAACCCAAAACATCAAAAGGAGCCAGCTGCAGATCCAATTCCCTGTCTCTTCCGACTGTGAATTTTTCTACTTCCTTTAATGATTCAGTATTTTTTTGCCAAAGTTTCATGATTTGTGTTTCCGGTGATCACATTCATTTTGAAATTTTCATATGGCAACTGGAAACGGGCAACAGCACCTTATAACAATTTTCCAAGCAGAGCGATATACAACTCAATTCCTTCTTTTATTTCATCTACATAAATATACTCATCTGCCATATGACTCCTCGCAGAATCTCCCGGTCCCATTTTAAGTGTTGGAAAGGGCATTAAAGCTATGTCCGAAGTGGTGGGCGAACCATAATAATTTCTTTCCAATGCCAAACCGGCTTTTACCAACGGGTGCTCCAGGGCAATTGCCGATGATCTCAATCGAGTGCTCCGTGGCCTAATCTCACTCGTTACATTTGCCCGGATAGTCTCCAAAACATCTTCAAATGTATAAAGTTCATTTACCCTTGTATCCACTACGTATTTACATTGCGGTGGTACCACATTGTGTGCTTTATTTTCTGTTTCTATCACGGTAACGCTCATCTTCACCGGGCCCAGTAATGGTGAAACCTTAGGAAACTGATAGCTGCTTAACCACTCAATATCTTTTACGGCTTTGTAAACAGCATTTTCTCCTTCATTTCTGGCTGCGTGCCCGGCTTTGCCGTGCGCCGTGCAATCCAACACCATCAAACCTCTTTCTGCAACAGCCATTTGCATTTCCGTGGGCTCACCCACAATGCCGCAATTAATATTGTTGAGGTGGGGCAATAATGCTTCAATGCCATTGTTACCGGAAATCTCCTCTTCAGCGGTAGCTGCAATTGCCAGGTTATACTTCAGATCGGGTTTGTCATTGTAATAAAGAAAAACGGCGATCAGCGAAACCAATGCCCCCCCGGCATCATTACTTCCAAGCCCAAATAATTTACCATCCCTTTCAACAGGAATAAACGGGTCTAGAGTATATCCTTTGTTTGGTTTTACCGTATCGTGGTGTGAATTGAGCAGAATGGTTGGCTTGCTCTCATCATAAAATTTATTTCTTGCCCAGATATTGTTTAAATGAACTCTTGTCTTGATTCCCTTTTTGTCGAGAAATTCGTCGATAAGGTCAGCTGTGTTATCCTCCTCCTTACTGAATGATGGTGTCGCGATCAGCTGTTTTAATAGATCAATCGCTTCGGTTTGCAGTATAGGTATTTGCTCACTCATGGACAATATTTGTTCCTGCTTCGCCATTGATGAGTTCTTTTAATTGTTCCGCTTTGCCAATGATGACTCTTTTTACGCCGCTGTTTAACGCGGCAAAGGCATTATCGAGTTTGGGGATCATCCCGGAGAATATTTTATTCTTCGATCTTAACTGGTCATATAAGGAGGCATTAATCGTTGGGATAACGGTGTTGTCGTCATTTGCATCAAGCAATACGCCCTTCTTTTCAAACGAGTATATGAGATGGACATCCAACTCCGTGCTCATGGCCTTTGCAATCTCTTGTGCAATGGTGTCGGCATTCGTGTTCAGCAGTTGGCCGTGTTGGTCATGTGTAAGAGAAGCCACTACTATGGCAAGGTTTTGCTGCAACAACATTTTCAACAGATGAGTATTTACCGCGTCCACATCACCGACGAATCCGTAATCGATAACAGGATGGTTTCTCTTATGAGCTAAAATCATATCTCCATCCGCCCCACACAATCCTATCGCGTTACAATGATTGGCTTGCAACGTTGCTACAATGGTTTTATTGATGTAACCGGCATAAACCATTGTTACAATCTTGAGTGTTTCGGCATTGGTAATTCGTCGGCCATCCACAAGCTTTTGTTCGATCCCCAACTTATCTGCCACTTGCGTAGCCAGCTTTCCTCCACCATGGACCAGGATCTTCCTCGCTACCCCGATCCCCTCAAGGGGGGCTTTGATATCAGCAAAACTTTTGAGGAATTCTTTAAGTTTAATTTCATCGTCAATAATATTTCCGCCTATCTTGATCACATACAGAATCTCTTTGCCATAATGCATATTTTCTTTCATGATGGTATCAATGTAGTGAATCTTAAGCACCCGTTCAGGAGATGGAGACCGATAATATCTCTGCCAGAACAGCTTGTGCAGCCCACACCCTGTTCGATGCCTCTTCTGTTACAAGGCTATTCGGCCCATCCAATACCTCGTCACTCAATTCAACATTTCTTCTTACTGGCAGGCAGTGCATCACTTTCGCATTATTTGTAAGCCTCAATTTCTCATTAGTAAGCATCCATTCAGGATCATTACAATAAATTTTCCCATAGTCTGTATACGTGCTCCAATTTTTCACATAAACAAAGTCTGCTCCTTCAAGAGCTCGGTCCTGATCATAAATAACGGCTGCTCCATTTACAAACTCTTTGCTTAGTTCATAATCTTCCGGATGAGTAATCACAAATTCACTCTCTCCCCATGCGTTGATCCATTGCGCAAAACTGTTAGCCACGCATTGTGGTAGCGGTTTCACATGTGGCGCCCATGTAAGAACAATTTTCGGTTTTTTACTTTGTACTTTTGACTTTTGAATTTCTTCGGTAATAGTCATCACATCGGTGAGGCTTTGCAACGGATGAAGGGTTGCACTCTCCAGGCTTACGACGGGTATGCCGGCATATTTTGTGAATTGCTTTATGAACAATTCGCTGTAGTCATCTTCCCGATTTTTTAACGAAGGAAAAGTTCGGATCGCAAGTACGTCAAAATATTTTCCCAGAATGGGAGCGGCATCCTTTACGTGTTCCACCGTTTTTCCGCTCATGATGGCCTCTTCTTCAAATTCCAGCGCCCATCCTTCATTACCTACATTAAAAATGATCACATCCATTCCCAGGTTCTCGCCGGCAATTTGAGTGCTCAACCTCGTGCGCATGCTTGGATTAAGAAACAGGCAACCTATTCGTTTATTTTTGCCGAGCTCTTTATCCCTGAACGGATCCGACTTATAGTTCAGCGCCTTTTTTACTAAAGCGTTAATGTCAGGCACATCGTGAACTGAAATGAACTGTTTCAACTTTGGTTTATTACTTTTTTGTTAGCAGCTGTAGCTCACCATGAAGCTTTCGTTGTGTCACTTGCCGACGCTTCCGGTCGGCATCCCGGCATTTATCGTCGGTGACACCTCAACGCCTGCCTGCCGGTCAGACAGGCCTTGTCCGCTACTAAGCAGCTGTATTTCCTCTTTTAAGGCCTCTATGAAATCTTCAGCATCTCTTTTCTTTAATGCAAGGGATGGCAACAGCCTGATCACGTTGGGTTTTGCTTCGCCCGTAAAGATCTTTTGATTCCACAGCAGGTTCTTTTTAAGATCTTTTAATTCTTCCGGAACATCAAAGCCAATCATTAACCCGCGGCCCCTCACATTTTCAAGCTCAGGAATATTTTCCAATTCATTCTTCAGATATTTTCCTACCATTACCGCGTTGCCCATTAGCTTTTCTTCTTCGATTACTTCCAGCACGGCAATGGCGGCAGCACAAGCCAGATGGTTGCCACCAAATGTTGTTCCCAGTTGAAAATGCTTTGGTTTAACGTGTGGAGCAATAATGATTCCAGCCACGGGAAATCCATTTCCCATTCCCTTTGCCATGGAATAGATGTCTGCATTCACTCCTGCAAAATCGTGGCTAAAAAATTTACCGCTTCTTCCATATCCACATTGAATACCATCCGCGATGTACACGGCACCCGATTCGTCACATAACGCTCGTATTTTTCGCAAAAAGCTTTCTTCCGCAACATGGATACCACCGACGCCTTGTATGCCTTCAATGATGACTGACGAAATTTCCTTTCCGTTTTCTTTGAAGCATTGTTCCAGGGCATCCTCTTCATTAAAGGGAAGAAAAATTACATTGGTGGTTTCATTAACAGGTGCTACGTAATTTTTATTATCAGTTGCAGAAACCGCAAGAGAAGTCCGTCCATGAAATGCTTTGCGGAATGCAATTATTTTCTTTCTTCCGTTATGAAACGAAGCCAGTTTTAAAGCATTTTCATTTGCTTCTGCCCCTGAGTTACATAAAAAAAGTTGGTAATCTTCTTTACCCGAAATTTTGCCCAGTTTCTCCCCCAGTTCGTGTTGCAGCGGAATTTTTACAGAGTTGGAATAGAAAGCGATTTTTTCAAGCTGCTCTTCAATTCTTTTTACCCAATGTGGGTGAGTATGGCCAATGCTTATCACGGCATGGCCACCATAGAGATCGAGATATTGTTCACCTTTATCGTCCCATACATAGGAGCCCTTTGCTTTGACAATTGTCACGTCACTGATTGGATACACGTCGAATAACTTCATAAATTATAGGTATAAGTTTTAGGTTATAAGTTCTAAGTTTTCAAATCATTTCTTATTTTGCCAATTAAAGAAATCAGCATTGCTTTTATTTCATTTATATTATTAGTTAATTGTTGAAACTTTTCTTCATCCAGATAGTTTAAATCTTTTAGAAAGCCGTTGCTTTTAAATTCAGGCCCGCGCATTCGTCAATGGCAAACATTAAATTCATGTTCTGCACTGCCTGTCCGCTAGCACCTTTTAATAAATTATCTATGGCGGAATGAATCACCAGCTTTGTCCCGACCTTCTCCAGTTGAATCACGCATTTATTTGTATTGACCACTTGCTTTAAAAAAATAACATCCTGGCTCAGAAATGTAAAAGGATGATCCGCATAAAACTCTTCGTACAACGAAATCAGTTTGTTAATCTTCCAGTCGCAGTCAATCTGCGAACTGATAAAAATGCCACGCGTGAAGTCGCCGCGCCAGGGAATAAAGTTGATACCGCCTTTCCCTAAAGGCGTATTGGGAAAATTGTTTTGTAATTGGTGTAATGATTCATGTATTTCAGGAACGTGCTGATGATTGAGGGTCTTATACGCCTGGATATTGTTGGCCCTCCAACTAAAGTGAGACGTTTCCGTTTGAGTTTGCCCTGCTCCCGTTGAACCCGTAATTCCCGTACTATAAACGTCTTCGAGCAAGCCTGCTTTTGCCAACGGCAATAATCCCAATTGAACGCCGGTGGCAAAACACCCGGGATTTGCAATATTGCTCGCCGATTTGATCTTTTCTTTGTTTAACTCGGGTAATCCATAAATGAATTTTCGACTGTTTATTTTTGATTTGTCGTTTAATCGAAAGTCTTGCGAGAGATCGATGATTTTTACTTTGTCATCAACTTTATTTCCTTCCAGAAACTTTTTGGCTTCTCCATGTCCTACGCATAAGAATAGTACGTCAACGTCACTTTTGAGTTCATTTGTAAATTTTAAACTGGTGTCGCCTATTAAATCCTGGTGAACTGAAGCGACGTGTTTGCCCGCACTACTGCGGCTATGAATAAATGAAACAGTGGTATATGGATGGCGAATCAATAAGCGAATGAGTTCGCCACCCGTATAACCTGCTCCACCAATTATACCTGCCCTTATACCCCCATCCCCTAAAGGGGCTTTTGAAATTTTTTCTTTATTTGCGATTTTACCCATTATTGGAGTTTGGTTCTTTCGATTTGAAATCTTCACTTTGTACCGCATGCCAAATGGCTGTCTGGTTTCCAAATATCTTACTAAAACCCCGCACATCTGCGCCAGTCCAGCCAGTATTCATTTCTCCGTATTTGCCAAACTTACTATTCATTAGATCATACTTCGATTCAATACCAAGAATTTGAAAGCGATAAGGCATTAGCTGAACAAATACATTGCCAGTTACCGTCTGTTGTGAACGTTCGAGGAATGCCTCAATATCTCTCATAACAGGGTCAAGTATTTGCCCTTCGTGCAACCAATTACCATAAAATTGTGCCAACTGATCCTTCCAGTTCAATTGCCATTTCGTGAGCACATGTTTTTCCAGTGCATGGTGGGCCTTTAGAATTACCATGGGGGCTGCTGCTTCAAAACCCACACGTCCTTTAATACCGATGATCGTGTCACCAATATGAATATCTCTGCCGATCCCATAAGGACCGGCAATGGATTGCAAATGTTGTATCGCCTTTGAAGGGTGGTCAAATTGTTTTCTGTCAACAGTCTTCAATTCGCCGTTTTCAAAACCCAATACCAGGTTTTTCGTTGTTGATTCCGTCACCTGGGTAGGCCACGCTTCCTCTGGTAATATACCGAGCGAAGAAAGTGTTTCTCTGCCTCCAACGCTGGTACCCCACAAACCCTTATTTATCGAATACATAGCCTTTTCAAAATTCATCCCAACACCCTTGCTTTTTAAATACTCTATTTCCTCTTCACGGCTCAATTTTAAGTCGCGAATAGGAGTAATGATTTCAACGCCAGGAATCATTATATGAAAGATCATGTCAAATCTCACTTGGTCATTTCCAGCTCCTGTGCTTCCATGGGCTACCGCGCGAGCATTGAGTTTTTTTGCGTGTTCGGCAATATGCAAAGCCTGGCTTAGTCGCTCCGCGCTCACACTAAGAGGGTAAGTATTGTTCTTTAACACATTTCCATACACCAGGTACTTGATAATGTTGTCATAATAAGTTTTTACCGCATCAATCGTTGTATGGGTTTTGACCCCCAATCTTATGGCATGGGCTTCAATTTCCTTCAACTCTTCCTCAGTAAAACCACCCGTGTTTACCGTCACACTATGGACATCGTAACCCTTGTCTTCGCCCAAATATTTTACACAGTATGAAGTATCAAGCCCGCCGCTAAAGCCCAGTACTACGATACCCCCAGCCTTACCCCCATCCCTTAAAAGGGAGCCTTGAACCTTATCTCTTGCTGCGTTCATTACTTAGGTTGATTGAATTTGCTGAAGTTTTTATTCTACTCGGGAGAATGACCCTAAAAATTGAATAAATGAAACAGGAAAGATTTCACCTTCGAACCCCCGGTATTACCATTTTCCTTTTTCAGAAAAGGTCGCAAAAACTTCCACTGCTTGAAGCGTAACAATCGTTCCAGGCCATTTTTATTTTTTTCAAAAAACTCTTTTGTCTCTTCCGGTTTATAGTGATCCTTAGGATCGTACAGCATGGCAGTGCAAAAACAATTTTGCCTGTCCTTGCTCATGAGGGTTTCATAATTCACACAACTCTTGCAGCCTTCCCAGAAAGCATCATCCTTTGTAAGCTCGGAATAGGTGACAGGTTCATAACCGAGCTCGGAATTTATCTTCATCACGGCCAAGCCAGTCGTCAATCCAAAAATTTTTGCATCGGGATATTTTTCCCGTGACAGATCAAAAATTCGCTTCTTGATAGCTTTTGCCACTCCCGTTTTTCTAAAAGCCGGTGCTACAATCAAACCGGAGTTTGCGACGTATTCACCATGACCCCAGTTTTCGATGTAACAAAAGCCCACCCACTCACCGGTAGTGGTTACCGCAATCACAGCTTTGCCCTGTTCGATTTTTTCTGAGATATATTCAGGTGGGCGGCGGGCAATGCCGGTACCGCGGGCCTTGGCGGATGATTCCATTTCATCCGTTATGGTCTTTGCGTACACTTTATCTTCGGGTGTAGCAACCCTGATAATTATGTTGTGATTGTCCAAGTTGCAAAAATTGATATGTCAGGTGGATAACCAATCCAATGTTAAAGAAAATCCGGTAGGAATTTCACTGATAGGGGCCCTGGTTATTGGCTCGTCCTATCAGAACCCAGGTCG
>AR_comb_assmDRAFT_10314872_pt1 | contig 10345 bp, 9 predicted proteins | sample ArasoioldDNA_FD_10543 | JGI IMG/M metagenome (IMG submission 10543) | reverse complement strand
GTAAAACACCGGGATTCCTCCAGCATAGCTGGAGGCTTAGCATTGGGGATAGTTAGACGCTGCCTATCTCGAAGACCTCAAGGTCGAACTGATCGAGGCCCAGCAGCTAGCGCGTGACGAGAACGGCAGAATCCTCGTCTGGGCAGGAGAGACTGTCTCCCAGCCTCCTACTCGAGACGATCAGGTCACACAGACAGTACTTCCTCCTGTTGAACGTCGCACACCCGAAGCCGAACGCCGCCAGCTCACGGTGATGTTCTGTGACCTCGTCGACTCGACACTCCTCGCTAACCAGCTCGACCCAGAAGATTGGCGCGAGGTGGTACGCGCCTATCAGGAGACTGCGGCTACGGTCATTCAGCACTTTGACGGCCATGTTGCGCAGTATCTTGGGGATGGTCTGTTGGTGTACTTTGGTTATCCCCGGGCGCATGAAGACGACGCCCGCCGAGCTGTGCGGACTGGCCTCGATTTGGTAGAGGCTCTGGGAGCGCTCAATGCCCGTCTGGCACTGCACTATGGCGTGCGGTTGGCGGTCCGCATTGGTATCCATACCGGGTTGGTGGTCGTGGGCGAGATGGGCGCTGGGAGCCGCCAGGAACAGCTCGCTCTTGGCGACACCCCCAACGTCGCCGCCCGTATTCAAGGGCTCGCCGCACCGGATACAGTCGTCATCAGTCCCGCTACCTTCCGCCTCGTCCGAGGATATTTTCTCTATCAGGAGCTGGGCACGCACGCTCTCAAAGGGCTAACTGCACCGGTGCAGGTGTATCGTATCCTGAGGGAAAGCGCGGCCCAGAGTCATCTGGACGTGGTGGGCACCAGTGGCCTCACGCCTCTCGTAGGCCGTGATTCAGAAGTAGCGCTACTCCTGGAGCGCTGGGCGCAAAGTCAGAACGGGGCAGGGCAGGTCGTGCTCCTGGGCGGTGAGACTGGTATTGGCAAATCCCGCCTGGTAGAGGTACTGCGTGAGCATGTGATCAGCCAGGGCGCAACGCGGATTGTGTTTCGCTGTTCCCCCTACCACCAGAATAGTGCCCTGTACCCGGTGATCGACCACCTGCAGCGGTTCCTGCAGTGGCAGCGCGACGCGAGCTCTGAGGCAAAATTCGACACGCTGGAGTGGGTGCTGCGGACGTATCGTTTGCCTTTGGACGACGTCATACCACTCTTTGCGGCGCTGCTCTCCGCGCCCCTGCCGGAGCGTTATCCCCCATTGAACCTGACGCCCCAACGCCAGCGGCAGAAGACCCACGAGGCTTTAGTCGCATGGTTGCTGGAGGAGGCAGAGCGACAACCTGTTCTGGCGGTGTGGAAAGATCTCCACTGGGCCGACCCTTCTACGCTCGATGTCCTGAGCCTGATGCTCGACCAAGTCCCCACAGCCCGCATGCTCACCCTGCTCACGTGTCGCCCGGAGTTTCGCCCGCCCTGGACCACACATGCACCAGTGACCCAGATCACCCTCAATCGCCTGGGGCGCCCCCAGGTCGAGGCGATGATTCCCAGCCTTACGGGCGAGAAGACCCTGCCAACAGAGGTGGTCGAGCAGGTCATCGCCAAGACCGATGGGGTACCCTTGTTTATCGAAGAACTCGTCAAGATGATCCTAGAATCCGGGCTGGTGCGGGAGCAAGCGGGGCGCTATACACTGACCGGCCCGCTACCTCCCCTGGCCATTCCTTCTACGCTACATGATTCGCTCATGGCCCGACTGGACCGGCTCTCGACGGCTAGAGAACTGGTCCAACTTGGGGCCGTCCTAGGACGGGAATTTACGTATGAACTGCTGCAGGCCGTCTCGCCTGTGGATGAGCTGACGTTACGGCAGGGACTGACCCAGTTAGTGGATGCCGAACTGGTCTACCAGCGTGGTCTGCCACCGCGCAGCCGGTATATCTTCAAGCATGCCCTCATCCAGGATGCCGCCTATCAGTCGCTCCTGAAGAGTACGCGCCAGCAGTACCATCAGCGTACTGCGCAGGTACTCGTCGCGCGATTTCCGGAGATTGCCGAGGCCCAGCCTGAGCTAGTAGCACATCACTATACCGGGGCAGGCCTAAGCGAGACCGCGCTATCCTACTGGCAGCAAGCCGGACAGCGGGCTATTGAACACTCCGCGTATCTAGAGGCCATTGCGCACCTGATGCGAGGATTGGAGGTGCTTAGGCCTCTGTCAGACACGCCGGAGCATATCCGCCAGGAACTCACCCTGCAGCTCGCCCTGGGGGTGGCATTACTCGCCACGAAGGGCTATACCGCGCCTGAAGTAGCCCAGGTCTACTCTCGCGCCCGCGAACTCTGTCAGCACCTCGGGGAGGTGCGGGAGTTCTCCCAAGTATTACGCGGACAGTGGCTCTCTTATGTCATGGCTGGGGACTATCAGACCTCCCGCCAGTTGGGGGAGTCCCTACTGACCCTGGCCCAACGCGTCCACGATCCCGTGCTCTTTCTTGAAGCACACCGGAACCTCGGACATACGCTTTTATGGCTTGGCGAATTGGAGGCAGCTCGTCAGCATTACGATCACAGCCTCGCCCGCTATGATCGGCAGCAGCATCGCAGCCTGGCAGCTCAGTATGGTACCGATCCGGGAGCCCTGTGTCTCATAGGTATGGCGTGGACCCTGCAAGTACTAGGCTATCCTGAGCAGGCCATGCAGAAGCACCGTGAGGCGCTGGCCTTAGTTTGTGAGATTGCACATCCCTTTAGCCGTGTGGTCGTGTCTATCTTTGCGGCTGTTGTGCACATGCTCCGCCGTGAGTGGTCGCTTGCCCAGGAGCACACCGAAGCGCTGGTCACACTCGACGCGGGTATTTCTCAGCAATGGCGAGTAGCAGCGCTCTATCTCTCTGGGGCCATACTGGGAATGCAAGGGCACCTCCAGGAAGGCATCACGCAGATGTGCCAAGAGATAGAGGCTTGGCGCGCCTCAGGGGCAGGCCTCTTCCTGTCCCACTGGTTGACGCTGTTGGCTGAAGCATACGGGCAGCTTGGCCAGACAGAGGCAGCCCTGCAAACGGTGGCTGAGGCCCTAGACCACGTGCGCAATACGGGTGAGGGCTATTATATGGCCGAGAGCTACCGCCTGCGGGGCGAACTGCTCTTGCAGGCAGGTGCACGCGTGTCCATGGCAGGGGACGCGCTGGCGCACGCGGTGCCCGAGCACCTGCGGGCCCAGGAAGCAGAGGCGTGTTTTCATCAGGCCCTCGATGTGGCCCGCCGCCAGCAGGCGAAATCATGGGAGCTGCGAGCCGCCATGAGCCTAAGCCGCCTGTGGCAACGCCAGGGCAAGCGGGACGAAGCCCACCAACTGCTCGCCGAGATCTACCGCTGGTTCACTGAGGGCTTTGACACCGCTGACTTGCAAGAGGCGAAGGCCCTGCTGGAGGAGCTGTCGTGAGTGGTGTAAGGCGCAGGGCTGCGGGATGGCGAACTGCATGTGACAACTACGCCCCAGGGGATATGTGGACGCTTTATGTATCATCCCACAAAAGGAGCTTGAAGCATGCATCAGCTGGTCGAAAAGCTCTCTCACACTGAGCGAGTCGCCGTGGCCGAACTGAAAGCGCTCCTGGTGCAGCAGTATGGTATCCGGGATATCCGCTTGTTTGGCTCTAAGGCTCGTGGAACAGGGCATGTTGAGTCGGATCTCGACCTGTTCATCGTGGTGCCGGACCTGGACTGGGAACGTGCCAAGGCCATTTATACCCTCTGCTTCGAACTCAGTCTGCGTTATGACCTCCTCATCGCCCCAACGCTCTGTTCCCAAGCCGAGCTTGAGAACCCCCTCGTGCAGGCGACGCCGTTCCACCGGGCCATCCAGGAAGAGGGACTGCCCGTATGAGCGAGGAGCAAGCTGCGCTGGTACGCTATCGCCTTGGTGAGGCGAAGGAAACCCTTGAGGAGGCGCGGCTCTTGGCGCGAGAGTCCAGTGGGCCAGATACCTGGACATCGCTTTTAATCTCAGAAACAGGAGCGATTACCAGGATTTTATCGCTCCTGATGCAGTACAGGTTGAGGAACTCCTCGAAGCGGCTGAGTCTTTCATCACTGAAGCAGAGCGACTCAGCCAGCAGCTTCTGACCCAACAAAACGAGTAAGGCTGACCGCCAGGATGCCAGGGCGTTGCTGGATGCGCTAACGTAAGCGTATGACTAGCAACGAGAGAAGGAGACAGAACATGCCTAGAACGTGGGTGTATGACCCCCATTCGGGTGGGGTAAAAATACCAATGGCAGTGTCCGCGAAAGGACCAAGGATCGTCTCCTGGCACACGCCAGCAAGCACTACGCGGGTAAATACACGCGCCTGGATGTGCACTTCCGCGGCCAGTTATGCTACATCGACGCGTACACTGAGCCATCTGTGCCGCCCGGTTTCGAGTCAACCGTGTGCGGCGAAGCGCGTGAGGAATACCTCCAGCGGCTGCGGGACACCCCTATGCACCTCTGCCGTCTCCGCTATTTTGGTGATGAACAGCGCTGGTCTATGGCGTTCTACACCTATAGCAACGAGAAATATGAGCCATGTTTCTTCAACAATGGCACGTTTCAAGGCACGCCCGAGGAAGCGTTCGATACCGCAGCCGTCTATTTACAGGATTAAGGATGAACCCGAGGAGAGGTTAATAGAGCTGCCACTCCCATATGCCAAAGGGTTCTGAGCAGACCATGTGCAGCGCTCCCTGGTGAGCTTGATGGAGCTGGTAATAGGCCTGGCAGTGCGGATTGCCGTTATAAAATGTATACGTGTAGCCATCACTCAGGCCCATATTACAAGCCTGGATGTCACGGCTAGAGCGCTCCAACATCGCGTAGACTGCCGTAAGTGCCTGCGGTGGCGGCATAGCCCGGGCGAGCTGTTCCTGTACCAACCACCAGATTTTCTCTGCACCAATGGCCCCTGGGACGCGTCGCGGTAAGCGCACGCCTTTGAGGAAACCGTTGAACACGAAGGCATACGGCGCACACACATAGGGCTGACTGTAGGCAATATTGCCCTTGTGATGCGCAAACGACGCGCTCCGAGCATGCACGAGCAGGTGGCGGGTTGGCGGGAGGTGCTGGAGAGTATCTATCTCGGTCCAGATCGGTGCCACGGAGTGCTGCACCTGCCATGCCTCATGGTCGTCCCGCCATGCCACACCCCAGCCATCTCCTTGCCAGCCTTCGCCATGCAGACCGGTACTATGCTGACACATCTGCGCAAATTGCATAATGTACGGTCGCATATCGCACGGTGTCGGTGCGGTAAGCAGTAAAAATCGACACATCGTTGTCTTACTCGTAGCCTGCTAGTGCTGTGCATCCAGACCGTTATTGCGCCGTAGTGCCCCCGTCGATCACCAGCTCGGCACCAGTGACATAGGCCGACTCGTCAGACGCCAGGTAGAGCATGCCATAGGCAATATCATCGGCAATGCCTAAGCGGCCCAAAGGGGTCTGGGCAATGCACCACGCGCGACGCTGCGCGTCGGCGGTATAGCCCCCAATGGTGAGGGGCGTCTCGCAGTATCCTGGGTGCACCGAATTGATGCGGATGTTCTCCTTGGCGTATTGAATGGCGGCAGCCTTGGTAAAGAGCCGGATGGCCCCTTTGGCGGCATGGTATGCCGTGGAGGTGGGACTGCCCACCAGGCCATAGATGGACGAGACGTTAATGATCGACCCACCTCCTACCTTGCGCAGTTCGGGAATGGCATACTTCGTGCCCAGAAATACCCCTTTGGCATGCACGTCCATTTGCGTGTCCCACACGGCCACAGTCGTCTCTTCGACCGTAAACCGGGCGCCTGTGCCGGCGTTGTTGACGAGGACGTTCAGCTTCCCAAAGGTGGCAATGGTGGTTTGGATGACCTCTTGCCACTCCTCTTCGCTGGTGACATCGTGCCGCACAAACAAGGCCTCTCCACCACTGGCGCGGATCTGCTCAGCGGTCTTGAAGCCCATCTCCTCCTTGATATCAGTCAATACTACCCTGGCCCCTTCGCGGGCGAAGAGCCGTGCCGCTGCCCCACCAAAGCCCATGAGTTGTCCTTCGACTCCTGCAGCAGCGCCGGTGATCAGTGCCACTTTCCCTGCCAGTCGCATAGGTTGTCCCCCCGTCGATGGTCCTCGCAGTATCTGTCTCTGCTCCTGTCGGTCGCTCAGTATACACCACTCCGGGTAGCCATGTTACAATCGGCTACCCGGAGTGGGTACGATTGCCACCTGGGCGTATGGTGCCAGGGACATGGGCTCCCCAGGTGCGGCCAGCGTGCCTCGCCTATCCCAGAGCAATGATCGACAATAGACCCTGAGGAGACATACAAGTGCAAACAGCAAGGGACGATGCGGGGCTACGCCACGTGCATGTCTGGCAGGCCCCTTACAGGAGAGCACTCATGGCCTGGTGCAGCCTCGTCCTCGCCCTGGGAGTGTGCACAGGCCATGCGGCGATGCGCAAACTGCTTGTGGCAGACCTCGCCAAGAAGGCGGATACGATTATCTTAGGCACCGTGGTCCAGCGGGAGAGTGCCTGGAATGCCCAGCATACAGCTATCCAGACGCATGTCACGCTGGCAGTGGAGCGCGTGCTGGCTGGGAAGTCAGAGAAGGAGGTGACACTCCAGGTCTTTGGCGGTAGCGTCAATGGCATCGGCATGCGTACGTCGAACGATGCAGAGTTCTGGGAGGGAGAACAGGTGATTGTGTTCCTCAATACGCGCACTGTCCCGAGTACTGTGGTGGGGATGCAGCAAGGCAAGTTCACGGTCAAGGACAAGATGGTCATTGGGGCTGAGACGAGCTCGCCCCTGGAGGAGTTCATCGCGACGGTCCGCGCCGCGGCGCGCTAAAAACGTGTAAAAGAGGGGCATGTGAGCGTGAGATACTCTGCCGTGATGCGAGGGTGTGTGGTGTGGTGCGTGGGGTTACTCCTCGCTAGCCAGGTTCTGGCGTTTGTGCGTAACGAATCAAATTGGTCCTATATGGTAAACCCCCTGGGGGAGAACTGGGTCATTTGCCCTGACGGCATGCCTGGTGACGCTGTCCAACGCACCAAAGACGGTGCTGCTGCGTGGGACTACGAACACTTCCAGTTCACCTTTGATCCTGAAGCATGTCTGTCTAATGGTGCCTTTGGCATTCTCAATAGTGTGAACCAGATTGATTTTGGCCCCCTACAAGACGAGGAGGCGCTGGCCAATACGATCTTTATTTTCTTCACCAATGCCCCTGACCAGATCGTGGAATGTGACATGCGCTTCAGTAATGCGGTGAATTGGTATACGGGGACAGGCACGCCGGCTGCGGATCAGTTCGACTGGTGGAGTGTTGCGACACACGAGATGGGGCATTGTCTGGGCCTTAGTCATGAGGACCACATCAATCCCCCGCCGGTGATGCGGTCGGCGCTCCCTATGGGGTCGGTGATGCGGCAGTTAACGCCGGATGACGTGGCTGGCCGCGACTCAATTTATGGCGCTTCTCAGGCAGCCTCTGCTGGCTCTCCAGCACCGTCTTCTACAGCCTCAATGGGAGGTGGTGGCGGGGGAGGGGGGTGTAGCTTCGTACCGGGAAACCCTACAGACACCGCACCCCTGTTAGCAGCCCTGGGGAATATGTTGCTGCCCGTCATAGTGCTTGGGGGCGTGCGGGTCTGGATGCAACGGCGTCAGCGCTGAGAACCTTATAACAGAGCTGCACTGTCACGTCGGATCCAGCCGCTGGTGCCATTGTCAAGCTGAATGGCGAGCCAGGAGCCCCGGGCTTCGAGTACGACGAATTCCGTGCCAGCGTGGATCGGTTGTGGCAACTGCGGCGTATAGCTCTCGCCGTTGCCTTTGCGCACCATGACTTCCTCCGCCACAATAACGCCGGCTTGTCTAGTCGTATACTGGGACTGCGTGAGCCAGGTGGAGATCGCGAAGAGCAGACAGAAAAAGGCGGCTCCCGCCAGACCCCAGAGCAGGGAGGTACGCCGCCAGAACAGATGCGCGAATGCACAACCCCACGCCAGGCCATATCCCGCCAGGGCCAGGGTCCATTGCGTCACAACACTGAGTTCGTCAGACCAGAAGAAGAGTTGGGAGAAGAACGCGCGCTGCTGACCGTTGATGCCGATCTGGTCTATACGTCGGCTGCGCGCATAATTTAAATTGGCCTGTAACTGGCGGTTGCCTGGCTCTAAACGCAAACCGCGCCGGTAATGCAAGATGGCGTGTCCAAGATCGTTGAGGCGAAAGTACGCATTGCCGAGGTTATAATACAGCTTGGCATTGTGGATCCCGATAGCAACGAGCTGTTCATACCCAGCAATGGCTTGTTGGTAATAGCCTTGGGCCTCTTGAGGCTTTGGACTGACCAGGGCTTGCTCGAAAGCCCGATTGGCCTGTTCTAATTGCACGAGTTGCTGGGCGTAGGTTAAGGCGTGCGCCATGGCAGGGGGTCTGGCCCACAGCACGACCGCGAGCCATACTACCCTGTAGCCTATGCGTGTGCTCACAAGCGACCACTCCCCTCCAGGCGCCGCACGAGCGCTTCAGCATCCTCAAGCAGTCCGGTCAATTGGGCCACGGCGAGCGAGCCCGGGGCGTACCGCGCACTATCACAGAGGTGAAGTAAGGTCGTCACCTGGTCCAGCAGAGCCGGATCGAGTTGCCGCGCCTGGAGATGCCGTGTGACGTCGTCGACGGTGAGCCCAGCCCCCACCAGGTGCAGCTTGTCACCAAGATAGCCCGTGAGGGCCTGATGCACGCCATCATAGAGCGCCGGGTCACCCTGCATCTGGTGGGTCTTGAGGGCACGGAGGGCTGTGAGAGCGCGCTGTCCGGCTTTTCTGGCGCGCTGATAGTCTGGGTGTTGCCAGCGTCGCCGTCGGCGCCAGCGCCACAGCAGCGCTGCTCCATAGGCCGCCGGGGGGAACGCCAGGAGCAGCACGGTGCGCCGGCCAAGGTGCATAGGGAAGTGCTGCGGGACGAGGAGATCTGCACCACTATAGTTCGCCAAAATCCCTTCCGTGAGTTCCTGTCCAAGCACATTTTTTGCCCTTTCCCCCGTAGAATCCACAACCTCGGTGACGGCCAGGGTACTAGCAGCATCGACCCGCAGCGGCACTGGCGTACTACGCACCACCTGGAACCGCTGGGCCTCTGGATCGAAGTAGGCTATCTCAATGGCGGGTACCTCGCGGATGCCCGTGCGCCGCGGGCGCAGGGTATAGGTAAAGGTCTTGGCATCGCTGTCAGTCTTGACTGCCGGTGGATCAGCCTGCACCTTAAAATCCCGCGCCAGCGGGTCCTGCTGCTCCAGGGACGGCGGGTGGACCGTTTCCAGCAAGCCTTCGCCCCGGACGGTCAGGGTCACGCTGAGGGGGTCGCCAACCCGCAGGATTTTCGGATTGGCGTCCACGTCAAGCTGAAAACGCCCTACGGCACCACTAAAACTGGCTGGCTGGCCGGCGCTTGGGACAGGACGGATGTCTATAGTCAGGGACGTACTGCTGTTGACGAATTTATCCGTACCGAGGACACGACCTCGCGCATCCACCTGCGTTGGCAGAGTCGCCTTGACCAGGACAGGGGGGATGGTCTGCACGCCGGCACGGATAGGCCGGAATTGCTTCTGCAGTTGATAGGTAAAATACGCCCGTTTCCCACTGGATGTGGCGCGCGTCGTATCGCGGCGCGGCAATGTGAATGGCAGCAGCGAACTCCGGAACATGCCCTCACGCCGGTAGTCGTTGATGTAGAAACCAGCGCCCTGCTGTCCCAGAAAAGGCTGCGCAAACGTCCTCAGATCAGTGGTTTTCCAGTCACCGAGGTTCTCAAACCAGGGAATCTGGAGATGCGGCGGCTGTTCACGGAAAAATGGCTCAGCGTCGAGGACCGCGCCGTTGGCAGTCAGTTTGCGGATGGACAGATCGAGCGTCAGGGTAACGGTCTCCCCCAGCACATAGGACAGCTTATTAGGAGAGACTTCGACGCGTAAAACATCTTGCTCCGGAGGGCGCTGCACGCGGAGGGTGACCGTATTGCTCCGATAGGTCTGCCCTTCATGCACCAGAGTAAGCGGCGGAATCTCCAACGTCCCGGCACGGCGCGGCAATAGGAGGTAGCGCGCCACGTACCCAAACTCCTCGGTCTGGCGGATCTGCCCATTGATCATGGTGTAACTCGAATTGTTAAAACTCTGGCCGCCGGCTTTGGTAATGTCGATATCCGGATGGGTCAGGTCCGGCGGTTCAGGATTACGTATGCCGTTGATACGGAGTTCGAGCGAGGTACTTTCGCCGAGATAGATGTCAGCGTCAGCGAGCCGCGCCTGCACCGTAACGGCGGCCGCCCCACTGGCGTGCTGCACCA
>AR_comb_assmDRAFT_10383294_pt1 | contig 10346 bp, 7 predicted proteins | sample ArasoioldDNA_FD_10543 | JGI IMG/M metagenome (IMG submission 10543) | reverse complement strand
CGGGAGCGGCTCGTCGAGCTGCATCGGGTTGCGGACCTCGGCCAGGAGCTCGCCCGCAGGGTCGCGCAGCAGCGCGAGCACCGGCTGCACGTCGGGCGCGATGCTCGCCCGGATCAGCTCGTTCGCGGCGCAGGAGAGCTCGAGGGTGACGGCCCGCTCCGCGCTCAGGGACACGGAGCGCACCCCGGCGTCGGCCTCTCCCCCGGCGACGAGGAGCGTCACGGCGGCGGCGAGCAGGAGCGAGCTCATCCGGAGGAAGTCTCCGCGTCGGCCCGGGGCTCACCCATCGCGAGCCCGGCGCGCAGAGCATTCCACGAACCAAGCCCGAAGGGCGGCCAGTACGATCGGCCATTCACGACTGGACGAGCCCGGGTCATCCGTCCGCTGAACCACTACGTCGAGATCCGGCCGGCAGGCACCGCGTTCCACGGCTCCGGGGACGACGCGGCAAGCCATTGCGCGCAGACCAGGGCCAGCAGTGCGAGCGCGACGAGCAGCACGAGCCGCCGTGCCGCTGCGCGGGTTTCATCGACCGGGCCTGGATGCCTCATCACGTCCTCCCGAGGAGCAGTCCTCTGAAGGAGGAGTGAGCGGAGCCGTCAGTTCATCGCACCGGCCCGGCCAGCGTCCGGAAGGGGTGCTCCGCCACCGGGATCCGCCGGCCGCCGCGCGCCTCGCCCTCCAGCTCCAGCGTGTACAGCCCGGGAGGAAGCACGGTCGCGTCCAAGGCCACCAGCAGCGCCTCGCGGGTCGTCGGAGCGGCGTCGTCCTCGAAGACGTCGGCGCCCTGCTCGGAGCGCACGCGCACGTGGTAGCGCTCGAAGCGAACCGGCAGCTCCCGCTCCACCCAGAGCGCGACCGGCCCGCTCTCCGGGAGCACCACGCTGGGGACATCACGGCCACGCCGGGTCAGCAGCGCGAGGACGGGAACCCGGCCGGCGGGACGCACCGCTCCGGGAGGGGCGAGCTCTGGAGCGCGCCGGGCACGCTCCAGCTCCGCTCGCGCCCGTCCAAGCTCCGCCTCGGTGCGGGCCAGCGCATCCCGCTCCGCGGCCAGTGCCTGCTCGGCGCTCCGGGTGCGCTGCGTCCCGGACCAGAAGGCGACCGCGACCGCGGCGGCAGCGGCCACCGCCCAGCCCACGCGCCTGGCCCACTGCGGCCCGGCCCCCCGTCGGGGAGGTGCAGGCGCGGCGGCGGGCCGACGCCGCTCGAGCTCCTGGATGCCGGCCTGCATCCGTTCCGCAGCCTCGACCCGATCCAGGCACTCGGGACAGCCGACCAGGTGCGACTCGAACTCGACGCGTCGCTCCACCGGGAGCCGTCCGGTGGCGTATTCCTCGGGCCAGCTCGTCTCGTGCACGGACTCCATCTCACCGCTCAAGTGTCACCATCTCTGGAAATATCTCGGGGGGCCCAAAGTGCCCGGAATCGCTCGCGCGCGCGGTGGAGGATGCGGTTGAACTGGAGGCGGTCCACCCCCAGCTCCTCGCAGAGCGCGTCCTTGTCCTCCTGGCCCAGGTAGAACCGCCGCAGCACGGCGCGGTCTCGCTCGGTGGGGAGCGCCTCGAGCACCTGCGCCACTCGAACCGCGTCCTCCTGCCGCTCCAGCTGCTCCAGGGCGGAGGGGGCCGCGGAGGGCGTGCGGTCGAGCCCGGCCTCGTCCTCGGGAACGTTTCGCCGAGCCTTGCGGAAGTGGTCGATGGCCAGGTTCCGCGCCAGTCCCGCGAGGAACGCACCGGGCTGCGACTCGTCGCGGAGCGCGCCGGCGCGGATTCGCTCGATTCCCACCCGGAAGGTCTCCTGGTGCAGGTCATCCGCGAGCGCGGGGTCACGCGCGACGTGGCGGAGGATGACCCGGACGCCTCGGCTGAACGCCTGGACCAGCTCCGACTCGGCGGACCGGTCTCCGCCGCGGATGCGCGCGGCGACGGTCTCCAGGGCGGGAGCTGGGTCGGGCACCGGCCGGGATGTTGCCACGGGCAAGGGCGCAGCGTGCGGTGCCTGCGTCCGACGAGCGCTCCGGGTTGCTGGAAAACGGCGTCCGGGGACGCGGACCGCCTGAGACCCTTGCGGCCGGGGGATCGTGTCACCTGGTGCGCGAGTGCCCGGGGGACGCCATGAGCGGTGGGCCTCGGCGGATGTGCACCGTTCCGAGCGGCCTGCGCGGCTCCGACCGCTCCGGCGTCGCACGGAGCTGCCTTCCTGGAGTGCATCGTCCTGCTCGCGCGCACGAGCGGTCATCCAGCGAGCACAGCCCGACGCCGTCGCGGTCCAGGCGGAATGGGGCGGATCCTCCGTCCGGCCATCGACAGCGGAGGGGAACTTGCCTCACGACGTCGGCCGAACTCGAGACGCTCCACCCTGGCGGGCGCGACCCGTGCGCGCTGGAGGCTATATCCACAACCTGCACACGCAGTGACTTTCTCGTCTCGTATCCCGGTGATTGCTCGTCGGGGACTTTTTCTGGGCGTGCGAGTTGTGGATATAGCCTCCAGCTCGGCGGATTCGACGCGACCAGAGGCGCGGGCGTGAGCCGCGCGTGACCTCCGCCATGCTCGCCGCCCCGACGTGATGCTGCCTGCGCCGCCATCCTGGACGGCAGGTCGCTTCGAGCTGGGCCCTGCGTGCGTGGTTCGGGACTGTCCCCGGAGCGTCCGAAGCTCGCGCAGGCCCCATCGACCCTGGGGGGCATGCGTCCGTCACGTGGAGCGGCGTCGTTCCCATGGGCGTTTCTCCGCGACGTCGCATCCCCTCGAGCGCCCAGGCGATGGGACGCAGATCGCCCGAGCGAAGACGCGCGCAGGTCAGCCGGTGGCGGCCTCTCCGGACGGAATCGCCTCCGCCGCCCGGCGCTGCCGGAGCCACAGCAGCGCCGCCGGCAGCCACATCACCGCCGCCAACAGACACGCCGCCTCGCCGATGACCGCCGTGACCCCGAGGCTCCGCACGCCGTAGTTCAACGACCGCGCGAGCGCGAGGTAGCCGAGCAAGGTGGTGAGGCTGCAGAGGATGACGGCTCCTCCGGTCCGCCGGAGCACCTCCAGCGGATCCTCGAGCTCGAGATCTCGCTGCACGATGTTCACCGCGTAGTCCACGCCGATCCCGAACGTGACTGGAAGGGCGATGAAGTTCAGGAAGTTCAGCTTGAACTTGCAGAGCGCCAGCACCCCCACCGTCCAGAAGATGCCCACCATCAGCGAGACGATGACCCGGAACATCGCCCGTCGGTCGCGGAAGCTGAGCGCGACGATGCACAGGGTCGCGAGCAGCGAGACCGCGACCGCCCGCGGAACGTCCTTCAGGATCGCGCTCCACATGTCGGCGTAGATGACCGCCCGCCCCGAGCCGCGGATCTCGGTTCCGTCGGGCAGCATCGTGCTGCGGAAACCGTCCGCCCAGCGGAGCAGGTAGTGCGCGTCGGCCGTGTCGCTCCCGTCGGCAGGGCTGATGTAGACGATGCGCCCGCGCGTCCCGTCCTTCTCGGTGTAGGGGCGGGCGATGGCGTCGGGAAGCTGGTCGATGCCGAACGGCTCGAGGTTCTCGGGCGGGATGTACGGCTCGACCTTCTCCCAGTCGTGCACCAGGCCCATCCGGTGGGCCTTGAGGATGCGCCGCCGGAGCTGCATCAGGATGGGGATCTTCTCCTCCTGGTGCGTGGGCACGAAGTCCTGGAGCGTGTGCACGTCCTTGAAGGGCTTGGCGTCCGCCGGCGCGGCGTCGCGGCGGGCCTCGAGCGCGTGCTTCAGCGGCGCCACCTGGTCGAGCCGGTCGGTCATCACCGCCATCCCGTCCACGCCCACGAACCCGGTGAGCGCGGAGGCCACGTGGAAGAGGCGGTGCACCTCGGCGACGGCGTGCCGGTCGCTCTGGATCTTGTTGGTGTCGTACTCCATGGGGTCGGAGCGCACGTAGAGGACGGTGAGCACCGCCCCGACGATGGCCAGGGCCGTTCCCACCGCGGTGATGGTGCGCGGCGCGGCCGCGACGATCCGGGCGAACGGCTCGCCGAACGGAACGCCCTCGCCGTGGACGCGCAGCGCGCGCCGCCACCACGAGACGCGATCGAGCGGGATCCAGCGCTCCATCAGCAGCAGCATCGGTGGAAGGGAAAGGAACGCCGCGACCCAGCACACCACCATGCCCATCCCGCCGATCCACCCGAACTCGCGGAACCCCTTGAACTCGGTCACCACCAGCGCACCGTACGCCGCAGACGCGGTCGCGGCCGCGGTGAGCGTCGGCCGCCAGGTGCAGCGCATCGCCTCCACGAGGGCGGCCTCGGTGGGCGTGCCGTGACGGCGCTCCTCGAGGTACCGGGCCATCAGCAGGATGGAGAAGTTGATCCCGTTGCCGGCGATGATGGTGAAGAGGAAGCCGGTGGCGAGGTTGAGCCGGCCGATGAGGAGCTCGGTGAGGGCGAAGGTCCAGGCCACGCCGATGCCGATGCCCAGCCCCATCGAGATGACGGTCCGCAGCCGCAGGTAATAGAGGAAGACGATGCCGAGGATGAGCACCGTCCCCGCCAGGCCCACCTCGGTGAGGTCCCGGTTGATGAGCCGGTACTCGGCCAGCCCGATGAGCAAATCCCCGCTCAGGTCCCAGGTCATCGCGGGGTCGAACGACGCGGGGTTCACCCGCTTGACCACCTCGGAGACGCGGGCCACCGCCTCCTCCGCCTTCTGGAAGTCGGCGCCCACCACCCCGCTGCGGATGACCACCACCGCCGTCTTCCCGTCCGCGCTCTGGTAGCGGCCGTCGGCCGGGAAGCGGCGCTCGTCCTCTGCCTTCACCCCCAGCCGTGACTTCACCGTGTCCGGAGCGAGGGGCGGCGGAGGCGCCTCCTCCAGGCCGAGCTGCAGGCCGGTCTCCTTCCCCACCTCGTACGCGTAGCGGGCCTCGACGTCGTCCCGAAGCTTCTTCAGGGTCGCGAGGTCGGTGTACAGGCCGGTCCGTGGCCGGAGGAAGGCGAGCGCATCGTGCACGCCGTTCTCCACGCTGCCGACCCAGGGTGGCCCGAGCTCGCGGAGCGCGGGGACGAGAGCGTCCGCCGCGCGGCGGATGCCGGCGGGGTCCTGCCCCTCCAGGACCACGAAGATGGTGGACTGGCTCGAGGTGCGGGCCGAGACGTGGTGGAGCTCGATGACGCTCGGCCTCGACTGGGGCAGGAGGCTCTCGAAGCCGGTCTCCACCCGGAGCCGGGTGGCGAGCCCGATGGCCATCACCGTGACGACGCCGACGACGCCGAGCACGCGCGCCGGATGACGGAGCTGCCAGCCGATGATCACGTCGAGGGCGCGCCGGAGCACCGTCATCTCTCCCCCGCGGGCGCGCAGGCCCAGAGATGGTAGCGCTGCATCACCACGCCCTTCCGCTCGACGGGCAGGGTGCGGATCGCACGGCACGCCCGGTCGGGCAGAACGGCCGACGGTGGGTCGCGGTAGTGGTCGTCATGGACGTAGAGCACCGGTGCGGACCCCGGCGGATCGCGCCGGCCGAGGCCGAGGAAGTCGAACTGCGTCCGCCTCGGCCCCGGACAGTAGACCGGCGGCCGGTCGTCCAGGGCGGTGAGGACGTGCGCGCAGAGGGCGTACTGGGAGCCGGCGACCACCGTGGCCGGGCCGAGCACCGCCGCCTCCTGGGTGACCGCGGCCCGGACCTCGGGCCAGCCGGGGATCTCGTTGAAGAAGTCCCGGTCGGCGTCGTACGTGTCCGCCGGGAGGAAGCGGCGGAGAGAAGGGTCCTGGGCGTAGGCGTAGAACACGGCGATGCCTGCGAGGGTGAGGGCGCAGCATGCCGCGATGTAACACCGGAGCGCGGTGGACATTCGCCCCATGCGCTCGTCGAGGAGCCCGCCCGCGGCGACGGCCAGCGGGATGTACCCCACCATGGTCCAGTGCGACTCGGCATCGCGGACCCGTGCCATCATCACCCAAAAGAAGAGGAGCACCGGCCAGCTGGCCAGTGCGAGGAAGCGGTACCGGTCGTCCTCGCGCGACCGGCGGACGCAGATCGCGAGCACGACCAGGAGCCCCGGGAAGACGAGCGGATGGAGCGGCCCGAGCTGCCCCACCAGCGCGTGCCAGGCGTTGAGCGCCAGGGTCCCCGGTTCGCTCGATGCCCTTCGCTCCACGAAGTGCAGCATCAGCGACGGCCAGCCGCGCTCCTGGTTCCACACCAGCACCGGGGAGGCCACCGCCAGCGCCACGAGGCTGCCGAGGTAGAGCGAGGGACGGCGCAGCCAGCGCCGCCCCCGAGGGCAGACCAGCAGGTAGAGCAGCCCCACGCCGAGCAGCAGAACGCCCGAGTACTTGGCCAGGAAGGCCAGCCCGGCGACGGCGCCCGCGGCGAGCGGCCGCCACGGCTCGTCGTGCTCCCGCATCCTCTCGAGCAGGATGAGGCCCAGCACCCAGAGGGGCGCGAGCGGCGCCTCGGGGTTCAGCGCCCAGCCCGAGGCGAAGAAGACCGGGATGATGGTGACGGTGGCGACCGCGAGGAAGCCAGCGCGCGGAGAGAATAGGCGGCGCCCGAGGACGAACACCCCGGCGCCGAACAGCACCGAGCAGACCAGCGACCCGGCGCGCACCGCGAGCGAGCCGTGCGAGACGCGGGTGGTCAGCCATGCCAGCCATGCCACGAGCGGCGGGTGGTCGTAGTAGCTGAGCGCGGGGAAGCGAGACCAGACGTAGTAGTAGGCCTCGCCGTTGGCGATGTCGGTGGTGAAGACGAAGAGCAGGCGCACCAGGGTGGCGCCGGCGATCAGCAGCGCGGTGCGGGCAGCCCACTCCCGCTCGCCCTGCCGGGCAGTCACCCCGACCATCGCGTCAGCCACGCGCACCGCTACCATTCGACCACGAAGTCCGCGTAGTCCGCCTCGGAAGGCGACTGCGAGTTGTCTCCGTCGGTCATCACCCCGATGGCCACGAAGTCCGGTACGTCCTCCAGCTTGCCGCCGTAGTGCTTCACGAACTCGCGCCTCGGGTCCAGCGTCCACGAGCTCCACACGTCGAGTGGTCCAGCCACCTGGAGGAGGGTGGTGTCGCGGTCGAAGAACCAGCCGCGGTTCGACTGACACGACGTTCCCACGGTGCCCACCGTGCTCCAGACGTACTTGACGACCATCAGCTTCAACCCGGCCTTGAACGCCAGGAACACCGACGCAGCCGAGTCCGAGGCGCCGGGTCCGCAGTCGTTCGCGTCCTTGGGGAACGCGTGCGCGCGCCATCGCCAGCTCACCGAGCGCACCGCCTGCCGCGACGCCTCGGGCGTCCGCGCCATCAGGACCACGTTCCCCAGGCCCGGCCGGTACACGCCGCGGAGGATGGAAGAGCCTCCGTCCTCGCCCACCGAGTAGTAGTTCACCGGCCCGGAGTCCTCCTTGAAGACCGTGAAGGCGCTCGGGGGGATGGTCAGCCGGTGCGCTGGGGCGGCCTCGGACACGGTTCCGCCGTCACTCGCGACGAACGCCGCGAGCAGGAGCGACATCGGGATGGACATGATCTGTTCGTGCACTTGACGGCACTCGGTGTGCGCGTGTCAAAAGCGCGGCGTGGAAGCTCCGCTCAGCGACAACGTCACACCCCGGACCTCGCCCGGGGTTGACCGGGCGATGGTCGCCCTGGCCGAGGCCATCCTCCCCGGCACGAGCATCATCCCCGCCGCCGACGACGGCACCGTGCGCGAGGTCGTCGCGCTCATCCACCGCCTCTCGCCACGCCTGGGCACGGCCTGGACCGCCGCCCATCGAGCCCTGGATGCCGCCGCGCGGCTGCGGACCGGACGTCCGTTCCACGCGCTCCCGGTGGCGCGGCAGCAGGCGCTGCTCCGCCGGTGGGAGAGAGATCCTCTGCTGCGCGCGCCGCTGTCGGTCCTCTCCGGCGTCTACAAGATCGTCCACTTCGACGCGCCGCACGTGCAGCGAGCGATGGGCGCGCGGGCAAGGCCGCCGATCCCGGTGACCGAGCCACGCTGGGCCCAGCAGGCGCACGCGGCCGAGTCCTGGACCGGTGGTGACGTCGAGTGCGACGTCGTGGTGATCGGCACCGGGGCGGGTGGGGCGGTGGTCGGTCACGCGCTCGCTGCGCGCGGCCACGCGGTGGTGTTCGTCGAGGAGGGCCAGCTGTACCACCGCCACGCCTTCGACGGCAGCTCGGTCCGGGCCTACGAGCGCTTCTACCGGCCGGTCTTCTCCGTCGGGAACTCCAGCTTTCCCATCTTCGTCGGCCGGATGGTCGGCGGCTCGACCGCGATCAACGGTGGGACCGCCTTCCGGACCCCGGACCGCGTGCTCGACCGCTGGTGCGAGGAGACGGGCTCGGACGCCCTGTCTCCTTCGCGGATGGCGCCGTACTTCGAGCAGGTCGAGACCCACCTGGGCGTGGGCCCTGCGTCGCGTCGCTGGGTGGGGCCGATCGCCGAGGTGATGCAGCGCGGCTGCGACGCGCTGGGGTGGAAGCACGGGCTCCTGCTCCGGAACGCGCCGGGCTGCGAGGCCTCCGGGTTCTGCCATCTCGGTTGCCGGAGCGACGCGCGGAAGAGCACCAACCTCTCGTACGTGCCGCCCGCGCTCGAGCGGGGCGCGCTGCTCTTCACCGGGCTGAAGGCCGAACGGGTGCTCCTCGAGAACGGCCGGGCCACGGGCCTCGAGGGCGTCGCGGCGAACGGCAACCGGGTCCGCGTCCGGGCCCGCGCCGTGGTGCTCGCCGCCGGCAGCATCTCGACGCCGCTGTTCCTCCTCCGGCAGGGGCTGGCGAACTCCAGCGGACAGGTGGGCCGGAACCTCACGGTGCACCCCAGCGCGGTGGTGACCGGGGTCTTCGACGAGGAGCTCCGCCCGTACGACCACATCCCCCAGGGCTACGGCTCGGAGCAGTTCCTCGACGAGGGGCTTCTGATCCTCGCGGTGCAGGGCACCCACAACGTCATGCCCACGGTGTTCCCGATGGTGGGGCACCGGCTGATGGAGCCGCTCGCGCAGCTGCGTCACGTCGCCGGGGTGGGCCCGCTGGCCGCCGACGCCACCCGGAACGGGCGGGTGTGGAAGGAGATCCGCGGAGTGCCCATCGTCCGCTACACGATGACGCCGGAGGACGTGGCCCGGCTCAAGCGGGGGATCGAGCTGTCGATGCAGATGCTGATCGCCGCCGGCGCCCGCCGTCTCTACCCGGGGGTGGTGGGGGCCGGGAGCCTCGCGCCGCACGAGCTCGACGACTTCCGCCGCCGTGAGATCTCGGCCTCCGACATCCCCATGGTGAGCTACCACCCGCTGGGGAGCTGCCAGATGGGAACGGACCCGCGGAGCAGCGTGGTCGGGCTGGACCACCAGGCGCACGACGTGCCGGGCCTGTTCGTCGTGGACGGCAGCGCGGTGCGCGGCCCGCTCGGGGTGAATCCGCAGCTGACCATCATGGCGGTGGCCGCGCGCGCGGCGGATCAAATCTCACCGCAGCTCGGCTGATCGCCGGGACCGGCTATGGACGCCGCCGGAAGAAGTCGCGCAGCCTTCGCATCCGCCGCCGGATGAGCAGCGGGAGCTTCCAGGCGCGGCCGAACCGGGTCGTCTGGAGATCGGCGAGCACCTCCCCCAGCTCGATCAGCGTCTCGTCGTACGGCATCCAGTAGAGCTCGGGGTCCTTGCTCCGGTCGACCACGAGGGCGCGGGGACGGACGAAGGTGGAGAGCGACAGCGCGCTGTTGGCGACGCCGAAGCCGGTGGCACGGGTGCCGGACCAGGGCAGACTGGGCACCGCACCGGTGAAGGAGTGGTTGTTCACGCTCACCACCCCGTACTCCAGTCGCTCCGCGAGGCGCTGTCCCCGGGCGAGGTCGGCCGTCCAGATCGACGCACCCAGTCCGTAGCGGAGGCGGTTTGCGGCACGGATCGCGTCGGCCGGCCCCTCCACGCGGCACACCGCGAGCACCGGACCGAACGTCTCCTCGCGGACCACCGCCATCACCTCGGTGCAGTGGTCGAGCACGGTGGGGGCGAACCACAGGCCCTCTCCGAGCGGGCCACCGCCGCAGACGACGGTCGCCCCCTGGGCGCGTGCGTCCGCAACGTGGAGGCTCACCACCTCGAGCTGGCGGGCGTTGGCGAGCGGCGCGACGTCCGCGAGGGCGCCGTGGTCCGGTCCGGCGCGGAGCTGCGTCCAGACCTCGCGGAGGCGCTCCACCAGGCGGTCGGCAATGGCGCGCTCGGCGTAGACGACCTCGATCGCGCCGCAGGCCTGTCCGGCGTTGCACAGCGCCCAGTGGGTGATGCCGGCGACGGTGCGGTCGAGGTCGCAGTCGGCCAGGACGATGGCCGGATCCTTCCCGCCCATCTCCGCGCTGCAGGGGATGCCCAGCTC